>Ga0102591_1002584_pt1 | contig 19001 bp, 14 predicted proteins | sample AraplaCol_mCL_r2_2_FD_76860 | JGI IMG/M metagenome (GOLD analysis project Ga0102591, IMG submission 76860) | Arabidopsis root microbial communities from North Carolina, USA - plate scrape MF_Col_mCL_r2 (SPADES assembly) (version 2) | ecosystem: Host-associated > Plants > Roots > Endosphere... | reverse complement strand
TGATATTGCCATCGAGAATGCCCGCAAGAACGCCAAAGACGTCCTGCTGGATGAGACGGCCGCGATTCTTGCCGACGAGGTGGATTTGCAGGAAGGCATGCTAAAGGCAGCCACGAAACAAACGGGAAAAACGGACGGAAAATAATTATGCCCGACCTGCGCAACGGCATGCGCAGCTTTGCGATCACCTCGCCATAGTGGACATGGGTTCAGGTTCCCTAGCGAGGGATCTCGTTGGCGATTCCGGGTCGGCGTGATGACAGGCGGTCAGAAGACCAGGGGCTTCCGTTCGCGCGGTCAGGGCAGGCTCCTGTTCTTCGCAGATTGAGGTTGCTTTCCAGCAACGCGTTCGAAATCGACATCCGCTGGGCGGATTTGCGGGGCTCGGCAGATCGCCCTGCAGAACGATGCGTTTGTACTGCCCGCGACGCCTCGGATCCGGTGTCGGGACCGCCGACATCAGAGCCTGCGTGTAGGGATGGGCCGCCGCGCTGAAGATCGATTGCTTCGGTCCCGTTTCGATGATCTTGCCGAGATACATGACCATGACACGGTCCGAGACATGCCGCACAACGGCGAGATCATGCGCGACGAATAGCATCGCCAGATTGCGCTCGCGCCTCAGTCCGGCGAGCAGGTTGATCACTTGCGCCTGGACTGAGACGTCGAGGGCCGAGACAGGCTCGTCGCAGACAAGAAGTGTCGGATTGAGGGCGAGAGCACGGGCAATGCCAAGGCGCTGCCGCTGGCCGCCTGAAAACTCCGAGGGATAACGGTCCGCATGCTCGGCGCGCAGCCCCACGGATTCGAGCAGCTTGACCGTCTCTTCACGCCAGTTGCTCTTAGGCAGGACCCCTGGGTGTAATGCCCAGGGTTCGGAAATCAGCCGGTCGACCCGCATGCGGGGATTGAGCGACTGGTAGGGGTCCTGGAAAACGACTTGCATCTTGCGGCGCAGTTCATGCAACCGCCGGCCACTGGCTGTCGTAATGTCCACACCGTCAAGCAAAGCGCTGCCGCTTGTCGCCGGCCCAAGCTTCAAGAGCGTCCGAACCAGCGAGGTTTTGCCGCAACCGCTTTCGCCGACGAGGCCGAGCGTCTCTCCGTTGGCAATCTCGAAGCTGACGTCATCGACGGCACGCACCGGCGCCGAGGCACTGCCGAAGTGCCGGGCGAGATTTTGGACCTTGAGCAGAGGTTCGATCATAGTGGAGATACCGGGAAATGGCAGGCGGCCTGGCGGCCCGGCCCTACGGCTTCAAGAGAGGGGACGACCTCGGCACAGAGCCCTTCGGCGCGTGGACAGCGGGTTCTGAATGCGCAGCCGGAAGGCAGGGCGACAGGATTGGGTGCGGAGCCGGGGATCGGCACCAATTCGTCTTCATCCGTATCCATGCGCGGCTGCGAGGCAAGCAATCCGACGCTGTAAGGATGCCGGGCATCCTCGAACAGTTCGAAGACGCTTGCGGTTTCGACGACGCGGCCGGCATACATAACGGCGACGCGATCGGCGAGTTCGGCGACGACGCCGAGATCATGGGTGATGAAGATCATGCCGGCATCGCTGCGTTTGCGGATAGTCTCCAGAAGATCGACCACCTGCGCCTGGATCGTGACGTCGAGCGCTGTCGTCGGCTCGTCTGCGATGATGACATCCGGTTCCAGTGCCACGGCCATGGCGATCATGATGCGTTGGCGCATGCCGCCCGAAAACTCATGCGGATATTGCCTGGCACGGCTTTCAGGGTCGGGAATGCCGATGGCCGTCAGAAGGTCGAACACGGCCTTTTCGACACCGCCTTCCGGCGTGCGGCCGTGGATGCGGAACATTTCAGCGATCTGCCAACCCACGGAATAGACTGGGTTGAGCGCTGCGAGCGCATCCTGAAAGATCAGGGCGATCCGATCGCCGCAGAGATCGCGCCGCTCGTTCCGCGAGAGCTGCAACAGTTCGACACCGTCGAAGCGGATCGACCCTTGATTGATTTCGCCCGGCGGGTTGGGAACGAGATCCATGATGGCCGATGCGGTCACCGACTTGCCGGAGCCGCTTTCGCCCAGAAGCGCCAGCACCTCTCCACGCTCGAGCGAGAAGGAAACGCCGTTGAGCGCGAGGATGCGGCCGGCTGCCGTATCGAAACTGACCTGCAAGTCCTTGACTTCGAGAAGAGCCATCAGCGCCTCCGGCTGACAAGACGCCAGTGCTGCGACGGGTCATTGACGATCCGGAACCAGTTGGCGAGGAGATTGAAGGACATGGTGGTGAGCATCACAGCCAGGCCGGGGAAAAAGCCCAGCCACCAGGCGGATGACAGATATCCCTGGCCCTGCGCCACCATCAGACCCCAACTCACTGCAGGCGGCTGGATGCCGAGGCCGAGATAGCTCAGCCCGGATTCGAACAGCATGACCATGGCGAGATTGACCGAGGCGAGGGTCAGCATCGTGGGAGCGACGCTCGGGAGAATGTGATTGCGCAATATCCAGACAGGCCCGCCGCCGAAGACGCGCGCCGCATCAACGAAAAGTCTCTCCCGGACTTCCAGAGTTTCGGCTCTTGCGACGCGGATATAGGCAGGCATGCGGGTAACGGCGAGCACGATGATGAGATTACCAACGCTCGGGCCGAACAGGTAGAGCCCGAAGAGCGCCACCAGCAGCGTGGGGAAACCCAGGATGATGTCGCACACCCGCATGACAAGGTTGCCGATGATGCCACCGAAGTAACCGGCGATTACGCCGAGCAGCGTTCCGCCGATCAGGCTCGTCAGTACGGTCACCAGCGCTATGCCAATGGTGGTCGATGCGGCCTGGATGAGGCGAACGAGAAGCGGACGCCCGAGGGCGTCGGCGCCCAGCCACAACGTCCAGGACTGGCCGAAGTCGAAGGGCGGCAGGTTGCGCGCCTTTAGCGAAATGCGGTTTTCGCCCAGCAGCGACGATGCATCCGCAAGAATGGCAAGGACGACGATCAGCAGCCAGATTGTCGCAGCGACCGCCATCGGGTCGCCTGCGAGCGCGCGCACGAACCACAGAATGCGGCGGCTTCGGCGCTCGCGGGCAGGGAGGACGTCGGCGGACGTGCTGGTCATTCGACCCTCACACGCGGATCGATCGATGCATAGAGCATATCGACCAGGATATTGATGAAGAAGATAACGACGGCGACCGCGAAGATCGATGCCTGGACGATCGCGAAGTCGCGCTTCAGGATGCCGTCGATCAGCAGCTTGCCGATACCTGGAAACCCGAAAACAACCTCGACGACGCCACCGCCGCCGGCGAACTGGGCGGCGAGGTCACCGGTCACGGTCACCGCGGGCAGGAGGGCATTGCGCAGCGCATGCACGAAGGTAACCCGGCCGCCGCGCGCGCCCTTGGCCCGCGCAGTCCGGACAAATGTCGCGTTCAGTGCTTCGATCATCGAACCGCGGACGATCTGCACCAGCGTCCCGAATGGCCTGGCAAAAAGACAGGCAACCGGCAGGATCCAATAGATCGGACCGCCGAAACCCGATGTCGGCAGAATGCGCAAGGTGACGGCAAACAGCAAGACGCCCATCAGCCCGAGCCAGAAATCCGGTACGCTGGCCGCTGCCTGCGACAGCACGTTGATACCCCGGTCGATCCAGCCTCCGGCGTTCACAGCGGCAATCGATCCGATGATGACGGCAGCGATGAAGGCCAGGGTCAAGGCAATGGCACCGAGCGCCAGCGTATTCGGCAACGCCTCCAGGACAACGTCCATGGCCGGGCGGTTGTGCCAAAGCGACGTGCCGAAATCGAGGCTCAGCATGTCCCCTGCCCAATCCAGGAATTGCCACGGGAGGGAATGATCGAGGCCGAGACGGACACGCATGGCTTCGCGGGCCGCATCCGAGGCATCGACGGGCAGGTAGAGATTGGCGGGATCGCCCGTCAACCGCACGAGGAAGAAGGCGGATGTCATCAGTGCGGCAAGCGCGAGTGCCGCAAAGACCGCCCGTTTCAGGAAGTAGGTGAAGGACATCCGCTCTCCTCAAGGGACGTTCGGCAACCAGTCTGCGCCGTCAGCGGTAGCTGATCGATTTAAGCTTGATCTCGTTGCCGGCCTGCACATCGGGCGTATAGGTGACGTTCTCGGCGACGCGGGCGATCGTGACCATGTGGAACAGCGGGACGATATTGACCGTATCGACGGCGATGTAGCTGAACGCCTCCTCGAACAGTTTCTTGCGTTCGTCGCCGGTTGCCTTCGACGCTTCGGCGATCAATGCGTCGAGCTTGGCATCGGCGATGGTCGACTGGTTGCCGTCGGTGGTAAAACGGTTCGGCAGCGTGAATACGGCGTCGCCTTCGGTGTTGTCGATCTGCGTCTGGAGGATCGACGGCTGACGTTCCTTGTCCCAAGGCTTAAGAAGCTTCTTCAGCCACGGGCTTGTTTCAAGCATTTCGAGCCGGGCATTGAAGCCGGCATCGGCGAGCATCGCCTGAATGGCTTCCAGGCTTTCGGACGAATTGGGATAGATGCCGATGCGGCCGTAGATGACGATTTCCTTGTCGATCGGCACGCCATCGGCTTTCGCCGCGGCGAGCAGGGATTTCGCTTTTTCGGGATCATACGTCCAGATGGGGATGTCGGGATTGAAGCCGAAGACGGACGGCGGCACCGCCTGCATCGCCTTTTGGGCATCCTGGTGGAAGATGGTGCCGACAAGGCCGTCCCGGTCGATCGCAAGATTAAGGGCTTCACGGACGCGTTTGTCGTTGAGCGGCGGGATTTCCGCATCGATCCTCAGCAGCGAGGTTTCGGCGTTCGGGAAGGAATGATCCTGTTCCGTGGTGCCGTCTTGGGGCGCTATTTCATATGCAATCTGCGCTTCACCGGTGGCGACCATTGCCGCGCGAACAGCGGATTCGGCGCGCCAGATGATGGTCGCGTTCTTGATCGTCGGCTTGTCGCCCCAATAGCCGTCATAGGCCACGAGGTCGACCGATTGCCCGGGCGTCCACGCTGCAAACTTGTAAGGTCCGGTTCCGGCCGGGGAGCGCGACTTGCCGTCGTTCGGGGTCGCCGGCGAACCGATGTCCACGGCGGACATCTTGTTTGGCAGGATCGGCTCGACGATATCAGTTTTGATGAGGAGGGTCGTGGGGTTCACCGCTTCTGCATTGAACTTGACGCCCTTCAACGTCGCAAGTCCGACTTCGCAGGCCAGTGCCGGATCCTGCGCCCGCTTGAGAGCGGCAACGACGGCATTGGCATCGAACGCCTTGCCGTCGTGGAAGGTGACGTCGTCGCGAAGCTTGAATTCCCAGGTCAACTCGTCCACTTGCCGCCAGCCGGTGGCAAGGCTCGGGACGACCGATCCGTCGGCCGGGCTCAGATTGACCAGCGCTTCCGTGATGTTGTTGTGCAGAATGCGAGAATTGCCGGAAAGGTCGGTGTCACAGGGATCGAGCGACTTCGGTTCGTCGGTCACCACGACCGTCAGCTTATCCGAGGCAGCGTCGGCGCGAATTGCGCTGCCCGGAGCCAGCAGAAATGCCAGCCCGATGCTCAGCGCACCAATTCCCTTGATCTTCTTCATGAAATCCCTCCTCCAGATCCAAACGGGCGGCATCCCGCCCATCGCAGCGCCGTCTGTGTGAAAACCATCCGGTTGCGCACCGCCTCGGCGGGCATCCAAATGGCTTTACTTCCTCCGCTAAGCGCGTAGTGTCAAATGTGACACTTGCACCACTGAGCATGCTCGCTCAGTTCAACGAAGTCAATATTATAATTCTTATCTGGAATTCAAAGTTCATGATTGAACCAAAACATGGATCACCCGTCGTCGAAAAGACCGCTCACCTGCTCGAGGCAGTCGCCGATGCGAAGACGGGAATTTCCCTGGCCGCGCTGGTTGATCAGCTCGGAGTTCCGCGCTCGACCGTCTATCGGATACTCAATTCATTGGCCGCGCACGGCCTCGTGGCGCGGGTGAATGGTGGAGCTTCCTACGAATTGGGGCCAAAATTCGTCGAGCTTGCGCGGCGCATCTCGCCCGGCGCCGACAGGGCAACGGTGATCGAGGCGGCAAGGCCGATCCTGACGGCTGCGGCTGACCGCATTTTCGAATCCTTCAGACTGGCCGCCCCCGAAGGCAACGAGATGATGACGATATTTGCGGCCTCCAGCCCCGGCGATTACTCGCTTTTCATCAAGGTTGGCAGCCGGTCGCGTAAACATGTCGGCGCCGCCGGCAAGCTCGCCCTTGCCTATTCGGACTACGGTGACATCGAGGCCTATTGCGGCAGCGGACTGGAGGCGAAGACGCCGTATACCATTACCGATCCGGAGGCACTGAAAGAAGCGCTTGTTGAAATTCGGCGCAATGGATGCGCCGAGGACAATCAGGAATCCAACCTTGGCCTCCGGGCCTTTGCCGCCCCCGTCTTCGATTCCGAAGGTCGACTCATCGCGACGATCAGCGTCCCGTTTATTGGTGAAGCGACGCCGGACAGGGCGCGGGCAATCAAGCGCGAGGTTGTGGAGGGCGCCGCCATCTTGACAAAGGCGATCAATGGCAATCGGCCAATATCCAAATAAGACACATAAATTTCTTTATTGAACTATCTACTCCTTGTGCTAGAGCTTCCACCTGACAACGGAGGATCTCATGACGGCTTTGGACCCATCAGTTTACGCAAAGCTTTTGCGGACGAATTCTGCAAGTCTCAGCACTCTGTTGCTGAAGCGCGGCCTCAAGAACACCGCGGTTCGCGGCGTCCGGCCGCTGGCGAGCGCCGGCAAGCCGATGATCGGCCCTGCCGTCACCGTACGTTACATTCCCGCCCGGGAGGATATCGACGGTTCGACTTACAGTTCGGATCCATCCAATCAACAGCGCAAGGCCATCGATACGATCCCCGACGGCCATGTTCTCGTCTTCGATTGCCGCTCCTTGGCGGAAGTCGCCGGCATCGGCGCCATGCTCGCCCGTCGCCTGGTCTATCGTGGCGCCGCCGGTCTCGTGCTCGACGGCGGCGTCCGCGATACGGCCGATATCGCGCAGTTGGGCCTCCCAACCTATTGCATGGGACCGGCAGCGCCGGCGAACCTGGTTGCCCATCATGCGTCAGACATGAACCAGCCAATCGCCTGCGGCGGCGTCGCCGTTTATCCCGATGACATCATCTTTGGCGACAGCGAAGCCGTCATCGTTATTCCGCGGGAATATGTCGATGACATTGCCGAAGAAGCTGTCGCGATGGAGGAGCAGGAAGAGTTTCTCAAGCTGGAAATCGAGTCAGGCAAATCGACCTTGGGCGTATACCCGCCGAACCAGGAAACCCTCGAACGTTATGAGACTTGGCGCCAAGCGCGTCATATGACGGCGTGACACCATTGCTTCAAGCATTGTCCAAGGCTGCCGTCTGCCCGCAGATTAACCCGTGCGTTTGTTCTTTTGAAACGCTCGCAGATGCTGTCGACATTGCAAAGCCGCCACAGGAATATTAGGGGACGAGCGCCATCCACTGGGGTTGCTGCTTGACGCTCCACACACCCGACTTCACACTTGCAGTGTCGAAGGTGAGTCGGACAGACTGTACCGTTTTTCGCATCCGTTGCTCATCTCAGAGGGAGTCGTCAGCAGGGTTGATTGGTTCATGCGCCGACCGACACCGGTTGGTCGCAAATAGGATCGAGATTGATTCAGTTCGAACTCGCAGCCGCTCCTATTTGCTTGTGAGGTCGCGCCGTGGATAAAGTGCCATCAGCAGTCGATCCTCCTCGTGACAGCCCGCCTTGGCACCGGAATTTCCCAATGCCGAGGCACCGCTGGTCCCTGCTTTGGCCAGGGCTTTTGATATCAATTTTGCTTCTTGTAGGCATCGTCGTTTTTTACCGTGAAATCCATCACCTCGAAGATTCGGTCGGCCCCTTCGAAAATCGAGCTCTCAACAAGGCTGCCCGATCATCTCGCATCGCCGCCCGCCCTGATCCGGCGGCTCCTTCTCCCCTCCCGCCGACGTCGATACCGCTGCAGCTGATCGCGGTGCCGAAGCTGGAGTTAGCAAGTCAGTTTCTGCGGATGTGGCGCGTCTCGGGGTCGAACTTTTGCGGTGCGCTTCGAGAGGCCGGCATCGATATGAGCGAATGGAAAGCCGCATCGATGCGCAATCGCAGCTATGAATGTTATTTTCAGCGCATCTACGAACGGGACGAGGTGCGTCCACTCAGCTCGACCTTCCTTAAGGTTCGTGGAGATGAGATGGGCGGTATTCTTGATATCCGCGCCAAGATCATTGGGCCGACGACCGACGCCCAGGGACGTCTCTCCCCGGCCGTCCTTCGCATTTTCGAGATCATTGTGAAGCAGGCGTGCTGGCGTGATTTCGAGGATACTCTTGCGTCGATCCGAAACCTTCAAAACGTCGAATACGAACGATTCGGCTCCTATCTCAGCTTCACGCGCGAAGCCGGCGACGCAAATACCTTCAATTTTGTTCTTGGTCTTAAGGCGACTTCAAATTCGCAGGTGAGGACCAAGTCGTATTTTTCAACTGAGCGCTGGCTCCGAATGCCCGTAGTGCTCCAGCGAGCTCCATCCTCAGGGAGCGCTCGGGAACGTCCATATCAGCCAGCGCTCAATGACCGCGAAAGCACCCGTCACGGTCCGAAATCAAGCTGGAACTGCGGCTGAACATCGACGATAACCGCCGATGCCGCCGTATGCATGGACAGGCCCGGAAAAGAACATATCTTCGAGGGACCTTCCTTTCTGGAAGTCTCGAATCAAACAGCACGGGCACACATCCATGACCAAAGGCTCCGATCTTCTAGTGGCAGCGCTTGAGAACGAAGGTGTCGACCGCATTTTCGGCATCCCAGGCGAAGAGAACCTCGACGTCGTCGAATCCATCCGAAAGTCGTCGATTGAGCTCGTCCTCACCCGGCACGAGCAGGCGGCGGCGTTCATGGCCGCGACCTATGGTCGCCTGACAGGAAAGCCCGGCGTCTGCCTGACGACGCTTGGGCCCGGCGCCCTGAACCTCTCGACGGGTGCGGCATACGCCTTGCTCGGCGCGATGCCGATGGTGATGATAACCGGTCAGAAAGGGATCCTCTCGTCCCGCCAGGCGCGTTTCCAGGTGGTCGACGTCGTCGCGTCGATGAAACCGTTGACCAAGCTCGCAAGGCAGATCGTGTCGCCGCAGATGATCCCGACGACGGTCAGGGAGGCGTTCCGAATCGCCCAGGAGGAAAGGCCGGGGCCGGTGCATCTGGAGCTTCCGGAAGATATCGCGGCCGAAGAATGCCAGGAGGTGGCGCTGATTGCGCCGCACCAGCTCGAACTGCCGACGGCAAGTGAGGCGGCGCTTAACCGCGCAGCCGCGCTCATCACCGCGGCCAAGCGTCCGCTTCTGATGTTCGGGGCCGCCGCCTCGCGTCCGCGCTCGACCTCCGACATCGCGCAATTCGTGATCCGCACGCGCATCCCGTTCTTCACGACCCAAATGGGGAAGGGAACGGTTCCGGGTGGAACCGAACTTTACATGGGCACCGCGGCGCTGTCGGAGCGCGACTATGTCCACGAAGCCATCGAACAGGCCGACCTCATCGTCACGATCGGCCATGACACCATCGAGAAGCCGCCGTTCATCATGGGCAAGGGCGGTCCGAAGGTCGTCCATATCGGATATCAGCCGGCGACCGTCGAGCAGGTCTATTTCCCGCAATCCGAGGTCATCGGCGACATCGGCCCCTCTCTGAAGGCGCTGGCCGATCGCCTCGAGGGCAAGCTGCCAAACGCGCAGGCGCTTCTTCATCTCCGCGAGCGCATTCTCGAGCGCATCGCCGCGCGGGCGACGGAGGATCGCTTCACGCCACAGCGGCTGGTCCACGATATAAGAGAGGTGATGCCGCATGACGGCATACTGGCGCTCGACAACGGCATGTACAAGATCTGGTTCGCCCGAAACTACCGGACGCGGATGGCGAACACGCTGCTGCTCGATAATGCTCTTGCAACGATGGGAGCCGGGCTGCCGTCGGCGATGGTTGCCTCGATGCTCTACCCGGAGCGGCGTGTCATGGCGATCTGCGGCGACGGCGGCTTCATGATGAACTCCCAGGAGCTCGAGACGGCCGTCCGGCTGAAACTCAACCTCGTCGTTCTTGTCATCGAGGACAATGCTTACGGCATGATCCGCTGGAAGCAGGCGGTGGACGAGTTCCCGGATTTCGGGATGACCTTCGGCAATCCCGACTTCGTGAAATATGCCGAATCCTACGGCGCCAGGGGAACCAGGGTCGACGATATCGGCCAGTTCAAAAAGGTCCTCGAAGAGGCATTCTCTGGAGGTGGCGTCCATCTGGTGAATGTGCCGGTCGACTACTCGGAAAATGAACGCGTGCTGGTGAAGGAGCTTCGCGAGCGGCTCCCCGCGATACTGGAGGCCTGAGATGCAGTCTACCATGAAGGTCTATCAGGCGTTCGACCGCGTGCCGATTGCAGAGCTGCCGGCAGACGACGCGGCAGCCCTTGAACAGAAGCTTCAGCTCGCCGCAAAGACCTTTGCCGATCGCGACGGCTGGCTGCCCGCGCATCAGCGGATGGCAATCCTCAGGAAGGCGTCGGCGCTTCTGCAGGAGAACCGCGACCGCTTTGCGATGATGATCGCCAGCGAAGGCGGCAAACCGCTGACCGACGCAATCATCGAGGTAACGCGCGGGATCGACGGCCTGGTGAACGCGGCAGACGAACTGCGCAATTTCGGCGGCAAGGAAATCCCCATGGGGCTGACTGCGGCCAGCGCGAACCGATGGGCTTTCACCACCAAGGAGCCGATCGGGGTCGTGGCGGCGATATCGGCCTTCAACCATCCGCTCAATCTCATCATCCATCAGATCGCGCCGGCGATTGCAGTCGGTTGCCCGGTGATCGTGAAGCCGGCGGCAACGACGCCGATTTCCTGCATCGAGATCGTCAAGCTGTTCTGGGAGGCCGGTCTCGACGAACGCTGGTGCCAGACCCTCATCACCGAGGACAATGCGCTTGCCGAAGCCTTCGCAACCGATCGTCGCGTGGCGTTTCTGAGTTTCATCGGCTCTGCAAAGGTCGGCTGGTACCTCAAAAGCAAGTTGCCGCCGGGCACCCGATGCGCGCTGGAACATGGCGGAGCGGCACCCGTCATCGTCGACCGCAGCGCCAATGTCGATGCGATTGTCGGCACCATCGTCAAGGGCGGCTATTACCACGCTGGGCAGGTCTGCGTGTCGGCGCAGCGTCTTTTCGTGCACGAAGATATTCTGGCTTCCTTCACCGAGGCTCTCGCCGCCAAGGTTGCAGCCCTGCATGTCGGCGATCCCAAGCTTGCACAAACCGAGGTAGGGCCGCTCATCCTGCCGCGCGAGGCGGACCGCGTCACGAGCTGGATCAAGGAGGCGACGGATGCCGGGACCAAGCAGATCGGCGGCGGGCGGATGTCCGATACGACGCTTCTGCCTTCGGTTCTGCTGAACCCGCCTGTCGAAGCGAAAGTGTCGGTGCTCGAGGTCTTTGGACCGCTGACTTGCGTCTTCGGCTACCGCGACCTCGACGAGGCGATCCGCATTGCCAACTCGCTGCCCTATGCCTTCCAGGCAAGCGTCTTTTCCGCCGACATAGCGGTTGCTCTCAAGGCGGCAAAACATCTGGATGCATCGGCCGTTCTCGTCAACGACCATACGGCGTTTCGCACCGACTGGATGCCTTTCGCCGGACGCAGACAGTCCGGATACGGGGTCGGCGGCATTCCCTCAACGATGGAAGAGATGGCCGACGACAAGATGGTCGTGTTCAACCAGGTTACTTAAGATCAGTCGGCACTCCGTCGCCGTTGGCAGCCGACAAAGACAATGGACGACCCTTTCGCCAGCGTGCTGGACCAGCGGCATTTGCATCGAGGCTGCTGGGCGATGCGATGTCGAGTACCGCTGAGAGTTAGACAAGCATTGGATAACAGCTCGCTCAGCCAGGATCGACTTGCCTCGCCTGTTATCGGGGGGCATGGTCTGTCATGGAACAACGGAATCACGAAACTACGGACGAGAGGTCCTTGGCCATGCTCGAAAGCTCGCAGCGCATCGCAAACATAGCTGATTAATGTTTTCCTTCCTGCACAGTTCGGACCTTCATATTGGCAAACGATTTGGCAATCTTCCGGAGGATTTGAGAGGGCGCCTGCGCGAGGCGCGGCATGGCGTGATCGCTAGGCTCGCCGCTGCGGCACGAGAGCATGGCGCTGGTGTCATCCTGCTCGCGGGCGACACCTTCGATACCGAGACGCCGACGCCTGCCGTGCTTCGGCAAGCGCTTGGCGAGATGGCCCGGAATACGCCGCTGCGCTGGGTCCTGCTTCCGGGCAACCACGATTCACTGCTGGCGGACCAGCTCTGGAGTGCGGCGCGCGGCGTTGTGCCCGACAATGTCATCCTGGCGACGGAAGCGGTGCCCCTTCCGCTTGGACCTGATGTCATCCTGCTGCCGGCGCCTTGCACGACCAGGAGGCCGGGCCGCGACCTGACCGAATGGATGACGGGTGCCGCCACACCGGACGGCGCCATCCGCATCGGCCTCGCCCATGGCCCGATCCAGGAATTTTCGGAGGATGCCACGGCGACCAACGTGATTGCGCCGAACCGCGCGGCGCTGGCCGGCCTCGACTATATGGCGCTCGGCGATTGGCACGGATCGGTGGCGGTGGACGCCAGGACGTATTACAGCGGTGCGCCCGAGCCGGACCGTTTCAAGCATGACCGGCCGGGGCAGGCGATGGTCGTTTCCATTGCCGGGCAGGGGGCGATGCCGACGACGGCGGCGGTGACGACCGCCAGTTTTTCCTGGCAGACATTGCACCTTCCTCTGCTGGCATCGGAAGACGGTGTTGAAGTGCTGAAGGCCGCGTTGCCGGAACCGTTCGCGCGCCGACAAACCCTGTTGCGCATCGCGCTGTCCGGCCGTGCCCGGTTGAACGGGCGGACGGCAATGATCAGCCTGCTGGAGCAGGTCGCGCCGGAATTTGCGCATCTGGAGATCGATAGCGACCTTCTGGGGACCGACTGCGAGAGCGATGATCTCGAGACCATCGACCGAGCCGGTGCGCTGCGCGATGCTGCGGACTTGCTTCTTGCCGAAAGCCTCGACGAGGCCCGTTCCGGCGACGACAGGAACGTGGCGCGCCAAGCGTTGATCCGCCTGTTTTCCTATTGCGAGGCGATCGATCGATGAAACTCACCGCCCTTCGCCTCCACAATGTCAAACGTTTCGCCGGCCGCGGCATATCAGTCGAAGGAATCACCGACGGCGTCAATGTGCTGAGCGCCGCCAATGAACACGGCAAATCAACCTGTTTCGAGGCGCTGCATGCCCTGTTCTTCCAACCGCACAGCGGCAATCCAAAGAGCGTGCAGATGCTGCGCCCCTATAGCGGCGGCAATCCGATCGTCGAGGCCGATATCACGATCGAAGCCGGCCGCTACCGCCTGACCAAGCAGTTCCATAGCGGACGGCGTGCCAGCGTCACCGATCTCGGCAGCGGCCGGATCGTCGCCCAGGCCGACGAGGCCGAGGCGTTCATCGGCGATCTCATTTCCGGCGGAACCTCCGGCCCGGCAGGCCTGCTCTGGGTGCGTCAAGGCGTCACCGGCATCGAAAATCGCAGCAAGAGCGAGGAGGAGAACGACAAGCGGGTGCGCGAAAGCCTGCTGTCTTCGGTACAGGGCGAGGTGGAGGCGCTGACGGGCGGGCGGCGCATGTCGGCGGTGCTCGAAGCCTGCGAGGACGAACTCAATCGCCTGGTCACCGCGACGCTCCGGCCGAAGGCAGGAGGCCGCTTTGCCGCCGCTCTCGAGGAGCGTGACCGGCTGCAGGAGGAGGAGGCCCGGCTGGCCAAGGAGGTCGAGATGCTGCACGGCGCACTCGACCGCCGCCGCTCAGTGCAGGCGAGACTGAGCGAACTGGAAAACCCTGATGAGGAAGCCGGCCGAAAGACGGCGATTGCCAATGCCGAGGTGGTGCTCGAAGCCGCTAAACTGCATGACAGGGAACTCAAAGCGCTCGATGCCGAGGCCACCTTGGCCGCCAGCCGCCGCGATGAGGCGCAACAGGTATTCGACCGCTTCCACACGGCATTGAACCGCAGCGGCGAACTGGCGCGGCGTTTCGCCTTGGCGGAGAAAGAACTCTCGAGTGCGGCCGAGCGACGCACGGCATCGCTGGCCGAAAGCGAGGCGGCAACGGCGGAGGTGCAGGCGGCCGAGGAGGAGGAGCGGATAGACCGTCAACTGCTTGCGCGGCTGGAGGCAGCGCTCCGTTCACGCCACGCCGCAGAGCGACTGGCCGAGGTCCGTCTGCGTCTCCAACAGGCGGAATCGGCGCGCCAGCAGATCGAGGACGGGGAGGCGGCGCATGCATTGCTCGCCATTCCAGCCGATGCGGTCGAGCGGCTTGAAGCGCTGGATCTCAAGATCGTCGGCTTGCGTGCAGCCGCCGAGGTCGGTCTTCCCACGCTCAGGGTCGATTACCTGAAGGATGCCTCCGGATCGGTGAGCATGGACCGCCAGCCCTTGATTGGGGGTGAGGACAGAAGCTTTGCCGGGATCGCGAAGCTCGACATAACAGGCGTCGGCACCCTGACCATCCACTCCAGCCGGCAGGCAGATCAGGACGGGGCGCTGGAGACTGCGGAAGCCACGCGCCAAACATTGCTTGCCAAGCTCGGTGTCGACAGTCTGCGAGCGGCGCGACAGCGCGATATTGCCGCGCGGAACAAGCAGGAGGAACTCGTGCGGGCGCGCCAGCGGCTCGCGGATCTCGCCCCGAATGGCATTGACAAGCTTCACCTCGACGCCGCACGCTTTGCCGAACTCAGCCAGGATCCGGTCGAACTCGAGGCGGACCCGGAAGAGGTGCGCGCCCGTCTCGCGGACGCGACGCGGCGCATCGAACTGTCGCGGAACCGGGCGCGGGAGGCGTCAGTGATGCGCACGGAAGCCGGCGAGGTCATATTGCGCGCGCAGACGGAGCACGCCAGGCTTGGCCAGGAACTCGAGGCCATCGAGGCGGTCATCGGCCCCGAAGCCGGCCGAACTGAATTGCAACAGGACCTTGCTCTCAAGCTTTCCAGTGCCAAAGAGCAGGTCGATGCTGTCGAACTGCGGGCCGAGCCTTTGCGCAGGACAGGGCGGGACCTCGCAGGCGCAGAGGCCGCCCTTGCCAGGGCGCGCTCGGTCGCCGACGCCGCAGGCCGCGAAATTGCCAGGCTTCGCGAAGAGCTTGCCGATCTCGGCGGTCAGATCCGCACCCGCTCGGACAGCGCGGTGGAAGAAAACTGGTTGGAAAGCCGGGATTTGCTGGCAGCGGCGCGCGAGCAGGTGAAGCGTTTCGAGACGGAGGTCGGCGTGCTCGATCGCCTGCGCAAGGCACTGACGGCGACGCGGGCGGCGGCGCGCGACCTCTATCTCAAGCCTGTTATGAACGAACTCGCCCCGCTGCTCGGCCTGCTGTTCGACGACATCTCGATCACGTTTGACGGCGACACCTTGCTGCCGCAGATCGTGCGCCGCAACGGCCTGGACGAGGATGTCGACCGGCTGAGCGGCGGCATGCGGGAGCAGCTCTCGGTGCTGACCCGCCTCGCATTCGCAAGGCTGCTTGCCCGCGACGGCCGGCCGGCGCCTGTCATCCTCGACGATGCGCTTGTTTATTCCGACGACGACCGGATCGAGCGGATGTTCGATGCGCTGCACCGCCAGTCCCGCGACCAGCAGATCCTCGTCTTCTCCTGCCGCCAGCGCGCCTTCGCCAAGCTGGGCGGCAATGTGCTCACCATGCAGCCATGGCAGCCGGATTGATGAGGATCGATGCTCAGGCGACGCCGACGCCTCGCTCAAGCCACAGATAGGCGGCGGCCGTCCAGGAAAAGCCGAGGCCGCCGCATCCTTGGCCGGTGACCGGGTCGAAATATTCGGCAAAACCTTCCGTTTCGATCGCCGCGATGGTGGATCGCCGCAGCTCTTCGGCGACATCCGCGTGGCCATTGCGATTCAGTCCGTCGATCAGAAGCCAGTTGATGATCGCCCAGGCGGGGCCGCGCCAGTAACGCTTCGGCTCCCAGCTGGCGATGCCCGGCTTCGTCGTCGGAAAGGCGACCTTGAGATCCTTGGACCAGGCTTTCATTTCCGAAACCAGGGCGCCGGCAACCTGCTTGTCGAGGTCCAGCGAGAGGAGGGGGATGAAACCGGCTTGCGTTGCGGCTTCGACATCTTTGCCGGAGATCAGGTCTCGCGAGACGAACCGCGAAAGATCCGGCCGCCATTGGGCCATTATCGCCTTGCGAGTGCGGTTATTGAAGGCAGCGATCTCGATCGCGTCCTCAATCCGGCCGAACAGGCGGGCAAGGTGCTCGAGGTCTTCGCCGGCCTTGAGCAGGATGGCGGTCGTCTGGATCTCGGCGACCTTGAAGGACGCCTTTTCCCATTGTTTCGCTGGATCCCAGCCACAGGCGGCATAGGTATCGACCAGATGAATGAAGCGGCGGTAATCCTCGTCGCGCGGGCGCATGTCGGCATCGACATGGCCGGTATCCTTGCGCACGACGGGGGTATCGGTGGTGGTGGGTACACGAGCGAGCGCGATGTCCCAGGCGGGAGAATTATCGCTGCCGCTTTCCCAGGGATGCAGGAGCGCAACGAGCCCGGTGCCATCGGGATCGCGGGCGGAATACCACCAGCGGTGCCATCTCAGCGCCGCCTCGTAGAGGGGCAGGGTGCGCGTCTCGGCATCGTTGCCCGCGGCTTCATGCAGCTTGCGCAGCGCGATCGCGAAGACCGGCGGCTGGGTTATGCCGGAGGTCGGGATCGTGTGCGTCGTGCGCCAGACGTTCGGTCCCGGGAAATAGGTTTCGCTTGGCGCGTGGAAGACGATATGCGGGATCATCCCGTCCGCCCACTGGCCCTCGACCAGCCGTTCCAGCTCGCGATAGGCGCGATCGATGTCGTAGAGCGCGAAGCCCATAGCGACGAAGGCTGAATCCCAGTTCCACTGGAAGGGATAGAGCCGGTCTGTCGGCACAGTATAACCGCCGCGATCGTTGGCGGCGAGGATGCGCTTCGCCTGGTCGATATGCATATTCATGTCGGATGCTCCGGTATTCTTAGGCCAAGACGGCCGGAAAGGACTTGCCGCTTTCGGGTGAAAGCCAGGTGATGCGCTTCTGGTCGAGCTTCAGACCGATCGTGTCGCCGCTCTTGACGGTTTCCGAGGCCGGCAGGATGACGCGCACCGGCTGGTCGTGGATCGAGCCGGTTAGAAGCAGGTGCGAGCCCATCGGTTCAGCAACCTGTACCCTCATTTCGAGACCCTGCGGCAGCGGTGCGAGTTCGACGGCTTCGCCGCGCAGGCCAAGGATCACTTCATTGCCGGACCCCTGCGGCGCGGCAAGCTGCTCGGCGCCTGCCGCCACGTGGCTGTTCGTCACCGGCACCTTGATGAAATTCATCGGCGGGTTGCCGATGAAGCCGCCGACGAAACGTGTTGCCGGGTGATTGTAGATCTCGACAGGATGGCCGACCTGCTCGACGACGCCGCCATGCATGACGGCGATGCGGTCGGACAGGCCCATGGCTTCGGTCTGGTCGTGGGTGACGTAGATCGTCGTCGTGCCGGCGGATTGAAGCACGGTCTTCAGCTCGGTGCGCATTTCAAGCCGCAGCAGGGCGTCGAGGTTGGAGAGCGGCTCATCCATCAAAAGAACCTTGGGTTCGACAGCAAGCGCGCGGGCAACCGCGACACGCTGGCGTTGGCCGCCGGAAAGCTTGTTCGGATAGCGGTCGAGATATGGCTCGATATGCAAGAGGCCTGCGGCTTTCTCGACCTGTGCCTTGACCCGCTTGTCGTCTGCCTTCTGCATGCGAAGCCCGAAGGCGACATTTTCGTAAACGGTCATATGCGGGAAAACCGCATAGTTCTGGAAGACCATCGCAAGCCCGCGATCCTTGGGCGCAAGCCCGATCACCGACCTGTCGCCGATGCGGACATCGCCCGAGGATGAGCTTTCGAGGCCTGCGATGATGCGCAACAGCGTAGTCTTGCCGCAACCGGAAGGGCCGAGCAATGAGACGAATTCGCCGTCGTTGATCGTCAGCGAGACCTCTTTCAGGGCTTGAAAAGCGCCGAAACTTTTGCGGATGCGGTCGATGACAATATTGGCCATGGAGATGGTCCCGTTATTTGGAGGAAATGCCCCAGATCGCGAAGAGGTAACGCCTGACCGCGAAGATGAAGATAACCGATGGAAGGATGAGCATCAGGCCGCCGGCAAAGCGGTAATGCATGGGACTTTCGGACAGCACCGTCAGGAGATAGGCCGTCAGCGTCCGGTTGCGCACGGTCAGTACCGAGGCGGCAAAAACCTCATTCCAGGATATGACGAAGGCAAAGACTGCCGTTGCGACGATGCCGGGCAGGGCAAGCGGCGCCACGACCTTGAAAAAGGCCTGTAACCGGGTGCAGCCGAACACCCACGCAGCCTCTTCCAGCTCCTTCGGCACACCGAGAAAGATCCCCTGGGTGACGAGCGCTGCGAAAGGCAGTGCCAGAACCGTATGGATCAGCCCGACGCCGATAATCGTGTCGTAAAGACCAAGCCGGATAAACGAGACGGTGAGCGGCAGCGCCAGGATCGCAAGCGGGAAGGCGCGCGTCAAAAGCACCAGAAGCCGGTAGCTGTCCTTGCCCCAGAAATTGTAGCGGGCGAGCGCATAACCTGCCGGCGCGCCGAGCAGGATGGAGAGCGCGACCGTGATGCCTGCCGCACCAAGCGAATTCAGGAAGGATCGGACGACACCTTCAGTCTGCAGGAACAGAATGAACGGCTCCAACGAAATGCCGGTCGGTAGGCCGGTTTTCGGCCAGATGTAAACGCCCTGCCGTCCGCCGAGTGCGCCGAGCGCCACAAGGTAGATCGGCACCAGAACCCAGGCGCAGAGCGCG
>Ga0102591_1002582_pt1 | contig 19002 bp, 14 predicted proteins | sample AraplaCol_mCL_r2_2_FD_76860 | JGI IMG/M metagenome (GOLD analysis project Ga0102591, IMG submission 76860) | Arabidopsis root microbial communities from North Carolina, USA - plate scrape MF_Col_mCL_r2 (SPADES assembly) (version 2) | ecosystem: Host-associated > Plants > Roots > Endosphere... | reverse complement strand
ACCCGTGACGCGATGCCGCGCTCGGCGAGCTGCTTCTGGGCGGCCACCGCGATCTCGACCTCGGAGCCGGAGGCGAACAGTGTCGCCTTGGCTTCGCCCTGGGCGGCCACCAGCTCGTAGGCGCCGGCCGCGCAGGGAACGTCGTTCGGCGCATTGGTGCGGAGCTGCGGCAGGTTCTGACGCGTCAGCGCCAGCACGGTCGGACCGTCAATGCGATTGAGCGCAAGCTCCCAGCACTCGGCGACCTCGATGGAGTCGGCGGGGCGGAACACACGCATGTTCGGAATGGCGCGAAGCGCGGCGAGATGCTCGACCGGCTGGTGGGTCGGGCCGTCTTCACCGAGGCCGATGGAGTCGTGCGTCATCACGTAGACGACGCCGGTGCCCATCAGCGCGGCGAGGCGCATCGCCGGACGCGCATAGTCGGTGAACACCAGGAAGGTCGCGCCGTTCGGCGCGAAGCCGCCGTGCAGGAAGATGCCGTTCATCGCGGCGGCCATACCGTGCTCGCGGATGCCGTAATGGATGAAGCGGCCCTTCGGCGTCTTGGCCGAGAAGGCGGTCGCCGACTTCGCCTTGTTGTTGTTGGAGCCGGTGAGGTCGGCCGAGCCTGCGAGGAACTCCATCGGCATCGCGCCGGCAATGACCTCGATCACGGCTTCCGAGGATTTGCGGGTGGCCGCAACCAGCGGCTTTTCCAGCAGCTCCTTCTTGTACGCGCGGACCGCCTTTGCGAGCGAGGCCGGACGCTCATGGCGCAGGCGGCGCTCGAACTCGGCGCGCTTGCGGCTGCCGAGCTCACCGAGCCGTCCTTCCCATTCCTGGCGGGCCACGGCGCCGCGGCTGCCGGCCGCGCGCCAGGCCTTCAGCACGTCGTCGGGCACCGAGAACGGCTCGAGCGAGATGCCGAGATTTTCCTTGGCGGCCTTGAGCTCCTCGGCGCCGAGCGCCTCGCCATGCACCTTCGACGTGCCGGCCTTGTGCGGCGCGCCGAAGCCGATGGTGGTGCGGCAGGCGATCAGCGTCGGCTTGTTCGACTTCTTCGCGCGGGTGATGGCGTCGGCGATCGCGGCCTGATCGTGGCCGTCGATCTTCTCGGCGGCCCAGCCGGCGGACTTGAAGCGCTTCACCTGGTCGACGGAATCGGCGATCGAGGTCGGGCCGTCGATCGAGATGCCGTTGTCGTCGTACAGCACGATCAGCTTGTTGAGCTTCCAGTGCCCGGCCATCGCGATCGCTTCCTGCGACACGCCTTCCATCAGGTCGCCGTCGGAGGCGAGCACATAGGTGTGGTGGTCGACGATCTTCTTGCCGAACTCGGCGGCGAGCATCTTCTCGGCGAGCGCCATGCCGACCGCGGTCGAGATGCCCTGACCGAGCGGACCGGTGGTGGTCTCGATGCCCTTGGTGCGGAAATTCTCAGGGTGTCCGGGGGTGAGCGAGTCGACCTGGCGGAACTGCTTGATCTGGTCCAGCGTCATCTCGGAATTGCCGGTCAAATACAGCAGCGAATAGAGCAGCATCGAGCCGTGGCCGGCGGAGAGCACGAAGCGGTCGCGATCCGGCCAGGCGGGCGCGGCGGCGTCGAATTTCAGGAACTGCGTGAACAGCACCGTGGCGATGTCGGCGGCGCCCATCGGCAGGCCGGGATGACCCGATTTCGCCTTCTCGACAGCGTCCATCGAAAGGCCGCGGATCGCGTTGGCCATACGGGAGTGATCGACCTGCGTCATGTCTGAAATCCGTCTGAAATGAGGCGCTTGGAGGCGGTGTACGCCCGCGCGGGAGGAGCCTGGCGGCCACTGAAGGTCGGGGCTGGGATAGCACCTCGGTTCCGGGAGTCCAAGGCAATCAAACGCCGATTTGGCCGCAAAAGTTGCCTCTGTGGAGATCGCTTTTTCGTCGGGTGCGCGCGCGGGAGGACTGACGGATCGGGACGACCTGCTTTCCCGATTGATCGGTGCATAGTTTCGCGGCGGCGTTGCGCTCGGCTAGCTTGCCACGTAAATTTCTGCTTCTAACCGCTTGCCGAACCGAGTCTTTTGCCGGGCGGCAAGCCCCAGGAAAAGGCCACTGGGCAAAGGCCGCCAGGTTCCACCGCTGACTACATGAACGATCGCGTGTCCAACAGTGCCGCCATGACGGAGTCCTCCGCGGTCGAGATCGAGATCGAGATCGCGACCCGCAGGCTGATGGCGGCGCTCGACGCGCTCGAAAGCGCGGTGGAGCGGCGGCGTGACGCCGATCGCGACGAGAACGAGCTCGCGGCGCGAATCCAGGCGCTCGGCGCCGACCGCTCGCGACTCGCCGACGAGCTCGACGGCGCGCTGGTGAAGGCGCGCAAGCTCGAGCGCACCAACCGCGAGATCTCCGACCGGTTGGATTCCGCGATCGTCACGATACGCTCGGTGCTCGATACCGGAGAGGACGGATGAGCCACATCAACGTCACCATCAATGGCCGGCAGTACCGTATGGCCTGCGAGGAGGGCCAGGAGGTGCGGCTGCTCAAGCTCGCCGAAACCCTGGAGACGCGCATCCAGTCGCTGCGCGGAAAATTCGGCGAGATCGGCGATGCGCGGTTGACCGTGATGGCCGCGCTGACCGTCTGCGACGAGCTGGTCGATACCACCAACCGCGTCCGGACCCTCGAGCAGGAATTGACCGAGCTTCGGGATTTCCGTAACGCCGCGGTCGAGCGCGCCCGCATGACCCAGACCGCGGTGGTCAACGCCCTGAATGCCGCCGCCGAACGCATCGAGAAATCGACCCAGGTCCTGAACCGGACCGTCGGCAACGGCATCGCGATCGGGTAGGGGCTGCGGAATGCCCAGGCCCCATTGCTTCCGCGCGGGCGGTGCGCTCCCTCCCCCGCTTGCGGGGGAGGGTTGGGGAGAGGGTGTCTCGACAACGAAGAACCCCCAAGACGAGAGAGCCCTCACCCGCGCCTTCGGCGCGACCTCTCCCGCATGCGGGAGAGGTTAGGGGAGCCCGCGGCGCAAGCAACTAACCCAAACACCATCCCGCGCCATGCGTTGGGCTGGCGATTCGTCAGTATCGTTGTTACATTGCTCCCGCGAGGCTGCGACGCGCGTCAGGAGCCATATATCCCCGGGGCCTTATCGATCCTTTAGGGAACTGTCCCTGGCCGGGCCCGTGGGCCCGGACATATGGTGCCCACCTACTTTCGTAGGGAACTCCGGGATCGAGTGCTTCAACGGCGTCCGCGGCTTCGCACTGTTTCTTCTGGTTCGTGCCTGTTGAATGACGGCGGCCATTCAACAGGTGTCATGCCCCGGCTTGACCGGGGTATCCAGTACGCCGCGGCATTTGTGTGAATCACTAACGCCTCTGGAATACTGGATCACCCGCCCCAGTGCGCAAGGGCGCACAAGGCGGGTGATGACAGCGGAGCAAGCCTCCGCCTTCGGAGCAAACGCGCATGTCCAACACCAAAGCCGAACTCCGCGCCAAAGCCCTCGCGGCCCGTGATGCGCTGAGCGAGAAGAAGCGCGCCGCCGCCGCGGTCAAACTCGCCAAGCGCGGGTTGCCGTTCGACCTGCTGCCCGGCAGCATCGTCTCCGGCTATTCGCCGATCCGCAGCGAGATCGATCCGATGCCGCTGCTCGCGAAGCTCGCGGAGCAGGGTGCCAAGCTGGCGCTGCCCTGCGTCACCGCGCGCGGCCAGGCCCTGGTCTTCCGCCTCTTCCATCCGAACGACCGCCTGATGCTCGGCCCGCTTGGGATTCCCGAGCCGTCGCCGGCGGCCGCCGAAGTCATTCCGGACGTCATGCTGACGCCGCTCGCGGCGTTCGATCGTCTCGGCCACCGCATCGGCTATGGTGCGGGGCATTACGATTTCACCTTCGCGCATTTGCGCAAGGCCAAGCACATCGTCGGCATCGGGCTCGCTTTCGCGGCGCAGGAGATCAAGGCGGTTCCGGCACTATCGCACGACGTCGCGCTGGATTATGTGCTAACCGAATCCGACGTGTTCGATTTCCGGAGTTCTGAAGTTGCGCATTCTCTTCGTGGGTGATGTCGTCGGCCGTAGCGGACGGAGCGCCATCGCCGAATATCTCCCCGGCATGGTCCGGGACTGGTCGCTCGATCTCGTCGTCGTCAACGGTGAGAATTCGGCCGGCGGCTTCGGCATCACGGAAGCGATCTACCAGGAATTTCTCGACGCCGGCGCCGATGCGGTAACGCTCGGCAATCATTCATGGGATCAGCGCGAGGCGCTGGTGTTCATCGAGCGCGCCGACCGTCTGGTGCGCCCCGCCAACTATCCGCGCGGCACGCCCGGCCGCGGTGCCGCCCTGGTCGAGACCAAGAACGGCAAGCATGCGCTCGTCGTCAACGCTTTGGGCCGCGTCTTCATGACCCCGTTCGACGATCCCTTCGCCGCGCTGGAGCGCGAGCTCGGCGCGTGTCCGCTCGGCGTCGCCGCGGACGCCATCGTCGTCGATTTCCATTGCGAGGCGTCGAGCGAGAAGCAGGGCATCGGCTTCTTCTGCGACGGCCGCGCCAGCCTCGTCGTCGGCACGCACACCCATGTCCCGACCGCCGACCATCAGATCCTCTCGGGCGGCACTGCCTACATGACCGATGCCGGCATGACCGGCGACTACGACTCCATCATCGGCATGCAGAAGGAAGAACCGCTGCGCAGGTTCACCTCGGGCATTCCGTCAGGCCGCTTCGAGCCGGCCGCGGGCGCGGCGACGCTCAGCGGCGTCGCGGTGGAGACGGACGACGCGACGGGCCTCGCGCTGAAGATCGCGCCGGTGCGGATGGGTGGAAGGCTGGAGCCGGCGACGCCGAAATTCTGGCTGAGCTGAACCGCGAAGCCACTCACCCGGTGTCGTCCTCGGACGACGATATCAGCTTTGCCCTCCGCAGCGGACATCGGCGGGCAACCAAGGGACGTCCGCTTTGGGCCGATTCCGTTGAAAAAGGGCGGCAGTATTTCATTGCAATAGCTTCGTTGTGAGGAGGCCGAACTGCTCTATCGACCCTATGCGAGCCTCGGGGTGGGCATCGGGATCAGCTTGGCCATCTTTCGAAGGTTCTGGGCGGTTGCCGCGAGGATGAACTCGTCGCGCGCGCCGTTGGGGCCTCGTAAACGCAATCGGTCGAGCTTGAGAATGCGCTTCAGGTGGGCGAACAACATTTCGATTTTCTTGCGGAGCCGGCGCGAGGTGCCTCCCTCCCACGATCTCGCGATCTGGCGCGCCATGTCGCGAGCGCCTTCGTAGATCGAGCGCGGCACCCTCCGTGATGCCTGCTTGGGGCAACACTGAGCCTTCAATGCGCATCGATCACAATCGTGCTTGCTGGCGAGGTAGAGCATGGTGGCACCGTCATTCACCAACGTTCCGGTCGTGGTAAGAACTTTGCCACCAGGGCAACGATAGATGTCGCCAGCATGGTCATAGGTGAAGTCGTCGCGCGAGAAGATACCGTCTGTGCGTGCCGACTTGTCGAAGACCGTAACGTGCGGCTCGATGCCGTGCTCATAGACCAGCCAAGCGAGCATCTCGGCCGAGCCATAGCCGCTGTCACCGAGGAGCCGGCCCGGATAGAGATCAAACCGCTCCAGCGAGCGCTCAATCATGCGCTTAGCGGCCAATACCTCGGCCTGCCGGATTGCCGTCGTTGCCTCAACATCGACGATGATCGCGTTCTCAATGTCGACCAGGTAGTTCGTCGAATAGGCGAAAAAGGCTTGGCCGCCGTGCGCCCCCGTCCAGCGCGCCGCCGGATCAGAGGGCGATACGAACTTCGGGGTAACCTCGGTCGCGGCTCCGAACGCGGCATCATCCAGGACAGCCAGATACTCATCAATTGCTCGGCCAGCAGCATCCGGCGGAAGTCCCTTATCGCCTTCGATTCCCTTCTGCCGGTTGGCATCGGCCTTGATGAGGCTCGCATCGACTGCAAATCCTTCACCACCGACCAGTCGCTCCTCGATGCAGCGGCGCAACACGCTCTCGAACACGCGACGGAAGAGATCGCTCTGCCGGAAGCGGCCATGCCTATTCTTGGAGAATGTCGAATGATCCGGCACCGCCCCTTCCAGACCGAGCCGGCAGAACCACCGGTAGGCCAAATTGAGGTGAACCTCATCGCACAGGCGCCGCTCTGACCGGATGCCGAAGCAGTAGCCGATCAGGAGCATCCGGATCATCAGTTCGGGATCGATCGAAGGCCGGCCGATGCTGCTGTAGAAAGGCGCCAAGTCTTGCCTGATCTCTTGCAGATCGACAAACCTGTCGACCGATCTCAAGAGATGGTCGGAGGGAATATGCTTCTCCAGCGAGAACTCATAGAACAACGCAGCCTGTTCGACTTGCTGATGCCCCATCATGATCTTCAGTCCTGCTAACTAGACAGACTGAATCACTGCTATCCTTGAGTCGCAACTACCGCCTTTTTCAACAAAATCGGCCAAAAGGCGACATCTCAGGCTTGGGGCAGTTTTATACGGGTCACCGGGGCTTCGGCGGCTCAAGTGCCTCAGAGAACGCCTTTCGAAAAGCGGGCAGCCTATCTACTAGACCCATGTTTTCGGCGGCTCGCTCCAAATCACGCCAAAACCCACCATGGGCAGAGACGAGATAACCCAGTTCTTCGAGCATATCGAGAGCTAGCTCAAGTTCATTGTGCTCCAGAAACTCGCGGTATCGGCTCAAAAATACTGCATACTCCTGATCGTGACGTACGGGCAAAGCGTGTCGCGCGCGCTCGAGCAGCGTTTCAGTAATCTTCCAGCTCTTGACTAGCTTGGCGTCTGACATTCCATCACTCTAACAGGCGTTGTGTCCCACCTCGTTCACTCGCGACCTAGCTTGCATGTAGTCCTTGATGACCGCAATGGGTCATTTGCAGACGTTCCCAGTCGGGTCAGGCCAGGTCTGCTCATCCCTTGGAAACGGGCAGTCTCGAATGATGAGTGCACGCCTTGGTGCGCAATTGCGAACGAGGGCCGTGACCCATAACCCCAAGGGCCCAGTTGTTTCGCGAAGCTGGTCGCCCCACGTCTTCGCCAAACGCTTGCTGCCGCGTATGGGTCCCGGATCTGCGCTTCGCTTGTCCGGGACGACAGCGGAGATTGACGCGCAATGCGTCGATCTCAGGTGACCGCGCCGCGCGCCGCGATCGGCCAAAGCGCTTCCACGCGGGCGTCCGGCGTATTGAAGCCGCGCACGCCGACATACCAGTCGTAGAGGTTGACGGTCGGGTCGCAATGACCGGGGATCAGCGTCACCTTGTCGCCGAGCGCCAGCCGCGACGAAGCGCTGTCGAACTCGAGCACGCCGTGCTCGTCGGAGGGTCGGTGATAGCGCAGGTCGGGGCGGCCCAGCACGGCCGGAAATCCGCTGTCGTTCGACAGGGCCTTGTGGCCGGCATCGATGACCGCGCGTTCGCCGGAGGCGGTGCTCATCACGGTCGCGATCACGAACAGGGCATGCTCGAACGGGCTGGCGTTGCGCGTCCCGTCGGCGACGTTTTTCGCGTAGTCGGCGTCCATGAAAATATAGGAGCCGGCCTGCAATTCGTTCCAGATGCCGCTCGCGCCTTCGAGCTCGAAGGTCCCGGTTCCTGCGCCTCCAATCGTCCGGCATTGAAAGCCCGCGTCCTTGAGGGCGCGCAGCGTCTCGCTGGTCGCGTTCGCGGCGCTCACGATGGCCGCGCGCCGCTCGTCCGGCGTGCGCAAATGCTGGGCGGAGCCGTGATAGGCCTGCAAACCGCCAAACGACAGGAAGCGTGACCCCGCCACCTGCCGCGCCAGGGCGGCCGCCGCCGGGCCCGGCCTGACGCCGCAGCGACCGGCGCCGACGTCGATTTCGACCAGCACTTCGATGTGCGAGCCGGCCCGCTCCGCGGCGAGCGCCAGTTGCTCGACAGCGATGGAATCGTCGACGCAAACGCTGATGCGCGCGTGGCGCGCCAGGCCTGCGAGCCGTTCCAGCTTCCGCGGGCCCACCACCTCGTTGCTGACGAGCACGTCGCTCACCCCGCCGGCCACCAGGATCTCGGCCTCGGCGACCTTCTGGCAGCACATGCCGACGGCGCCGCGCGCTATCTGCTTGGCCGCGATGATCGGCGACTTGTGGGTCTTCGCATGCGGACGCAACCGAACGCCGAGCTTGCCGACCGCTGCCGCCATGGTGTCGAGATTGCGCTCGAAGGCGTCGAGGTCGATGATCAGCGCCGGCGTATCGATCTCGGACAACGGCGCGCCGATTTGGGCGGGTGGAAGGGGCATCGAAAGCCAGTCGATTGGATTCGGGTCCGCGCCCCGAATGTGCGGCAGCCTTTCTATGGCAACAAATGTCGCCGCACCAGTGGCGGCGCCTTTGATGCTCGGGGCAGGCGGCGGGGGTAGCCGCCCGCTCCGTTTCGCGCCACTTCTCCCGCAAGGAAGAAGGTGCAACGTCAGACGCGGCGGAGACCTATTCCGCTGTCTGCTTCCTCAACCCCGCGACGTCCTTCGCCGTGAGCTTCGAGCCCTTCGCGCCGAACCGCGCCGTGACGTAATTCGCCACCGCCGCGATCTCGTCGTCGGTGTAGGCCTCGCCGAATGCCGGCATCGACAGCGCGTCATCCGGCGTGTGCCGCTTGGTCCCCGACAGCACGATCTGCGCGACGTTGGTGGCGGCGGGATCGTTGACCGCCCAGGTGCCAGTCAGCGTCGCCATCGGCGAGACCGGGCTCTCGCCGCTCCAGCCGTGACAGCTGGCGCAGGCACCGGCGAACAGCATCTTGCCGCGCGCATCCGCCGTGACGCCGTCCTTGTGCGAGGCGGGCGCGACCGGCGCTGTGGTCGCCGGCAGGTCGGGCGAGGGCTGCGGAGGCACGCTGCGCAGATAAGCAACGACGGCGCGGATGTCTTCGGGCGCGAACTGGCTGAAGCTGTGGTCGACCGCCTCGCCCATCGGACCCGAGGCCGCGCCATGGCCCGGCGCATGGCCGAGCGACAGGTACGAGATCAGGTCTGCATCGCTCCAATTGCCAAGGCCCGTGGCCTTGTCGGAGGAGATGTTGAACGCCCGCCAGCCGGCGGTGATGGCGCCGGCGAACTTCTTGCGGTTGTCCAGCGCGAAGCCGAGATTGCGCGCCGTGTGGCACTCGCCGCAATGGGCCAGCGCCTCCGCGAGATACGCACCACGATTCCATTCCGGGCTCTTCGACGTGTCGGGCGCAAAGCGCGTGTCCGGATTGAATACGGCCGACCAGGCAATCATCGCCCAGCGCTGGTTGAACGGAAACGACAGCGTATTGTCGGGCGCTTTCGCGCGCACCGCCGGGAGGCTGAACAAGTATGCCTTCACCGCCAGCACGTCCTCGTCCGTCATGAACGTGTAGGACGTGTAAGGCATCGCCGGATAGAGCCGGGCGCCGTCGCGGCGCTTGCCGTGCTGGACCGCGTTCAGGAAGTCCTGGTCGCTGTAATTGCCGATGCCGGTGTCCTTGTCGGGCGTGATGTTGGTCGAATAGAGCGTGCCGAACGGCAGCTTGAAGGCGAGCCCGCCGGCATAGTCCTTCTCTCCCGGCTTGGTGTGGCAGACCATGCAGTCGGCCGCCTTGGCGAGATATTCGCCGCGTTCGACCAGGCCAGCCTTCTCGAGCTTGGCCGGCACGCCGGTCGGTTTGCCCGCGCGATAGTCTGCGAGCGCCACCTTCGTGCCGCCGGCGAAGTCGAGCGGGCCGGCCCCGCGGATGATGAAGATTCCGAGCGCCACTGCGACGATGGCGATCACGACGAGGCTGGTGAGGATACGCATCTTGCCGCTCATGCCTTCTTTCCCGCAGCCAGCAGTTTTCGATCGATCGGCAGACGCCGCAGCGCCACGCCGGTCGCGGCGTAAATCGCGTTGCGCAGTGCCGGTGGTCCGGCCGTGGTGCCGGTCTCGCCGATGCCGCCGGGAGCTTCGCCGCTCTTGACGACGTGAACCTCGATCTTCGGCGTCTGGTTGATCCGCAGCATCCGGTAGTCGTTGAAGTTGGATTGCTGGACGCGGCCCTTGTCGATGGTGATCTCGCCGTAGAGCGCGGCGGTCAGGCCGAAGATCAGCCCGCCCTCGACCTGAGCCACGATCGTATCGGGATTGACGGCAATGCCGGTATCCACCACGGAGGTCGCACGGCGCAGATTGATCTCGCCCTGTTCGTCGACCTCGGCTTCCACGACGGTGGCGATGAAGCTCCCGAACGAGGGCTGCAGGCACACGCCGCGCCCGACGCGCGCCGGCAATTGCTGGCCCCAATTGGCCTTTTCCGCTGCGAGATTGAGCACAGAGAGGAAGCGCGGTTGCTGGGCCAGCATGCCACGGCGAAACTCGACCGGATCCTTGCCCGCCTTGCGCGCCAGTTCGTCGATGAAGCATTCGACCGCGAACACGTTGTTGTTGGGCCCGACCCCGCGCCAGAATCCGGTCGGGACCGCCGGCGGCTCGGCACGCACATACTCGACGTGGACATTCGGGATGTCGTAGGGCACGTCGGTGGCGCTGTCGATCGCGTCGATATCGATGCCCTTCTGGAAGGCCGGCGGCAGCCAGCGCGCGATGATCGCAGCGCCGGCGATCTTGTATTTCCAGCCGACGATCCTGCCGTCCGACAAGGTCGCTGCGATCGTGTCGCGATAGACCGGTCGATAGACATCGTGCTGGATGTCCTCCTCGCGCGTCCACACCACTTTGACCGGCCCGTCGACCTGCTTGGCGATGCGAACGGCCGCGACCACCATGTCGGGCTCGAGCTTGCGGCCGAAGCCGCCGCCCAAGAGATGGTTGTTGACGATCACCTTCTCGATCGGGAGCCCGGCGGCCTTTGCGGCCTCCGACTGCACACGCGCCATGATCTGCGTGCCAGTCCAGATTTCGCAGGAGTCGGGCTTGCAATGGACCGTGGCGTTCAACGGCTCCATCGTTGCGTGGGCGAGAAACGGCAGCTCGAACGACGCTTCGAGTTTTTCACCGCTCGCGAGGCCCTTGGCGATGTCGCCGGTGGATTTGGCGACCACGCCGTCCTTTGCGCTGGCGGCGCGCAGATCGTCCCAGATCGCTTTCGAATTGATCTTCGCGTTCGGTCCCTCGTTCCACTCGATCACGAGCGCATCGAGGCCTTTCTTCGCCGCCCACATGTGATCGCCGACGACGGCGACGAGATCGTCGAGTACGACGATCTTTCGCACGCCAGGAATCTTCTTCGCGGCGCGGTCATCGACCTTGCCGACCTTGCCGCCAAACACCGGGCACTGCGCCAGCGTCGCGAACTTCATGTCGGGCACGATGGCATCGATGCCGTAGACGGCCTTGCCATTGACCTTGTCGGGGGTGTCGAGCCGCTTGAACGGCTGGCCGATATAAACGAAATCCTTGGGGTCCTTGAGGGGGACATCCTTGGGTGGGGTCTGGCCGGCTGCTGAGGCGGCAAGCGCGCCATAGGCCAGCGTCTGGCCGCTGGCCTTGTGGGTCACCACACCCTTCGATGTCGTGCAGCTCAAGGGATCGACGCCCCATTGCGCGGCTGCGGCCTGCACCAGCATGGCGCGCGCGCTTGCGCCGGCTTCACGCAGCGGCTTCCAGAACGCGCGGACCGACGTGGAGCCGCCGGTGGCCTGGATGATGAAGATCGGATTGCCGTACAGCTTCTCGTTGGCCGGTGCGTGCAGCAGCCGGACCTTCGACCAGTCCGCGTCGAGCTCTTCCGCCAGGATCATCGAGACCGCGGTGTAGATACCCTGTCCCATCTCGACCTGCGGCATCACCAGCGTGGTCATGCCGTCCGGGTCGATCCGGATGAAGGCGTTCGGTGCAAACTTGCCGTCGGTCGTATCAGGCGGCTGCACCGGCTCGTTGGCGGCGGCGCGCAATGGCAAATGGAAGGCGAGCAGGAAGCCGCTGGCAAGGCCACCGGTGAGAAGCGCGCGGCGGGAGACGCTGTTGTGTGCATTCATGGCGAACCTCAGGACTGACGGCCGTTGGCGGCCTGCTTGATGGCCTCGCGGATGCGCACATAGGTGCCGCAGCGGCAGATGTTGCCCGCCATCGCGGCGTCGATGTCGGAATCATCGGGATGGGGCGTGGCGGCCAGCAATGCTGCGGCCGACATGATCTGGCCGGACTGGCAATAGCCGCACTGGATCACTTCGGCATCCAGCCAGGCTTTCTGCACCTTGGCGCCCGCCGGCGTGTTGCCGACGTGCTCGATGGTGGTGACGGCGCGATTGGTGACCGCGCTGACTGGCAGCACGCAGGAGCGCACGGCCTTGCCGTCGACATGCACCGTGCAGGCGCCGCATTGCGCGATGCCGCAGCCGAACTTGGTCCCGGTCATGCCGAGGATGTCGCGCAGCACCCACAGCAGCGGCATGTCAGGGGGCGCTTCGAACGATTTCGTTTCGCCATTGATGATGAGAGTTGTCGCCATGTGCATCCTCTTGCGCGATGGACCGCTCGCGGTGATCCGATCGACGAATTCGCGAGACCATAATCATACCGGCGCGAAGCGATGAAGCTTTCAAATTCGCAGCAATGCAGATTTGCGTGGCCATCGCGGCAGACCATGACGTTCACGAATTCGTGCGACGATCACTGCAAGCGTCTTGGGCTATTTGATATGATAAGCGTCATTTTTCGACGCTTTTTCATCGCGAGCGCCGTCGATCGTTGCAAATGGTCGTGCGAAAACGAAAAGCCATGCGACGACAAATTCGTGCGATTGGAAAAAGCCCGAGCTGCGGGGCAGAGCAGCTCTATCCTGCCGGAGACGGCGGCAAGGAGATGATGGTCTTTCAGAATAGGAGCATCACGCTCTCTGTTTTGCCCGACGTGTCAAAACGCCCCCATGGCCTGCGGCAGCAAGCCATTGATTTTGCACACCCCGGCTACTGTGCATGGGGTTGTTTTCGAACTTTTGGTTGGGGACGCGGAAGCGCAGCCGTCAGCTCTGCCGGAAACCCATCCGGAACGCGCCCCAGTGCTTGCCGCGGACCACGATCGGCGAGGACAGGTCCTTCATCAGCACGAACTGTCCGCCGCCCATGTCGCGGCGGTAGGTCTGGAGCAGGAACGGCTTGGTATTGCCCGCGACCTTCTTCACCGTGCGGTCGTTGAACAGGCGGCGGTTGCGGCAGTTGGCGTTATTCCAGACGGGGTCCTTGCCCTGCGGCTGGCGGTAGTTCGGATTGTGGGTCGGCAAATAGCCGCTCCGCGCCCAGGCAACGCAATAGACGATGCGCGGATCCGATTTCTGGATCGGGTCCTGGATCGCGGGCAGCACGCGGTCGGTGAATTCGACGTAGTTGGTGAGGTACTGCTTCGGATCGGTGCCGGGGATCTCGCGGTAGTTCTCGTCCATCAGCCGCTCGAGCGTGATGTCGCCGCGATCGATGGCGGCCTCGAACTCGGCCGTGATCCGCTTTGCGGTGTCGACCACGACGCGGATCAGCGGTGTGTCCGACGTCTCGACGCCGCTGTCGGCGATCAGCGCGATCAGGCCTTCGGAGGTGTCGAGCAGCTTCGTCACGCGCTGGTCGGCGCTCTTGAGATCGCGAGAGGAGAGGTCGACGCCCTTGGCGAGCTCGTTGAGCTCGCTGATGACGGTGTCGCAATGTCCGAGATTGGAGGTCGCCGCGCGCGTCACGCTGCCGATCTCCGCCTCCACGGAGGCAAAGCCCTGTTGGACCCGCGAGATGATGCCGGAGATCTGCTGGGCGCCCTCGCCGGCGGTCTTGGCGCGCTGTGAGGCGTCGCTGCTTTCGCCGATCAGCCCTTCGATCTGGCCGTCGAGATCGCGCACTGTGTCGGAGATCTGATGCGTGGCCTGGCGGGTGGCCTCCGCGAGGTTCTTCACCTCGCTTGCGACCACCGCGAAGCCGCGGCCGGCATTGCCGGCGCGGGCGGCTTCGATCGTTGCGTTCAGCGCCAGCAGGTTGGTCTGCTTCGCGATCGCCTCGATCGAGCCGGACACTTTGGCGACCTGCGCCAGCGCCGAGCCGACGGCGGACAGGCGGGCCTCGATGCGCTCCACCGCCGCGACGAGCTCGGAGATGTGGCTGACCGCGGTGTCCACGGCGTTGCGCGACTGCGCGATTTCGCCGACCGCCGCTGACGTGGTCGTTTGCACCGCCTGCGATGCATTGGCGATGTCGTGGTTGGCCGAGACCATCGTCTCGGCCGTCTTCTGGAGGTGGTGAAACCGTTCCGACTGGTTGGCGACGCGGTTTGCGACTTCCTGGACGTTGCCGGCAATATCGGCGAGTTCCACGCCGAGGCCGCCGATGCGGTCGGCGAGCTGATCGATCAGCCGCTCGGCCAGCGTGCGGTTGGAGCCGGTGTCCATGACGGCAAGTTGTGCGACGGACATGTTCGATGAGTCCTCCAGTCAGAGCCGCAACCCGGCTCACGCGGCATTCCCATTCCAACTTCGATCTTAAGGGATGATTCGCTCCCGGCGTCTTGCCTGAGCGTGCACTACAGTTTGTAAGCCGTCCTGAATCCACCCCAGTGGCGGCCCTGCACGCGGATCGCGACGTCGATCTCCCGCATCATGACGGTGTTCCCGTTGCCCATGTCGCGCGCATAGCTCTGGACCAGGTACGATCGCAGGTTGCGTGCGGCCGCCAACCCCGCCGGATCGTTGAATATCCGCCGGTTGCGGCTGTTGGCCGTGTTCCAGGCGGCGTCGCCCGGCCGCTGCGGATGTGAATAGATCTTGTTGTGCACCGGCAGGAAGCCGTTGCGGTCGACCATGGCGCAGAACGCCATGCGCGGGTCCTTCGCCAGGAATGCCTCCTGGAACGGAGGCAGGGCGCGGTCGGCCCAGTCGAGATATTTCGTGCGGTATTGCTGGGGATTGGTTCCGGCGATCTCGACATAGTCGGTGTCAAAGAGATCGTCGATCTTGACCTCGCCGCGCGCAATCGCCTGTTCGAATATCTTCGACAGTGCGTTGCCCGCCTCCATGGCGCGGGTGACGAACTCCGTGTTCTCTTCGTGGATCGACCAGAGCTTGTCCTCGATCTTCTCGCGGAGCTCGGCACTGGGGCTGACGAATTGCGCGCGGGCGCCGGCTTTGGATTGCTCGATCACGCGCAGTCGGCAGGCGCCGACGTCTTCCAGCGTGCCTTCGATCATCGCTTGCGGTGCGAGCCGGCCCGCGTCCGCGCCGCCGATCAACACGCCGTCCATCGAGATTTCGTAGACCGGCATCACGCCGCGCGGGCTCTCGAACTTGAGATGGCAGGGCAGCCGCTCGGTCTTGCGGCGGTCGTCGTGCTCGCTCTGGCGCAGCAGCACGGCGCAGCGCGATTTCAGCTTCTGCGCGAAAGTGGTGACGGCCTTGCCGGCGCTGGCGACGTTTTCGCCGTGGCTCTCGGCGGCCTTGGTCGCGGCGTCGATCTCGGCCGCGCTCTCGCCGACCGAGACGATGAACTCGGAGGCGCTGGCGGCATTGCCGGAGACTTCGCTGGTGGTGGCGTTCTGTTCGGCGACCGCGCCGTTGACGGTCTCGAAGACGGGGCGGATCGCTTCGATCGCCTGCGAGATGCGGTGCACGGCATCGGCAGAGCCGGCGGCGTCGCGCTGCAGGGCGTCGATCTTCTTGGTGATCTCTTCCGTCGCGCCCTGCGTCTGCACCGCGAGGGCCTTGACCTCGGTGGCGACGACAGCAAAGCCCTTGCCGGCCGCGCCCGCGCGCGCGGCCTCGATCGTGGAGTTGAGCGCGAGCAGGGTTGTCTGCCGCGCGATCTGGGCGATCAGGTTGACGACGTTGCCGATGGCGGCGGAGGATTCGCGCAAGCGGTCGACATTGGCGCGGGCTTCCTGCGCGGCGGCGCTGGCCTCGTCGGCGAGTTTGCCGGCCTCGCGGACCTGCGCTCCGATCCCCAGGGCGGACTGCGTGAACTTGTCGGCGGCGTGGGCGAAGGTCGAGGCGGTCGATTGCGCGGCATTGGTGCGGCCGGTCAGGGCGTCAGTGCGGTCGCGGATGGCGGCAAGCGTCGTGGCGGTCGCCTCGGCGCCGCCAGCCACCGAATGGGCGGCGCGTTCGAGCTGGCGGATCATGGCGCCGAGCTCGAGTTCCAGCAGCTCCAGGATCTCCCGGGCCGAATCAGTTTCGGGCGCCGCCACGGGCTCGGAATGGGCCGCCGGCTGGGGAGCCGCCGGGGCGGCCGCAGACGCAGCCTGGTCCGGCAGGCGCTTCCGAAATAGTCCGAACGCCATCAGCTCTCTCTTGTCGGGGAAAACGGTCGGGCGCTATTTTCGCAGCCCGGAATGAAATCAGGGTTAACAATGCCCGATCTCTAGGCACCCGGCCGTACCCGGGGGTACCTTTACGGTGCTACCTTAGGAGTAGGAGATCGCTTTGATTCCGGCGGGTTGGCGGCCTATAAGGCCGCGCTTCCCACGCTCACCTTTGGCTGACGATTCCTCGAGAGACCGCGCATGGCCGGACATTCCCAATTCAAGAACATCATGCACCGCAAGGGGCGGCAGGATGCCCAGAAGTCGAAGCTGTTCGGCAAGCTGGCGCGGGAAATCACCGTGGCGGCCAAGCTGGGGACGCCCGACCCCAACATGAACCCGCGCCTGCGTGCGGCCATCATCGCGGCCCGCCAGGAGAATATGCCGAAAGACAATATCGAACGCGCCGTCAAGAAAGCGCTCGGCAATGAGGGCGAGAACTACGACGAGATCCGCTACGAGGGCTACGGTCCCGGCGGCGTCGCCGTCATCGTCGAGGCGCTGACCGACAACCGCAACCGCGCCGCCTCCGACATCCGCTCCTTCTTCACCAAGTCCGGCGGCAATCTCGGCGAAACCGGCTCGGTCTCCTTCATGTTCGACCGCACCGGCATCATCGAATACGACCGCAGCGTCGCCTCCGACGACGCCGTGCTCGATGCCGCGATCGAGGCCGGCGCCGACGACGTCGTCTCCGGCGAAGGCGGCCACGAGATCTACGCCTCGACCGAAGGCTATCGCGACGTCGCCAAGGCGCTGGAAGCCAAGTTCGGCGAGCCGCGCAAGGCCGCGCTGATCTGGAAGCCGCAGAACACGGTCGCAGTCGATGACGAGACCGGCGAGAAGCTGCTCAAGCTGATGGATCTGCTCAACGAGCACGACGACGTGCAGCAGGTCTACGCCAATTTCGAGGTGTCGGACGCGCTGATGGCGAAGATGGGCGGCTGAGGCTGCTCGTGTCCCGGACGCGCCGCAGCGTGAAACGCTGCTGCGCAGAGCCGGGACCCATCGTCCCGCAGGCATCGGTGCCAATATGGGCCCCGGTTCAGCGCCGCACCGCTTCGCGCTGCGTCGCGCCCGGGGCACGAGACCTCCTTTCCCCTGTTACTTCTGTTCTGTTTCTGTTTCGCTATCATGGGCCAACCGCTATCACTGGCCCATGACCGCGCTCCCGATTCGCCAGCCAATCCGCATCATCGGCATCGACCCCGGCCTGCGCCGCACCGGCTGGGGCGTGATCGAGGCTGACGGCAACCGCCTGATCTATGTGGCCTGCGGCTCGGTGGAACCGCCGAACGACCTGCCGCTGGCGAGCCGGCTGCTCGCGATCCATGAAGGGCTGGCGGCCGTGCTTTCGAACCACCAGCCGATGGAAGCCGCGGTCGAGCAGACCTTCGTCAACAAGGACGGCGTTGCGACGCTGAAGCTCGGCCAGGCCCGCGGCGTCGCCATGCTCGCGCCCGCAATGTTCGGCATCTCGGTCGCCGAATATGCGCCCAACCAGGTCAAGAAGACCGTGGTCGGCGCCGGTCATGCCGAGAAGGCCCAGATCGCGATGATGCTGAAAATTCTCCTGCCCAAGGCCGATCCGCCGTCGGCCGACGCTGCCGACGCGCTCGCCATCGCCATCACCCATGCCCATCACCGCCAGAGTACCGCGCTGCGGCTGAAGGTGGCGAGCCTATGATCGGCAAGCTCAAGGGCCTGATCGATTCCTACGGCGAGGATTTTGTCATCCTCGACGTCGGCGGCGTCGGCTATCAGGTGCATTGCTCTACGCGTACCTTGCAACATCTGCCGTCGCCCGGCGAGGCTGCCGTGCTCTCGATCGAGACCTATGTCCGTGAGGACGCGATCAAACTGTTCGGCTTCCGCACCGATCAGGAGCGCGAATGGTTTCGCCTGCTGCAGACCGTGCAGGGCGTCGGCGCCAAGGTCGCGCTCGCCGTGCTCGGCACGCTGGCGCCTTCCGATCTCGCCAATGCCATTGCGCTGCGCGACAAGGCGACGGTGGCACGGACGCCCGGCGTCGGCCCCAAGGTCGCCGAGCGCATCGTCACCGAACTGAAGGACAAGGCGCCGGCCTTCGCCAATGTCGATCCGGCCGTCGTGCATCTCGCCGGCGCTGTCGACGACCAGCGCGCGCCGCGGCCCGTCGCGGATGCGATCTCCGCGCTGGTCAATCTCGGCTATGGCCAGCCGCAAGCGGCCGCTGCGATTGCATCGGCCTCGCGCAGCGCGGGTGAGAACGCCGAGACCGCGCAGCTGATCCGGCTCGGGTTGAAGGAACTGGCGAAGTGAGCGACCCCAAGGCCAACCGCATGGTCTCGCCCGAGCGCCGCAGCGACGATGTCGGCGACACCGCTCTGCGTCCGCAATCGCTGTCCGATTTCGTCGGCCAGCAGCAGGCGCGCAAGAACCTCTCGATCTTCATCGAAGCGGCGCGCAAGCGTGGCGAGGCACTTGATCACGTGCTGTTTGTCGGCCCGCCCGGCCTCGGCAAGACCACGCTGGCGCAGATCGTTGCGAAAGAGCTCGGTGTCGGCTTTCGCGCCACCTCGGGCCCGGTCATCGCCAAGGCCGGCGATCTCGCGGCGCTGCTGACCAATCTCGAGGAGCGCGACGTGCTCTTCATCGACGAGATCCACCGCCTGAGCCCGGCGGTGGAAGAGGTGCTCTATCCCGCGATGGAGGACTTTCAGCTCGACCTCATCATCGGCGAGGGCCCGGCGGCGCGCTCGGTGAAG
>Ga0102591_1002581_pt1 | contig 19017 bp, 20 predicted proteins | sample AraplaCol_mCL_r2_2_FD_76860 | JGI IMG/M metagenome (GOLD analysis project Ga0102591, IMG submission 76860) | Arabidopsis root microbial communities from North Carolina, USA - plate scrape MF_Col_mCL_r2 (SPADES assembly) (version 2) | ecosystem: Host-associated > Plants > Roots > Endosphere... | reverse complement strand
CCGAACCCATGTCCTTGGCGCGACCGGCCAGCTCGTGGAATTCCGGGCCGTAGCGTTCGATCACCGCCTCGACCGCGGAGTTGAGCAGCTCCACGCTCAGCACCAGCAGCATCGAGCCGATCAGCAGCACGCGTTCCACCGGCGTCTGCCCGAGCCACCAGCCGAACGGGGCCAGCACCGCGAACAGGTACACCTCCAGCCGGAAGGAGGACTCGTGCAGCCATGCGGCGCGCAGGCCCTGCATCGACCATTGGGCGGCTTTGGCTATCCGCGCGGGACCGCGGGGAAGGTGTCCGAATTCGTCGGCCATGCGTTGGACTCAGGCGGCCAGCCCGGCGCGGTCGGATCCAGCCCGGACGGGAGCGCGACCGGGAGTCCCGGTGGGCGCGCACACGGCGTGGAGCGGATCTGCGATCGGCATGGGAGGCGGTGGTGGTCGAAAGAGGTCGCGGACAGGCCGCGGCAGGGGGCCGATTTTGCCACAAACCCCTGAACCGACCCGGGCCGTTGGTTGGGTCCGGGGCGTGTCATGCGCCGGTAGCGGGTTTTTCGCGCCCCGTTAGCGGGGCCGGCCGTAGCCTGATCGACCCGCCCCGAGGTGCGTCCATGTCCCGCTGCGCGTTGCTGGCCCGCCTGGAGGCCAAACCCGGCAAGGAAGAGGAAGTCGAACGGTTCCTGCGCGGCGCCCTTCCGCTGGCCGAAGCCGAACCCGGCACGCGGACCTGGTTCGCGCTGCGCTTCGGCCCGACGTCCTTCGGCATCTACGACACCTTCGACACCGAGGCCGGCCGCCAGGCGCACCTGGACGGCCCGATCGCCGCTGCGCTGATGGAACGCGCCGGCGAGCTGCTGGCCGCGCCTCCGCAGATCGATCGCGTCGACCTGTTGGCGAGCAAGTTGCCGCACTGAGCGTCGCATCAAGCGCGCCTGAGCCGCCTCCCTTTAAGTTCCAGTACCGGCGCACCGCCGCCGCCCATTCGTCCATGGAGGTCGAAGCAATGAGTGTCCCCACCACTCCCGAGGGTTATCACAGCGTCACCCCTTACATCATCGTCGACGACGCCAAGGCCGCGCTCGTGTTCTATCGCGACGCGCTCGGCGCCGAAGAGATTTTCAGCATGCCGATGGGCGACAAGATCGGCCACGCCGAAATCCGCATCGGCAATTCGATGCTGATGCTGTCGGACGAATGGCCGGACATGGACGCCTATGGTCCGAAGCACCGCGGCGGAGCGACCGCGACGTTCGTGATCTACGTGCCGGACGTGGACGCGTCGTTCGAGCGCGCGGTGAAGGCCGGCGCGAAGGTCGATCGACCGCTCGAGAACCAGGCCTGGGGCGATCGCATGGGCACGATCGTCGATCCGTTCGGCCACAAGTGGAGCCTGGCGACGCACGTCGAGGACGTGGATCCGGAAGAACTCAAGCGCCGCATGGACGAGTGGCAGCAGCAACAGGCCGGATTGACGGCATAAGCGCGTCAAGCCCCATTCCCAGGCGTTCAGCCCCTCTCCCTGCGGAGTAAGAGGGCGCTGCTTGCGAACCACTGGTTCGCGCGCCCTCGAACGCCCAAACGCCATGCGTTTGGGCCTTGGGGCTCGGGTGAGGGGCAACGGAGTGGCAGCAGCGAAGAGCCGTTGCAGCGAAAGGCCGCGCACTTGTTTCGATTCGCCACGCGCGCGAAACGTCCATGGATTCCCGCCCTCGCGGGAATCACGATGCGTTGGTTAGGCGATAAAGGCGTTGTCAGGCGTTACGGGCCTGGATCCCGGCCTACGCCGGGATGACGTTCCTTCTCGAGAAGACGTTCCCGTACTTGCCTCGCAGGAGGGAGGAAGGAGGCGTCAAGAGCGCCGCTCACTCCCCTTCGTGAATCGCCGTCCCGCGGCTGCCGTCGGGCTTGATCCAGCCGCGGAACATGCTGCCGCTGTTGAACGGCATCGCGATGTTGCCGTCGCGATCCAGCGCGATCGCGCCGCCATCGCCGCCGGCCGCGGTCACGATCTTGTTGACCACCTCGTTCGCCGCGACTTCCAGCGAATCGCCGCGATACGCCACGCGCGCGCAGATGTCGTGCGCGACCGCATTGCGGATGTAGAACTCGCCCCAGCCCGTGCCCGAAACGCCGCAGCGTTCGTCGGCCCAGGTGCCGGCACCGATGATCGGCGCATCGCCGACGCGGCCCCATTTCTTGTTGGTCATGCCGCCGGTGCTGGTCGCCGCGGCGATGTGGCCCTGCGAATCCAGCGCGACCGCGCCGACGGTGCCCAGGTACGTCGGCGGGTCCATCGTGCCGTCGTACGCCTGGCGCCTGGCTTTCGCAGCGTCCTTGGCTTCCTTGGCCTGCGCCCTTTCGAGCTGCTCGCGGCGCTTGTCGGTGTCGAAATACGAATTCGGCACGCGCTCGATTTCCGGATGCTCGTCGGCGAACGCCTCGGCACCCTCGCCGGCCAGCATCACGTGCGGGCTCTTCTCCATCACTGTGCGCGCGAGCTTGATGGGATTCTTGATCGTCGTGACGCCGGCAATCGCACCGGCGCGGCGCGTGTGGCCTTCCATGATCGCCGCATCGAGTTCGTGCCCGCCCTTTGCGTTGAACACGGCGCCCTTGCCGGCGTTGAACTGCGGCGCGTCCTCGAGGACCACTACCGCCGCAGTCACGGCGTCCATCGCGGTGCCGCCGCGCTTGAGCACGGCATTGCCGGCGTCGAGCGCGCGATTCAGCGCCTCGTGGTACGCCTTGCGCTCGCCGGGCGTGATCGACTGCATGGGCACGAAGCCCGCGCCGCCGTGGATGACCAGCGCGGTCTTGCCGGTGGCCGGCGCTTCGGCCGCAGGGAGGTTGAAGGACATGGCGAGCAGGACAGCAAGCGGGAGCGAAAGACGCATGGCCGGGCCGGATGGGAACTTCGGCCGAGGATAGCGACTTTTTCCCATGCGACAGAGTCGCAGTTTGGCGAACCTCGGTCCGGGCGCCCTGCGACGCCCGACGCCCTCACTGCTGCCGGAGCGCCTCGATCGGATCCAGCTGCGAGGCCTTGCGGGCGGGGTAATACCCGAAGAACAGGCCGGTCATGATCGAGAACGTCGCGGCCAGCGCGATGACCTGTCCGTTCAGCGCCACCGGCAGGTCGCTGAAGCGGCCGACGGCCAGCGCGCCGACGACGCCGATCACGATGCCCAGCACGCCGCCGCCGAGCGAAAGGAGCATCGCCTCGGCAAGGAACTGCCGTCGCACGTCCGACGGCCCGGCGCCCACCGCCATGCGCAGGCCGATTTCGCGGATACGTTCGGTCACCGACACCAGCATGATGTTCATGATCCCGATGCCGCCGACGATCAGCGAGATCGTCGCCACCGCGCCCAGCAGCAGCGACATCAAGCGCGTGGTCGCCGTTCGCGTCGCGACGATCTCGGAAATGTTGCGCACGTTGAAGTCGTCCTCGTCGCCCGGCTTGATGCGATGGCGCTGGCGCAGCAGCGCTTCGACCTCGCCTTGCGCGTAGGACAGGTCCTTCGCGTCGGCCACGGTCAGCGCGATCTGCATCACCGCGCCGGCGGGCAGGCCCATCGCACCCATCAGGCGACGGCGCGCGGTTTCCAGCGGCACCATCACCACGTCGTCCTGGTCCTGCCCGAAACCGCCCTGCCCCTTCGGATTGAGCGTGCCCACGACCGTGAACGGAACGCGCCCCAGGCGGATCGTCTGGCCCACGCCGGTTTCGTCGCCGAACAGCGTGCGCCGCACCGTTTCACCAATGATCACGGACTTGCCGGCGCTGGTGTAATCCTGCGCTTCGAAGCCCTGGCCGTTGCCGATCGTCCAGCCGTTGATGTCGAAGAAATCCGCCTGTACGCCCTGCCAGCTGGTGGACGCGTTGTTCTCGGCGTAGACGACCTGCGTGTTGCCGCGCAGCGCGCCCGCGACGTACTGCACTTCGGGGATTTCGTTGCGGATCGCATCGACATCGCCTTCGTTGAGCGTGAAGAAACTCGACGAACTCATGCGCACGCCGCCACCGCCACGGCGCGCACCGGGGCTGATGTCCAGCCGCTGCGAGCCCAGGCCGGAGACCATCTTGTCGATCTCCTGCTGCGTGCCCTGCCCGACGGACACCATCACGATCACCGCCGCGATGCCGATGATCACGCCCAGCGAGGTCAGCGCGCTGCGCATCCAGTTGCCGCGCAGCGCGTAGATCGCGGTGCGCAGGATGCCGGTGAAATTCATGCCGCGCCCTCCGGATGCAGTTCGCCATCGCGCATCACGTACACGCGATCGGCGTGCGCGGCGACGTCGGCATCGTGCGTGATCAGCACCACGGTGTGGTCGTCGTCGCGCAGGCGCTTGAACAGCGACAGGATCTCCTCGCCGGTCTTGCTGTCGAGCGCGCCGGTGGGTTCGTCGGCGAGCAGGATCGGCGGACGGTTGATCAGCGCCCGCGCGATCGCGACGCGCTGCTGCTGGCCGCCGGACAGTTCGCTGGGCCTGTGGCCGACGCGTTCGCCCAGGCCGACCGACGCCAGTGCCTCACGCGCGCGTTCGGTGCGCTCGTGCGGCGGCACGCGCGCGTAGCCCAGCGGCATCGCGACGTTGTCGAGCGCGCTCATGCGCGGCAGCAGGTTGAAGCCCTGGAAGACGAAGCCGATCTTGTCGCGACGCAGCGCCGCGAGGTCTTCGGCGTCGAGCGTGGACACGTCCACGCCGTCGCATTCGTAGGTGCCGGACGTGGGCGTGTCGAGGCAGCCGATCAGGTTCATCAGCGTCGACTTGCCGGAACCCGACGGCCCCATGATCGCGACGAACTCGCCGCGCGAGATACGCAGGTCGACGCCGATCAGCGCATGCACTTCGGCCTCGGTGTGCGCGGAGTAGGTCTTGCTCAGCGCGCGGGTGAGGATCACCGGCACGTCGTCGCGTCCGTTCACTTCATCGACGGGCGCGCTCATTCGCGCGCCCTTTCGCCCGTCACGATCGCGTCGCCGGCCTTGAGGCCGCCGCCGGAGATTTCCGTGTCGGTGCCGTCGCTCGCGCCCAGGCGCACCATCACGCCCTGCGGCTTGCCGTCGACGAGCTTGTAGATCTGCACGCGCTTGGCGTTCACGAGGTTCGAGATCGCCATATCCCACTGCTTCTTCTGCGCATCGTCCAGCGATGCGCGGAACGTGGCGAAGTCTTCCTTGAAGCGGTCGGTCATGCGCTGGCGCATCTGCGCCTGCATGTTGTCACCGCCCGCACCGCCGACCATGACCGGACCGGGACCGCCCGGACCACCGCGACCGCCACCGCCGAACAGCGCGTTGCCGCCGCCCTGCTGTGCCTGCGCCTGTCGCGCGGCCTGGCGCGCACGCACGGCTTCGGCCGCCGTGTCGAAGGCGGCCTGCTGGTCGGCGTTCAACTTCATCGACGTCGCGCTGCGCGACAGATCATCGAGCATGCCCGAACCACCGCGCCCGCCGCCGCCCTGCGGCGCAGCAGCGGTCGCGCCCTGCGCGTCGTTCGCCGGCTTGAAGCGCAGCGCGGCGTTGGACACCTTCAGCACGCCTTCGCGCTTGCTGACTTCGATTTCCGCATTGACGGTGAGGCCCGGCAGCAGCGTGCCATCGCTGTTGTCGACGGTGACGACGACCGGATAGGTCACGACGTTGTTGGTGGTCGTGGCCGACAGGCGCACCTGTTCGACCGTGCCGCGGAACTGGCGATCCGGAAAGGCGTCGACGGTGAACGACACGTTCTGGCCGGTTCGCACCTGGCCGATGTCGGCTTCGTCGACGGCCAGTTCGATCTTCATCTTCGCCAGGTCCTCGGCGATGGTGAACAACTCCGGCGCCTGCAGGCTTGCGGCCACGGTCTGGCCGGCCTCGATGCTGCGCGTGAGCACCACGCCGTTCACCGGCGATCGGATCACGGTGCGCTCCAGGTTCACCTGCGTTGTCTGGGTCGATGCCGCCTGCTGGCGGATCGACGCCTGCGCCGCGTTGACCTGCGCGCGCGCCTGGTCGAGCGCGGCCTTGGCCAGATCGACATCGCTGCGTGCGACGAGCTGGCGCGAGCCGAGGTCGGCCTTGCGCTTGTAGTCGAGCTCGGCATTTAGCAGCGTCGCCTGCGCCTGGCTCAGCGACGCGCGGGCGCTGGCGACCTGCGCGTTGCCCTGCGCGATCTGCGCCTCGTACGTCTTCGGGTCGATGCGCGCGATGATCTGGCCCTTCGTCACCGGGTCGTTGAAGTCGACCAGCACGTCGGTCACCTGGCCGGAAATCTGGCTGCCGACGGTGACGGTGGAAATCGCGCTGAGCGTGCCGGTGGACGAGATCGCCACGCGGATGTCGCCACGCTCGACCTGCACGGTGCGGAAGGCGCCTTCGGCGGCCTGCGCGCCGCGCTTGCGGTAGAAGTAGGCGCCGCCCGCGATCAGGGCGATGACCACCGCGGCGACGATGCCGTGGCGGATCCACGGCGTGGGCTTGCGTGCATTGCGGGACGACGGGCGGGCTGCGCTCATGGGGCTCGATCGAAGGGTTATGCCGGCACAACGCACCAGCGGCGTGTGCGTTGACAGCGTACGGATGGAATCGTTCAGCCGAAACAGCGCCTTCCCGGCGAAGGCCGGACCCAGGCCATCAAGGCCCGTTGCGCTGCCCTGCCCAGACGCTGCGTGCCTGGGCCCCGGCCTTCGCCGGCGTGGCGTCGAAGAGATTACCGCTGGCGACGCGCTTTACCGCGCGAACCGGATCACAGCTGTAGTGCCCTGCCCCGGCGCGCTGGCCAGGCTCACCGGCCAGCCGAAGCGTTCGCCCAGCCGCCGCACGATCGACAGGCCCATGCCCTTGCCGTCGCTGTCGGCCGAATCGGCGCGGAAGAACGGGTCGAACGCCTTCGCCAGGATTTCCGGCGACATGCCGATGCCGCTGTCGCGGATCACCACGCGGTCGGGCATCAGGCGGACTTCGATCTCGCCCGATTCGGTAAAGCGCGCGGCATTGCCCAGCAGGTTGCCGACCATCACCCGCAGCACGTGCGGCGGCGCGACCAGGCGCGGCGCGCCTTCGTCGTGCAGGCTCACGCTGACGGGGCGATCGCCCAGCAGCGGCCGGATGCGATCGACCTCGGCTGTGACGATGTCGCGCACTTCGAATTCCTCGCTCTGCGGTGCCACGTCGGCTTCGCGCGCGAGGATCAGGAACGCCTCGATCACCGCTTCCATGTCGCGTCCGGCCTGCTGGATGCGCGAGAGCGAGCGCCGCGTGCGCGAGCTGTTCTCGGTATCGGCCAGCATCAGGTCGGTCGCGACGCGGATGACGGTGAGCGGCGTGCGCAGTTCGTGGCTGGCATCGCGGGTGAAGTTGCGTTCGCGCTGGACGAAATCGCCCACGCGCTGCGACAGCCCGGTAAGCGCGCGCGACAGCTTGCGCACTTCATCGCCGGCTTCGGCGGGAAGGTGCGCGGAGGCGATGGCGCTGGCGTCGGGATCGCGCGGATCCCAGTGCGCGACCTGGTTCGCCAGCCAGCTCACCGGCGTGACCATGCGCTTGGAGGTGCGGTAGGTCATCCAGATCAGCACGCCGCTGGTGGCCAGCGACAGGATCAGCGATACCAGTCCCGTCAGCAGCACCGACTGGTCGGCGAGCCATGCGGAAAAGATGATGTAGAGCGTGCCCTCAGGCCGGCGGTCGATGTAGACCAGCCGTCCGCTGTCGGGCAACCGCTGCACGCCGCTGCCGGTGACCGCGCGCAGTTCCGGCGGCAGCGGCGGTTCCAGGTTGCCCGGAACGACGAGGTAGCTCGACATCGTCGAGCTCCCCGGCAACCGGTGCGACGGATCTTCCGCATACGCCTGCCAGAACGCGCGCGCTTCCTGTTCGACGCGCTGCTCGACGACCTTCTGGCGCACGACGATGCCGGTGAGCAGGATGCCCACCGTAATCACGATGCTGCCGATCAACGCCTGCGTAATGAACGCGAGTTTGATCCTGCGCGGAAGTCCGTGCGCCATGGTTTCCGTTGCCGCCTACTCGGGCGGCTGCGAGATATCGGCCACACGATAGCCCGCGCTCTGCACGGTGTGCAGCAGTTGCTTGTCGAAGGGCTTGTCGATGGTCTTGCGCAGGTTGTACAGATGGCTGCGCAGCGTGTCCGAATCCGGCAGGCCGTTGCCCCAGATCTCGCGCTCGATTTCCTGGCGGCTGACCACGCGCGGCGATTCGCGCATGAGGATCGTCAGCAGGCGCAAACCAATCGGCGAAAGCTGCAGCTCGCTGCCGCCACGCGTCACGCGCAGGCTGGCCGGATCGAGCACGAGGTCGGCGACCTTCAGCACTTCGCCACCGACCTGGCGACGTTCGCGACGGATCAGCGCACGCAGGCGCGCTTCCAGTTCCTGTATCGCGAACGGCTTGGTCAGGTAGTCGTCGGCGCCGGCGCCCAGGCCGGTGAGCTTCTCGTCCAGCGTGTCGCGCGCGGTGAGCATCAGCACGGGCGTCGACTTGCGCGCTTCCTCGCGCAGCTTCTTGCACAGCTCAACGCCGTCCATGCGTGGCAGCATGAGATCGAGCACGATGACGTCGTAGTTGTTTTCCGTCGCCAGTCGGTAGCCATCGAGCCCGTCGCTCGCATAATCGACTTCGAAACCACGGCCTTCGAGGTATTCACCGACCATCTCGGAGATGTTGCGGTTGTCCTCGACAATGAGGACCAGGCCGCCATCTCGTGTTCCGGTACCCTGCATGCAAAACCTCCCGACGCTTCAGCTTTGTGAAGGCTGCCGGGCCGCAGGTGGAGAGGCCGTGAAGGCCCCCCACACAAACTGAACGAAACCCTAGCGAAACCTTGCCATGCCCCTGGAACGCATCCTTCCCATCGCCCTGCTGCTGGGCTCGAACGTCTTCATGACCTTCGCCTGGTACGGCCACCTCAAGTACAAGTCCGCGCCGCTCATGGTGGCGATCTTCGCCAGCTGGGGCATCGCGTTCTTCGAGTACTGCCTGATGGTCCCCGCCAACCGGATGGGCAGTTCAGTCTACTCGGCGCCCCAGCTCAAGGGCCTGCAGGAGGTCATCACCCTGCTGGTCTTCGCCGGCTTCTCCGCGTGGTACCTGGACCAGCCGCTGAAATGGAACCACTGGGCCGGCTTCGCGCTGATCGCGGTGGCCGCGTGGCTGATCTTCCTGGAGTGAGCGGGCAGAACCGAGCCGTCAGAACGGGATCTTCCCGCTGAGGATGTCCTTGAACATCACCCAGTCGCCGACGAACGAATAAAGCGGGTGCTTGAACGTCGCCGGCCGGTTCTTCTCGAAGAAGAAGTGCCCGACCCACGCGAAACCATAGCCGCACACCAGCGCGGCGAGCAGCCACCACGCATTGCCCTGCACGATCGCCAGCGCAAGCAGCACCAGCACGCCGCAGCTGCCGACGAAATGCAGTCGTCGACTGGTGCGGTGGCTGTGTTCGCTCAGGTAGAACGGGTAGAACTCGCGAAAGCTGGCGAAGCGCGACATTCGATTCTCCGATTGCGTGCGCTCAGGCCTTTTCGGCGGCCTTGGCGCGGTCCCAGAGGCGATCCTGCGCTTCGAGCGACAGGCCGGCAAGCGGCGTTCCATCGGCCTGCGCCAGCGCTTCCATCGCGCGGAAGCGGCGTTCGAACTTGAGGTTGGCGCGACGCATCGCGGCGCCCACGTCGACCTGCGCATGTCGCGCCAGGTTCGCGCAGACGAACAGCACGTCGCCGATCTCGTCCTCCAACCGGTCGCGTGCGGCGGCATCGTCCGGGTTGGCGTCGAGCGCGGCGAACTCGACGCGCACCTCGTCGATTTCCTCGTGCAGCTTGGCGAAGACCGGCGTCACATCCGGCCAGTCGAAACCCACGCGCGCGGCACGTTTCTGCAGCTTGGTGGCGCGCTGCCATTCGGGCAGGCCGCGTGCGATGCCGGCAAGCGCGGAGCGGTCTTCGTGCCCGTTGGCCTCGCGCTCGCGCCGCTTCTGTTCTTCCCACGCGACGGTCTGCGCATCGGCGTCTTCGACCGACGCATCGGCGAACACGTGCGGATGGCGGCGCACCATCTTGTCGCAGATCGCCGCGACCACGTCGCCGAATGCGAACGCGCCCTGCTCCGACGCCATCTGCGCATGGAACACGACCTGCAGCAGCAGATCGCCCAGTTCGTCCTTCAGGTCCGCAAGATCGCCGCGATCGATCGCATCGGCGACCTCGTAGGCTTCCTCGATCGTGTAAGGCGCGATGGTCGCGAAATCCTGTTCGAGATCCCACGGGCAACCGCCGCTGGGATCGCGCAGGCGGGCCATGATCTCGAGCAGGCGCTGGATATCGTTGGGGTTATGCACGTCGTGTTCTCGATGACTACTGTCGCTGCGCCTGCTGAAGCCGTCATTCCCGCGAAGGCGGGAATCCATGGCGACTCACTATTCCGGCTTCCGAAGCGCATGCCGCGTCGGAACGTTGGATCCCCGCCTTCGCGAGGATGACAGCAATAAAGCTTTGAATTGCAGGGCCGCGCTCACGCCCCCAACCACTCCCGCCACGGCAACGCGACGTCGCCCAGCCCGATGAAATCCCCGTTGAGGATGCGTTCGCGCTGGTTGTAGCGGAACGGCCGCCCCTGCGGATCGAGCACCGCGCCGCCCGCGCCTTCGAGCACGCACTGGCCGGCCGCGGTATCCCACTCGCTGGTGGGGCCGAAACGCGGGTAGACGTCGAGCGTGCCCTCGGCGAGCTTGCAGAATTTCAGCGACGAACCGAGCCCCAGCGGCTCGGTTTCGCCCATGCGATCGATGAACGCCTGCGTGCGCGTATCGCGATGCGATCGGCTGGCCGCCACGCGCAGCGGCGCGGTGGCCGGCGCGCGCACGTGCAGCTCGGTCTCGCGCGAACCTTGCCGGCGGAATGCGCCAAGACCCGCTCCGCCGTGCCACAACTCGCCCGTCACCGGCGCCTGCACGATGCCCCACACCGCCACGCCGCCTTCGATCAGCGCGATGTTCACCGTGAACTCGCCGTTGCGCTTGACGAACTCGCGCGTGCCGTCGAGCGGATCGACCATCCACAACCGCGACCACTGCCGGCGCATCGCGGTCGGCACTTCGTGCGCGGATTCCTCCGACAGCACGGGAATGTCCGGCGTGATCCGCGCCAGTCCGTCGACGATGCAGCGATGCGCCGCGAGATCGGCCGCGGTGAGCGGCGAATCGTCGTCCTTGTGCTGCACGGCGAATTCGCTGTCGTAGATGCCCAGGATCGCGGCGGCGGCGTCGTGCGCCAGTGCGATCACGGCTTCGCGGATCGCGGCATCGGGAATGCGTGGCGACGTCATCGGGTTTGCATCCTCAGCCACTCGCGGGCGATGAACAGGGCGGCGATGCTGCGGCCTTCGGAGAAGTCCTCGCGCAGGATCAGTTCGTGCAGCGCGTCGAGCTTCCACGGCACCACTTCGAGTTCCTCCGGTTCGTCGCCGGGCAGACGCTCGGGATACAGGTCGCGTGCGATCACCAGATGCGCCTCGTGGCTCATGTAGGTCGGCGCGAGCGTGAGCGCGCGCAGCACGTGCACGTCGCGGGCGCCATAGCCGGCCTCTTCCTTCAGTTCGCGATCGGCGGCCTGCTCAGGCGTTTCGCCAGCGTCGATGCGTCCCTTCACCAGCCCGAGTTCGTAGCGATGCACGCCGGCGGCGTATTCGCGAACGAGCAACACGGTGTCGTCGTCGATCATCGGCACCACCACGACCGCGCCGTGCCCGCGGCCGTGCAGGCGCTCGTAATGGCGACGCTCGCCGTTGGCGAACTCCAGGTCCAGGCGTTCGAGCCGGTACGGTCCGGCGTCGTGTTCGGTGATGCGATGGATGGTGGGCAGGCGACGCGACATGCGGGCTCCGGACATGCGGGCTCAAGGCATGCACCCAGCGCAGGAGCGCGCGGCGGGTGTGGACGGACCGGCCCGGTCGCGCGGCTAGAATGGCGGGATGCAGCGATTGGACAACATCATAGCGCGCACCGACGAGGCGGCCGCCTGGCGCGCGCGCGACCTTGCCGTGCTCTGGCACCCGTGCACGCAGATGCGCGAACACCTCGACCCGGCGGGCACCCTGCCCCTCCTGCCCATCGAACGTGGCGAAGGCGCGTGGCTGATCGGCCGCGACGGACGCCGCTACCTCGATGCCATCAGCAGCTGGTGGACGAACCTCTTCGGCCATGCCGAACCACGCATCGCCGCGGCGATCGCGCGCCAGGCGACCACGCTGGAGCACGTGATCCTTGCCGGCGTCTCGCACGCACCGGCGGTCGAGCTGGCCGAGAAGCTGCTGTCCATCGCACCGCGCGAGGCGGGCCGCGAACCGCTGGCGAAGGTGTTCTATGCCGACAACGGCTCGGCCGGCGTCGAAGTCGCGCTGAAGATGGCCTTCCACTGGTTCCGCAATCGCGGCATCGACGGACGCACGAAGTTCATCGCGCTCGACAACGGCTATCACGGCGAAACGCTGGGCGCGCTCGCCGTCGGTGACATCCCGCTGTACCGCCGCGTGTACGCGCCGTTGCTCGCCGAAGCACACTTCGCGCCTTCGCCGGATGCCTATGAATGCGAACCCGGCGAAACTCCTGCGCAACGTGCGCATCGCGCCGCCGATGCGCTCGCAGCGCTGCTGGAACGCCACGCGGGCGAAGTCTGCGCACTGATTCTCGAACCCCGCGTGCAGTGCGCCGGCGGCATGCGCATGCACGACCCGGCGTACCTCAAGCGTGCGCGCGAGTTATGCGACATGCACGGCGTGTTCCTGATCTGCGACGAGATCGCCGTCGGCTTCGGCCGCACCGGCACGCTGTTCGCATCGGAGCAATCCGGCGTGCAGCCCGATCTGTTGTGTCTGTCAAAGGGCCTGACCGGTGGCGCGCTGCCGCTGGCGGCGGTACTGGCGACGCAGTCGATCTACGACGGTTTCCTCGACGAATCCCGAGAGAAGGCGTTCCTGCATTCGCACAGCTACACGGGCAACCCACTTGCGTGCGCGGCGGCACTGGCATCGATGGCGATCCTCGAACAGGACGACGTCATCGTTCGCAATCGCGCTACGTCGGAACGCATGGCGCGACTCGCCGCGCCGTTCGTCGATCACCCGCACGTGGCCGACGTGCGCCAGGCAGGCATGATCGTCGCGTTCGAGCTCACGCGCGGCGGCGACAAGCGCACGCCGTTCGATGCCTCCGCGCGCATCGGCCTGCGCGCGTATCGCGCGGCACTGGAACGCGGCGTCCTGCTTCGTCCGCTCGGCGACGTGCTGTACTGGATGCCGCCGTACTGCGTCGAAGACGACGCGCTGCAACTGCTCGCGAACACGACGCGCGAAGCGATCGACCACGCCATCGAGGAAGCCGCATGCGCCTGACCCGCGTCCACGTCGATGAACCGCTGAACGTCGGCCGCGACATCGCGCTGCCCGAAAGCGCTGCCGCGCACCTGGTGCGCGTACTGCGGCTGGGCGTGGGCAATACGTGCGTGCTGTTCAACGGCGACGGTCACGACTACGCGGCGCGAATCGTGACGTCCACCAAGCGCGAACTGCGCGTGGCGATCGAGTCCGCCGAGCCCGTGTCGCGCGAGTCCGCGCTGAAACTCGTGCTGCTGCAGGGCGTGGCGCGTGGCGAGAAGATGGACCTGATCCTGCAGAAGGCCACGGAGTTGGGCGCGCACGCATTCCATCCGCTGTGGTCGCAGCGCAGCGAAGTGAAGCTGGACGAAGCGCGCGCGGAAAAGCGCCTGGCGCACTGGCGCAGCGTGGTGTCGTCGGCGTGCGAGCAGAGCGGTCGCGCCTTCGTGCCCGACGTCGCCGCGCCCGTGTCGCTGGCCGCCGCGCTGGCCGCGCTACCGGCCGGCGGGTTGCGGTTGATCCTCGACCCCGAAGGCGAGTTCTCGTTCGGCTCGCTCGAGGTCGATGTCGCGCAACCGGTGTACCTCGCGATCGGCCCCGAAGGCGGCTGGTCCGACCTCGACCGCACGCAGCTGCGCGCGGCCGGCTTCGGCGGACTGAAGCTCGGCCCGCGCATCCTTCGCACGGAAACCTCAGGCTTGGCGGCGATCGCGGCGTTGCAGGCGCGGTTTGGCGACCTCGCCTGATCCCACCCCGCTCACTCAGTAATCGCGCGCGCCCATCAGTCCGACTGAGTAGCCCGCCTTGCGAAGTCGCGAGGTCGCGCGGGAACTGAGCGCCGCCAGCACCAGCAGGCCGACCAGCGGGATCAGCATCGAGATGAGCAGCACGATGCGCCACCACAGCGGATAGCCCAGGCCACGCCCGATGCGGTAGATACCCATCCACGACAGGACCAGGCAGCCCAACCCCAGTAGCATCGCCAATGGTCCGATGCCGAGGCGCAGGATCGCAGCGCCGATGTACAGCAGGATCGCGTAGATGACCTGCTTCTGCCCGCTGACGACGTCGTCGAGCGATTCGCTCGCACTCTCACGCGCGATGGCCGCCGCAGGACTGCGGTACGGATTCTCCATGTGCTTCCCCTTTGCGTTGTCCCGGAACTCGCGGCGCTCCCCAGCGCCGCTCGCGGAGCATGAAGCATTTCCGCGGAGCGTCCAATGGGCCGCCGGCCCGTGGGCGTCTGCTGAGGTTAGGTCTACGACCCCTTCGAGGTGGAGATCGCGAAGCGTACGATCTCCGCAGCCGCCGCTTCCGGGTTCGCCTGGAGCAGGAAATGCGGGCCATCGATTGGCACGACTTCCGCTTCGGGCTTGATTCGCAGAATCAACTTCGAAGCCCGCACAGGAACGATGCGATCGCGCGCCGCCTGCAAGTACAGGATCGGGACGTGGACGGCTGCCAGCTCGCGACCGACATCGACACGCAGCACGGCACGCAGCCGGGCTTGCAGTACCGGTGCAGGTACTCGCGCAACGGTACGCGTGACCAACGCATTCAACGAGGGCTCGGCTCGACAGCCCAGCATCGCCGGGATGGCGAGGCGAAGCGTGGCGGCGTTGATCGGCACGACCGGCAGGCAGCGTGCAAGTCCAGCCAGCGCAGGCCGAGGATTCCGCGCAAAGGAACCGCACAGGATCAACCCGTCCAGACCTCGCGCTGCTTCTGCTGCGATCGTGATTCCAAGCGGACCGGAGAAGGACTCGGCAACCAGTACGAACCGCCGGTCAATCGGAAGCGCAGCACGCGCGATAGACAACAGCTCTGCGTAATCGAGCGGCTCTTCGATCGGATAGCGAACAATGACGGAATCGAAGCGTCGGTCCAGCGCCTGCAGGATGGGATCGAACAGATCACCAGTGCCATCCATGCCCGGGAGAAACACCAGGATGGGCAGGTCGGCGCTCGTGGGTTCCATACCGCGATACTCAGATCTTGAAGTAGATCTTCCGCGCATCCAGCACGCGCACTACTACCCACCACACGAACACGAACGCGATGGCATACGCCAGCGACGGCACGTAGCCGCCGAAGCGCGGCGTCATCCAGCCGGCGAACCCGTGCTGGTACAGCGGTTCGAGCCAGCCGAAGGCGACCAGCGCGTAAAGCATGAAGGCCGAGCCGGCGTATGCGGCTATTGCGTTCACGCCGAAGGCTCGGCCCAGCGGCGGCCAGCCTCGCAGGTCGATCAACGAGTGGAACAGCGCAAGGATTCAGCACGCGATGCCGCCGCTCCACAGCACGTACGAAGGCGTCCACAGGTTCTTGTTGAGCGGTTGCCACAGCGACCAGGCCAGGCCCGCCGCCATTGCGACGACGCCGGCGATCACGAGCGAACGGCGATCGCCGCGACGCAGCCAGTCGCCCGCGCGCAAGCCGAGTAGTGTCGTCGCCAGCGCGCCGAGCGTGCTGACGATGCCTTCGGGATCATGGCCGCGACCGGTCGCCGGATCGAGCTGGTACACGTGCACGCCGAGCAGCGCGTGGTCGATGCGGCTTGCGATGTTCACGAACGGATCGAGCGTCCCGCCCGCCGCGAGGAGCGCGCCGTAGATGACCAGCAACGCGCCGAACGCGATCCACTGCGTGCGTGGACGCGTGTACAGCGCGAGCACGCCGACAGCGGCGAAGCACAGGCCGATGCGTTGCAGGACGCCCGGCACACGGTAATGCGGAAGATTGAACGCCCAGAGTGCGACCAGGTGCAGCAGCAGGCCGAGGCCGAGGATGCGCGCGCCGCGCACGAGCACGGTCTTCGTCAGCGCGCGTCGGTCGTCGCCGCGTTCGACACGCGGCATCAGCGCCAGCGCGATCGACACGCCGACGATGAACAGGAACATCGGGAAGATCAGGTCCGTCGGCGTGAAGCCATTCCAGACGGCGTGCTCGAGCGGCGCGTAGACGTGCCCCCAGTCGCCCGGATTGTTGACCAGCAACATCGCCGCGACGGTGAGGCCGCGAAGTGCGTCGACGGAGGCGTAACGCGGTGCGCTGGTGCGCGGCGGAGCACTGCGCGATGCCGGGGCGTCACGCTCCGGCATCGGGGTTCCGCTCAAGCCGCCTGCGCCAGCGCGAGGCCGATCTGGTCTTCGATGGCGCCCAGATCAGGCAGGAAGGCAGCGTCTTCGTTGAGCAGCACGCGCGCCTGCACGCCGTTGGGCAGTTCGTTGTGGTCGTCGACCGTCATGAGCGTGTCGCGCGACACGGTGACCAGTCGCGGGAAGCCCTGCGTCAGCAATGCAAAGTACGGCGTGCGACGTCCTTCGACCGGCGTACTACCGCCGAGCGCGCGCAGCACCAGCACCTTGCTGCCGAGGCCGCCGCGTTCGTTCGCCAGGCCCGAGAGGCGGCCGAAGGCGATCAGCGGCAGCTGCCAGCCGCGCCAGCGCATGCGCCCCAGCAACCAGTCCGGCGCGCCGGCGACGGCGTCGGGTTCGGCGTAGGACAGCACCTCGGCGATCGTCGCGTTGGGCAGAAGCAGGCGCCCGCCGGCGACCTGGATCAGCACGCCGCGGATGTCGTTTTCGGCTGCGCCGGGGTGTTGGGAAGCGTGTTCGATGGCCATTTCGTATTCCTTATCGCTCAGCGCCAGCGCTCGGCCAGCTGCGCGGACAGATCGGCAGGCTGGCCCGCCTGCGCACCGCGCGCAATCAGCGCAGACGCCGCGGCCGCATCGTAGCAACCATCCGCCGCCTGGCCGGCGACCAGCGCGCCCGACCACGACAGGTTCATCGCCGCATCGACCTGCGCCGGATCGGCGCCGCTCAGCATCAGCACCGCGGAATCGCTCGCCGGCAGCGAGGCGAGCACGTCGCCACCGCCTTCGACGAAACGCATGCCCGATTCGCTGACCGTGATGGAAACATCGGCGGGCAGGATGTAGATCGTGCCGGCCATGGCGATGAGGCCCGGCTCGGCGAGGCGCACCTGCAACGGCGTGGCGCGCTGCATCTGCGCGACGAGGCGGTCGTAGCGGCCGCCATCGAGGCGCTGCTGGACCAGCACGGGGCGCGGAAATTCTTCCGGCAGGCCGCCAAGCAACTGGCGCACCGCGTCGGGGCCGCCGATGCCTGCCAGCACGAGGATCGCGCCGGGCAGCTGCGTCGTCGCGCGGTCCTCGACCAGCTCGAGCGAGGAGATGCGGCGCTCGATGTCGCCCAGGTCGCGCTGGAACTTGTGGTTCGAATCGCTCTCGCGCAACACGGCGGCCGCGTCGGTGGTCGTTTCATCGGTGAACGACCAGTCGGGCGCGGCCGGCGTGGCGGCCTTCGGCACGCTTGCGGCAGGCGTGCCGTCGCGGCTGGCTTCGAACATCAGCACGGGCGCGGCAGCTTCGGCAGCACCTTCGAAAGACGGGACCTCGACGACCTCCGGGACCGACGACTCGAACACAGGCACTTCGAGCACCGGCGTCGGCGTTTCGGATACTTCGTAGTCGAAGCTCGATTCGAACGGCTCGACCACCAGGTCGGCGGACAGTTCGATGGCATCGGCCGACACCATCGGTGCGTCGGCGGCGAAGGTGAGTTCGACATCGGTCAACAACGGCGACAGTTCGACCGGGTCGGCGAGCTCGAAGCTGGCTTCGGCTGCGACCGGATCGAACGGGCTGTAGCTGGCTTCGTGCGTGTACTGGACCTGCGGTTCTTCGACCGCCAGTTCCGGCGCGGGTTCGGCGACAGCGACCGGCTCGACGGATGCCTGCACGATCGGTGCGGGCGCAACGACCGCTTCGACAACCGGTGCTGGCGCGGGCGTTTCGATCGCAGCCAGCTCCATGACCGGCGCGGGACGCGGCACTTCGACCGGCGCAACCGGCGCAACGGCTTCGACGGCGCGCGGCGCGCTCGTCGGTTCCGGCGGCTCCATGCCTTCGGGCTCGTGGCCCGGCGGCAGCACGTCGCCGTGGCCGTGCAGCTTGGCGCCCAGATGGCGCACCCAGCGCGCGAGATCCCAGCCTTCGCGGGTCGCGGCCAGCGCGGCTTCTTCGTAGATCACTTCCACCGACGGATCGGCAAGCACCGGATCGAATTTCTCGATCACGTCTTCGGTGACCGGATCCAGCGCGACGACGATCACCTGCGGCGCGACCTGCCCCAGCGCTTCGAGTTGAAGCGTGGTCGGGTCGGCTTCGAGCACGAGATGGGCGCCTGCATCGGACAGCGCCGAGCGCAGGCGTTCGCAGGCTGCGCCCGGTCGCGCCAGAAGGACCGCGCGACGGGAGGACTCACTCATTCCGCGTGGCCCCCGCATCGATGCCGAGGAGGTCGTACACGTTGCGCATCAGTTCCGGCTCCTGGTACGGCTTGCCCAGGTAACGCTCCACGCCGATCTCGAACGCGCGCTGGCGATGCTTGTCGCCGGTACGCGAGGTGATCATCACGATCGGCACGCCGCGCAGTCGCGGATCGCCCTTCATCGCGGTGGCGAGTTCATAGCCGTCCATGCGCGGCATTTCGATGTCGAGCAGCATCAGGTCGGGCACGCGCTCGACCATGCGTTCCAGCGCGTCCACGCCGTCCTTCGCGGTGAGCACCTCGAAGTTGTGGCGCTCCAGCACGCGGCCGGTGACCTTGCGCATCGTGA
>Ga0102591_1002579_pt1 | contig 19026 bp, 15 predicted proteins | sample AraplaCol_mCL_r2_2_FD_76860 | JGI IMG/M metagenome (GOLD analysis project Ga0102591, IMG submission 76860) | Arabidopsis root microbial communities from North Carolina, USA - plate scrape MF_Col_mCL_r2 (SPADES assembly) (version 2) | ecosystem: Host-associated > Plants > Roots > Endosphere... | reverse complement strand
GGCGAGGCGCTTGTTCGCGGTGTCGCGGATGACGTCCTGCGCAAGCCCGAGGGCCTTCTTCCCCGCCGTCGGCATCGTGGGCGAGGCGATCTGCTCGTCGATGTCCTCCGCCTGCTTTTCGTACAACCGGCGTACCTCGTCGGCGGTCGTCGCGTGCGCGATGGCCGAGGCGTTGTCGTCGGCCAGCGCGTCCTCGACGTCCTTATCCCCGAAGTGCACCCCGCTGAAAGCCATGTGCACGAAGAAGAACGCCAGCAGGCAGAAGACGAACATGAGCCGGAAGGGCGCCACGTAGCGGACGCGCCGGCCCGAGAAGTACTCGAGGGTGAGAAAGCCGGGCTTCGTGTAGAGCGGGGGCAGGGTGTGGACGATGCGCTCGTCCATGTGCAGGAAGAGGTCGCCGGCGTCTTCGAGCATGTGCGAGACCGGGCGGATCACGCTCTTCATCGACTGCCCGCATTCGTGGCAGAACTCGCCCTGGAGCGGCGTGGCGCAATTCGCGCACAGCAGCACGGGCGACGGCTTGAGTTCGTTCATCCCCTGGTGTTCCCCGATGATCCCCTGTCGGGGTCGGATGATGGCACGCCAGCCGCTACAATGACCGCCCCCAATGGTCATCTCTCCCCATGTCCCTCGACCGCGCCCGCGCGCGGCGTGAGATCGGCGCCACCATCCGGCTGGCCCTGCCGATGATCGTCGCCCAGCTCTCCGCCATCGGTACCAACGTCGTCGACGCCGTGCTCGCCGGGCACCAGGGCGCGCACACGCAGGCGGCCGTGGTGACGGGCGCGAGCATCTGGGTGCTCGCCATCGTCACCGGCATCGGCACGATGATGGCGGTGCCGCCGACGGTGGCGCAGCTCGACGGTGCGGGGCGCCGCGGCGAGGTCGGTCCGGTATTCCATCAGGCGCTCTACATCGCGTGGGGTCTCGGTCTGTTGCTCGCCATCGGTGTGTGGCACGCGTCGCCGTTGATGTCGCTGTTCGGCGTGGTGGCGTCCATGCGCGCCGACGTCGAGGCCTTTCTCCATGCCATCGCGTTCGCCGCGCCGGCGCTGACCACGTATTTCGCGCTGCGCGGCCTGTCGGATGGCCTGTCGCTGCCGCGCCCCTCGATGTATTTCAGCTTCGGCGGCCTGCTCGTGCTCGCGCCGCTGGGCTACGTGCTCATGTACGGCAAGCTCGGCTTCCCGGTGATGGGCGCGCGCGGCAGCGGTATCGCGACCGCGATCGTCCTCTGGCTGGAAATGACCGGCTTCGCCATCTACGTGCTGAACCACCGTAACTATCGCGACCTCAACCTGCGCACGAGGATGGCGCCCCCCGATCGCCGTCAGATCGCGCAGCTGCTGCACGTGGGCGTGCCCATGGCGGTCACGTTGCTGATGGAAGCCGGTCTGTTCGTGGCGGTGGCGTTGCTGATCGGCCGGCTGGGCGAAACCGTGACGGCGAGTCATCACGTCGCGCTCAACGTGGCGTCCGTCGCCTTCATGATCCCCCTCGGCCTGTCGATGGCGATCACGGTGAGGGTCGGCAACGCGGCCGGCCGGCGCGACGTCGCGGGCGTGCGTTACGCGGGCATGTCCGGCATCGCGCTGGTGCTGGTCACGCAATGCGTCTCATCGGGCGTGATGCTGCTCTTTCCCGCCGCCATCGCGCGCCTCTATACCAGCGACGTGGCCGTCATCGCCATGGCGTCGCAGCTGCTGGTGCTCGCCGGGTTCTTCCAGTTCTCCGACGGCATCCAGGTGGCCTCGAACGGCGCACTGCGCGGCCTGAAGGACACCCGCGTGCCCATGGTCATCACGCTGTTCGCCTACTGGTGCGTCGGCATGCCGATCGGGTGGTACCTCGCGTTCGTGCACGGCATGGGCGCGCGGGGCATGTGGATGGGTCTGATCGCCGGCCTGAGCATGGCCGCCATCCTGCTGTTCGCGCGTTTCTGGCGCAGCAGTGCCAGGGGGCGCTGGCGCGAGGATCCCGAAATCCCCACGCCTGTCCCTTCCCACACGTGATGCCGACAGGCGGACGCGCTACGCTCCGCCCAACTATCGAGGAAACCGATTAGATGACGGACCGTTACGACGCCGTGCCGCCCCCCTTGCCGGACCGTCCCCAGCCCGTGCCGCCGCGCCGGCGCGGCAATGGTTTCGGCCGCTTCATGCTCGGTCTGGGCCGGGGCCTCAACATCACGCGGCTGGTCATCATCAACGTGATCTTCTTCGGCCTGCTGGCCGCCTTCGTGCTGGCGATCGTCATCGGCAGCCGCGGCAACGCGGTCGACGACCGCACGGTACTGGTGCTGGCGCCGGAAGGCGCGTTGGTCGAACAGTACAGCGCCGATCCGTTCTCCCGCGCCATCGGCAGGATGTCGGGCGACGGCGTCAAGCAGGTGCAGGTGCGCGACCTCGTCCGCGCCATCGACAGCGCGGCGAAGGACGATCGCATCGGTCGCATCGTGCTCCGCCCGGACAGGATGCAGGCCGGCGGGTTCGCGGCGCTGCGCGAAGTCGGTGCCGCGCTCGACCGCTTCCGCAAGGCCGGCAAGCCGGTGCTCGCCTGGGGCGCCAACATGGATCAGGGCCAGTACTACCTGGCCGCGCACGCCGACAAGGTCTACATCGACCCGCAGGGCGGCATTCTCGCCACGGGCCTGGCCAACTACCGGCTGTTCTACAAGGACATGCTCGACCGGCTTGGCGTGCAGGTGCACCTGTTCCGCGTCGGCCAGTTCAAGAGCGCGGCGGAACCGTTCATCCTCGATCACGCTTCGCCGGAGTCCAAGGAGGCCGACGCGTTCTGGCTCGGCGGCCTCTGGACCACGTGGATCGACGAAGTGTCGGCCATGCGCAGGATCGGTGCGAACGATCTGCGCGCCGACATCGACCAGCTCGCGACGCGCGTGCGCGACGCGAAGGGCAGCCTGGCCGAACTGGCCCAGGAAGAAAAACTCGTCGACGGCATCCTCACCGAACAGCAGCTCGTGCAGTTGCTGCGCAAGGACGGCGTGCCGGCGGGCAAGAAGGACCAGGGCTTCCGCCAGGTGGACCTGTCGGGTTATCTCGCGGATCGCGGGCTGACCAACGCCGACATGTTGCAGACCGGCAACGGCGTGACGGTCGTGGTCGCCGAAGGCGAAATCACCGGCGGCAAGCAGGCGCAGGGCACGATCGGCGGCGATTCCACCGCCGCGTTGATCCGCAGCGTGCGCAACGACCGGCGCACGCGCGCGCTCGTCCTGCGCGTGAACTCGCCGGGCGGCGAAGTGTACGCGGCGGAGCAGATCCGCCGCGAGGTCGAGCGCACGCGTGAGGCCGGCATTCCCGTCGTGGTGTCGATGGGCGACGTGGCCGCCAGTGGCGGCTACTGGATCTCGATGAACGCGAACCGGATCTACGCGGAACCGAACACGATCACCGGTTCGATCGGCATCTTCGGCATGTTCTTCACGGTGCCCGACACGCTGGCGAAAATCGGCGTGAAGAGCGACGGCGTCGCCACGAGTCCGCTCGCCGGCGCCTTCGACATCTCGCGGCCGCTCGATCCGAACGTCGGTGTGCTGATCCAGAGCATCATCGACAAAGGCTACCGCGACTTCGTCGGCAACGTGGCGAAGGCGCGCGGCAAGGACTTCGCGTCGATCGACGCGATCGCGCAGGGTCGCGTCTGGACGGGGCAGCAGGCGCTGGACCGTGGCCTCGTCGATCGCCTGGGCAGCCTGGACGACGCGATCCGCGACGCCGCGGAGCAGGCGAAGCTCGGCAAGGACTTCAGCGTGCGCTACGCGGAAAAACCGATGGGCGCGTTCGAGCGTTTCCTCACCAGCGTCGGCGACAGCTCCGAAGCGCACGTGGTCATGTCGTGGGGCGTCCGCCTCCCGTCATGGGTGGCCGCGCTGCCGAAGCTCGCACCGGAGTGGGCGCTGTTCCGCACGGCGGAAGCCGGCAAGCCGCACGTGTACGCCTACTGCTTCTGCGCGCCGCGCTGAATCGCCGTCACCGGGGCGCGGACGCACTCATTGCGTCTGCGCGTCGATGGCCGCGGCCTGCGCCTTCGCCTGCGCGTCGACGGTCTTCTGCACGTCCTGCGCTTTCTTCTTCTGGGCTTCGAGGGAATCCCAAGGCGTTTCCACACGGGCCTGCGGCGCCGGCGGATCGTGCGGTTGCGGAGGCTTCGAGCACGCCGCGCAGGCGAGCGGAAGGGCCAGCAGCAGGATGCGGTGCGTCATGTCGTGTTTCCTTCGGGAGGCCCGAGTCTCGCGCGCCGGTCCGGTCAGCGCAATCGGGCCGCGTAGAACGCGCCCGAGCGCTCCACTTCCATGTCCCAGCCGAAGAGGCCGGATAGTCGGTCGTCGGCGAGCAGCGCGGCCTTGGGTCCTTCGGCCAGCACCTTGCCCTCCCTGAGCATCACCACGTGGCCGATCTCGGGCACGATCTCCTCCACGTGGTGCGTCACCAGCACAAGCGTCGTGCCTTCCTGCGCCAGTTCGCTCAGAAGGTCGAGGAAGCGGCGCCGCGTGCCGGGGTCGAGACCCGCGCAGGGTTCGTCCAGCAACAGTGCCCGTGGCCGGTGCACGAGCGCACGAGCGATCAGTACGCGCCGCGCCTCGCCCGAGGAAAGCGTCGACACGTCGCGCGACGCGAGGTGCCGGGCGCCCACGCGCGCGAGGGAGTCGAGCGCGCGATCGCGCATCGCGTCGTCCACGCGATGGTCGGGACCCAGCGTCATCGACGCGAAGAAACCGGACAGCACGGCGTGCAGCGCCGTCTCGTTGCTCGCTTCGAACTCCCGGCGCAGGTCCGACGAGACCACGCCCAGCAGCGAGCGCAGCTCGGCCACGTTCCAGCGATCGCGGCCGAAGATACGCGCGACCGGGGTCCCGTCGTCGTGCACGAGCGGATAGACGCGCCGCTCGATGAGCTTCACGAGGGTGGACTTCCCCGACCCGTTCGGCCCGAGGATCGCGGTGTGCTGGCCTTGCGCGATATCGAGCGAGAGCGCGTCGAGCAACGCGCGACCGTCGCGCAGCACGGTGGCGCGATCGATGGAAAGGAGCGACGTCGTGATCTGCATGGCCCCAGCATACCCGTTCGCGACCTCGCAGGAGCCGCCATGGCGGCTCCTGCGGCGGGCCGGCACGCGGTACGATCCATGCGTCACGTTTCGGAGAAGATCCATGCATCCACGACTCGCCAGCTGGCGCCTCGACGGCCGGACCGCCCTCGTCACCGGTGCCAGCAAGGGCATCGGCTTCGCCTGCGCTCGCGAACTCGCGGCGCTCGGCGCCGACGTGCTGCTCGTGGCGCGCGACGAGGTGGTGCTGCAGGAGGTCCGCGACGAGATCGCCGAGGAATGTCCCGACGTGGAAGTGCTCGGCATGGCCGCCGACCTGTCCGATCACGAGGATCGGCTGGCTGTGTTCGACTGGGTCGCCGATCTCGGCATGAGCCTCTCGATCCTCGTGAACAACGTCGGCGGCAACGTGCCGAAGGCGACCCTCGATTACGACGACGACGAATACCGCGACCTGTTCGAGCTGAACGTGTTCTCCGCCTACGAAATGAGTCGTGCGGCGTATCCGCACCTCGTCCAGCACGGCAACGCGACGATCGTGAACATCGGTTCGGTCTCCGGCATCACGCATGTGCGCACCGGTTCCCCCTATGGCATGACCAAGGCGGCGCTACACCAGATGACCCGCAACCTGGCCTGCGAATGGGCCGAGGACGGCATCCGGGTCAACGCCGTCGCACCCTGGTACATCCGCACGCAGCGCAGCGAGCCGGCCCTGGCCGACGTGGAGTACCTCGAGGAAGTGCTGGCGCGCACGCCCATGGGGCGCATCGGCGAACCGGAGGAGGTCGCCGGGGCCGTGGCCTTCCTGTGCCTGCCGGCGTCCAGCTACGTGACCGGCGAGATCGTGGCCGTCGACGGCGGCTTCCTGCGCTACGGGTTCTGAGGGGTTAAACTTGCGGGTTCCCCGCGGCCGGCGACGCCTTCGCGCGCCCGCCGCCCGACCCGACACCCGAGAGCCTCATGAACATCGGTATCGATTTCGGCACGAGCTATTCCGCCGCCGCGACCTTCGTCGGCGACACGCTCACGCACATTCATTTCGGGGACGCCAAGCAGTTCCGCACGGCCGTGTTCTTCCCGGAGGTCGTGCCCGATCCGAACGACTTCCGGCTCACCCCCGAGCTCGAGGCGCAGGTCGAGGCCCAGATCCGTTCGGCGCGCGCGCAGCAGCGCCAGTTCGCCACCGAGGCGCAGCAGCAGGGCCGCGCCTTCACCGAGCGTTCGGAAAGCGATCTGCGCCGCGACGCGCTGCGCACCGTCCGTCGCCAGTGGATGGAGCGCCGCGCCGCCGAGTCGCCCACGGCGACCGTCGAGAGCTTCCAGCACGCGCTGTTCGGCGAGGAGGCCGTGGATGCCTATCTGGAATACGGCGACGGCAACCTCATCGAATCCCCGAAATCGATGCTCGGATACCGGCTGGATCCGCAGGTGCGCAAGGTGATCGTGCACATCGCCACGCACATCCTCGAACACATCCGGCTCGCGGCCAGCCGCCAGCTCGGTTCGCCGGTGCGCACCGCGGTGATCGGACGCCCCGTGTATTTCCGCAGTTCGATGGGCGACAAGGGCTCGGAGCAGGCGGTGGCGATCATTCGCGAGGCCGCGGCCGTCGCGGGCTTCGATGGCGTCACGTTCCTCGAAGAGCCCGCCGCGGCGGCCATGCATTACCACAAGCGCCTCGCCACCCGGCAGATCGCGCTGATCGTCGACATCGGCGGCGGCACCACCGACGTCGCGTTCGCGGAGCTGGGCGGCGACGCGATGCCGCGCATCGTGCGCACCTGGGGCCTGGCCAAGGGCGGTACCGATCTCGACATCAACCTGAGCATGCACAGCTTCATGCCGCAGCTTGGCAACAACGTCACGCGCGTGCCGGTGCACCACTTCGTGGAAGCCGCCAGCGTGCACAACCTGCCGAAGCAGCGCGAGTTCCGCAAGCAGGACTACCGCTTCGTCGACGAGCCGTACCAGTCGCGCCTGCGCGCGCTGCAGCAGCCGGGCGCCACCACGCGCCTCAACCAGACGGCCGAGCGCGGAAAGATCGCGCTGAGCGCGCAGGACGACACGCACGCCGACCTCGGTTTCCTCGAGGACGGCCTCGGCGTCGTGATCGCGCGCGCCGACATGCACGAAGCGGTCGAGCCGTTCGTCGAGCGCATGCGGCGCCTCTTCGACGAGGTGCGGCAGGAGTGGCCGAGCGTACCCGACAGCATCTTCCTGACGGGCGGCACGTCGCGCTCGCCGATCGTGAAGGCCGCCGTGCGCGAGGCGTTCGAAGGCATTCCGATGGTGGAAGGCGACCCGTCGCTCGGTGTGGTGTCGGGGCTCGCGGTAGCCGCCGTCGAGGGGCCGGGCGCCCCGTAGCGGCAAGCACCCATCGCGGCCAAGGCCGCTCCCACACGAGCCGCATCGCTCGCGATGGCGCTAGCCGCAGCCCTGCAGCTGCTCGCGCAACGCCGCTTCCTTCGCCTCGAGCGGCGCACGCTCGCTTCTGAACGCGTTGCGGATCGATCGCTGGTTCGCGTCCGCATCGTCGCGCAGCGCGCGGCATGCCTCGGCGGGACTGAGCTGGCGGCACTGGTCCTGTACCCACACGTAATTACTCGTCGCCACTGCCGCCGCGTTCCCCTTGCCGCGGTTGAGTTCGGGCGCTGAGGCGATCGCCGCACCCGGGCTTCCGTAGGTGTCGGCCAGCGGCCGGCTCACCGCGCCGAGCACGCCAAGGGGCGCGAGGTAAGGTTCGGGTCGTCCGTTCGTCGAGGTGTAGGGCTTGCCGTCCGTGGCGCGAACGCAGCCGTACAGCACCGGTGGGGGTGCGCCGATCGCCGGCGCGGGTGGGGGCGGTGCGTCGGCCGCCGCCGAGGGCGGCGCGGACGGCATGGGGGTCACACGGCCGTCCGCCGGGGCCGATGCCTGCAGCTCGATCGTCTGCTGCCGCTGGTTCTTCGCGCACGGCATCTGCTGGTAGATCGTCTGTCCGCCCGCCTGGCACTTGTAGACCGTCCCTGCCGGCACCGCGCCCGCGGCGGCGAGCGCGACCAACGCCACCAGCGTGCGCGCGGACACCATGATCAGAAATCGGCCACGTGGTCTTCGGAGGCGAAGCCGATGGTCATCGCACCTTCGCCGACGTTCACCATGCCGGTGATCCCCATCGGACTCTCGAGGATCTGCACGCCGGCTTCGGCGCAGGTGCGCACGACGGCGTTGTAGCCGGGGAGGTTGCGCATGTCGTCGAGGTCGCCGCCGTAGCTGAGCGAGAGCGTCGGCACCAGCAGGCCCGCCTGCACGCGCTTCGTCACGTAATCGAACAGCACACCGGCGCCATGCTCGAACCCGCGCACCTTGCCGACGGGCGCCGTCTCGCCGCGATGGGCGCGCAGGATGGGCTTGATGTCGAGCGCGGTGCCCAGCATCGAACTGAGGAAGCTCACGCTGCGATCGCCCTTGCTCCGGGCGCGCGAGCGAAGGTAGTTGAGGTCGCGCGGCAACATGTAGCCGTACGAGCAGTCGGCGATGTGCGCGGCGCGCTCGCGGACCTCGGCGGGGGATTTGCCCGCTTCGATCATGCGCACGGTCTCCACCACGGCCGAGGCGGCCCCGGCGAAGATGTTCCGCGTGTCGACCACGCGCATCAGGAACGGCCCGGCAATGCCTGCGGCTTCGCGGACCGGGCGGTAGTGCTTCAGGATCGCGAAACTCGCCTTGATCACGTTGTCGTGGATCGGGCTGCGCGTGGCCATGATCGTCAGGCAGATGACGCAGTCGTATTCCTTGACCATGTGATCGAGGAACAGGCTCTGCACATCTTCGACCGAACTGGCCTCGGTTTCGGCGGAATGGCTACGGCTGCCCAGCTTCTGGGCGCGGAAGCGCTCGATTTCCGCCGGATCGCGATCGTCCTTGAAGCGCTGCTGGTCGACCTTGACCGCGATGGGCATCACCGCGATGCCATGTTGCTCCAGGAACGCGTGCGGCACGTCGCAGGCCGCATCAATCGCCACACCGATTCGCATCGGTCACCCCCCGTCGAAGGTCGTATCGACCCCGGGGTGCCCGGCCCGCCCTGTGCTTGCCAGCTCGCCCCCGCTGTTCCGGATGCTACACTCGCAGGGATGAATTTGGCACTCCGCCGGCGTGGCGTCGCCGGTAACCGCGCCGTCGGCATGTAAAGGCGATTGTCGCCGGCGCACGCGCACCCGGATTCGACATGAAAACCAAGAACGAGATCGTCTCCAACTGGCTGCCCCGCTACACGGGCACGCCGCTGGAGGACTTCGGCCAGCACATCCTGCTGACCAACTTCGGCCATTACGTGGACCGCTTCGCCCATGAGCACGGGGTGGAGGTCAGGGGCCGCGACCGGCCGATGCCCAACGCGACCGCCGACGGCATCACGCTGATCAACTTCGGCATGGGCAGCCCCAACGCGGCGACGATCATGGACCTGCTCAGCGTGATCGAGCCGCAGGCCGTGCTGTTCCTCGGCAAATGCGGCGGGCTGAAGCGCAAGAACGCCATCGGCGACCTGGTGCTGCCCATCGCGGCCATCCGCGGCGAGGGCACGTCCAACGACTACCTGCTGCCCGAGGTGCCGGCATTGCCGGCGTTCCAGCTGCAGCGCGCGGTGTCGACCATGATCCGCGACCTCGGGCACGACTACTGGACGGGCACGGTCTACACGACCAACCGTCGCGTCTGGGAGCACGACGACGGCTTCAAGGAGTACCTGCGCCGCACGCGCAGCATGGCCATCGACATGGAAACGGCGACGATCTTCGCCGCCGGCTTCGCCAACCACATTCCCTGCGGCGCGCTGCTGCTGGTCTCCGACCAGCCGATGATCCCCGAGGGCGTGAAGACCGAAACCAGCGACGCCGCGGTCACCGCCAACTTCGTCGAGCGGCACATCAAGGTCGGCATCGAGGCGCTGAAGCTCGTGCGTCGCCATGGGCGTAGCGTGAAGCACCTGCGCTTCGAGGACGACGCCGAGTGAGAACTATTCGACAACGTACTCGAAGCATCCGTGAGCACGTTGTCGAGTCAACGCGAGCGTGCCCAAGGAGGGATCTCCACTACAAGACTCCGTCGTGCGAACGGAATGTGACCCAGAACACGGTTTTGTCGAACTGCGTCGCTTTTACGATTTCTTCCATATTCGCAAGGATTCGACGTCGCTAAGGTCGCCTCTGGTTACAACAGGAGGTTGCCATGCACAAAGAATTCAGTCTCGTCCGACACCTGCGCGAATATCACTACGATTTTGCCACGGTGGTGGACCACGTCATGGATCACACCCTATGCGACGTACTCCGTCGCAGAATCGAGTGCTTAGTTGCTGATGATCAAGTGAAGTTGGTCAATCACAGCGGTCTCGGGAATAGCGACGTTTCAGATCGAGGAGGTCGCTATTTTCATCACATTTTTGAGGGTGACGACGTTCGTCGTCATCTGCCCGAACTGACAGCGGTCTATCACGCGGTGCTGCCGCTCATCGCATCGATTACGTCGCAAGACGTCGTCCTGTCGCCCTATCCTCGCTCAGACATGAACATCAAGGTGTATCCGCCGGGCGGTGGAACGCTTGGCGAGCACTACGACACTAACGGGGTGACTGTGCTTCTTTTTCTTACAACAAACCTCGAAGCGCCCCTGAGGATGCAGATTCCGCGTTCGCATCCCTCCCGTACACCTTGGGTTGAGCGGCGCGACATTCGCGCGAGCGCAGGGTCGTTGCTCATCATGAAGGGTAGGGAAGTGCTGCATGACTGCGAACCGACCGTGAACGAACGCAAGATTACGGTGGTACTCAACTACTATGTCCGCGGGGACACATGGAGGCATGACTTATTTGATGATTTCGTCTATGACGGTGCACGTCCCATGTCGGCGTCAGAGGCCGATGGATGAAGGCACGTCACCTGGCACTCGGCATACTCGTCACCGTGATCTGGGGCAGTAATTTCTCCGTGATCGAGGCGGGTCTGCGCGATCTCGATCCGTTTCTGCTCACCGCGCTCCGCTTCACGTTCACCGCGCTGCCGCTCATGTTCTTCATCGAGAGGCCGCGCGGTGTTCCCGTCGCCGCGCTGGCGTCGTACGGCATCCTCTTCGGCGTCGGTTTGTGGTGGGTGGTGAACCTCGCCATGGCGAGGGGGATGTCGCCGGGCCTGTCGTCGGTGCTGCTGCAGTTCAGCGCGTTCTTCACCGTGGTGCTGAGCGCGTTGTTTCTTCGGGAACGCGTGAGAATGCCTCAGGTGCTCGGCATGATCCTGGCACTCTGCGGCATGGCACTCGTGATCGGTCGTGCGCCGGCATCGTCGACGGCCAGCGGTGCGGCGCTCGTCGTCGCCGCCGCGCTGAGCTGGAGCGCATGCAACCTCATCGTGAAGCGACATCGGCCTGAAAACATGCTCGCATTCATCGTCTGGTCGAGCGCGTTCTCCGCACCGGCGCTGTTCGTGCTCACCTGGCTTTACGAGGGGAATGCGCCCTTCGCCTCGCTGGCGACGGGACTGTCGTGGCGCGCTGCCGGTTCGGTGGCGTTCCAGGCTTATGTGACCACCGTCTTCGGTTACATGGTGTGGAACAACCTGATGAAGACGTATCCGGCGGCTTCGGTGGCGCCGCTCTCGTTGCTCGTGCCCGTCTCGGGCATCGTGACGTCGTATCTCGCGTTCGACGAGCGATTCGCCCTGCATGTATGGGCGGGCATCGCGGTCATCCTTGCCGGTATCGCGATGTTCGTGGCTGCGCCATGGCTGCGCATGAAACGGCCCGCCGCGGCCTGATCGAACGTCCGAAGCAGGCGAACAAAAAAGACCGCCCGTGGGAGCGGGCGGTAATCCGGGGACCGTGGCGCTCGCGCGCCGCGGTCATCGTCGTGTTGTGCGGAGACGGGACGGATCGTCCGGAAAAAGGACCGCTCCCGAAGGAGCGGCCAAAAGCGCAGGATCCAGGAACGACGACTGGCTCCTGGAATCCAGCGTAGGGGCCGGCGACGGGCGCCGATATGGAAGGATTCTGAGTAACGGCCGTTACGTCCGGAGATGGGAACGGGTCGGCAGTTCCGCCTGTGCACTGCAAGGTTGCGCACTATTCTCATGACGCCGTCTGCGCGATCTGGTAAGGGCGATCTTGTCCGTCGGGCCGAGGCCGGGTAGCGTCCCGGCATGGATCTCGTCATCACCATCCTCGTCCTCCTGCTGGTCGTCGCGCTGTCCGGCGCCGTCGTCCGCATTCTTCCCGTCCGCCTGCCGCTGCCACTGCTGCAGATCGCGACAGGCGCGCTGCTCGCGCGACCGTTCGGGCTGCATGTCGAATTCGATCCCGAGCTGTTCTTCCTGCTGTTCATTCCGCCGCTCCTGTTCGCCGATGGCTGGCGGATACCGAAGCGCGAGCTGTTCCTGCTGCGCGGGCCCATCCTCGCGCTCGCCGTGGGCCTCGTCTTCTTCACGATCGTCGGGATCGGGTACTTCGTGCACTGGCTGATTCCCACGGTGCCGCTTGCCGTGGCGTTCGCACTCGCGGCGGTGCTTTCGCCCACCGATGCGGTGGCCGTGACGTCGATCACCGGGCAATCCACGATTCCTCCGAGGCTGATGCACATCCTCTCCGGCGAGGCGTTGCTCAACGACGCGTCGGGCCTCGTCGCGCTGCAGTTCGCGGTGGCCGCCGAACTCACCGGACACTTCTCGCTGGCCTCCGCGACGGGCGATTTCGCACTCACGGCAGTCGGCGGCGTGGTGGCCGGCGTGTTCGTCAGCGCGGTGTTCGGTGTCGTGCGTCGCCGCCTCGTGCGCTGGAGCAGCGAGGTGGATCCGGCGAGCCAGGTCAGCCTGCTGCTGCTCATGCCGTTCGCGGCCTACCTGCTGGCGGAGCATTTCGGCGTGTCGGGCATCCTGGCCGCGGTGGCGTCCGGCATGACCGTGAACTTCACCGACGTGATGAAGGGCGGCTACGTGGCGACGCGCGTGCAGAGTGTCGCGGTGTGGTCGATGGTCGAGTTCACGTTCAATGGTCTCATCTTCGTGCTGCTCGGCATGCAGCTGCCCGGGATCGTGGGCAACGCGAAACTCGATCTCGCGCAGGCGGGCGGTGGCGAGCTCTGGTACCTCGCCGCGTACGTCGTCGCGATCACGCTCGCGCTGATCGTGCTGCGCTTCGTGTGGGTGTGGCTCTCGCTGCGCTTCGTGCTGATGCGTGCGCTGCATCGCGGCGAGCAGCGTCCGAAGGTGGGCACGCGCCTGATGTGGACGACCGCGCTCGCCGGTGTGCGTGGTGCGATCACGCTGGCGGGCGTGCTGTCGATTCCGCTGATGAAGGCGGAGAACGTGCCGTTTCCCACGCGCGACCTGATGATCTTCCTCGCCACCGGCGTGATCCTTTCCACGCTGCTCATCGGTGCGATCGGCCTTCCCCTGTCCGCGAAGCGGCTGAAGCTGCCGGGCGAGGATCCGCGCGTGCGCGAAGAGCGGATGGCCCGCGCGCTGACCGCCGAAGCCGCGTTGCGCGGTATCGCGGAGGAGCAGAAGCGCGCGGAGGAAACGCGCGACGACAACGCGATCGCGCTGGCGTCGCGCGTCGCCGCCCGCGTCGTCGGCGACTACCAGCAGCGCCTGGAGGCCGCCGGCGACGACGGCGACGTGCCCGAAAAAGCGCGTGCGGAAGCCGGCACGGAGCGCGTCATGCGACTCGCGGCCCTGCGCGCCGAGCGCCGCGAACTGTTCGAGCTACGAAAAAGCCACCGCATCAACGACGAAACATTGCGCGCGCTGATCCGCGAGCTGGATCTGGCAGAGGCGTCGTTGACGGGGTTGCACGCCGAATAAGCGGCGTCGCGGTCTGCCTCAGATGCCGAAGAACGTCTCCGCCGCGTGCGTCGACGACTCCGTCAGCGCTTCGCGCGACTCCCCGCGATCGCGTGCCACTTCGTCGCGGATGTGCGCGAGATACATCGGCTCGTTGCGACGGTCTTTCGGCATCGGGCGAATCGTGCGGGGCAGGAGGTAGGGCGCATCCGTTTCGAGCAGCAGCCGGTTCGCCGGAATGTCCTTCACCAGTTCACGCAGGTGCGCCCCGCGGCGTTCGTCGCAGATCCAGCCCGTGATGCCGATGTAGCAATCCAGGTCGAGGTAATCGCGCATCGCCTCGCCCGTGTCGGTGAAGCAGTGCACGACCGCCGCGGGAACGCGGTCGCGGTAGCGCTTCAGGATCGCGAGGAAGTCGTGGTGCGCGTCGCGCTGGTGCAGGAACAGCGGCTTGCCGAGGTCCACGGCAATCTGGAGCTGCCGCTCGAACACGTCGCGCTGGATGTCGCGCGGCGAGTAGTTGCGGTTGTAGTCGAGCCCCGTTTCGCCGACCGCGCGTACCTCGGGGGCGGCCGCCAGCTCGCGCAGCAGCGCGTCCGTCGCGTCGTCGTATTCCACGGCATGGTGCGGATGCACGCCCGCCGTGGCGAACAGTCGTCCGCCACTGGCCTTCGCGAGCTCCAGTGCGTGGAGGCTTCCCTCCCGCGATGCGCCGGTCACCACCATGCGGCCGACGCCATGCGCGGTCGCGCGTTCGAGGACGGCGTCAAGATCCTGACGAAAGGATTCGTGAGTCAGGTTGGCACCGATGTCGATCAAGTCCATGTTTTCTTTCGCTTTGAAGGTTTGGGCGGTATGCGACCGGCGTTCGTTATCGCCACGCAAGGCCATGAATCGATGTGTGTTTAGCCATCCGGCCGACGTTTTTGCGGGATTTTCGCATAGGCCGTTCGGACGACATGAAAACGCCAGTCAAAAGATTGACGTTCGTATTTTCGTGCTGCTACGTTCCAACGACGGGCGCCAAAAAGGCGTCGCGTTGATCGATGGACAGAACGACCCGGAACCACCTTTTTCGCAGGGGGTGTCCACAGGGCACCAAAAGGGAAGGCGGCCTGCAATTGGCCGCCTGCTGAAGTACCACGGGGCAAGGGGTAGTGCAGATGGTAAACGCAAGCGCCGCGAGGACGTTCGTCGCCTCGCCCGTTCCGGGACGTTCCCCGGGCACCTTCGTCGCATCCCTTCGTCCGGCCGGCGTTCCCGGCTGTCAGACCGCGTCTTGATCGAACGCCGCCGCGCGAGCCGCGGCGGCGGGCAGGGTTTGCGTTGAGGGGAACGTCGAATCCTCGAGTGTTTACGCCGGCGAGGGGGTCTTCGCCGGTGGGCGTGCAGGGAGGGGTCCCGGCGCCGCACTAGGGAGGTACTGGTAATGACTTCACGAACACTGGCACAGGCGCTTGGCCTCGTGCTGACGGGCATGTTCACCGTGGCGACGGCGGCGCAGGCCGCGGAAGCGCCGCAGGCCCAGGCCGCTCCGCGTGCCGCGGGCGTCCAGGTAGCCATCGATCCGGCGACCGGCAAGCTGCGGGAACCGACCGCCGCCGAGCGCGCCGCGTACTCCAGGGCGTTCCAGGCCCGCCAGGCACGGCTCTCCGCCACGTCGGGTCAGCCGCTGACCAACGCCGACGCGAAGACCACGCTGCGCAAGGTGACGCTGAGCAACGGCGTGAAAGCCACGGGCGTACGCCTGCCGCAGTCGCGCATGACGAGCCTCGTCGCCACCCGTGCCGCCGACGGCACGATCACCATCAAGCACGACGACGCCGCCGTTCCGGCCGCGCCGCAGGCCCCGGAGGCAACCCGATGATCCGCCGCGGCCTTCTCTACTCAGCCCTCCTCACCGCCGGACTGTGTGGCGCCATCAGCGTCAACGCCGCCGAAATCAAGATCGTCAATCAGGATGTCGGCACCGGACAGGGTCTCGACGATCCCACGCCGGCCGCTCCGGTCGGCGGCAATCCGGGTACCACGTTCGGGCAGCAGGCCCTGAACGTCTTCACCTTCGCGGCGCAGATCCACGGCTCGTACCTCAAGAGCAACGTGACGATCATCAACAACGCCACGTTCGAGCCCCTGGAGTGCGACGCCACCGGCGGCGTGCTCGGTTCGTCCGGCCCGCTCTCCGTATTCACCTTCAACGCCGGCGCCACGCTGCCACCCGGCGCGCTCGCCGACACCTGGTACGCCGGTCCCACGGCCGACGCGCTCGCAGGCGAGGACCTCGATCCGGGTAACGCCGACATCCAGAGCCAGTTCAACGGCGCGCTCGGTTCGCCGGGTTGTATCGAAGGCTCGAAGTGGTACATGGGCCTCGACCACCAGGTGCCCGCGGGACAGATCGATTTCCTCAACGTCGTGCTGCACGAGATGGGCCACGGCCTCGGCTTCCTCGACCTGACCGACCTCCAGACGGGCGAGGATTTCCCGGGCGGCGCCGGTTCGTACCCGAACATCTACGGCACCTACGTGAAGCACGATGGCGTGCTGTGGAACAACCTCACGCCGGCGCAGCGTGTCAGCGCCGCGCTCGACGACGGCCACCTCGCATTCTCGGGCGCCACCGTCATCAGCGAAGCGCCGCTCGCCCTGGGTCTGCCCGACGTCTATCGCGTCACCGCACCCGCCGCCGCGGTGGGCGAATACGGGTTCGCGCAGGCCAGCTTCGGTCCGACCGCGACCGCGTCGAACTTTACGGGCAGCGTCGTGCAGGCCGTGCCGAACGACGGCTGCGCGGCGATCACCAACGCGTCCGCCGTCGCCGGCAAGGTCGCGCTGATCGATCGTGGTTCGTGCGACTTCACGGTGAAGTCGCTCAATGCGCAGGCCGCCGGCGCTACCGCCGTGCTTCTCGCCAACAACCAGGCCGCGGGCGTCACCCCGGGTGGCACGCCGGCATCGCCGGTGAACATTCCGGTGATCCTCGTGAGCCAGGCCGATGGCGCGAAGCTGAAGGCGAACCTCGCCGGCCTCACCGGCAGCGTGGGCAAGGGCACGGGTCTCGCCGGCACGAACGCCGACGGTGTGTTGATCTACGCGCCGGCGGTGCTGTCGCCGGGCTCGTCGTTCTCGCATTACGACACGCGCCTGACGCCGAACGCGATCATGGAATACGCGATCAACCAGGACCTCCGCGGCGAGATCGACCTCGATCTGACCCCGGCGCTGTTCCAGGACATCGGTTGGGGCATCGATCGCAGCAACCAGACGCTGCTCACCTGCGATACCGGCATCCCGCGCCTCGTCCCGGGCGGTCTCGTCATCGGTGCCAACGTGATCGCCAACGCCAGGATCATCGCCGCGAACGCCGCCAACGTCGGCGCCTATCGCTCGGGCATCACGGCATACGCCGCGAAGCTCGCCAGCGATGGCCTGATCACCGCGGGTCAGGCGTCGAGCCTGAACGCCTGTCTGTCGGATGCGAATACCCAGGCGCAGTTCACCGCGTGGGGTGCCCCGCCACCGCCTCCGGGTATCGAGCTCACCAACAACGTCGCCAGGACGGCGGCGGGCGCGGCGGGTTCGTCCAAGGTCTACGTGTTCACGGTGCCCGCAGGTGCGAAGACCCTCAGCCTGCGCACGTACGGCGGTTCGGGTGACGTGTCGATCTCTGTGAAGAGCCCGTCCGGTGTCGTAAAGGATCAGCCGAACAAGCCCGGCAACAGCGAAGCGTTCACGAACGGCAACCCGGCGGCCGGTGTCTGGACGCTCACGGTGAAGGGCGTGAAGGCGTACTCCGGCGTCAGCGTGCTGGGTACGTACTCGAAGTAACGCACGACAAGGTCAGAGGCCCCGGTTCGCCGGGGCCTCTCTCCCTGGCAAGGGGGCCCGCGTCGCGGGCAGGGGTTCGACTCATCGCATCGAAGGCCCGACGGCATCGCCGCCGGTCATGAAGGACTGATCGTCCGCCGCTGTCGCGACGGACCGGCGACGGGCAGCGCGTGGCGCGCCTGCGCTTCCATCGAATACATGCGGACATTCCCGGGAGGAAGGTTGACGTGAATACCATCTACAGCAAGGTCTGGAACAAATCGCTCGGCATCCTGGTCGTTGCCTCGGAACTGGCACGTGCCAACGGCAAGGGCGGTGCGTCCCGACGTGTGCGCGCCGCGATGGCCGCGCTGCCTCTGGCCGCCGGCATCGTGCTGGCGCTGGGCAGCTCGCCTGCACAGGCGGGCAACATCTGCGGCGGTTACCTCCTCGGCATCCAGGGCAAGTCGCCCGTCGCGAAAGGCAACGACGCGTTCGCCTGCGGCACCGCCGCCAAGGCGGCCGGCGATTACAGCACCGCGGTAGGCACCGCGGCGGTCGCCAGCGGCGCGTACAGCGTGGCGCTCGGCCAGGCGGCGCTGTCGGACGGCTCGTGGTCGACCGCGATCGGTCAGAACGCGCGCGCCAGCGGCACAGGTGCGACGGCCATCGGCGAGTCGTCGTTCGCCAGCGGCTCGGCGGCGTCGGCCTTTGGCACGGATTCGCGCGCGACGGCGAAGAACTCCGTCGCGCTCGGCGACGGCTCGATCGCCGATCGCGCGAACACGGTGTCGATCGGCAAGGTCAACGAAGATCGCCAGCTCGTGCATGTCGCCGACGGCACGCAGGACACCGACGCGGTGAACAAGCGTCAGCTGGACAAGGTATCGACGACGGTCGGTGGCGTCTCGGCACGCGTGGACACGCTGACCACACGCGTCGACGGCGTGTCGAACCAGGTGAACCAGCTGGCCGCGGATGTCGACGACGCGAATCATTATTTCGCCGCGACCGGTCTCGGCGACGGCAGCGACGACGCGCAGACCAACGGCACGAACGCGACGGCCGCCGGATCCGGCGCGTTCGCCGGCGCGCAAGGAGCGAGCGCGTTCGGTTCGGGTGCGACGGCCGTCGGCGTGCAGTCCACGGCGACCGGCTACGGCGCGGTGGCGTCGGGCCAGAACAGCGCGGCGTACGGTTCGGGTGCGGAAGCGTCTGCCAACAGCGCGACGGCGATCGGCGGTCAGGCGCTGGATGCGAACGGCAATCCGCTGATCACGTATTCGGCGACGGGCGAGGCGGTGGGTCCGGCGAAGGCGTCCGGCCTGGCCTC
>Ga0102591_1002578_pt1 | contig 19030 bp, 13 predicted proteins | sample AraplaCol_mCL_r2_2_FD_76860 | JGI IMG/M metagenome (GOLD analysis project Ga0102591, IMG submission 76860) | Arabidopsis root microbial communities from North Carolina, USA - plate scrape MF_Col_mCL_r2 (SPADES assembly) (version 2) | ecosystem: Host-associated > Plants > Roots > Endosphere... | reverse complement strand
CGCCGAGGAAGTGTCGGCGCTGACCAGCTCGACGGCGGGTTCGGGTTACGGCTCGCAGCTGGGCCTGAACATCAACGAGCCGACCAGCAGCACGGCGCGTTACGAGATCCGCGACCGCATCGCCGGTACGTTGAACTGGGACCACAAGTTCTTCGGTGAATACAGCACCAGCGTCGGCCTGTTCTACGAAGGCCGCAGCGGTCGTCCGTACAGCTACATCTTCAGCGGCGACGCGAACGGCGACAGCCGTACCTTCAACGACCTGTTCTACGTGCCGGCGGGCCCGGGCGACGTGCTGTTCGGCTCGTTCACCACGACGGCTGCACCGGGACGCCCGGTGGGCACGTTCGTTCCCAACGCGGCGATGGAGCAGGCGTTCTGGAACTGGATGGGCACGCAGACCGATCTGCAGGCCTACCGCGGCCAGGTCGCTCCGGAGAACGGCTTCCGTGCCAACTGGGTGAACACGTTCGACATCCGCATCAGCCAGGAGCTCCCGGGCTTCTTCAAGGGCCACAAGTCGCAGATCTGGTTCGACATCCAGAACGTCGGCAACCTGCTGAACAAGGATTGGGGCCACGTGATCGACTACGGCTTCAACGCCAACCTCGCGGCAGCCACGCTGGTCGGCATCGATCCGGCGACCGGCAAGTACGTGTACAGCTACCGCAGTGGCACGGAGTTCGGCCAGGCCACGGCGCAGGGCATCCCGACCAACGCAGACGGCCAGACCAACGGTATCTCGCAGTGGTCGATGACGGTCGGCGTGCGTTACGAGTTCTGATCCAGTAGCACGCGCTGTACCGAAAACGGCCGGGGAAACCCGGCCGTTTTCTTTTTACGGGGGAGGGGGCTAGAGTCGCAGGGCTAAAACGAAAAGCACGCCAAGAGAACGAAAGAACAACACATGAGCACCGCCATCCCCCTCGAAACCACGCTTCCCACCGTCAACGCCCGCATCTATCCCAAGGGCGGACTGGACGTCCTGTCCCACAACGAAGTCGCCCGCCTGCGCGATGCCTCCACCGGCATGCACGACCTGCTGCGCCGCTGCGCGCTGGCCGTGCTGACCAGCGGCAGCGCGTCGGACGATCCGCGCGCCGCGCGCGAGCTGTACCCCGAATTCGACATCGAAGTGCACCAGCAGGATCGCGGCATGCGCATCGACCTGCGCAACGCGCCTGCGATGGCGTTCGTCGACGGCGAGATCATCCGCGGCGTCGCCGAACTGCTGTTCGCCGTGGTGCGCGATCTCGCATACACCGCGATGGATCTGGGCCCGGATGCCGTCCGCGACCTGGAAAGTACCGGTGGCATTACCGACGCCGTGTTCGGCCTGTTGCGCAACGCGCGCATCCTGCATCCGACCGATCCGAACCTGGTCGTGTGCTGGGGCGGCCATTCGATCTCGCGCGACGAATACGTCTACACCAAGCAGGTCGGGTACGAACTGGGTCTGCGCGGTCTGGACATCTGCACCGGCTGCGGCCCGGGCGCGATGAAGGGCCCGATGAAGGGCGCGACGATCGCGCACGCGAAGCAGCGCCGCTTCAAGACGCGCTACATCGGCATCACCGAGCCGGGCATCATCGCGGCCGAATCGCCGAACCCGATCGTCAACCACCTGGTGATCATGCCGGACATCGAAAAGCGCCTGGAGGCGTTCGTCCGCATCGGTCACGGCATCATCGTGTTCCCGGGTGGCGTGGGCACGGCGGAGGAGATCCTCTACCTGCTCGGCATCCTGCTGCGGGAGGAAAACGCCGGCCTTCCGTTCCCGCTGATCTTCACCGGACCGACGGCGGCCGCGCCGTACTTCGAGCAGATCGACAAGTTCATCCGCCTCACGCTCGGCGATGAAGCGACCAAGCGCTACGAAATCATCATCGGCGACCCCGACCAGGTGGCAAAGCGCATGTCCGCCGGCATCCGCAAGGTGCGCGAGCATCGCATCGCCGAGAAGGACTCGTTTTTCTTCAACTGGTCGATCGACATCCCGCTGACGTTCCAGCGTCCGTTCGTGCCGACGCACGAGGCGATGGCGGCGCTCGACCTGCACCACGGCCGCAAGCCGCACGAGCTGGCGGCGGATCTTCGCCGCGCGTTCTCGGGCATCGTCGCTGGCAACGTGAAGGAAGACGGCATGCGTCGCATCGAGCAGTTCGGCCCGTTCGAGATCCACGGCGACGCGGACATGATGCAGTCGCTGGACGCGCTGCTGCGCGCGTTCGTCGAACAGCGCCGCATGAAGATCGCGGGCGAGTACAAGCCCTGCTATCGCGTGGTGGCGTAAGCCATCGCGGAAGGCCGGCGTTACGCGCCGGCCTTCGTCGTAAACGGGGTGGATCCGGTTCGGCTATCGCGAGGTGTCGGCGTCGATCGGCAAGCGCACCGTCGCGATGAACCGCCGGCCTTCCAGCTGCGTCAACACGCTGCCACGACCGCCGGTCAGCGCTTCGATCCGCACCTGCGAGGCGTTCAGGCCGACCTGGTGGCCGGGCCTGTTTTCACCGCCCGTCGCGAGCGGATTGATGATCCGCACGACGACCGTATCGGGCATCGTCGACACCGCGATTTCGATCTCGCCGCCTTCGGGGCGACGCTCGATGCCATGCCGGATCGCGTTCTCCACCAGCGGCTGGATGGATAGCGACGGCACCATCACGTGCGGGATCTCGCGCGGCAACTTCCATTCGATGCGCAGTCGCTCGCCGAAGCGCAGCGATTCGATTTCCAGGTATCGCCGCGCGAGCGCGAGTTCGTCTTCCAGCGAGATATCGCGCGGACCTGCGAGTGCGGCACGGAACAGATCGGCGAGATCGAGCAGCAATCGCTCCACCTCCTCCGGCCGACGATGCACCAGCGCCGCACCGGTGTTGAGCGTGTTGAACAGGAAATGGGGACGGATGCGGGCTTGCAGGGCTTCCAGTTCCAGCTGCTTGGCGCGCAACGCCAGCTGGCGCGCGCGCCACTGGCTCTGGAAGACCGCGATTCCGAGCGCACCGATCGTCATGACCATCCCGATCAGGCGCCACTGGGTCCAATGCCAGTCGCCGAGGTCCATGCCCCAGCCCTGGCGGAAGAAGAAGCCGATCGCGGCCGTGATCACCCACGTACTGACCAGCAGCATCGCCAGCACCACGTAGGCGATGCGATGCGGCGGAAGCGAGCGAAGCGGGCGGCGGACCAGGTACAGCGACGCGATGCTCCACAGCAGCACCCACTGGATCGCCACCGACATCAGCCCGAAATAGCGCAGGCGCTGCTCGTCCAGCCCGGGCGCCAATGCCAGCAGCAAGGCCAGCGCTTCGCCGGACAGCATCGTCCAGGCGATCGCCGTGGGTTGCCAAAGGGCATCCAGCGGGCTGTGTGCGGGTTGCGAACTGGGCATTGGAGCACTGCACTGGCGCGGTCGCCGGGCCACCATATTGCCTGCCGGTCCGTGGCGGGGGCCATAGCCGGCAGGCCGCGAGGGGAGACCCGGCGAGATGGGCGTCACAGCGCCCGCCGCGCCCATCGGCCGATCCGACCGCTCGTCCCCGGTGCGCTTGTATGGGGCCGGCGGTCAGGGAACCATGCCCTCGGGGTGTAAGGGGAATACCAATCCATGACCAGTTCCGCGAGCCGGGGGTTCACCCTCATCGAGCTCATGATCACGATCGCCGTGCTCGCCATCGGGAGTGCGCTGGCGTATCCGTCGTTCTCGGGCGTGATCCGTTCCAATCGCATCGCGACGTCGACCAACGGCCTGCTCTCTGCGTTCAACCTCGCGCGCAGCGAGGCGATCCGCAGCAACCGCGGCGGAGGCGTCTGTCCGTCGAGCGACGGCACCCAGTGCGAGGGTACGGACTGGAACGTCGGCGTGCTCGCCTACACCGACCTGGATTTCAGTGGCGGCTGGTCGACGGGGGACACGGCGATCCGCTTTTTCGAAGGAAACAAGGCGCTGGATCTCACTGCCGTCGCCAACGGCGGCGGCGTGACCGAGATCGCGTTCGATCGCACCGGTCGCGCGTCCCAGGAGACCACGCTCACGCTGAAGTTGACCGAGTGCACCAGCGGGCAGCCTTACGTGCGCAACATCTACATGCGGCGCACGGGGCAGGCCCGCATGGAGAAGGAGGACTGCCAATGATCCGCAGGCATTACGTTCCCGGCCGTAGCCACGCGCAGCGCGGCTTCTCCCTGATCGAGGTGATGATCGCGCTGCTGGTCCTGGCGCTGGGCCTGCTCGGCCTGGCGTTCCTGCAAGTGCTCAACGTGCGCTACACCAACAGCGCCCAGCACCGGACGATGGCGACCAACCTCGCCAGCGAAGTGATGGACATGATGCGGTCCAATCCCCGGCACCTGGTCGTCTACAACCGCCTGACCGAGGACTCCTTCGCCGGAGTCACCGTACCCGCGACGGGCTGCAGTTCGGCCGCCGAGGACGCCGCCACGGCGTTGAACAACATCACGCGCTGGCGCTGCGACGTGGTTTCGCAACTGCCCGGCGGACGCGGCAGCGTGCAGGTCGTTGAGAACCCCGCGGGCCGATTCATCGCGACCGTCACCGTGACCTGGGCCGACAATGTCGGTCGAACGGACGACGCCGCCAGCGGTGGCGTCGAAGGCCGCCTCACTACCTTCCAGGTGACCTCCACGCTATGAGCACGCGGAACTTCAAGCACATGTCCCGCCAGCAGGGTCTGTCGCTGATCGAGTTGATGATCGCGATGGTAATCGGACTGGTCCTGTTGCTCGGCCTCGTCCAGGTGATGAGCGCCTCGCGCAACGCATACCAGCTGTCGACCGGTGTTGCGCGCACACAGGAAAACGCGCGCTTCGCGGTGGACTTCATCCAGCGCGACCTGCGCATGGCCGGGCACATGGGCTGCGTGAACGACCAGGCCCACATGGCCGCCGAGCGTCCCGGAGCGAGCGACGCGAGCCGCCAGGGACTGAACCTGTGGTTCCTGACGGAAGCCCAGCGCGGCTCGCGCGACTACCCGGCCATCGCCTCTTTCCCACTGCGTTTCGACATGGGCGTCCAGGGCTTCGAGGCTCAGGGCACCGCGCCTGGCGCGACCCGCGCGCTGGCGGCGGGTACGCCGGTCGCCGGCAACGCCAACCAGTGGTCGCCGGCGCTACCCGATGCGATCAACCGTCTCCGGCCGATCCCCGGCAGTGACATCGTCGTGGTGCGCTATCTCTCGCGCGATGGCGTGCCCGCCACTCTGGCCTCCACGTCTGTTTCCTCGTACACCATCACGCCGGAAGCCTACGGAACGCAGGTCACCACGACCGATTCGAGTGGTCTGTTCGGCATGGCCGATTGCCAGCAGGCCAGCGTTTTTGCGGCCAACGGCGGCGTGAACGGGAGCGGCGTGGTTTCCGCGAGCGTGGCGGGCATCAACGGCAGCGGTCTCCTCGGCGACGAATGGAGCCTTGAAGGCAACACGCAGAGCAAGCCGGTCCTCTACCGTGCCGAGTCCGTCGTGTACTACGTGGGTGTCGGCGAGGGCGTCAATGTCGATGGCACGCGTCCGCCGTCGCTGTTCCGCGCGCGCGCCGTCCTCGACGGCACCAACGTCAACTTCATGCCCGAAGAACTGGTCGAAGGCGTCGAATCCCTGCAATTGCTCTACGGCATGGACGAACACCTGCCCAGCGACCTGCCGCGTGGCAACGTGGAGCGCACGCGCGTGGCGTCGGCGGTGAACGCCACGCCCACCAACAATCCCAGCAATGCGCAGGCGGACGAGTGGCGCCGCGTCGGTTCGGTGCAGGTCGGCCTGCTGATGCGCAGCAGCGACCGCTCGACCGCCGACCAGGCCACGACGGCGCCCAATGTGCTGGGCGTGAACCTGACCCGCCCCGCAGCCAACGATGGTCACTACCGCTCCGTCTACGAGACGACGGTCGTGCTGCGCAACCGCCTGTTCGGCAACTGAGGCCGGCCCGATGAAACGTTCCGCATACGCATTCCCGGCTCGCCAGCGTGGCGCCGTGCTCTATGTCGCGCTGATCTTCCTGGTGCTGTTGTCGCTGCTCGGCATCGTCGGCATGCAGGTCGCCGCGCTGCAGGAGCGCATGGCCTCCAACTACCGCGCAGTGAACATGGCGTTCCAGCGTGCCGAAGGCCTGGCGCGCGACGTCGAAGTGCAGGTCAATGCCGACAATCGCTTCGTCCCACGCGAGGGCGAACGCGACGAAGAGCGCCGCTGCGACGATCCCACGCCCGTGCGCGGTTCCGCGTGGGCGGGCTTCCGCGCGGCGGACGACGACCCGGACACGGCCATCGTCGCTTCGCGCCTCAATGAATGCACGCCGGGCTTCTCCATTGCGCAAGGCACCGCGCCGGTGAACGAGAAGCCTGTGATCTGGCAGATCTCCGCTTTCTCGACCGATGCAGCGACCGATCCGACTTCGGATTCCGCGGTCGAAACCGTCTTCATGCCTTAAGGCGCCTACACATGAACCTTGAACGATTGCTCATCGTGACCGCCATCGGCGCCGGCGTGGCCGGACTGCTGGCGATGAATTACGTGGCTGCGAACGCAACGCGGCAGGGCGACGGCACGCTGTCGCAGGAGCCGATGCACCTGGGCTCGACCACGTCTCCGAATTTCATCATGGCCATCGACGATTCCGGCTCGATGACGTTCCAGACCATGTTCCCCGGTCAGGACGGTGAGGCGTGCTGGAGCAACAACAGCTTCTTCGATGGAACGAACCTGCGCACCAGCGGCAGCTGCGATTACCTGTACGTGCTGCCGGGCGTGCGCATCAATAACTACTACGGCATTCCGCCGTTCGACAAGTACGGCTTCGCACGCTCGCCGGATTTCAACCCGACCTACTACAGCCCGGACGTCACGTACGAGCCGTGGATCAAGGACGACCTGACCAGCTACGGCCCCACCCCCGTCTCGTTGACCCCGCAGGACCCGCGCAAAACGGCAGCTACCGATCTGTTCGTTAATCTGTTCGCCGATTACTGGAGCACCAGTACGAACGACGATTTCCGTCTGCAGACCGGCATGGTGATCCCCTCGGGGACCGTGTTTGGCCGGACGGTGCAGGAAACGTACCAGGTGTACGAGTGCATCAGAACCAGCAAGGGCAAGTGCGTCGAGTCCGGCTGGGTCGACAAGGTTCGTGATGTGTACACGGAAGCCGCGACGGTCGGTGAAACGACCTGGCAGGGCGGTGCCAAGGACGTGCCGATCAAGTACAAGCCGGCTGTCTTCTACCTGAAGACGAACCGGACCATGGATGGCTACACCGCCGGCGTGGAAATCACCAATGCCTGCGGTACGGGCTGCTCGATCTGGAAGTACGAGCCCAACAGCCCGGCGACGATGCAGAACTTCGCCAACTGGTATGCCTACTACGGCAACCGCAATCGCGCGATGGTCGCGGGCCTGACGCGCTCGCTGAAGGACGTCACCAAGCTGCGTGTGGGCTACTTCACGATCAACAGCGGCGCGATCTCGTGCGACTCCAACGGTGACGGCAATAAGAACGAAACCTGCTACACGAACTACCAGCCGGTCACCATGCTGGACATGGACAAGGACGACCAGAAGAAGGACCTCCTGAAAAAGGTCATTCCGCTGCCGGCCAACGGCAGCACGCCGAACCGCTTTGCCGTGAACCACATCGGCGTGCAGTTCGAAACCAACACCAGCGTCATCCAGAACGCCTGCCAGAAGAACGCGGGCATGCTGTTCACCGACGGCTACAGCAACCAGGACGGCCCGACCGTCGGCAACCTCGACTCCGGTCTGGGCGTGCCCTTCGCTGACGTGTACAGCGACACCCTGGCTGACATCGCCGCGAAGTACTACAACACCCAGTTGCGCAGCGGCACGTACGCGGCTGGCAAGGTGCCGACCACGAATCCGCAGGTCTGCGAGACCGGTTCGGACGCGGCCAAGAAAGGGCAGGACTGCAACAAGAACCTGCACATGAACTTCTACGGCATCACGCTGGGTGCCCGTGGCAAGCAGTTCGGCGTGAACTGGGGCGTGCGTCCGGACGGCAAGTCCGACGGCGCGCTCGCCACGCAGCAGGCGCTGGCCTCGGTGACCTCGCCGGCATGGGAGAAGCGCACCAACGACAACTCGAACACCGTCGATGAGATCTGGCACGCGACGATGACCGCGCGTGGCAGCTACATCAACGCGCAGACGCCGGCCGACATCACCACCGCCATGCGCAACGTGCTGGCGTCGGTGGGCGTGGGCGGCGGCGTGTCGGGCAGCCTTGCCATTACCGGCTCGCGTCTGGGCGACGCTTCGTTGTCGGTGACGCCGCGCTTCAACCGCAACGGCACGGACTGGTACGGCGACGTCGTCGCATCCAAGCCGTCCAGCAGCAAGAACGCGAACAACCAGACGGTCTTCACCTACACGACGAAGTGGTCGGCCAGTGAACACCTGCCGGCCGCTGATGCGCGTCGCCTGTACTACGGTACGACCAGCGGCGACACCACGCCGACGGTCGCCAAGTTCTACGAGAGCGGTCCGGCGACGCTGGCGGCGTTGTGCGCCAACTACGCGTCGGGGTGTGGCCCGGTGTCCAGCACCAACATCGATACGCTGGACGTCACCATCGAGGAGGCGCGTCACTATCTGGCCGGCACCCGCACGCTGGAAGGCACCAAGCTGCGCACCCGCACTCATCCCATTGGCGACATCATCAACTCCACGCCGGTGGTCTCGGCGCCGACGGACGACTTCGGCTATGCGCTGCTGCGCAAGGGCGACACGTTCGAGTACGACCCGTACGAATACAACGACTACCTGGACACGAAGAAGACGCGCAAGCGCTCCGTCTTCGTCGGCGCCAACGACGGCATGCTGCATGCCTTCCATGGCGATACGGGTGCCGAGCAGTTCGCGTACATCCCGGCCGGTGTCGTGGGATACATGGGCAACCTGCTGTTCCCGAGCAGTCCCAACTTCCAGCACCGCTACTACGTCGATGGCCCGGTGATCGTGTCCGATGCCCGCCTGAACGGCGCGTGGAAGACCGTGCTCGTGGGCACCGCCGGTGCCGGTGCGCGCAGCGTGTTCGGCCTCGACGTGAGCACGCCTGGCAGCTTCGCCGACACCGACGTGCTGTGGGAGGTGAACGACAAACTGAGCGACGGCGCCGGCGATCGCATCGGTTACGTGCTGGGCAAGCCCGTGATCGTGCCCGTGCGCGGCACGGGCGGCGCGCCGGTGTGGAAGGCGATCTTCGGCGGCGGCTACGCCAACCGCCTGCAGAATTCCGCGACCAGCATCGGCACGGCCACCCTGTTCGTCGTCGACATGGCAACCGGCGAAGTCGAATACATCGACGCCCGCCAGGAGGACGCGACCACCGCCAATGGCCTGGGCAACATCGTCGCCATCGACCGCGTGCAGTACAACACTACGGCCAAGGGCTACGTGCCGGGTTCCGACGGCATGGTCGACACCGTGTACGGTGGCGACCAGCAGGGCAACGTGTGGAAGTTTGATCTCACCACCTCCAAGGTCGCCCTGGGCGGAAAGCCGCTGTTCACCGCGACCGATGGCACCAAGCGCCAGGCGATCACCGGGGGTTTCGAAGCGGCCGTGGGCCCGCGCGGTGGCGTGATGCTGCTGTTCGGTACCGGCAGCTTCTCGTTCGACGGCGACAAGGAAAACAAGGACCTGCACACCCTCTACGGCGTGCTGGACATGCCGGGCGAGTTGAGTTCGGCGCTGCCGCTGACCCGTGCCAACCTGCAGGCGCAGACGATGGCTGCGGACGGCACCGTCACCAATACCGCCGTCAACTACTACGCGAAGCGCGGCTGGTACCTGGACCTGGCGGTCACCGCGGCAAGCGGCATGGTGCTGGCCGGCGAACGAGCGGTCGGCTATCCCAAGCTGGAAGGCGGCACGCTGTACATCACGAGCTACGCACCGACCGGTGGCGACGCCTGCTCGGGCGGCGGCAACAACTACCTGTACGCGCTGTCGACTCTCAGCGGTGGCGGCATGCTCGGTGCGGTGAAGGTTGGCTCGCCGGACGGTAGTGCGATGGCCGAAGGCACCGGTCGCATGGCGCTGACCGGCGATGGTTCGGCACCGATCAAGGACGTCAGCGTTTACAACACCGGCAAGCAAGGTGGGTTGACCGGTGAGCCGGACGATGCGGCGATCACCAATTACAACAACCTGCCTGACGAGTACTGCATGGCCATCGTGTCGGTGGCGGGTGCACAACCGCTGTATCGCGTGCGACCCTGCGGTCGTCAATCCTGGAGACAGATCCGATGAGTAGTCGCACGCCGAAGGGCGCCCGCCGCAAGGTACGTGGTTTTACGCTGATCGAGTTGATGATCGTCGTCGGAGTCGTGGCGATCCTCGCAGCCATCGCGTATCCGGCGTATACCGATTCGGTGCGCAAGGGGCGTCGTGGCCAGGCGAAGGCGGACCTGCTCGAGCTTTCCCAGCTCGCCGAGCGCTGGAAGACCGTCAACAATACGTATGTGGGATTCGGGGCGCCCGGTGGCGATGGCGTGCTGAGTGGCGAGTTGGGCCGTTCGCCCCGTACCGGTACGCAGTTCTACAACGTCGGCATCGCGGCGACCGCGACGACGTTCACCCTGACCGCCACGCCGGGTTCGGGATCTGACCAGGCCAATGACGGCTGCGGGGCATTGTCCATCAACCAGGCCGGTGCAAAGACCAAGACAGGAAGCAAGGCCGACTGCTGGTGATTGCACCATCGGGCGTGAGGCACCATCACGCGCTCGAACTTCAGGATGCAGCGAAGGCCGCGGTTATCCGCGGCCTTCGCCGTCGGGAGGGTGGCGCAGGTTCGAGTGGACGCTAGGCAATCCGATCTGCGTTTTCTTGTCTGAAGGACGGATCGCAAACGCTTGCGGGTGTTCCAAGCGAATCTGGGCAGATGTTCCAGGCGAGTCTGGACAAAAAGAAAGGCCGCGATTTCTCGCGGCCTTTCTTTTTGTAATCGGCGCCCGAAGTTGGCGCCGGCACCCTCGTTCCGTTGAGGGCGGCAGCGAGCTCGACCAGCGGCCGGCCTGCGCCGACACCGCCACGAACGAGATCGCGTCATCAACGGCACCCAGGCTCGGTTCTTTGTCGATGGCTCGCTGGTGGCGTCGGCATCCCTGAGCACAGTCAACTACGGCGGATCCTCAAAGTCCGAAATCGTCTACACCGCGGGCGGTGGCGGTCTGAGCGCGCAATCCTACTTCTCCGAATCGTGCTATTTCCCGACTGCACTTTCCGATGACAACATGGCCGCGCTGTTCGCCGCCTCAGGCCTCTGAGCGCCGCGGGGAAGGAAAGCCTTGAGGGCCAGCGCCGGCTCCTCGACGAAGCGCCAGGAGAGCCATGCCATCGCCGCTGTCCAGACGACAGCGATGAGGAGTAGGCCCGGGAGCGGCGCGCTCGTGCCGAGCAGCATGATCGTCAGCTGCTGGACCGGGTAGGCGTAGAGGTACACGCCATATGAGAGATCTCCTCGGGCGCCGAAGTCGCGCACGCCCGGCCACGACTGCGACCCAAGCCAAACGCTAGCAGCGGTGACAAACACCGCGATCGGCAGGAAGCTGGGCCGCAGCGGGAAGACAGCGATCGCGATGGCGGCGATCAGCGGGAGCGACCAGCGGCGCTGAAGGACACCGTACTGGCTGATCGTGGCGCCCAGGCCGAAAATCGTCGCGAACTGCTCGAAGTAGCTGTCGAAGCCGAGCGCGGCTCCCATGGTCACCAGAGCCAGTCCGCCATGGCGCGTGGCGACGGCGAGCACCATGAAGACGAGATAGCAGAGCACCTCGTAGTCGATCGTCCAGAGCGATCCGTTCACCGCGCCTAGTGGGTTCATCGTGAAGGACGTCAGTCCCAACGAAGTCATGGTGATGCTCGTAACCGCGATCACGACGATGTACGCCGGCGCCACGCGTAGCAGGCGGCGCGCGACGAAGCGCTGGACGTCAGGGTCCGATCGCCAACTCGATGAGACCAGGTAGCCGCTGATCGCGAAGAACACAAATACAGCGATCGTGCCGAGCGTCAGGCCACCCAGACCCGGCTCGGGGCGCCCCGTCAGGGCATGCACGTGGCTGAACATCACCGCAAGCGCTGCGGTCAGGCGCAGGGCGTCGAAATTGTTGCGCGGCTTTTCCATGGCGATTCCTTCCCCCTAGGCGCGAGCCAGATACTACTTCCGGGGATTCCGTCGCGCTGTCCGGCTATCCCCCACGTTCCGTCAGACTTTTCCGACCCCGTCGCAGCCGCCGAGACAGCGGGGCGTACGATGTCCGACATGTTCGAATGGGCCCACTCCTCAACTGGAGCGCAGAGCGCACGGTGTACCGGATGCGCGGGACGGAGGTCTTCCGGCTGACACAGCGGGCTGACAACGGCGCTGGTCGGCGATCGTGAACCAGCACTTGCCCGGCAGCGATCCTCGGAGAATGCACCGGCCATGCAAGGGCTTCGAAACGGGGAAAGCTGGCGTAGAGAAATGCGCGCGGCGGCACGCCGAGCGCCTCGATCGCGAGGTCGCCGAGATCCAGTCGAAGCAACATCGGATGTCGCGAAACGGATTGATCTGGACAGCACCGGCTTTTCTGGTGGTCCGGAAACGCGAAAGGCCGCATCGCTGCGGCCCTTGGTACTGCTAGTTACTACTGGCGCCCGAAGTTGGACTCGAACCAACGACCCCCTGATTAACAGTCAAGTGCTCTAACCGGCTGAGCTATTCGGGCGGGGACCGGCATTGTAAAGCCTCGAGCGATAAGGTCAAGACATGGCCGCTCAGAAGACGCACCCGGTCTTGGGGCGACGGGGCCGCTCGGTGCGGATGCGGCCCGGCCGGCTCACCACGACGCGGCCCACCTCGCGCTGCGCGCGCCGCTCGCACAGCAGGATCGTGAGGTTGTTCGTGGCGGTGTAGCCGCTCGGGACGTAGCGCACGCGCTGGCGGCCGCTGGTGCTCCGCAGCGTGAGCGAGTCCCGGTCGATGGTGAAGCGCTGCAGGACGTCTGCCGGCGTTTCAGGCTGGTCGCGACTTCGCCGATCGCGATAGAGGATCCAGCCGTCTTCCCAGATCGAATCCTTGCGACATTGTCGTCCGTCCGAACTGGGGCACACCGTGACCGGAAATCGCCGCGATACCGCAGCCATTCTGGCGCCGGCGAGCGATGTGCCCAGCAGATGCAGTGCGGCGGTGCCTTTCGTACGCAGCATCAGCGAGCTGAATTGCGGCCAGGCCAGTGCCGTGCAGATCGACAGGACGGCGAGGGTGATGATCAGTTCAGGAAAGGTGAGGCCCCGGGCCCGGTCCATGGCGTCGAAACTGTGTCGGAGAAGGCTTTCAGCGTCGCAACTCACGCGATGTGGCAGCATCGCCACATGCCATCAGAAAGGGTAGGGAAACGCCGTTCCCGCCCCCATCCATGAGGCGGTCTACACTGAGGAATTTTCCGGAGCCATGCCGATGAACGACAGCCTCCATCCCGCCGGATTCCAGCTCGTCTCGTCCTACCAGCCCGCCGGCGACCAGCCCCAGGCGATCGTGCGGCTGGTGGAGGGCTTCGAGAGCGGCCTGGCATCGCAGACGGTGCTGGGCGTGACCGGTTCGGGCAAGACGTTCACTGTCGCCAACGTCGTCGCGCAGGTGCAGAAGCCGACGATCGTGATGGCCCCGAACAAGACGCTCGCCGCGCAGCTGTACGGCGAGTTCAAGTCGTTCTTCCCGCACAACGCGGTGGAGTACTTCGTCAGCTATTACGACTACTACCAGCCCGAAGCCTACGTTCCGTCGTCCGACACCTTCATCGAGAAGGACAGCTCGGTGAACGAGCACATCGAACAGATGCGTCTGTCGGCGACGAAGGCGCTGCTCGAACGTCGCGACGCGCTGATCGTGTGCACCGTCTCGGCGATCTACGGCCTTGGCGATCCGAACGAATACTTCCGCATGGTGCTGCACATGGTGCGCGGCGAGCGCATCGACCAGCGCGAGCTCATCCGCCGCCTCACGGAAATGCAATACACGCGCAACGACACCGAACTGCGCCGCGCGACGTATCGCGTGCGCGGCGAAGTGGTGGACGTGCATCCGGCAGAACTCGATGCCGAGGCGTTGCGCATCGAGCTGTTCGACGGCGAGATCGAGCGCCTGACCCTGTTCGATCCGCTCACCGGTGAAACGTTGCGCCAAGTGCCGCGCTACACGATCTACCCCGGTTCGCATTACGTGACCACGCGCCGCACCGTGCTCGACGCGATCGAAACCATCAAGGAAGAGCTGCGCGAACGTCTTGAGCAGTTGTACGCGCAGAACAAGCTCGTCGAAGCGCAGCGCCTCGCGCAACGCACGCAGTTCGATCTGGAAATGCTGGCCGAAGTCGGCTTCTGCAACGGCGTCGAGAACTACAGCCGCCACCTCACCGGACACATGCCCGGCGAACCGCCGCCGTGCCTGTTTGACTACCTGCCGCCCGATGCATTGCTGGTGGTCGACGAATCGCACGTGACCGTTCCGCAGATCGGCGCGATGTTCAAGGGCGACCGTTCGCGCAAGGAAACGCTGGTGGAATTCGGCTTCCGCCTGCCGTCGGCGCTGGACAACCGGCCGCTGCGATTCGAGGAGTGGGAAGGCCGTTCGCCGCGCGCGATCTACGTGTCCGCGACGCCCGGCCCGTACGAGTTGAACAAGTCGGAAGACCAGATCGTCGAGCTCGTGGTGCGCCCGACCGGCCTCATCGATCCCGAAGTGGAAATCCGCCCGGTTGCGACGCAGGTCGACGACGTGCTGGGCGAGATCAACGAGCGCGTGAAGATGGGCGATCGCGTCCTGATCACCACGCTAACCAAGCGCATGGCCGAAAACCTCACCGAATACCTCGGCGAACACGGCGTCCGCGTGCGCTACCTGCATTCGGACGTGGACACGGTGGAGCGCGTGGAGATCATCCGCGACCTGCGCCTGGGCAAGTTCGACGTGCTGGTCGGCATCAACCTGCTGCGCGAGGGCCTGGACATGCCGGAGGTGTCGCTGGTGGCGATCCTCGACGCGGACAAGGAAGGCTTCCTGCGTTCGGCCGGTTCGCTGATCCAGACCATCGGCCGCGCCGCGCGCAACGTGCGCGGCAAGGCGATCCTCTACGCCGACCGCATCACCAACTCAATGCAGAAGGCGATCGACGAAACCGACCGCCGCCGGCAGCGCCAGGTAGAGCACAACCTGGAGCACGGCATTACGCCGCGCTCGGTCGCCAAGCCCATCATTGACGTCATGGAGGGCGCGCGCGCCGAACCCGGCGAGGCCAAGGGCCGTGGCAAGGGCAAGAAGGTGGGAGAAAGCCTGGCCGACTACGCCAAGCTCTCGCCATCGCAGTTCGCCGCGCGCATCAAGGCGCTCGAACAGCAGATGTACGAGCACGCGAAGAATCTGGAATTCGAAGAGGCCGCGGGCGTGCGCGACCAGCTGCGGCAGCTGAAGGACGCCGGCTTCGCAGCCTGAACCGGCCCGCTCGTCATCCGGATGCGCGCGGACCTGTTGCCGCCGCCGGGCCGACGGGCTACACTGCGCGCCCCTCGACGAGCAGTTCGCGGCGACGGGAAATCCGGAGAATTCCGGGCGGTTAGCTCAGCGGTAGAGCACTACCTTGACATGGTAGGGGTCACAGGTTCGAACCCTGTACCGCCCACCACTACACAGTGGTTCTGAACGGCGCGATCCTCACGGGTGGCGCCGTTTTCTTTTGGCGCTTGCGGCACGCGCCATGCCCGGCGTTGACTTGATCGGCTCCAGCCCCAACACTTTCAGGCAGGCCGGGCGCATCGCCCGGAACACGAACGAGGGTGGCCCGCGGCAAAACCGCCGGCCGAGCGTGCGACATGAGCACTACCACCGCCCACTGCTGAGCGCCCACGACGCCCCTTGAAGACGGCGCCGCGGCGCCGTTTTTCGTTTCCGATTCCCGCTTTCAAGCACGTGCCGCCCCGCATTGCCTCGCGCTGGGGCGCCCGAAATCAACACAGCCAGCCGCGCACTGCGCGCCCGCAGACGACCATGATCGCCATTACGCTCCCCGACGGCAGCCGCCGTGAATTCGAACAATCCCTCTCGGTGGCCGACGTCGCCGCGTCCATCGGCGCGGGCCTGGCCAAGGCCGCGCTCGCGGGCAAGGTCGACGGCAAGCTCGTCGACACGAGCTACCGCATCGACCGCGATGTCGCGCTCGAAATCGTCACCGACAAGCATCCCGACGCGCTCGACGTCCTGCGCCATTCCACCGCGCACCTGCTCGCGCAGGCCGTGCAGCGCCTGCATCCGGGTGCGCAGGTCACCATCGGCCCTGTGATCGACAACGGCTTCTACTACGACTTCGCCTACGAGCGCCCCTTCACGCCCGAAGACCTGCCGGCCATCGAAGCCGAAATGCAGAAGATCGTGAAGGAATCGCTGCCCGTCTCGCGCAGCGTGAAGTCGCGCGACGACGCGGTCGCGTTCTTCCGCGGCATGGGCGAGGCGTACAAGGCGCAGATCATCGAATCGATCCCGGCCAACGAAGATCTCTCGCTCTACAACCAGGGCGAGTTCACGGACCTGTGCCGTGGTCCGCACGTGCCGTCCACGGACAAGCTGCGTGCGTTCAAGCTGATGAAGGTGGCCGGCGCGTACTGGCGCGGCGACCACAACAACGAAATGCTCAGCCGCATCTACGGCACGGCGTGGCTCAACGACAAGGACCTCAAGGCGTACCTCACGCAGCTGGAGGAAGCCGAGAAGCGCGACCATCGCAAGATCGCCAAGGCGCAGGACTTGTTCCACCTGCAGGAAGAAGGCCCGGGCCTGATCTTCTGGCATCCGAAGGGCTGGTCGATCTGGCAGGTCGTCGAGCAGTACATGCGTCGCGTGTATCGCGAAACCGGCTACGGCGAAGTGCGTTGCCCGCAGATCCTCGACGTGTCGCTGTGGCAGAAGTCCGGCCACTGGGACAACTACAAGGACAACATGTTCTTCACCGAGTCCGAGAAGCGGACCTACGCGCTGAAGCCCATGAATTGCCCGGGCCACGTGCAGGTGTTCAACCAGGGCCTGCACAGCTATCGCGACCTGCCGATCCGTTACGGCGAATTCGGCGCGTGCCATCGCAACGAGCCCTCCGGCGCGCTGCACGGCATCCTGCGCGTGCGCGGCTTCACGCAGGACGACGGCCACATCTTCTGCACCGAAGACCAGATCGAAGCCGAAGTGCGCGCGTTCCACGAGCAGGCGCTGAAGGTCTACGGCGACTTCGGTTTCACCGACATCCAGATCAAGATCGCGCTGCGCCCGGATTCGCGCCTGGGCGACGACGCCACGTGGGACAAGGCCGAAAACGCATTGCGTTCGGCACTCAGTGCCGCTGGCGTCCAGTGGCAGGAGCTGCCGGGCGAGGGCGCGTTCTACGGCCCGAAGATCGAGTACCACCTGCAGGACGCCATCGGCCGTACCTGGCAGCTGGGCACGATGCAGGTCGATTTCATGATGCCCGGCCGCCTCGGCGCCGAGTACGTCGACGAGCACAGCCAGCGCCGCCATCCGGTGATGCTGCACCGGGCGATCGTCGGCTCGATGGAGCGCTTCATCGGCATCCTGATCGAGCACCACGCCGGCCAGTTCCCGGCCTGGCTCGCCCCGATCCAGGCGGTGGTGATGAACATCACCGACGCCCAGGCCGATTACGTCGAGGAGATCCGGAAATCCCTTGCAAATCAAGGCTTCCGGGTCCATTCCGATTTGCGCAACGAGAAGATCGGCTATAAGATCCGCGAGCACACGCTGCAGCGGGTGCCTTACCTGCTGGTGATCGGCGACCGCGAGAAGGAAAACGGCCAGATCGCCGTCCGGACGCGGGGAGGGGAGGATCTGGGGACGATGTCCGTCGCCGATTTCGCCTCGCGTTTGCGCAGTGAGGGCGTACAGTAACGCCTGCAGCCTGACATGACTCCGGCCGCCCCCCGGCGGCCGGCACGTTCCAAACCGGAGATTGCAACATCAGTACCCCCGAGAAGCCGAATCGCAAGAACCAGGAAATCCGCGTTCCCCGCGTACGCGTGATCGGCAGCGATGGCGAGATGATCGGCGTGCTTTCGCGCGACGAAGCCCTGCGCATGGCCGAGGACGAGGGCCTGGATCTTGTCGAGATCCAGCCCAATGCCGATCCGCCGGTCTGCAAGATCATGGACTTCGGCAAGTTCCGCTTCGAAATGCAGAAGAAGGCCAACGAGGCCAAGAAGAAGCAGAAGCAGGTCGAAATCAAGGAACTGAAGTTCCGTCCCGTGACCGACGAGGGCGACTACCAGATCAAGCTGCGCAACATGCGCCGCTTCCTGGAAGAGGGCGACAAGGTCAAGGTGAACATCCGTTTCCGTGGCCGCGAGATGAGCCACCAGGAACTGGGTCGCGAGATGGCGGCACGCATCGAGGCCGACCTGGGCGAGGACATCGTGATCGAATCGCGTCCGCGCCTGGAAGGTCGCCAGATGGTCATGATGATCGCGCCGAAGAAGAAGACCTGAGTCATCCGCTCGGGACGAACGACGGGCCGCGCAATGCGGCCCGTTCTCGTTGGGGAACCCGCCTGGGCCGCCCCAGACCCGGTGGACCCGCCAGTAAAGCCATGAATTGCAAAGGTTTCCGGTTGTCTGCATAATGGCCGGCCCGGCACGCCGGGATTTGCAGTTCGTTGTATCAGGAACCTGTCCTGGTCCTTTGGGAATTCCTTCTGGATCAGAGACTTACAAGCCGGCACGGGCAGGACGGAAAGAGTGGTTGCGTCTCACGGGGCGCGCAAGACCACCGCCCAGGCCAGTCATCGAAATCCGAAAGGACATCGCAATGCCCAAGATCAAGACCAATCGGGCGGCAGCCAAGCGCTTCCGGAAGACCGCTTCCGGCAAGTACAAGTGCGGCCACGCCAACAAGAGCCACATCCTCACCAAGAAGGCGACCAAGCGGAAGCGCAACCTGCGGCAGACGAACCACGTTCGTGCCG
>Ga0102591_1002577_pt1 | contig 19031 bp, 15 predicted proteins | sample AraplaCol_mCL_r2_2_FD_76860 | JGI IMG/M metagenome (GOLD analysis project Ga0102591, IMG submission 76860) | Arabidopsis root microbial communities from North Carolina, USA - plate scrape MF_Col_mCL_r2 (SPADES assembly) (version 2) | ecosystem: Host-associated > Plants > Roots > Endosphere... | reverse complement strand
TACATTGAAAGGTTCTACAACCCGAAACGCAGACACTCAACACTGGGCTACGTCAGCCCGGTACAATTCGAAGCCCTTACACTTAAATGCGCCTAAGCGAAGTGTCCGTGGAATCGGGGGAATGCCAATGAGAGCTGTTCAAGATTTACGTCATGCTTTTACTTTGAAAGTCTTTTCGGTAAGTCATTCGTAAAGCCTTGAATTTATTCTGAGGTTACGGCTTGCAGAGCCGTTGATTTGTCCCTCGTAAATAGTTCAGTGCCAGACATTGACATTTGTCAAAGCACGCATGCGTCAGCCTGATATGGTGGCCGCATGATCTTCTATTCTGCAGCATCATTTTCCAAGCGCACCTATGCACGCTTTCGTTCATCTGTCGCACTTGAACGTTACATTTCTTCGGCGCATTCGTCATCTCGTGCATCAAATTTAAGATGGGCGCATGCTTGGCAGTCGGCCGCAAACGGAGCGCAGCATAGACGCGTGAAAGACCATGCCCGGGCGACGACTGAGGTTTAGCGTCTCAGCGAAGCCTGGCGATTTGCATGCTCGAGGGTGTACGCCAGCAAAGCTAGTATTACTGGAGGAGTGCTTTGAAAAACGCAATCTTAGCTGTTGGGCCAACGCTCGCGATCATGGGGACAGTTGCAATTTGTGCGCCTGAATTTTTTGATTCAATCATATATTGGCCGTTTGCCATAGTCTCAGGAATCATCGGAGGCGTAGTCTGGAGCAAATTGAATTCCTCCGAGATATAAGTTGTAGTAGTTCAGTTCAGCGCGCGACGACTACACGGAATTTTCAGGAAGTGCCGTCGTGGCTGGCTCCGTAGCAGCAAAGGAATTCGGAGAACTTAAACATCAATAGCATTCAAGGTGTTGCTACTCCATTGGTAGATTTGCCCGTCGTTCTTGGCATTGCTCTACTGTTCTCGCTTACAGCAATGTTGCATTCTCTGTTCACGCGTCGAAAACGTGCGTGCAACCTCGGCCCCACTTTTGTAAGCGCACAGAGGTTCTCTGCGGCGGCCGTAATAAATATCGACGCTGTTTCCCCCAACCGAACGCATTCAACTAAGCCGTTGACGTGCGAAGTGAGCCGAATGTTCACCCGCAACGCGCCAATTGGAAGCTGGCCAGGGTTGCCTGGATCACGGCCGTAGTAAGCGTGGCGTTCTTCATAGGTGGTGGAGTAAGGCACTACCGCGCGAAGGACAACTCGAAACGCCAAATCCGCGCTGTACGTAGGTGAAATTTCGATCGGGGAAAACGCAAGCCAGCCAAAAAACGACCTCGACCTGCAGCGCAATCTTGCGGACCTGGACCACCGGGAGCATTCTGGGCGCGGCGGCAGGGTCCTTGCGGGTAACTACTGCCCGGTTCTGGCCCGCGAGAAAGATGGCGACTGGCTTGTTCAAGCCGCGCGATTCGTTCAGCGCAGTTGAGAGGTGTTGCTTTAAATACGAAAGTGATTTTTGGTGAGAATTCTGGCTTGTTGTTGAGCGCACAATTTGGGTGCCAGCCTGTTCTAGATAGATCCTGGTGCCGGTGACCTGAAGATTCGGCATGCGGCAATGCTATGTCGTTGGAGAAGTGAGTCAATGCAGATAGATTGGTAAGAGCCAACTGGTAGCCGCCAAAGTTCGGCTCGCTTGAAATTCACCAAGCGGCATAGGGGTATCGAAATGCGAATTCTGAAAGCGCTCGCTCCCGCAGCAGCAATTATTTTCAGCCCAAGCATTGCCTATCCTCAGGATGAGAGCTGCAATGGCGTCTTGGAATTGGCGGGAAAAGATGTAACGATATCGTCCCGCAATCTTACGACTGCCGAATATGCATACAACGCCGTATGCTCTGGCACGACGGTCAAGAGCGGAGTTGATGTCAATGGTTCGATAGGAGTTGTGATTGATGCCCTTCCTATCGATCTTTCGGGAGGTGGATCGACTCGCAACGAGAAAGCGACGCATATGTGCTCGACTTTCACACAATGGCGCATGTTAAATTTCGCGTCATCCGATTTCAGTTCGACAGCCGTCAGAGATGCCATCAAAGCATGGCAAACCTGCAAGGAGATGTCAAAGAAAAGCGTCTACATCAATGTGGAGCCTGGAGTCGAGCTGCTGAAAATCTCGCTTAAGCGTGGCACCGAGAATGCTGAATTTCGAGGAATCACTATCGGTTCAGCTGGCCCCACGGGGGGCGTGGCCTGCCAATTCCGTCAGCAAATTGGCAGTACATTCACTGACACTGATGCAACCGGGACTGCAGGCCTACCTTACCCGATGAATGACGGAAGCGAGTTGATCGTTGCATGCAAGAGGCCAAGCCAAGCAGACACAAGTGGCGCCCAATATTTTGAATCAACGGAAGTCATCGTGAACACGTCGCGAGGAGGGATATTGCTTCCCTGGTACCGGGACGTGAAGTACGGGCCGACGTACGGATCGCAACTCGCACAAGAGCTAGCTAGCATCAAGGCGGACTATGTGGCGAAAGTAGCGCAATTAAAGGCGGATCAGGCAAACACAGCCGCGCAAGCCGCTACGCTCAGGAACGATCTCAATAAGATCGGCACCGCAGGTGCCGATAGACAAAGCGCGACCAACCTAGCGAATCCGGGCGGTCAACCCGACAGACGCCACTCAGCGGGATGTCCAGACGGGTCGTATGCAACGGGCATCGAAGCTCGAGCAATCATCGGAAATACATTTTCTGAGGTTGGCCTGTATTGCAGACCGTTCAGGCCGTAGTCTCGGCGCAGGAGTTCGTACGGCTGACCGCAGACGGTGTTTAAGTGGTGAGCAGCGCCTGGCACGTTTCACCTGTTCTCTGCCTAAGGATCAAAAGAAGTCGGAGACATGCGCGCACACGGCGATGTGGACCTGGATCAATTGGAAGCAGTTTCTAATCGACGTGTTCTGTTGAGGACACAAAAAATCAACCGCGTTGTATTGCTGCTAACTGGACATAGCGTGTCAAAAAGGGGGCGTTTTATGTTGAACCAACAGATATTCTTCAAGAGCCTGACGAAGTTGGCTGCACTAGTTTGTACGACGTCGATAACGCTCTCTGCGCGCGGCGAAAATATTTGCGATCAAAGTGAGACCGTATTCCTCTGGAGCATGGCTAAGAAGCCGACCCCATACGAGGGGGTTTCGTTTGGCGAGGGCTATTCCTATTCAAACATTACCGATGCCGCCGCCGCCCAAAATAGGGAAAACAAGTATCGCATCACGTTCACGCCCATCTGCGACGGGATGATCGATATTCATGCACATGAGCATGGTCGGGGGACCAATGATCCCGCGAAGAGAAAGGCATGGCTTCGAGTAGTATTGGAGGATAATAAGGAGATTTGCCAACCTTATGACCCAGGGTACTTTGATCATTACAACCTTATTTGCACTAGTGTCCAGTATCCAAAGTTAAAGTACCGAATTACCAAAGGAAACACGACCACGATCTCGTTCCATCGCCATAACCGTAATGCAGACCCGGACGATGATGCACACGATGGACTCCGCTTACAAGTGACGTTTACGCGGGAGTAATTATGGTGAGGCCCCCGTGATGCTTTAAGGTCCCCAATATTCCGGTATGCTGACAACAGCGTTTTTTATGATGACTGGAATAACGCAAGGGGAGTTAGCGGTGATTTGAGCTCTGCTTTGTCGATGCATTGCGACTAGCTGAGGGAGGGGGCGCCCCGACGGCGCTAGCTAGGCGCCGCTAGAACGGTGTTCCCGGATTGGTTGCGCAGCCCCAAGGGTGCCACTATAATCGATTCATCGATGGGCATATGACTATTCGTTTGCTAGCCTTTGACCCTCTCGGATTGGCCCTCCTTCCAGGTTCTCGCGAACGCCCCGACCCTGTCGTAAGACCCCTCGAACCGCAATTCTTTTAGGTCCTTATGGATCTGTTTCAGCGTGCGCCTCTGCTTGCGCGACTTCCCCGCCTTCGTCTTGAGGAGAGCCACGTCCTAATATTGCATCATCCGTGCCCTTGCTCGCAGGTTGACTCGCCATGCTTTTGTGCCCCATAAAGCTCGCACTCAGGGAATCCAAGCGGTTGATTCAAAAGGCTAGAAATGGCCTGCATGGCCGTATTCCGGCTCTGGCTGCGTCGAAAAAGCGCTGTGCCAGACGCTCTTGCGTCAGAAGTTCAACTGCGACTTCCAGGCTTCTACCTCTCAAAACCTTGAGCGCACGGCCGCTCGATGGCTGACACGCGCGAGTCGAACTGCGTAACTCAAGGCGATTTGACGGCGTTTGGATTTCACTTTGGCCAGCCCACAGGATGAACAATAATCGTAGGACTCCCAATCCCTACGTTAGCATTGCCGCTGCTCACCTGTCCCACCGATAGCAAATTAATCGCTAGGGTGACATTTGAAGAGAATTTCGAGCTCAGCCGAAGAGCAAAATATTGCGAGTTCCACACATTGCGTCTGTGCTACGCGGGACGCATTTCATTGATGGGTCATCAAAAGGAGCTGCTATGCCAATCGCCGTGCCTCCGAAATCTCTGTACAGCTGCAAAGAACTAATGGACGGTTATAACGCCGACCGAATTGGTTCCATTCTAGAGACTTTTACGTTTCTGCAATATCTCGAGTTCGAACCTTACAAAAAGGATGGACTCCCGCCAGGAGAAGGACTTGGCAGCATCGCAGCTCACGATGCCGCTATCAGTCGTCTCTTACTCGACTTCCTGTACCAAGGGCCGGACGCTCCACGCAAAGTGGTCGGAATTATGGGTGGGCACTCCCAGCCGCGCAGTAGTTTGCCCTATCAAAACATGGCCACGTTGGCGCGCTTCCTCGCACGGAATGACTACCTTATTGTCACGGGAGGTGGCCCAGGGATGATGGAAGCGGCACATCTCGGGGCATACTTCCGCAATGTTGACGACACCGTATGGCGAGGCGTCATGGCTTCACTAAAGGAGTTAGAGCCGGGATCGTCGCGTGATGTAATCCCAGATGCGAAAACGGTAGTTGATGACAATGGAATCCGCCGTACGCAATATGATCAGGTCGGCCTTCACGCTTGGTATAAATTTGCTTCCGACCTTCTTCAAGAATCACAACAACCTGGCAAAAGTTTGGCGATCTCAACTTGGGAGTACGGCAACGAGCCGGTCATGCCATTCGCCACCGCTTATGCATGCTATTTCCAGAACAGCATTCGTGAATCCCAGCTGGTGCGCCAAGCACGGGCAGGAATTATTTACGGGCGAGGCGGTGGTGGCACCCTTCGAGAAATTTGGCAGGACGTTGAAGAAAACTTTTACGTCGGCGAACGTGAACTGCTGACACCGATGATCTTTTATGACCATGAAGGAATTTGGGGCGACATTGGGTCGAACGGTACGCGCCCATTAGATGTTTTTGGCACGATTTTGCGCGTCCTTAACTACGCACACAGACGTCACAGTTTCTCTTGGGAAGATAAGGTAGTCGCGACAGTCGACTCGCAAAAGATATTAGGTCTGCTAGACCAGCATGTCGGACCAGCGCATTCCAATCTCATGACCCTTGTAGCGCAAATGCGCGTGATTCAGTGACTTGGATTTGGATGAAATCAAAGCGACCTTCGCAACAATTAGCTGTTCGTTCGGCATTATTTGCTAGACCCGCGGTTGCGGACGCGCAAGTCACTGCCGAGAAGAGTAATTCACACTCACACCTAAGGTTGACATTACCGCTGGAGGGTTCAAATGGGCGTTCTAGACACGGAATACAATTTTCACGCGCTTTCTCTGCGCGATCTACTGGAAGCGCGGGAGCAATTTCACGATCAATTACTGAATAAACCGAATGTCGTAGGAACTGCGGTTGGGCTATACCTTATCCGCAACGAAGCTCCTTGGCCAAGCGCCAATAAAGAGGTTGTTGAGAACTCGGGCCCAAAAGCGCCTCGCACTTTGTTCAACTCGAGCACGCGCAACTATTCGTGGCCGTGTTTGATCGTCTTCGTTAAGAAATGGATTCGCCCTGAGGAGGCTGGCCCGCATGACCTGGTCGATAAGCGGATCGACATGAGTGGTGGACGTAGGGTTCCGGTGTGCATAGTCCTGGCTGAGCCACGAGATGCGTTTAGCACTGGGCGATTTGACGCACGTTGGCCGGACAGCAAAATCGGCGGCGGTTTCCCCATCTATTCGAAGACCCAGCAACAAGAGTTAGTCGCTAGCGTCGGGTGCCTCGTGACAAACGGTCATACATTGTATGCGCTTACAAGCCGCCACGTGACAGGGGACAACGGTGAACCTGTCTTTACGCGGTTGCGCAACGAAGAAACGAATATTGGCCATGCCACTGGGACGTGCCTGACTCGACTGCCTTTCAACGATGTTTACCCGCAATTGCCTCCATCGCTACACAGTTATGTGCAGCTGGACGTAGGCCTTGTGAAGGTGAACGATGCGAATCAATGGACAAGTAGTACTTTCGGGCTGGCCGGCGTCTCAAGTCTTGCGGATGTCAATCATATGAACCTGGGGACTCGTCTGATTGACTGCGAGGTTAGGGCGTATGGCGCCGCAACGGGTCTGCTGCGAGGCACGGTCAAAGGCTTGTTCTATCGCTACAAGTCCATTGGTGGCTTCGATTATGTCGCCGACGTTCTCATAGCTCCGCACAAGGACGCCAAGCAGACTCAGCCTGGTGATTCAGGAACGGTATGGCACCTTCTCATGAAAGACGATGAGGGGAACGAAGTTCTCCGTCCATTTGCGACAGAGTGGGGCGGCCAAGGATTCTCGTCGGTGGCCGGCACGCGCAATTTTTCGACGGCCACTCTCCTTAGCAACGTATTTAGATTGATGGATGTCGATTACGTGGGGGAATTCAACACCGCTTTGCGTCCGTTCTGGGGGAAGACAGGGCACTATGGAATCGCCCACTTCGCCATCGATCAGGTACAGAGTGCCGGCCTTCAGTCTCTCCTCAAAGCCAATGCGAATAATATAAGCTTCGATCGCGAAATTCTAGATACTGGCAACATCGATCCACATCTCAATCCAGACCATTTTGTGCAGCTGGCCGACGTCCCTGACGTCGTCTGGAAAAAGTCGCCGAAAACGATGGTGGGTGGACGCGACTTCACCATGCAAGATAGACCCGAGCATCCTACTCATTACGCCGATGTGGATCAACTGGGTGCCAATGGCGCCACTACTCTGCTCGAGGACTGCCTTGCCGACAACGGCAAAGTCAGCGTCGAATACTGGAAACAGTTCTACGATGGTGTCGGTGCCCTAAAGCAGAATGAAAGAGGATTGCTGCCATTTCGCGTTTGGCAATTCTTTGATGAGATGGTCCACTTCGTTAGCAAACGGCAGTTTGACCGCTTTGTTGCCGCGGCCGGCATTCTCGCTCATTACGTGGGCGACGCGTGCCAAACTCTTCATGGTTCCCAATACTCCGACGGGTATAGAGATCAGGCCGAGGAAACAACGACGAGCACAGGAAAACCTAAGAAGGTTTGGCCAGGCCAGGGAGTGCATTCGGCGTATGAGGACGAAATGGTTGATCGCTATGCGGAAAAACTGTTTGAAGCAGTGGAGAATGCAATGGGGCAGCGGGCGTTGAACGCCGGAATAAATACTGGAAAGGAGGCCGCAATCCGCGTCGTCGGCCTAATGCATGCCTCGCAAGTACGTATTCCGCCAAAAACACTGTGTGATAAATACATCGCACTTGGTAGCGGGAAGTCGGCGAAGGTTATCGATGGATTGTGGGAGGCATTCGGTTCTGACACTTCCGAATGTATGGCAGACGGTGCTCAGTTGCTCGCCGACCTTTGGGAAAGTGCATGGAACGCAGGAAGAGGCGAGACGGCGACGCAGCTTCCTGACGAAATACCGCAGGAAGAACTGGCGGCAATCTATCGAGACGTTACATTCGTTCGGTCATTGGACCTTAATCATATCGCTGAGGTATTGAAGGAGCAGCCGTTAGAGTGATGTTAGTTGATGTGAGCGGCTTGTCGGCAGAATGACCTGCCGGCCGGCCGGCCGGCTGGCTCTCGGCAGCAACCATTCCCAAAGAAACTCGCGTGAAATCGTTCTCGAAAGACCGAAATCGTCCACCGATCGTTATCTCTTCAGGGGGAGCTTGATTTCTCAGACGAGGAACGCCCTGCAAAGTGATTCCCGTCAGGTGCGCAGAGTAGCAAATCGGCGGTCGCGAAAGACATCCATATGCTGCTTGTCACGGTCGAAGGTGTTCGCCTTGGCCCTCGATGTGCGAAGCGAGCAGAGTGTTACCGGCAACGCGCATTTTCAAAGCGGGTAGCCGAAGCTTCAGATTACATACAACCGTTTGTTTTCAAAGCGCTGAAACGGCTCGCGTAGCCGTTAGTGCTCAGATTCCAGTCCGTTGAGCAGAGAGATCTTAACCAGACGACTATGTCGCATCTACAACAGATCTTGTTACGTAAACGAAAAATTCATTTGTGATTTGCCAACGGTATGCGATCATCCTATTTTTGGAAAAAATGCAATTAGGTTAGAGCGTGGTTCCTTTGCGAGTGAGGAGTCTGCCAACTCGCCCAGATGGATTCCCTTGCAAATGTCATAAATAGAACTGCGTTCGCAATGCGGCAGGTGTACGACGCATACCGCTTGCTGTTCGCACTGATTGTTGTCGCCGCGCTTTCGCTCGCCGCGGCGGTGACATATTACCGAGCTGCGGATGCGAAGCTTTATCAGCAGCGCCTTGAAGCAAATGGCCTGTCGCGTCGGGGAGGAGCCGCTACGGCATCCGCCGTGCGAGCCGTTCCGTCCAAGGTCGACCTTAAGACATTCCGCAGTTCGCACTTGATGACGATCCTTGAGCAGGGTGCGTCTTCTGCCAACGTCAAGCTCGACGAGATCTCGTTTGCGGTGGACGACGCGCCACAGCAGGCATTCGTGCGATACCGCGCGTCCTTCCAGCTAGTTTCACGTTATCCCGCTATCCGCAAATTCATTTCCGAGATCCTGGCGGGATCGGAAGGCGTCGTCCTGGATACCGTGGCATGCCGGCGCGAGGATATCAATGTGGCGGATGTCCGTTGTGACATTTCGGCCTATGTCGCATATCAGGAGAAGGCCGGTGGATAGCCCGCAGCGTCGCCGTTGGGCCGTGCTGTTGACTGCGTTGGCACTGACGCTGGGAGCCATTGTCTTTGGTCCCGCTCCGGCGGAAGTCGTGGAACCCAGCAGGCGCTCGGCGCCTCAGATTGCCGCTTCCGCAACGGAGGTACCGGGCCCAGAACTCACTCCTGTTTTCGAAGAAGAAGCCTCTGCGGATCCGTTCGAGAAGCGTGGCTGGACTGAACCTCCGCCACCGGTTGCGCCGGTTGCTGCTCCTGCACCGGTCGAGAGGGCCCTGGCAGCGGTTGTTTTGGAGCCGGCCGGCCCGCCGCCACTTCCATACCGCTATGTGGGCAGCTTCAGCGACGACTCCGGTGCGGTGATCTATCTTGCACGCGGCGAAGTGGCCGTGGTAGCGCGTGTTGGCGAGACCTTGGACGGCATGTACAAGGTTACGGCACTGCTGGCCCGCAACGTGGAGTTCGAACATATTTCAACAGGTACGAAGCAATCGCTTCCAATACCGGAGGCAGAGTAATCCCATAATGCAAATCCTTCATTGGCTCAAGCGCAAAAAGACCTGCATCATTGCGGGCGTGATGGTCGGCCTGGCTGGCTGTTCGGCGCAGCAGCACCATTTTTCCGGGCTGAACGCCATGGATAAAGGCGAGTACCCGAAAGCGATCGCCGAACTACAGCAGGCCGCCGAACTTCATCCGCTGGACGTGGAATACCAGCGCGATTGGCTTGTAAACCGCGAAGCCGCGACCAATAAGCTGTTGCAACGGGCGGACAGCGCCCGCATGAAGGGGAGTCTGGCGGAAGCGGGCGAGGCTTTTCGCACCATTCTGAAATACGAGCCTTCGAATGCGCGAGCGTTGGCGGGGCTGGGTGCAATCGCCGAGGGCATCCGTGCTAACGAAGACGTGGAGCAAGCCCAATTGGCGCTGAAACGGAACGACAGCACTGAGGCGCTGCGCTACGCCTCACGCGCACTGGATCGCATGCCGGAACATGCCGAGGCGCGAAAGCTCAAGACCCAGATTGAGCGCGGCCTGTCGCGGGAGCTGACAGACATCCCTTCTCTAGGAAAAATTTACAAGAAGCCTGTCAATCTCGAATTTCGCGACGCTTCGGTGAAAATGGTGTTCGACGCATTGTCCCGCACCACGGGCATCAATTTCGTCTATGACCGCGACGTCAACCTGAACCAGCGCACCACTGTCCTGGTCAAGCAGACCAAACTGGAAGACGCCATCGATGTGCTCCTGACTACCAATCAGCTTGAAAAGAAGGTCCTGAACGAGACCAGCGTCCTGATCTATCCAAACACGCCGGGCAAGTTGAAGGAATACCAGGAGCTGCTGGTGAAGGCCTTCTACCTGTCCAACGTGGATGCGAAGACCGCTGCGAACCTCTTGAAGTCGGTTCTGAAGCTGAAGGACATCTACGTCGACGAAAAGTACCACATGCTGGTGCTGCGCGAAAATGCCGAGACGATCGCGCTGGCGGAAAAGCTAATCGCGTTGCAGGACTTGGAAGAGCCGGAAGTCATGCTGGAGGTGGAAGTACTCGAAGTAAGCCGTAACAAGCTGCTGAACCTAGGCGTGCAGGTCACCAATCAATTTACGGTATCGCCTTTGGGCGTTACGTCGGGCGGCAGCAACAGCGCGACCATGCCACTGAGCGATTTGCTCCATCTGAATAAGAACAACCTGGGTATTACGGCACCAAGCGCCACGATCAATTTGCAGAAATCGGACGGCGATGCGAACCTGTTGGCGAATCCGCGTCTGCGCGTGCGAGACCGGGATAAGGCGAAAATCCTTATCGGCGATAAGGTTCCCGTCGTGACGTCGACCACCACGCCGAACGGCTTCCTGAGCGAAAACGTGCAATACCTAGACGTGGGCCTGAAGCTGGAAGTGGAGCCGGAAATCCATTTGCGGGACGAGGTTGGTCTGAAGCTCAGCCTGGAAGTAAGCTCGCTGGTCGGTTCGGTCAAGACATCGACGGGAACGCAGGCTTACCAGATTGGCACGCGTACCATCAGCAGCTCCTTGCGTCTGCGCGACGGTGAAACCCAGGTGCTGGCCGGCCTGATCAGCGATGCCGATCGTTCGGACGCCAACCGTATCCCTTTGCTTGGCGACGTTCCTCTGTTGGGACGACTGTTCTCGAGCCAAAAGGATGATCGCCGCAAAACTGAGATTGTGATGTCGATCACGCCGCACCTGATCCGCAATATCCAGCGCAAGAACCCGGTGGCGGAAACCTTCTGGTCCGGTACGGAATCGAATTTGCGTACGCGGCCGGTTTATCTCGGCGCATTTGCTGCCGAAACTACGACTACCGCGCCCGCGAACGCGCCGGCGATGGCGCCCGCAGGCCAGCTACCTGCCGTGCCGGATAACAGCGGCCTGGCCCTGGCCTGGAAAGCGCCAAAGACTGCCAAGGCCGGCGAAGTGATTACGCTGGAGCTTGGTCTCGAAACAAGCCATCAATTGCGGGCAGCGCCGTTACAAGTCGCCTATAACTCGGCGGCCTTTGACGTGATGGCGGTGGAGGCCGGCGATTTCTTTGCGCGCGATGGCAAAGCACAATTCAGCCAGATGATAGATAAGGCAAGCGGCCGCATTTCTATTGGTACGGGCAGCAGCGATGGCAAGAGCGCCACCGGGTCTGGCTCGCTGGTAAAGCTGAAACTTCGGGTGCTGTCGGGCGTGAGTGAAGGCGAGGTAGCACTGATCGGCATGACGCCGGTCGGTAGCCAGCAGTCCGTTCCTGCGCCTGTCCTGCCGAAATCAACGCAGATGGCGATCGACTAGTACGATGGACGCGCGCCTTCGTCACGCCGGCTTCAGCCTGGTCGAATTGCTGGTCTCAGTGGCCATCATCGCCATTCTTGCATCCGTCGCGATGCCGGTTGTGGAGTTGACGCAGAAGCGGCAGAAAGAAGCAGAATTGCGGACCGCGCTGCGCGATATTCGGCGTGCAATCGACGCTTACAAGGATGCGGTTGAACACAAGCGCATCGCCGTAGACAGCAATTCCAGCGGCTATCCGGCTACGCTGGCCGACCTGGTAAGCGGCGCCCCCGACCTTGCGAGCAAGAACGGCGCCTCGATCTATTTCTTGCGCAGGATTCCACGCGATCCATTTAATAGCGACATGACGGTGTCGGCCAGCGACAGCTGGGGCAGGCGCAGTTTTGCCTCGCCGCCAAATAAGCCAGCGCCAGGATCGGATGTTTATGACGTCTACACCAAGTCCGAAGGCACAGGCCTGAACGGCGTCGCGTATAAGGAGTGGTGAGATGCGGACGCGTGGATTTACCATGATTGAACTGATGGTGGCTTTGGCCATACTTTCGTTGATCCTGACCATTGCTGTACCCAAGTATTTTGGCAATGTGGAAGCGGCCAAGGAAAGTACCTTGCGCGAGGATCTGTTCGTGATGCGCGATGCGATCGACAAGCACTTTGCCGATCTTGGCCGCTACCCAGATTCGCTGGGCGACCTGGTCGAAAAGCGTTACCTGCGCGCGGTGCCGGTCGATCCGATGACGCAGAAATCGAGCAGCTGGCTGATCAAGCCACCGGGAGATGCAAGCCTGGGTGCGGTGTACGACGTCCAGAGCGGCGCCCTAGGCAAGGCCCGCGACGGCACCTCCTTCAAGGACTGGTGATGCTGCACCGTGCCCAAGGAGGTTTCACTTATGTGATCGTACTGTTCGCGGCCGCGGTTGCCGCCGTGGTCGCGACGCGTGCAATGGAGGGCAACGCGGCCTCACAGCGCGTAGTCACCGAGGCGGAGCTGTTGTACGTAGGCGCGCTGTACCGCGACGCGATCCGTTCCTACCACGATGGTTCGCCCGGCGTGATGCCGGAATATCCCGAGAGCCTTGACGACCTGCTGGAAGACAAGCGCATGAGCACCTTGCGCCGCCACCTACGCAAGAAATTGCGCGATCCGGTGACGGGCTCCGATAAATGGGGCGAGATCCGTGTTGATGGCCGCATTGTTGGCGTCTACTCGCTGTCTACCCGACAACCGCAGAAGCAGGGCGGTTTTAGTGCGGAAGATGAAAGATTCGCCGGCGCCAGTTCCTACCAGGACTGGAAATTCATTCATCCAGCGCATTGACGGAACAGGCACACATGCATTTCAAGGTTAAATTGTTGACGCAGGCGATGCGCGTCGAAGAGCAGCGGCTCGAAGCCGCCGATTTGCAGGAAGTCCGCCGCGTTGTCAGCGCCGGTGGCGGCAAGCTCTTGTCGGCGACACCCATCCGGCAAGGCCTGCGCGGCTCGCGTGGCCGGCAATCGTTCAATCTCTCGATCTTCAACCAACAGTTGCTGTCGCTGCTCGACGCCGGGCAGCCGGTTGTCGACGCGCTGGAAATCCTCGGCCATAACGATGTGCGCGATGGCAACCGGGATATTTACGACACCCTGCTGGAAGGACTCCGTCACGGCAGGCAGCTGTCGGACAGCATGGCGGCCTTGCCGTCGGTTTTCCCGCCGCTGTATGTAGCGATGGTGCGTTCGAGCGAATCGACCGGAACCGTCCGCACCTCGTTGCGCCGCTTTATGCAATATCAAAAGCAGGTCGACGAAATTCGCGGCAAGCTCGTAGCGGCGGCAATCTATCCGGCCGTGTTGATGTCGGTCGGCTTTGCGGTCGTTGCCTTCCTCATGCTCTACGTGGTGCCGCGCTTCAGCGCCGTGTTCGACGATTCTGGCCCGGGCAGGCAAGTATCGGCTGGATTCGTCCAGATGTGGGGCGGCTTTGTGCGCAACAACCCTGTAATCGCCTGGGCCGGTGCCGGTGCCGTGGCCGGAGCTGTTCTGATGATGTTCAGGAACCGCCGGCTGCGCGCATGGGTTGTCCAGCAAGTGGCCGCGATTCCCGCGATTGGCCGCAGGGTGCAGGTCTTCCAGCTTGCACGCCTGTATCGCACGCTCGGTATGCTGCTACGCAGCGGCATCAGCATGCTCAATGCAATGCGCATGACTGGCGAAGCGTTGCCGCTCAATATGGGGCGGCCAATGATATCGGCGATGGAATCGGTCAGCCAGGGCCATGCGATCTCGCGCGCCATGGCGGCAGCCGGGTTGGGAACCGAGGTGGCGAACCGATTGCTTGTCGCCGGCGAAGCTTCCGGCAACCTGGACGAGATGATGGAGCGCATCGCCGACTTCTATGACCAGGAAACTTCTGCCTGGATCGATACCGCCGGCAAGCTGATCGAACCTACACTGATGATCGGCATCGGCCTTGTGATCGGCGCGGTGGTGCTCATGCTGTACATGCCGATCTTCGACCTGACCAACGTAGTATAGGGAACCGACTTGTTTACTTTGCTCCAATTGCAGCAGGCCGTAGCGAGCGCATCTCCGCAACGGGACTGGCTGACTGCATTGTGCCCGGAAGGCGACGCGCAACGCCCCGATGCAGTGGCGTGCGCGGCTGAATTGTGCGGCTACAGCGGCCTGGATACCGCGCTGGAACAACTGTCGCCGGCCTTTGACCAGGCGGCATATGCCGACATGCTGACGCACACCGCCTTGTTGGCGCGCGACCAGCAAGGCTCTTTGCGTATAGTGCTTGGTACGCCGCTGGATGCGCGTGTCAACATCTGGCTGGCATCGCGCGGGGTGCAGGCGGACAGTATTGCGCTGGCCGATCCATTGGCGCTACGTACTTACTTGGATTCTTTCGAGTCCAGCTTCAGTGCCGTTGCCGATGCTGTCGGTGAGGGAGGTGGCCAGGGCCTTGAACTTGCGTCGGCCGAGGAGTTGACGCTGACATCGATCCAAAGCGAAGCCAGCCCCGCCATCAAGCTGGTGAACTCCACAGTGTTCGATGCGCTGCGTTATGAGGCCAGCGACATCCACCTGGAATCGGTACCGACTGGGATGGTCATCAAGTTCAGGATCGACGGCGTGCTTACGCGCATAGCAGAGGTGAGCAGTGTCTCTTTGGCGGAGCAGACCATCGCACGCACCAAGGTCTTGGCGGAGCTGGATATCGCTGAAAAGCGCATTCCTCAGGACGGCCGATTCCGCGTCATCGCCAAAGGCCGCGAGATCGACATCCGCGTATCGATCATGCCTAGCATTCATGGCGAAGATGCCGTGTTGCGTATCCTTGACAAGAAAGCGTTGACCGATTCCGCGCAGCGCCTGACACTCGATTCGCTTGGATTTGACGAGCAAACGATCCGCTCCTTGCGCCGCTTGGCCGCCGAACCGTATGGCATGATGTTGGTCACCGGCCCCACCGGCAGCGGCAAGACCACCACGTTGTACGCGGCGCTGACAGAGGTCAATCGCGGAGAAGACAAGCTGATCACCATTGAAGATCCGGTGGAATACCAGTTGCCTGGCGTGCTTCAGATACCCGTCAACGAAAAGAAAGGACTGACATTTGCGGTCGGCCTGCGTTCAATTTTGCGCCATGACCCCGACAAGATCCTTGTCGGGGAGATACGCGACCCCGAAACCGCGCAGATCGCAGTGCAATCAGCGTTGACCGGCCATATGGTCTTCACTTCGGTGCACGCCAATAATACCTTCGACGTGATCGGGCGCTTCATGCACATGGGCGTTGATCCGTACAGTTTTGTATCTTCGTTGAGCGGCGTCGTGGCACAACGTCTGCTGCGCCAGAATTGCCCGCAATGCAGCGAGCCTGTGGTGCCGGACGACGTACTTTTGCGCGAATCCGGCATCAGCGATCCCCACAACTACCAGTTCCGCGCCGGGAGCGGCTGCACGCAATGCCGCAACACCGGATACCGAGGGCGCCGTGCGATTGCGGAAGTGCTGCGCCTGACCGATGAAGTCCGCGAGTTGATCATTGGCCGGGCCACCATCCGCGCCCTGAAAGCTCAGGCACGCAGCGAAGGAACGCGATTCCTGCGCGACGTTGCCCTGGACCTTGTGCGCCATGGGCACACCACTTTAGAGGAGGCCAATCGTGTTACGTTTGTTGCCTGAGCGCTTGTATGCCGGCTTGTTTGGGCATTCGGCGTGGCTGTCACAGGGCGCAGCCGGCCAACAACTGCCGGCACCCGCAAATTTGCCGACGGGCGCGACGCCATCTGAATTGCTCGACACGTTACTGAATAATGCGCCGCCACGCCGCCGCGCAGCCAAACTGTCGATCATGTTGCCAAGCCAGTCCGCGCGTTGCGTGAGCCTGCCCTGGAGCGAAGATTTGCGTACCGAAGAAGAGCTGCAAGCCTATGCGCTGGCACACTTCGAGATGGCAGGCCTGGGCACATTCGATGACAATGTCGTGCACGCGGCGTTCCGCCATTATGGCGCGAAAGGCTTTGCTTACGCAGTCCCGAAGCAATTGATTGGGGACTTGTATGCGGTCGCGGTTCGTCATGACCTGGAATTGACGACAGCGATTCCTATTGGCGGCGTCGCTCACTTGGCGGCAAAGCGAACGCGCGGAAAGGGTTCCGAGCTTTCCGTGATCGTGGAAGACGCTTCTGTCAGCGCCCTCGTCATGGACGGCAAAGGCCTGCAACACTATGACGTAGAACCTGTGGTGTGTGGGCCGGGCGCCACGTTGCGCCGGCTGCTGACGCGCGTGACCGCAAACTCCACAGACATCGCAGGCATTACATTGTGCGCGGATCGCGACGAAGATTCACACGCCGAAATTGCTGGTGCGTCAGTGCCGAAGGCTGTAATGCGCGGCGTGAAGTCAGCGGCATGGCGGAGGCACGTATGATCGATCACGCAGCGATGCTGCGCCCGCGGGCGCCGCGCCGCATCCTTGGCTATTTCGCAGCGTGCAGCATTGCGCTTGTGGCGCTGGTGTTTGGCCGAATGGCCTATGTCGAGCTTCAGGAAGCCGAAGCACTTGCTCGCAGCAATGAGGAGCATCGCGCCAGGCAGGCCGCGGCTCATGTGGAGCCAAGTCCGAAAGAACTCGAGTTCCAACGCCAATGGTCGATGCTGCTCCAGGAACGCGCCTACCCCTGGGCGAAAGTGTTCCGCGCTGTCGAACACGTTGCCGACCCTGAAATCGAACTGCTTGAATTTCGGCCGGACCGTCGGGCTGGCACATTGGTTCTGAAAGGAGAGGGTCTGACAACCGAAAGCGTTCTGCGCTACCTCGAACGACTGCAGCAGGACCCGACATTCTCGCGAGTCTACCTTGTGCATACCGCAAGCACTGAGCGCGGTCGATTGTTGACGCGCTCTTTCGAATTACGGCTGCTGTTGGACGCCCGGTAAACCATGTTGTAAAAACGGTACTCCTCGCGCCAATTTATGTTTATCTGCGAAAACTTCATTGCTGACTTGCTAACGATATGCAATGATGCTCATCGGTAAAATTTCTAGAACTATAGTTAATATTTAACTCGCCACACACAGTAGAAGTCTGGCGAGACGGAGTCGAAGTGTTCACCTTTCCAATGAGTAAATCCCCCGTCCGAAACTGCGGTTTTTCCAAACTGTACGCAGCAGCCAAGAGCCTGTTCAGGCTGACAGCGATCGGACTTGCGCTGCTGTCATCGAGTCCTGTATTCGCGCAGGCCGTGTGGAGCAATATGGTGGCGACCGGAGGTGGAGCTGTTGTCCTCCCGGCCACCACCGTAAATGGTGGTATCAATGGAACAGTAAGGGTAGGGCAAAGTGGGGATTCGATCACTTGGGTGAAGCTGTATGAGCAAGGCAACCCAAATCCATTGGCTTCGGCTGGGCCGTATAACTACGGGAACCCAGACTCTCCAACAGATTCGCTCCGCAACTTTAGCTTGTCTGCGGCCCTGGTTCCGGGTAGCCATCAGTTATACGTAATCGCCAGTGCAATCAACGGCGACGGTGGTGTCTCATCTGTGTTTACCGTGACAGTGACGGGACCGCAAAACCAATCCATTAATTTCAGCGCAATCGGCCCTCAGACGTATGGCCAAAGCTCGCCACCGTTGTACGCTAATGCGAGCTCGGGCCTGCCTGTCACGCTCACATCTTTGACCCCATCCATATGCGGCGTCAATGGTTCTTACGCGACGCTGCTGGCAGCGGGCAATTGCACCATCGCGGCAGACCAGTCGGGTAACGGTAGCTATTATCCAGCCCCGCGGGCGACGCAGACCTTCAATATTGGCAAGGCTAACCAGACCATATCGTTCACCGGCCCAACAGGCGGCACGGTCGGCGGGTCGGTGACCCTGTCTGCGACGTCCAGTTCGAACCTGGCGGTTGGATTCGCTTCCTCCACCACAGGGACATGTACCGTTTCAGGCAATACGCTGAGCCTGGTGGGAAGCGGTACTTGCACGGTATCGGCTAGCCAGGCAGGTGATGGCAACTTCAATCCAGCGACCGTATCGAGCTCGTTCACGGTTAGCGGCAAGGCGCAGACAATTACCTTCGGTGCACCCGATGCCAAGACGCTTGGCGACCCGGCATTTACCATTTCAGCAACGGCGAGCTCTGGCCTGTCAGTCGCTTTTAGCAGCAGCACTGGCAGCGTTTGCTCCGTATCCGGCGCAACTGTGACCCTCCTTACCCCCGGCACATGTACTATCGTTGCCAGCCAGGGGGGCGATACGACGTGGGCGGCCGCAACGGCAGTGTCGCAGTCCTTCGGCGTGGCAAAGAAAGTCCAGTCGATCAGCTTCACGGCACCAAGCGCTAAGAATGCGGGTGACCCTGCGTTCAATTTGACTGCGACGGCCACTTCCGGCCTCGCGGTAAGCTATATCAGCAGCACTGCCACGGTTTGTACCGTTGCTGGTCCGACGGTGACCCTCAAAGCGACCGGCATGTGCACCATCATCGCGACTCAGGCTGGCGATGCGACTTGGGCAGTGGCAGCGCAGGTCTCGCGCGACATACCGGTGGGGTTGAGCCCCCAGACAATCAGCTTTGCCGCGCTTCCTGCTAAAACGTATGGCAATCCGGCATTCGA
>Ga0102591_1002576_pt1 | contig 19034 bp, 20 predicted proteins | sample AraplaCol_mCL_r2_2_FD_76860 | JGI IMG/M metagenome (GOLD analysis project Ga0102591, IMG submission 76860) | Arabidopsis root microbial communities from North Carolina, USA - plate scrape MF_Col_mCL_r2 (SPADES assembly) (version 2) | ecosystem: Host-associated > Plants > Roots > Endosphere... | reverse complement strand
CATCACCTGGCCCTGGCGACCAGCCTGGATCCGCGCCAGGCCAGCATGGCGATGCTGCTGGCAAGGCTGCAGCTCGAAAATGGAGGGAATGCGCTGGAAACACTGCAACGCAGCCTGCCATATGCCGAATCCAATGCGGAATATCGTGCTGTCATGGCGGGCGTGCTGCAGCGGGCTGGCCGGCAAAAGGAAGCGGCTGAACACTACCAGGCAGCCGTGCGCCTGCAGCCGGCCAATGCGGTCTGGTGGATGGGATTGGGCATCTCGCTGCAGGCAGATAAGCGCAACGCTGAAGCAAAGGCCGCCTTCCAGCGAGCCGCTGAGAGCGGCCGCCTGGCGCCGGAACTGCAAAGCTTCGTTGAGCGCCGCTTGCAGCAGCTCAATTAAAGCGCGGCCTGTGCGCCCCAGATCTGCTTCATGCTGAAACGCAGGTCGGCCTGGTCTTCAGTGAGGGCCTCGAGGATGGCGCATTCCGGCTGGTCGGTGCGGCGATGAACCGACGCCGGCATGGCCTTGCCGGCCGCATCGCGCATGCAGTGCACTTCCAGTACGCCATCTCCGTTGTCCCGTCCCGTCACTACGCCCATTTCACCGTTCGCCAGGCGCACCAGTACGCCGGGAGGGAACTTGCCTAGCTGGCGGTGGAATTGCTCCTGCAGGACCGGATCGGCCGGGTGCAAGGGATCGTGCAGGAGTTTTTCGAGCGCTTCGTCAGGCAGCATCGAGCAGCGGTAATTCCGCGCCGAGACGCGCGCACAATAGCGATCCGCCAGGCTAAGCAGGCGCGCATTGTGCGTGATCTGCTCGCGCGTCATGCCGGCCGGGTAGCCGGAGCCGTCGTCATTTTCATGATGCATCAGGACGCAGGAAATCCATTCGTCGTCCTCGATGCCTGCATACTTCAGCATTTCCGCACTGTCTTCCGGGTGGCGGCGGACGATTGCCATTTCCTCGCTATTCAATGAGCCGGGCTTGCACTGGAAATTATCATGGTGGCGCAGCATGCCCACGTTCATGGTCAATGCCGCCGCCGTCAAGGAAATCACTTCATCGGAAGCCTTGCCCAGGCCGCGCGACACGAGGACCACCACGATGGCGGTTTCAATGCAATGGCGCACCGCGTAGGTGCCGGCGATCTGGTTCAGGAACAGGCAGGCCAGCGCAATTTCGGCATTCAGTTCAACGGCTCGCACCACTTCGCGCGCGATGTTGCGCAAATCGGCATCCGCATTGCGCTCGTTGCGCAAATCCCCCAGCAGCTTTTCCAGGCGCTTGTTGGCCAGGTTGAGTTCATGCAGCACGGAAGGCGGCGGTTCCAGCCGCGATCCACCTTCCATGCCTAAGTCCTGCAAGCTGCTGAGGTACTGGTTCATGATGGGTCCCCGTTCTTGTTACACGCGCGCCAGTCGCTCCAGTGCAAGCGCCAGCGTCTCGTCCTTCTTGGCAAAGCAGAAGCGCACAATGCCCGAATCCTTGGCGTTGCGGTAAAACGCCGATACAGGAATGGCTGCGACCTTGATTTCGCTGGTCAGCCATTCCGCGAAGTCCGATTCCGATTGCGACGAAATACGGTCATAGCGCACGCATTGGAAATAAGTGCCGTCTGACGGCAGCAGTTCGAAGCGGCTGCCTTCCAGCCCCTTGCGGAACAGGTCGCGCTTGCGCTGGTAAAAGGCGGGCAGCGCGGCATACGGCGCCGGATCGGCCATGTAGCTGGCGATGCCATGCTGCATCGGCGTATTCACAGAAAATACGTTGTACTGGTGAACCTTGCGGAATTCGAGCGACAGCATGGCCGGCGCAGCGACATAGCCGACTTTCCAGCCGGTGACGTGATAGGTCTTGCCGAAGCTGGAAACGACGAAGGAGCGTTCGGCCAGGTCCGGATAGCAGCACATGGATTCATGGCGCTGGCCGTCATAGACCATGTGCTCGTAGACTTCGTCGGACAGGATCAGGATGTCGGTGTCGCGCACGATCGCGCGCAGCGCTTCCATGTCGGCTGCGCGCAGCACGCTGCCGGTTGGATTGTGCGGCGTATTGATGATAATCATGCGTGTGCGCGAGGTCACGGCAGCTTCCACGCGCGCCCATGGCACGCTGAAGCCGCCGTGCGGGGCAACTTCCATTTGTACCAGTACCGGCTCGCCGCCGGCAAGCTGGATGGCCGGCAAGTAGCTGTCGTAGGCCGGCTCGATCACGATCACCTCATCGCCGGGATGCACGCTGCACAGGATGGCCGTGGTCAGCGCCTCCGTCGCGCCAGGCGTGACGGTGATCTCCGTATTGACGTCGTAATGGTGGCCGTAGATACGGCCGATCTTGTCGACAATGGCCTGGCGCAGTTCGAGTGCACCAACGCCGGTGGGGTACTGGTTGTAACCTTCGCGCATGGCGACTGTGACCATGTCGACCAGCTTTGGATCGCAGGCGAAATCAGGGAAACCCTGGCCCAGGTTGACCGCGCCGTGCTGGCCGGCCAACGCCGACATGCGCGAAAAAATGGTGGTGCCGATATGGGGCAGGCGGGAAGTCAGTTGTTTCATCGTGCTTAAGAAAAGGACATTTTTTCCATTCTAGCGCAGGCGAATAAAACAAGTGTTGCCCCGAGGGTAAAACTAAAAAGTCAAGCTTCCAGGCTCCATTTTTCCGGTTGCATGACTTTGAACATACCGGCTTTTGCCAGCCGCTTGGCCAGCTTGAGCAGGGCTTTGTCCTTGGTGATCAGGATGTCGGCCTGGGCGTCGCGCGCCAGTTCCAGGAACTTCTGGTCGTCGCGGTCGGTGCAGACAGGCAGCCGCGCTCCGGATTCCGGCGGCTGTACCACCTTGATGTACTGGTCGAAGCGGGCCGCGCTTGCAGGGCGGGTGCTTTCGTCGAGCGGCAGGTGAGGGTAGTTCAGGACGAACAGGTATTCGGCCCGGCAGTCGGCACGCGTGATCGCTTCGACCGCGCCGCTTTCGATCGCCGCCAGCAGCGAAGCCCAGCGCGGGTCCTGGAAGACGAACAGGTCGAGGCAGACATTGGTGTCGATGACGATGCGCTTCGGAGCATTTTGCGGTGGAACAGGTATCATGTCGGGGTTTTTCGTTTTGAATGTTGAATCTTATGCTGATTGTGCTGTCGCCTGCCAAAAGTCTTGACCTGGAAACTCCGCCAACCACCAAACTCGCAACGCAGCCTGCGTTCCTGGATCATTCGGAGCAGTTGATCGAGCGCCTGCGCGGCTTTTCGCCAAATGAACTGGGCGAGCTGATGGACCTGTCCGATGCCTTGTCGACGCTGAACGTGGCCCGCTATGCATCGTGGACCAAAGATACCAGCGAGGCGCGCCAGGCAGTCATGACCTTCAACGGCGACGTCTACGACGGACTCGATGCGCGCACCATGTCGGCGAAACAGCTCGACTACACCCAGTCGCGCATCCGCATCCTGTCCGGCCTGTACGGCATGCTGAAGCCTTTGGACCTGATCCACCCGCACCGCCTGGAAATGGGCACCCGCCTGCAAAATCCGCGCGGCAAGAATCTCTACGAATTCTGGGGCGACATGATCACCGAAGCGCTGAACAAGGAAGGCTCGCCGGTGCTGGTCAACCTGGCTTCGGACGAGTATTTCAAGTCGGTCAAGCCGAAGAAGCTGGATATGCCGGTCATTACGCCAGTCTTCGAAGACTGGAAGGGCGGCAAATACAAGATCATCTCGTTCTTCGCCAAGCGCGCACGCGGCATGCTGGCGCGCTATGCGGCGGTGAACAACATCACCGACCCGGTCAAGCTGAAGAAATTCGATGTGGATGGCTACAAATTCGAAGCCGACGCCTCGAACGATACTACCTGGGTATTCCGCCGCAAGATCGCAGCCTGACAAGGGCTTGGGGTCTGACCCTTTGGGTCTGACCCCGGTTTGCCGGTTTTACCAGATGTTATACCAGGCCTTCTTCTTGAGCCCGTCATCTGCCAGCATCTTGCTTTCAGGGAAGTTCTTGTCGAAGACGCGCTTGGTGTCATCGCGCAGGGTCGTGTTGCCCATCTTGTCGTAGCCGCGGTACATGATGGCCAGCGCTTCTTCGATGGACGGCGAGTCCGCGTAATCGGTCAGTACGCCCTGCGCACGGTTGATCGCTGCCAGGTAGGCGCCACGGCGGTAATAATAACGCGCCACGTAGACTTCATACTTGGCCATCGCATTGATCAGGTACTTCATGCGATCGATGGCGTCCGGCGTGTATTTGCTATCAGGAAACTTTTCAACCAGCGCCTTGAAGGCGGCGAAAGCTTCGCGGGTCGCTTTCGGGTCGCGTTCAGCCGGGTCCTGTTCGTAAAGGAAGTTCAGCAGGCCGATCGAATCGTTGAAATTGACCAGGCCGCGCAGGTAGTACATGTAGTCAACGTTCGGATGGTTCGGGTGCAGCTTGATGAAGCGCTCCACGGCTGCCAGCGCCTGGGCCTGGTCTTGTGCCTTATAGTGGGAATAAGCGATTTCCATCTGCGCCTGCTGCGCATAGGTACCGAACGGGTAGCTCGATTCGAGGCGCTCGAAGAGCTGGACGGCACGTTCATAGTTGCCGCTAGCCTGTTCATCCTTGGCCTCCGAGTATAATTTCGTTGCGGACCAGCCTCGAGTCTCGTCCGCACGTTCTGGTAACAGGCCACAAGCTGACAAACTAAACAGTACGACTGTTGCTGCAACTACCGATAATTTTTTTTGCATGTTGATGTGCAAGGAATCGTTAACCAAAATACTAAACTTGGCTGATTATAGCCGATGGGAATGCTGTGATATTGAAACCTGAGATGAATTCGGCAGAACAATTGCCTGATAACGATTTTGACGCCGATTTTGAAGGTGATTTAACGGCCGATCCCCTCGCGCCGATCGAACTTGAGCTGAGTAAATCCGACTGCGGCGAGCGCCTGGACAAGGTCGTCGCACGCATGGTGCCCCAGTTTTCGCGCGGCCGCCTGCAATCCTGGATCGAAGAAGGCCATATTACCGTCGATGGCAAGCCGGCAAAAGTCCGCGCCACCGTGTATGGCGATGAGAAGATCGTGGTGATCCCCCAGCCGGCGCCGGAAGACGTGGCGTTCACGCCGGAAGACGTGCCGCTGGATATCGTTTTCGAAGACGACAACCTGCTGGTGATTAACAAGCCGGCTGGCCTGGTGGTCCATCCGGGCGCCGGCAACTGGTCCGGCACCATGCTGAACGGCCTGCTGTTCCGCTGGCCGCAGCTGGGCGGCGTGCCGCGTGCCGGCATCGTGCACCGCCTGGACAAGGATACCAGCGGCCTGATGGTGGTCGGCAAGGACCTGCCGACCCAGACCGACCTGGTGCGCCAGCTGCAGGCCCGCACCGTGAAACGCGTCTACTGGTGCATCGTGTGGGGCACGCCACGCCTGAGCGGCACAATCGACGCATCCATGGGCCGCGACCAGAAGGATCGCGTGAAGATGGCGGTTTCCACCAGCATGGGCTCCAAGCCTGCAATCACCCATTACCAGCGCCTGGCGGAAGGCACGCTGGACGGCCGCCCGGTCTCGCTGGTTCAGTGCCGCCTGGAGACCGGCCGCACCCACCAGATCCGCGTGCACATGGCGCATTTGGGCTTCTCGCTGATCGGCGACCAGGTGTACGGCAAGCAGCATATGGCCAGCGTATTCCCGCGCCAGGCGCTGCAGGCGCGCCGTCTGGGCCTGGTGCATCCGGTGACCGGCGAGCAGGTGGAGTGGCTGGTGCCGCTGGCGGATGACTTCAAGGAGCTGATGGAGCGTGCGGGCATCGAGGAGCCGGACGAGTCGGTCCTGTCGGCTGCCGCAGCGACGCATGGCGAGTACGAAGACTACGATATCTACGACGACGAATTCGACGACGAATAAATGCAGCAATCTTTCCAAGGGGTGCAATGGCTGGCGACTGACTGGCCCGGCGCACCCGCCAATATCGGTTTTGTCTGTACCACGCGGCGCGGAGGCATTAGCCCTGACCCTTATGGTCCGGGCCCGCAGGCTACGCCTTCTGCCGGCGGCGGCCTGAATCTCGGCGTTCACGTTGGCGACGATCCGTCCAACGTTGCGTTCAATCGCGCCATCCTGCGCGGGCGCTTGCCGACCGAACCTGCCTGGCTGTCGCAGGTCCACGGCACTGCCGTGGTGCGCGCTGACCGGCTCGGGCGTGGCGAAGTGCCGGAGGCCGATGCCAGCATCGCGGCCATGCCGGGTGCGGTATGTGCCATCCAGACTGCGGATTGCCTTCCAGTGCTGCTGACAAATCGGGCCGGAACGGTTGTTGGCGCAGCCCACGCTGGCTGGCGCAGCCTGGCCGGCGGCATCCTGGAGGCGACAGTGGACGCAATGCGCGCCGAAGCCGGCGAGGGCGAGATCATTGCCTTGCTCGGCCCGGCGATTGGCCCAAAGGAATTCGAGGTTGGGGAAGACGTCCTGGCGGCATTCCTGGCCGGCGCCGATGGCGCGGCGGTGGATGAAGCGTCGGTTCGCGCGGCCTTCGTTGCACGGCCGGGCATCCCGGGCAAGTACCTGGCGGACATCTATGCGCTGGCGCGGCTTGCGCTGCGCCGGGTTGGCGTGACGGACGTCAGCGGCGGCGATTTATGCACGGTCACCGACGCCAGCCGCTTCTATTCCTACCGCAGGGACAAGGTGACCGGAAGGCAGGCGAGTTTGATCTGGATCAAGGAGTAGGTAGTTCATTACGACGGGCGGCTTCGGCTGCCCGTTTGCGTTTGCGGCGTTTGCCGCCAGTTAGATAAAATAGTATTCCTAATGGCAACAAGCCGTAGAGCAGGAAAGTCATGATCCCGGCGACCACGGTTGGTTCCGTGAACGCCATCAGGATCGTGACGTAGAGCCAGGCAACAGCAACAATCAACATTTTTCTTCCAAAATTGTATTTTTAACGGACTCAAAAATGAACATGCCCGACCCGCAAGCTTTCGCAAACGCATGGATGGCGCAAATCAGCGATCCCAACCAATGGCAGACCTGGTTCAAGATGATGCCGGAAATGGATGCTGTTCCCGGCGCCGCCTTGCTGCGCGATGCAGGTGCAACCGTTCGCCCGGAGGCGATGGAGCAACTGCGAAACGAATACATGGGCGAGTTCGGTGCGCTGTGGCAGGAATTCCTGGCCGGTAAAGCGCCGTCCCTGAAGGACCGCCGCTTTTCGTCCGAAGCCTGGCAGGGCAATCCGGTGTCCGCGTTCAATGCGGCATCATACCTGCTAAACAGCAAATTCCTCATGCAAATGGCGGAAGCCGTTGACGCGAGCCCTCACCAGAAACAGAAAATCCGCTTTGCCGTGCAGCAGGTGGTCGATGCCATGTCACCGGCAAACTTCCTGGCTACGAACCCGGAAGCACACCAGAAACTGATCGAAACCAAGGGCGAAAGCCTGACCAAGGGCTTGGCCAACCTGCTGGGCGATATCCAGAAGGGGCATATTTCCCTGTCCGACGAAAAGGCGTTCGAAGTGGGCCGCAACCTGGCCACGACCGAAGGCCAGGTTGTGTACGAGAATGAGCTGTTCCAGCTGATTCAGTACACGCCGCTGACCAAGACCGTACGCGAGCGTCCGCTGCTGATGGTGCCGCCTTGCATCAACAAGTATTACATCCTGGACCTGCAGCCGGAGAATTCGCTGGTGCGTTACGCAGTGGAGCAGGGCAATACCGTATTCCTGGTGTCCTGGCGCAATCCGGACCAGTCGCTGGCCAATACCACCTGGGACGACTACATCGAAAAAGGCGCGATCAATGCGATCAATATCGCCCGTGAGATCACCAAGCAGGACAAGCTGAACGTGCTGGGTTTCTGCGTCGGCGGCACCTTGCTGTCGACCGCGCTGGCCGTGCTGGCTGCGCGTGGCGAACAGCCGGCTGCCGGCATCACGCTGCTGACCACCTTCCTCGATTTCAGCGACACCGGCGTGCTGAACGTGTTCGTCGACGAGCCGCAGGTGCAACTGCGCGAGCAGACCCTGAAATCCGGCGGGCTGATGCCGGGGCGCGACCTGGCCAGCACCTTCTCCAGCCTGCGTCCGAACGACCTGGTGTGGAACTATGTGCAGTCCAACTACCTGAAGGGTAATGAGCCGCCGCCGTTCGACCTGCTGTACTGGAATTCCGATTCGACCAACCTGCCGGGCCCGATGTTCTGCTGGTACCTGCGCAACACCTACCTGGAAAACAGCCTGAAAGTGCCGGGCAAGCTGACGGTGGCGGGGGAGAAAGTCGACCTGTCGAAGATCCAGGCGCCAGCCTTCATCTACGCTTCGCGCGAAGACCACATCGTGCCGTGGAACTCGGCTTACCTGTCGACACGGATCCTGAACAACAAGAACCCGGAGCTGAACAAGTTCATCCTCGGCGCTTCAGGCCACATCGCGGGTGTGATCAATCCGGCGGCCAAGAAGAAGCGCAGCTACTGGACCAATGACGCCCGCCCAACGTCGCACGAGGAGTGGTTCAAGGGCGCAGCAGAACATCCGGGAAGCTGGTGGGGCGAATGGTCGGAATTCCTGGCGGCACATGGCGGGAAGGACGTGAAGGCGCGTACCAAGCTGGGCAATACCAAATACGAACCAATCGAACCGGCACCTGGGCGATATGTAAAAGCTAAGGCTGATTGATTTTTGGTAACGTTAAGTTGCAATGCAATATTGTCGTGCCAAAAGCTTTTTTTTCGCCCTATAATGGGCTTGCAAATATTATCAACGGGACACAGCGATGAGTAGTGCAAAGAAAAGTACTGAACGTTTGATTAAGAAATACCCAAATCGCCGTCTTTACGATACCCAGACCAGTTCCTACATTACCCTGACGGACGTGAAACAACTCGTGCTGGATGCCGAGGAATTCACCGTCGTTGACGCCAAGACGAATGAAGACCTGACCCGCAGCATCCTGCTCCAGATTATTCTGGAAGAGGAAGCGAGCGGGGTTCCGATGTTCTCCACGGACGTTTTGGCACAAATCATCCGCTTCTATGGCCATGCAATGCAGGGCATGATGGGTTCTTACCTGGAAAAGAATATCCAGGCATTTACCGATATCCAGCGCAAATTCACGCAGGGCGCCGCAACTTTCGATGGCAAGACTTTCAGCCCCGAAATGTGGACCCAGTTCATGAATGTGCAAGCGCCCATCATGCAGGGAATGATGAATAACTACATCGACCAGTCGAAGAGCCTGTTCGTGCAAATGCAGGAGCAAATGCAGAACCAGAGCAAGAATATCTTCGGCAGCTTCCCGTTTGCTGCACCGCCAACAGATAAAAAGTAAGCAAAAGAGGCAGCAGAAAAAAGGGGACGTAACACATTTCGGCGAAGCCGAAATGTGTTACGTCCCCTTTTTTACGGCCCATTTTTGCTATAATGGTGGATTGCCCTGAATCATCATCAGCACTCTGCCATGCAATCCAAGCAAATCACCCGCATCACTCCCGCCGACGGCGCACCAGCTCCAAAAGTAGGTTTTGTTTCCCTCGGCTGCCCAAAGGCGCTGGTCGACTCCGAACAGATCCTGACCCAGCTTCGCGCTGAAGGCTATGAAACCGCCAAGTCGTACGACGGCGCCGACCTCGTGATCGTGAACACCTGCGGCTTCATCGACGCGGCAGTGCAGGAGTCGCTGGATGCCATCGGCGAAGCGCTGGCGGAAAACGGCAAGGTCATCGTGACCGGCTGCCTGGGCGCGAAGAAGGATAAGGACGGCGACGACATCATCCAGAAGGTGCATCCGAAGGTGCTGGCCGTTACCGGTCCGCATGCTGTGGGCGAGGTGATGGCCCAGGTGCATACCCACCTGCCTAAACCGCACGAGCCGTTCATTGACCTGCTGCCGCCGCAGGGCATCAAGCTGACCCCGAAGCACTACGCTTACCTGAAGATTTCCGAAGGCTGCAACCACCGCTGCTCGTTCTGCATCATTCCTTCGATGCGCGGCGACCTGGTGTCGCGTCCTATCGCTGAATTGATGCTGGAAGCCGAGAACCTGTTCAAGGCTGGCGTGAAGGAACTGCTGGTGATTTCGCAGGATACCTCCGCTTACGGCGTGGACGTGAAGTTCCGTTCCGGTTTCTGGAATGGCCGTCCGGTAAAGACCCATATGACCCAGTTGACCCAGGCCCTGGGTGAGCTGGCCAAGCAGTACGGCGCATGGGTGCGCCTGCACTATGTTTATCCTTACCCGCACGTCGATGAAATCATCCCGATGATGGGCGATGGGCATGTCCTGCCTTACCTGGACGTGCCGCTGCAGCATGCGCATCCTGATGTGCTGAAGCGCATGAAGCGTCCGGCTTCGGGCGAGAAGAACCTGGAGCGCATCCTGAAATGGCGCGAGATGAATCCTGAGCTGGTGATTCGTTCGACCTTCATCGCTGGCTTCCCTGGCGAGACCGAGGCGGAGTTCGAGTACCTGCTGGACTTCCTGAAGGAAGCGCAGATCGACCGCCTGGGTTGCTTCGCTTATTCGCCGGTGGAGGGCGCTACCGCCAATGAGCTGCCGAATCCGGTGCCGGACGAAGTGCGCGAAGAGCGCCGTAGCCGCGTGATGCTGCTGCAGGAGGAAATTTCGCGCAATCGCCTGAAGGCCAAGGTCGGCAAGACCGTGAAGGTGCTGATCGATGAGCTGACGCCTAGCGGTGCGATTGGCCGTTCGGCTGCGGATGCGCCGGAGATTGATGGCGTGGTGCATGTGAAGCGTCCGTTTGATCCGAAGAAGAAGCTGGCGGTGGGCCAGTTCTATGATGTGGAGATCACCACTGCCGATGCGCACGACTTGTGGGGCGAGGCTCAGTAAAAACCGGTAAACCAAGGTCTGACCCGCAGGGTCAGACCCTGTCTGCTCAGCGGCCGCGGGCGCACATCCGAGCCCCGGGTCGGCTGAGCTAAGAGTGTCAGACCCTTGGGTCTGACACTGGTTTACCGGTTTTGGCTAGAATAGGTGCCATGACCTCCAAAAAGCACCTCCAAACCCAAATCATCCACACGGACTACGTGCCGCCAGAGGGCTTCTCCGCCTTCCCCAGCGCGATCCACCACGCGTCCACCGTCCTGTTCAAGAACGTCGCCGCCATGCGCTCGGGCGACTGGAAAGAAAAGAACGCCTACACCTACGGCCTGCACGGCACGCCCACAACCTTCACCCTCGAGGCCCGCTTGGCCGAGATCGAAGGCGGCAAGCACTGCCTGCTGGCCCCGAGCGGGCTGGCCGCCATCGCCATGTGCGACTTCGCCTTGCTGCGCGCCGGCGACGATGTCCTGCTGCCCGACAATGTCTACAGTCCCAACCGCGACCTGGGCCGCTGGCTGACCGCCGATTTCGGCATCACCGCCCGCCTGTACGATCCAATGATCGGCACCGGCATCGCAGAACTGATCCAGCCGAACACGAAACTGATCTGGACCGAAGCTCCCGGCTCCGTATCGATGGAAGTGCCTGACCTGCGCGCCATCTGCGATGTTGCGAAGCAGATGGGCGTACTGGTCGCACTCGACAACACCTGGTCCGCCGGCCTGGCCTTGCGTGGATTCGACCTCGGCGTCGACATCGTGATGCAAGCCCTGACCAAATACCAGTCCGGCGGCTCTGATGTGCTGATGGGCGCCCTGGTCACGCGCGATCCGTTGTTGCATGAGCGCCTCAGCATGGCCCATATGCGCCTCGGAATGGGCGTCAGCGCGGACGATACGTACCTGGTGCTGCGCAACCTGCCGACGCTGAAGATCCGCTTCGAAACCCATGATGCCTCCGCCCGCAAGGTGGCGAGTTGGCTGAAAGCCCGCCCGGAAATTCGCAAAGTCCTGCATCCCGCCTTCGAAGACTGCCCCGGTCACGACAACTGGAAGCGCGACTTCACTGGCGCCGGCGGCCTTTTCTCCGTACTGTTCGATGAGAAATACACCGAGGAGCAAACTGACCGCTTCGTCGACTCGCTCGAACTGTTCGGCATCGGCTATAGCTGGGGTGGTGCGCACAGCCTGTGCATTCCCTACCGCATCCAGGCCATGCGCAAGAACTGGAAAGAGAAGGGCACCCTGGTCCGCTTCAACATTGGCCTCGAAGATCCAGACGACTTGATCGCCGACATCCAGCGCGCGTTGGCAACCATGTAGCTAGTTAGCTATCTATGCGATTGATCAATACTATGGCGTGCGCGTATTGATCGATGCTCTCTACTTGCTTACATTGGTCGGACATTAAGCAGGGGAGACCGTCATGCAAATTCTCAAGATTGCAGCAGGCGCCGTGCTGTGTGGCGCTACTTTTTTGATTTCCGCGGCGCCGCCAACCAGTTACATGCCCGTGGTGGCGAAGGAAGATTTCCAGACGACGTTCGAACGAATGAAGGCGGCGCGGGCTGGATTGCTGCGCGAGCAGGCGGCCTTCCTGGAAAGCCGGTATGACCTTGCGAACCGGCCTGCGAATGGCGTCACCATGTTCCGGGGCAAGCCAGTCCAGGAAGGCATAAGGGTCAAGCTGCCACGTGGCACCACTTGGGACAAGCTGGGCGCAATGAGCCCGGAGGAAATCCGCGACAAGGGCCTGTATCCGCAAGGTTTCCTGCCGCTGCCGCATCCGAATCATCCGGAAGGTGGCATGCTCTTCCCGCAGTTCCATATCGACGAAATCAAGAAGCAGGAACAGCGCGACCTGAATCGCTTCGACCTGGCTTTCGACTTCCCCGATCACCTGCTGCCTGAATTCCCGGCGCCGATGTTCCTGACTACGCGTCCGGACCTGGGCGACGTATCGAAGGGGAAGCTGCTGACCATCGACAATTTCCACCAGATGTTCAACGGGATCCTCAATCCCAAGCAGCTGGAAGGCCTGCGCCTGTTGCTGACGCCATTCCCACAGCAGCAATTCAACCAGACAGAGGATCGGCGCTCGGAACGCCCAAGCCGCGGCGTGACTTGCTTCGACTGTCATGCGAACGGCCACACCAACGCATCAACCCACCTGGCCGGCGATGCGCGGCCGCAGGCGTTCCGACACCGGATCGATACTCCATCGCTGCGAGGCGTGAACCTGCAACGGCTGTTCGGCTCACAGCGCGCATTGAAATCGGTGGAGGACTTCACTGAATTCGAACAGCGTGCGGCTTACTTTGATGGCGACCCCGTGATCGCCACCAAGAAGGGCGTGAATGTCCTTGAGCGCGGAAGCCAGGTGCATTTCATGGCCGAATTCCAGGAGCTGCTGGACTTTCCCCCGGCACCCAAGCTTGGCGTGACTGGCAAGCTCGATCCCCGCAAGGCCAATGAGCAGGAGTTGCGCGGGCAAGCGCTGTTCTTCGGCAAAGCGCAATGCGCAACGTGCCACATGCCGCCGCACTACAGCGACAACATGATGCACAACCTGCATACGGAACGCTTCTTCAAGCCGCACGAAGTGAAGGGCGCGATGATGGTGGGCGACGGCCCGATCAAGACGTTCCCGCTAAGGGGCATCAAGGAATCGCCGCCTTACCTGCACGATGGGCGGCTGCTGACGCTCGAGGATACGGTGGAATTCTTCAACCTTATCCTCGAGACGAAAATGACAGCGGCAGAGAAGGCCGACCTGGTGGCCTTCCTGCGTACCTTATGAGTTGCCGACCGGGGCGTTGTTGTTGAGGGCAGTGATGCCCCGGATCAGGCGATAAATCTTCCACAGCCAGGCGCCGACCCAAACCATCCACGCAAGCGGAATTCCGAGCAAGGTGATGAAAAGCGCCCAGCCTACCGCGATCCACACCAGGTACCACCAGAACGAGCGGATCATCCAGCCGTGGTGGCTGTGGACGAAGGTGCCGGCGCTGTCGTCGCGCTTGACGTAATTCAGGATCAGCGGGATGAAGGAAGCCGCGCCGAGCGTAAAGAAGATGCTCAGGCCGTGGCCCAGGTAAAGCCAGAAGGCCCAGTCTTTTGCGGATCGGGTCTGGTTGTCGAAGACGAGTTCTTGCGCCATGTTCGCTCCTTACAGTTTGCGTCCGTCGTAATGCTGGACCGCGTATGAGTCCAGCTCAATGTCTTCCAGCACGCGGGCATTGACCGCTGCCATGAAGCCGCCACCGGGCGCAATTCCTTCGCCATAGGTGTGGATGCCGCACTTCGGGCAGAAGCGGTGCTTGATCACGTGTTTGTTGAATTCGTAGCTTGCCTGGTCTTCTTCGGGCGTCAGCAGCTTCAGGCTGGTGCGCGGAATGAACCACATCAATGCGCCTTTGCGCTGGCAGATCGAGCAGTTGCAGGCTACCAGCCCTTCGATAGCGCCTTCTGCTTCGAATCTCACATTGCCGCAATGGCAGCTTCCCTTGTACAGCATTTTTCGCCTCCGGTTAGAATGATTAGCTTGGAGCTAATGATAATGTAATTGCAAGAGGAGTGGGCGAAATGGCGGGTCCGTTGCATGGAATTAAGGTTATCGAAATTGGGACGCTGATCGCGGCGCCGTTTGCGGCGCGGCTGATGGCGGAGTTCGGGGCGGAAGTGATCAAGATCGAGGCGCCGGGTGAGGGCGATCCGATCCGCAAATGGCGCAAGCTGCACAAGGGGACCTCACTGTGGTGGTACCTGCAGTCGCGTAACAAGAAGTCCATCTCCATCAACCTGAAGGCGCCGGAAGGCATCGCGCTGGTCAAGCAATTGTGCGCTGACGCTGATGTGCTGATCGAGAACATGAAGCCGGGCGCACTGGAAAAGCTGGGCCTGGGCTGGGATGTGCTGCATGCGCTGAATCCCAAGCTGACCATGGTGCGGATCTCCGGCTATGGACAGACCGGCCCTTACAAGGACCGACCTGGCTTCGGCGCCATTGGCGAGGCGATGGGCGGGATCCGCTACACGACGGGCGAGGCGGGCGGCGTACCGGCACGCGTGGGCGTGAGCCTTGGCGACTCGCTGGCATCTTTGCACGCTGTGATGGGCGCGCTGATGTCGGTGCTGCGCGTGAAGATGGGCAACGGTGACGGCCAGGTGGTCGACGTATCGCTTGTCGAGAGCGTGTTCAACCTGATGGAGTCACTGGTGCCAGAGTACGACTTGTTGGGCCATGTACGCGAGCGTAGCGGCGGCGCATTGCCGGGCATTGCACCTTCCAATACTTACCCGACGCGCGATGGCTCGTACGTGGTTATTGCCGGTAATAGCAACCCGATCTACAAGCGCCTGATGCACGCAATTGGCCGCGCCGACATGGCGGAAGACCCGCAATTCGCGCAAAACGATGGCCGCGCGGCGCAGGAAAAGCTGATCGATGCTGCGATTGCCGGCTGGACTTCGGCGCATACGATTGACGAAGTACTGGTAGTGCTGGAACGCGCCGAAGTGCCGGCGGGCCGGATCTATTCGGTCAAGGATATCGTCGCCGACCCGCACTATCAAGCGCGCGGCATGCTGCTGGATACGGAGCTGCCGGATGGCGTCCATGTGAAAATGCCCGGCATCGTGCCGAAGCTGTCTGAAACTCCTGGTGAGGTGCGTTGGCAAGGCCCGACGCTGGGCGAGCACACCGACAGTATATTGTCGGCCTTGGGCATTGCCGCTGCCGAAATCGCTGCGATGCGTCAAAGGGGTGTTGTCGCTTGACCGGTATGCATCACGGGCTTACTACGCTCAAGGAAAATCGAGGAGGTGGTTGCGACCGGGTCGTGGTACCACGAGGAGTCCACCCTCCCGTACTATCTAAGCCTGACGTTTTTTGACCCAGGGTATTCGGAAAGTCGGTGGGCAAATTCCGGAGTCCAGCTACTCTTCAACCTGCGAACTGGAAAAATACTCGCAGTTGACTCTCTTGTCGTGGGCGACAACGGTCGTTCAATCAAAAATGTTCCGGTGGAGCTCAAGTCTCGTTGCGCGACAGAGGTATCAGTGGAGTTTAATTCGTCATGAGTGCCCGGCTAACACTGAAGTTTGGATAGATCAGTTCTAATGCCCTTAAAATTAAGTTTCGAAGACCTGCAGACTTCACATCTCGATGAGCTGGCAACTGTACTGCTTCATCCAGCCGTTTATCAGCACATCGAGGAGGAACCGCCAAGCCTTTTCGAATTCAAGCTCGGGTTGGAGCGCGCAATTGCGGCGCCGGGGCCGGCTGTTACGGGCGAGACGTGGCTCAACTATCTTGTTCGCGATGCGACAGGGGCGATGCTCGGGCGCCTTGAGGCGACGCTCCATCATCAATTAGCGGAAGTCGCTTTCCTGTTCGGTCCTCAATTTTGGGGGCGCGGCTTTGCTACCGCCGGCCTGTCATGGCTTCACGAAGAGTTGGCGCGAAACCATGCAGTCACGCAATTCTGGGCAACGACGACGCATGACAATCGGCGTTCGCAGGCGCTGTTACGGCGTTGCGGTTACCTTGAGGCGGAGCTGCCGGCGTGTCCGCTTTATAGCTATGAACCAGGCGACCTCATTCTTCGACGAAGCTCGAATTAGTAAGCCTCGCGCGATGGCTTACCTTGCGAATAGCAGCTAACTTGGAGTCCACTTCCATGGGAAATCAGCGAGAAATCAGGCAAACGTCACCGCGAAGCGGGCTTGGTGCACTCTTGTGCGTGCGTGTGGGGCGAGGTGCAGATGTAAAGCGTTTGATCGACGACTGAAACCAGGCGGCGAGGTTCTATACATACTTTTTTCCGGCCGGGGAACCGTTCGAAATGCTGAACATGGACTTCGCTTGCAGTATTCGCCAGGATGCACCTGACCGCGATTACTTAGTTGTTCAGAGTGGCGGAAAAATGTACTGCGGCTATGAGAACTTCGTGACTCATATCCGCATGCTGGCTCCGATGCTCGAGGATGCACAGTTCTTCGTCGCTGACGAGGAAGACTACATTGACGAGTTCCTGGTCGTTGATGGTGAATTGCGTTACGAACGCGTGCACCAGGGATCTTCTCCGTATCTCGAGGAATATCTTTCTTCACGGCGAACACCTGCAATCCTGTCGGAAGATCTTGCTGGGTACAAATGGGAGCTCAATACGGTTGGCCAGTCGGGAGGTGCAGTCTACCGGCTTCATGGCAAGCAGGGTGTTCCCGATTTGTTTTTGAAGTATGGTAAAGGTTTGCTTGCCGACGATGTAACGGATGAAATGGTAAGGCTGCGCTGGCTGGGAACACATGTGCCCATGCCAGGGATCGTGCATTTCGTACGGACTACCAACGAGGCATGGTTGCTGATGACGGCGGTGCCAGGGAATACTGCTTACCAGACGATGGCGTCATCCTCGGATCTCCGAGTCGCTGTCGTGGACGCCATTGCATTGTTCCTGCGCCGGATACATGCAATTCCAATTGGCGAATGTCCTTACTCCAGCAATCATGAACATCGCCTGCTTCGTGCACGAGCACGTATCGACGCGGATTTGGTGGATGAAGACGATTTTGATGATGATCGCGAGGGCTGGACTGCCGAACAAGTCTGGGATGCAATGCAAGGGCTGCTGCCCCTGGCGGCGGATCCGGTGGTCACCCATGGCGATTATTCGCTGGATAATCTACTTATCCATAATGGAGAAGTCGCGGGGTGTATTGATGCCGGGCGAGTTGGTATCGCTGATCGATATCAAGATCTGGCGATAGCCTGGAATTGCCTCAGCGAGTTTGGTGCATCCCTTCAGGAGCGATTCCTGGTGAAGTACGGTATCCATGAACCGGACCGAAGAAAATTACAGTTCTACCTGATGTTGGATGAACTTTTCTAAACGAACCAGTGAAATGATCAACCCGGCGCCAGGCTCGGCAATTTGCCGGGGTGCTGGCATTGGGAAGACTGAAGTGGCAAATTTGGGGGCAGGTCTGGCGACGACAAAATGGCGGATTGCCAGACCTGACCCCGACTTTTAATGCGCTAGCAGGTTGAGGATGCCGTCCAGGCCGACGAAGTTGAGTGCGACGTTGGCTTGTTCGCGCACCACGGGCTTGGCGCGGAAGGCGACTGAAAGGCCGGAGATGCCCATCATCTTCAGGTCGTTGGCGCCGTCGCCCATCACGATGGCTTGCTCCGGCAGGATGCCGATGGCTGCGCACACGTGCTCCACGGTGTTGCGCTTGACGGTGGCGTCGACGATCTCGCCGATCACTTTGCCGGTCAGCTTGCCGTCCACGATTTCCAGCTCGTTGGCGCGGGTGAAGTCCAGGCCGAGGCGGGTTTTCAAGCGTTCGGTGAAGAAGGTGAAGCCGCCGGATACCAGCAGGGTTTTCAGGCCGGCGGCTTGCACCGCTTTCAGCATGTCCTCGGCGCCCATCGACAGGCGCAGGCGTTCTTCGTAGACGCGTTCAAGTGCGGAGGCGTCGAGGCCTTCCAGCAGCGCCACGCGGCGGCGCAGGCTTTCGGAGAAATCGAGCTCGCCGCGCATGGCTGCTTCGGTGATCTCGGCCACTTGCGGCTTCAGGCCCTGCATGTCGGCGATTTCATCGATGCATTCGATGGTGATCAGGGTCGAATCCATATCCATCGCCACCAGCTTGAATTCGTCCAGGCGGCGAACACCCATCATGTAGGTGGCGTCGAGCTGGGCGGCCTGGGCTGCGATCTCGATGGTCTGACGCAGGGCCGGCGTAAAGCTGATGCCTTCGCAGCGCACGGCGTTGTCGGATACGGTCACCACATTCTTCGGCGCGGTCAGGGCGGCAATGCGCTGCAGGCGGGCGGCGCAGTCGCCGACGCCTTGCAGCACAAGGTTCATGGTCATGTCGTTGTTCATGTCAGTTGTTTGATGGCAGTCTTGATCTGGTTCACGCGGGCCGCCAGGTCGGGCATATTCGCTGTGATCTTGAGCTTGTCCTGTCCGTTCAGCTTGATGTGGCGCTGGTTCTGGATCAGGTGGATGATGCGCATCGGGTCGATCGGCGGCTTGGGCATGAACTGCAGGTTCACCGCTTCCGTGTGGGCATCGATCTTGACGATGCCGACGGTCTTGGCGGCGATGCGCAGGCGGTGGGTTTCCACCAGGGCCTTGGCGGAATCGGGCAGTTTGCCGAAGCGGTCGATCAGCTCCTCTTGCAGGTCGTCGATTGCGTTCTGGGTTTCG
>Ga0102591_1002572_pt1 | contig 19061 bp, 18 predicted proteins | sample AraplaCol_mCL_r2_2_FD_76860 | JGI IMG/M metagenome (GOLD analysis project Ga0102591, IMG submission 76860) | Arabidopsis root microbial communities from North Carolina, USA - plate scrape MF_Col_mCL_r2 (SPADES assembly) (version 2) | ecosystem: Host-associated > Plants > Roots > Endosphere... | reverse complement strand
GGCCAAGACCGGCTCGATCGCCGACGCCCTGCGCAACATCCCCTCGGTCGAGGTCGACGTGCAGGGCAATGTCAGCCTGCGCGGCGACGCCAACGTCACGATCATGATCGACGGCAAGCCCTCGACCATGTTCAACGGCGACGGCAAGGCCGACGCGCTGCAGCAGATGCCGGCCGACCAGATCGACCGCGTGGAGGTGATGACCAACCCCTCGGCCGCCTATCGTCCCGACGGCACGGCGGGGATCATCAACCTGATCACCAAGAAGAGCCGCAAGCCGGGGACCACCGGCTCGGTGAAGCTGAACCTCGGGCCCGACGGCCGCTACAACACGGGGATCAGCGCCAACCGGGTCAAGGGCAAGCTGACCCTGTCGGGCGACGCCAGCTATCGCTACGACCGCCAGCGGATGTGGGTGACCGACGAGCGCGAGAACCCGGTCACGGGCGTCGAGACCGTCCAGGACGGCGCCCTCCAGAACGCTGGCGGCGCGCTGAGCGTGCGCGGGGGCCTCGACTACAATCTCACGCCCAAGGACCGCCTGAGCACCGAGGTGCGGTATCGCGACATGGATTACTTCCAAGGCGGGGAAGAGACCTTCACCACCCTGGTCCCGGCCGGCGGCTCGGCCTACGCCCGCGACAGCAGCGCCAACATGGACCGCGAGAACGCGACGTTCAGCGGCGACTGGCGTCACCAGTTCAAGGGCTCCGAGCACGAGCTGGACGCCCACGTCGAGTACGAGACCACCGACTTCAAGCGGAACGGCCAGGCCTTCACCGACCAGAACGGGGCGCCGGATTTCTATGAGAGCTTCGGCTTCGGCAACCAGCAGGACCGCGTCAACTTCAAGCTGGACTACACGCGCCCCATGTCTGGCGAGGCCAAGCTGAAGACGGGCCTCGACCTTGAGACCGTCAGCAACGACTACGACAACCATGGCGCCCGGGGCGACTCGATGGACGCCCTCGTGGTCGTGCCGGCCCTGACCAATCGGTTCCTCTACGACCAGGACGTCTATGCCGGCTATGTCACCTATGAGCGGCCGTTCGGCGACTTCACGGCCCTGGCCGGCCTGCGGGCCGAGCAGGTTGAGATCCACACCAACCAGGTGACCTCGGTCCAGAAGGACGAGAACAGCTACTTCCACGTCTATCCGTCGCTTCACCTGGGATACGCCCTGAGCCAGACCCAGACGCTGACGGCCAATTTCAGCAAGCGCGTCCAGCGTCCGCAGCCGCAGGACCTGAATCCCTATCCGATCTATATCGACCCCAAGACCTTCGCCGCCGGCAATCCCGACCTGAAGCCCCAGATCACCGACAGCTACGAGCTGGGTTATCAGTATCGGAAGGGACCGAATTCGTACCTGGCCACGGCCTATTATCGCGAGAGCCGCGACGGCGTGACCAACGTGACGCGCGACCTGGGCGACGGCACGTTCCTGAACACCCGCGAGAACCTGGCCAAGAGCCGCAACGGCGGGCTGGAGCTGGTGGCCAACGGCAAGCTGACGCCCAAGCTCAGCTACAACATCAGCGGCAACGCCTATTGGAACGAGATCCAGTCGACCATTCCCGGGACCGTCGGCATGCGCGACATGACCACCCTGTCGGGCCGGGCGAGCATCAGCTGGCAGGCCACCCCCAAGGACTTCTTCCAGCTGAACGGCTTCACCTCGGGCAAGCGCCTGACGCCGCAGGGCTATCGCGAGCCGATGTCGATGCTGAACCTGGGCTATCGCCGCAAGGTCAACGACAAGCTGAACTTCGTGGTCACCGCCAACGACGTGCTGGACTCGTTCAAGGACACGGGGGTCATCGACACCCCGACCTTGCAGCAGCGGGTCGAGCGCACGGCCAATGTGCGGGCGGTGTTCTTCGGCTTCACCTACAGCTTCGGCGGCGGTAAGGCGCGGCCGGAACAGTTCGACTTCGGCTCAGGCGCCGTCGGCGGGTAGCTAGCGGAGCGTATAGCCGCGCCCGCTGAGGCAGGCGGAGCGGGCCTGGTCGAAGGCGCGCTGCGAACCGGCCACGGCCGCGGCGTTGGCCTCGTTCTGAGCCCGGGCCGCGCGCCGGTTGCGCCCTCGTTGCATGACGCCGCCGGCCACCGCTCCGGCCAGGGCCGCATCGCCCGCGTCTCCGCCGGCCACGGCGCCGATGCCCGCCCCCACCAGCGCGCCCTTGGCCCGCGTGCCGCTGCCGGTCACCGGCGCGGCCTGGGCTTGGGCGGGGGCGGGCGGATTGCGGGGATCAAAGCCGCTCTGCTGGGTGGCCCATTGCGAGCAGTAGCTCTCGTCCTTCTGCTGCTGGGCCTGGCTCTGGCCCTTGGCCGGATAGGCGGCGTACTGGGCGAAGGCTGTCCCGGCGGCGGCCAGTTCGCCGACCAGCAGCGCGACCGCCAGGGTGGTTCGGATCTTGGCCGGCATGGGGAGACTCCCGCTGGAACCGGCCTCCATCGTCATGATGAGCCGAACCCACGGGCTGAAGCTTTGCGCGGCGCCGCGGCGGCCACCATCGGGGCATCGCCGCAGAGCGGGGCGGGCAAATGCCCTAGTCGGCGGACAGACGCTTCTCGTAGCGCCACACCTTCAGCGGGAAGAGACCTTCGGAGGTTTCGGCCGGAACGTTGTCGATCCGGGCCATCGTCCATCCCGATTTCTCGTAGAACCGCGCGGCCCTGGCGTTGCCGATCGCGCAGGCCAGCCAGGCCACGGCGACATCGGCCGCGACCAGCCGCGCCTCGGCGTCGGCCATCAGCAGGGCGGCCGCGCCGGTCCCACGCGCCTCGGCGGCCAGATAGAACTGATAGAGTTCATCATCCTTCAGCAGGTGGAAACCGAGCGGCGCGCCGACAGGACCCAGGACCCGCACCCTGGGCAGGGCGGCCGTCATTCGCTCCTCGAAGCTTTCCAGGGTGCGCAGCCGCTTCAAGGCTTCGGGCAGCAGGCCTTCATGGCCGTCGCGCCAGCCCGACCACCACAGTCGGGCCAGGGGCCTCAGGTCCGCCGACTCGGCGTTTCTAACGACGGTCATCGCGCCTCCGTCTAGGATTGCGCCTGTTTGGGCGAAGAGTGTCGCGGACCTCGAACCAAAAGGCCCCCGGATCACTCCGAGGGCCTTCCGGATCAGTGGTTATGCCGCGGCAGCTTGCTGGCCAGGTCCTGGTACTTCACCGCGAACTCCAGCACCCCGCCGGTCTCCAGCTGGCCCGTGTGGGCGCGGTAGATTTCCTGCCAGGGGGTCATGGTCTCCGGCACGGCCGGAATGCCTTCCTTCTTGCGCTCGGCGATCGTCGCCTCGTCCACCAGGGCGTCGCAGCGGCCGGTGTTGATGTCGATGCGGATGGTGTCGCCGGTGCGCAGCCACGACAGCCCGCCGCCCACCGCGCTTTCCGGCGAGGCGTTGAGGATCGACGGGCTGTCGGCGGTGCCCGACTGGCGGCCGTCGCCCAGCGTCGGCAGGCTCATGACGCCCTTCTTCAGCAGGTGATCCGGCGGCTGCATGTTGACCACCTCGGCCGAGCCGGGCCAGCCGATCGGGCCCGCGCCCCGGATCACCAGGATGCAGCGCTCGTCGATGTTCAGGGCCGGGTCGTTGATCCGGTGGTGGTAGTCGTCCGAGCCGTCGAACACGATGGCGCGGGCCTCGAACACGCCTTCCTGGCCGGGCTGGCTGAGATAGCGCTCGCGGAAATCTGCGCCGATGACGCTGGCCTTCATGATCGCGAAGTCGAACAGGTTGCCCTTCAGCACCAGGAAGCCGGCCTTCTCGGCCAGGGGCTGGGCGTAGGGGAAGATCACCTCGCGGTCCTTGGTCTCGCGACCTTCCAGGTTCTCCGCCATCGTCTTGCCGGTGACCGTCAGGACGTCGCCATGCAGGCGGCCCTGCTGCAGCAGCTCCCACAGCACCGCCGGCGCGCCGCCGGCCCGGTGGAAGCGCTCGCCCAGATATTTTCCGGCCGGCTGCATGTTGACGATCAGCGGGATGTCGTAGGCCGCGCGCCAGTCGTCGGCGGTGACTTCCAGCCCGGCGTGACGCGCCATGGCGGCGATGTGCGGCTGGGCGTTGGTCGAGCCGCCGGCCGCCGCGACCAGGGCGATGGCGTTCTCGAACGCCTTCTTGGTCAGGATGTCCTTGGGCTTGATGTCCTCATAGGCCAGGTCGACGATCCGCTGGCCGGTCTTGTAGGCCATCTGGCCGCGCTCGCGGTACGGGGCGGGGATGGCCGCGCAGCCGGTCAGCGACAGGCCCAAGGCCTCGGCGACGGCGTTCATGGTCGAGGCCGTGCCCATGGTGTTGCAGTGGCCGGCCGAGGGGGCGCTGTCCGACGCGCGCTGGATGAACTCCTCCTCGTTGATCTCTCCGGCGGCGAGCTTGCGCCGCGAGCGCCAGATCACCGTGCCCGAGCCGACCAGTTCGCCCTCGTGCCAGCCGTCCAGCATCGGACCGCCCGACAGGACGATGGCCGGGATGTTGACCGTGGTGGCGGCCATGATGCCGGCCGGGGTGGTCTTGTCGCAGCCGGTGGTCAGGACCACGGCGTCGATCGGATAGCCGTGCAGGGTCTCGACCAGGCCCAGATAGGACAGGTTCCGGTCCAAGGCCGCCGTCGGGCGACGGCAGTTCTCGAAGATCGGGTGGACCGGGAACTCCATCGGGATGCCGCCGGCGTCGCGGATGCCGTCGCGAATCCGGGTCACCAGGTCCAGATGGATCCGGTTGCACGGCGAGATGTCGCTGCCGGTCTGGGCGATGCCGATGATCGGCTTGCCGCTGCGCAGCTCCTCGGGCGTGATCCCGTAGTTCATGAACCGCTCCAGATAGAGGGCGGTCATGTCGATGTGGTCCGGATTGTCGAACCAGTCGCGCGAGCGGAAGCGGCGGGGTTGGCGGTTAGGGGAGGTCAAGACGCACCTCGTATTGGGGCTGGCCCGCGACGGCGACAGGCAGGGCGAACAGGCCGCCGCAAAGCGGATAGGCGGCCAGCTGCTCGTCGCTGAGTCCCTTGCGGGCGGTGGTGAAATACAGGGTCTTCAGGTCGGGCCCGCCGAAGCAGGGCTTGGTGACGTTGATGGCGTCCAGGGTGACGCGGTCGACGATCTCGCCCTCCGGCGAGATGCGCAGGGCGCCGTGGCCGCCCCACAGGGCCGTCCAGACATAGCCCTCGGCGTCGACCACCGAGCCGTCGGGCCAGGCGTTCTCGATGTCCAGGCGGAAGAATTCGCGCTTGTTCGACAGCGCGCCGTCGGCGTCCAGGTCATAGGCCCAGATCACCTTCTCCAGGGTGTCGGTGTGGTAGAAGGTCTTGCCGTCGGGCGAGGCGCAGGGGCCGTTGGTGATGCAGACGCCGTCGTCGACCTTGATCGGCCGGCCGGCCTCGTCCAGGCGGTAGAGCGCGCCCGTCGGGGTCTCCTCGCCGTCGTGCATGGTGCCGAACCACAGTCGGCCCGCGCCGTCGACGGTGGCGTCGTTGGGACGGTTGTTGAGGGCCGCGTCCTCGATCTCGCCCAGGAAGGCGAAGCCGCTGTCGGGATGGAAGTGGTGCAGGCCGCTCTTGAGGCCCGCCACGAAGCCGCCGCCCGCGCGGGGCGCCAGGAAGGTCACCTGGTCGGGCGCATCGAAGCTCTTGGTCTCGCCGCTGGCCGGATGGAAGCGGTGGACCTTGTGGCCCTTGATGTCCACGAACCACACGGCCTGCTCCTCGGCGGACCAGATCGGCCCCTCGCCGAGGGTGGCCTTCAGGTCCCAGACGCAGGTGGGGGTGGGCATGCGCGACGTCCTCTCGAGTTCCTAGCGCGGTATACCCTCTCGGCCGCCTCGCGACAGCACCTCCAAAGGTCGGAGATCGGCGCGGCGCCTTTCGAGCGCGCGCCGGGCGGGCAGGGGGCTACGCGCCGATCAACGCCAGCCGGCGTCGATCCAGTATTCGTGGCCGGTGCACAGGGCCGCGTCGTCCGAGGCCAGGAACAGCACCAGCGAAGCGACGTTGTCGGGCACCAGGCGGCCTTTCAGGGCCTGGGCCTTGACGATCTCGGCCTCGCCTTCCGGCGTGTACCACTTCTCCTGGCGCTTGGTCTTGATGTTGCCCGGCACCACGCAGGTCACGCGGATGTCGTCGGGGCCCAGCTCGCGGGCCAGGGCCCGGGTCATGCCCTCGATGCCGGCCTTGGCGGTTTCGTAGAGGACCAGGTCTTCCAGGCCCAGGTGCCAGCTGATCGAACCGAAGTTGATCACCGCGCCGCCGCCGCGCGCCTTCATGCCGGGGGCCACGGCCTGGGTGCAGAACAGCATGTGGCGCAGGTTCACGTTCATGCGCTCGTCCCAGTAGGCGGGCGTCACCTCGGCCAGCTTGTGGCGGTCGTCGTTGCCGGCGTTGTTGACCAGCACGTCGATGGGACCGATCTGGGCGAAGGTCTTGGCCACCGCGTCCAGGTCCATCAGGTCGCAGCGGATGTAGACCGGCGCGATGTCCGAGCCCGACAGCTGCTGGGCCAGGACCTTGGAGTCCTCGTCGGCGACGTCGAGGAAGATCACCTCGGCGCCCTGGCGCGCGAAGCCGGCCACGATGCCGGCCCCAATGCCCGAGCCGCCGCCGGTGACGACGACGCGCTTGCCCCGAAGGCTGGGATAGATGGCGGAGGAGGTGCTCACTTGCGGACGCTTCACTTCGATGTTCACAGCAGGCCTCGGCCGGCCAGGTTGCGGATCAGGGCGGAGACGCCGAACGTCCAGGGGGCGGCGAGATCGCAGGTGGTCACCTCGTTCTCCAGCACGCCCAGCTTGGGGGTGGCGACGCGGACGCGGTCGCCGACCTTGTGGGTGAAGCCTTGGCCGGCGGCGTCGCGGTCCTGGATCGGGGCGAACATGGTGCCCAGGAACAGGGCGAAGCCGTCGGGATACTGATGCTGCTTGCCGTAGGCCTGACCGGCCAGGACGGCGGGGTCGCGGCTGATCAGGCTCATGTTGCTGTGGCCGTCCAGCACGAAGTTGTCGCGGCCGGTGATCTTCAGCGTGACCTCGGCGTTGCGGACGTCGTCCAGGCCGAAGCCGTCGTCGAACAGGCGGAAGAACGGGCCGATCGAGCAGCTGGCGTTGTTGTCCTTGGCCTTGCTGAGCAGCAGGGCCGAGCGGCCTTCGAAGTCGCGCAGGTTGACGTCGTTGCCCAGCGAGGCGCCGCGGATGCGGCCCTGGCCGTCGCACAGCAGCACGACTTCCGGCTCGGGGTTGTTCCAGTGGCTGTCGCTGCGGACGCCCACGTGGTCGCCCCAGCCCATCGACGACAGGGTCGGGCCCTTGGTGAAGATTTCGGCGTCGGGGCCGATGGCCACTTCCAGGTACTGCGACCACAGGCCGTCGGCGATCAGGGTGGCCTTCAGGCGCGCGGCGCCTTCGGAACCCGGATTCACGCTGCGCAGGTCGCCGCCCATGCTGGCCGACAGCTGCTCGCGGATCTTCAGGGCGGCGGCGGCGTCGCCGCGGGCGCGCTCCTCGATCACCCGCTCCAGGGTCGAGACGGCGAAAGTGACGCCGGCGGCCTTCAGCACCTGCAGGTCGACCGGGGCCAGCAGCTTGGCGGCCGCGCCTTCCGGGTTCGCCCAGACCGGACGCACGTCCAGCGCTTCCAGCGGGCCCAGGTCCTCGCCGCGCGGGATCGCCGCGCCGGGCTCGAAGGCGTTCATCAGGTCGGAGGTGGTCGGGGCGATCTTGCTGACGTCCTCGATCCGCCCGCCGCGGATCAGGACGGGGGTCGGACCCTGGCCGAAGTCGATACGGCCCAGCAGGGTCGCGTCGCGCCAATCCTCGGGAAGGAACTCCACAATGCCCACCACGTCTTCTCCCTTGCCGAGCTGTGCGACCGGACCATGGTCACGCTCGTTCACGTCGGTTCATCTGTTAGCGCTAACATGCATGGTCGCGCAAGTCGGTGATTTGATATTACAATTGATGGACTTGGCGAGCGTAATCGGCGCGCCCAGGCGGGATCAGCCTTCGCTGGGAGCCGGGCCGGTCGAGTCGCGGACGATGACCGTGTGCGGGTGCATCAGCTGGCGGGGCTCGCCGGCCTTGCCGCGCTTGCGGCGAATCTCTTCCAGCACCAGGTCGACGGCGGCGCGGGCCATGTCGGCGATCGGCTGGCGCACGGTGGTCAGGGGCGGCCAGATGTTGGCGGCGATCGAGGTGTCGTCGAAGCCGACGATCGACAGGTCTTCCGGCACGTCCAGGCCCATGCGGTGGGCGACGCCCGCCGTGGCGGCGGCCATGTCGTCGTTGCCGGCGAAGATGGCGGTGGGGCGATCGTCTTCGCCCAGCAGGCGCTCGGCCGCTTCCAGGCCCGAGCGATAGGTGAAATAGCCTTGCTCGACGCGGACGTTCTCGTCGGGGACACCGGCGGCCTTCAGGGCCGACAGGAAGCCGTCCAGGCGCTGCTGGCTGACCGTCTGGTTTGGGTGGCCCTTGATGATGCCGAAGCGTTTGTGGCCCTGCGCCAGCAGGTGCTCGCCCAGTTCATGAGCGGCGGCTTCGTTGTCGATGCGGATGGTGGCCATGTCGGCGCTGGGCATGCCAGGGGCCACCGCAACAGCGGCGGCGCCGGCCTTCTTGACCTCGGCCAGCACCGTGGCGCTTTCGCAGAGCGGGGCGGGCAGGATCAGGCCGTCGACGCCGGTCTTCAGCAGGCGGGTCAGGGTGGCGCCGGCCAGTTCGGGCTCGGCGAGTTTTTCGATCACCACCTGGGCGCCGGTGCGGCTGCTTTCGTCCAGGGCGCCGACCAGGAACTCCGACAGATAGCCGGTCGAGGGGTTGTCGTAGAGCAGGCCGATGCGGAACGGGGCCGAGCCGGCCAGGCTGCGGGCGGCCGGATTGGGCGCGTAGTTCAGCTCGGTGATGGCCGCCTCGACCAGCGCCCGCGTCTCTTCCTTGACCGTCGTCTCGCGGTTGATGACGCGCGACACCGTCATGGGCGACACGCCGGCCAGGGCGGCCACGTCGCGGATGGTGGCGCTCTGGGTCGTGCGGCGGCGTTGACGCTCGTTACGGTCGTTCATCGATGGTCCGTCCCTTGATGGCGGCGGACACTAGACCGTTTTGGTCGTGTCTTGGAAGACGACGCGCAAGTCTTTGATGAAACAGGGGGACTGACAGCGCGATCACGACGCCGCCGTTTCCTGCTTTCGTCCGGATCCATTGCGGGCAACAAGGGAGCGAACGACGAACTTTGTCTGACCTAGATTGAGGCCATGACCCCAAGCACCATCCCTTTCGGGGCGATCATCCTGACAGGCGGCGCCTCGCGCCGCATGGGCGCCGACAAGGCGGCCCTGGATTGGGACGGCCAGAGGGCGGTCGATCGCGTGGCGGCCCTGGCGAGCGCGGCCGGCGCCGTGCGGGTGCTGACGGCGGGGCGGGACCATGGGTTGGACCATGTCGACGATCCCTCGCCGGGCGCGGGCCCGGTGGGGGGCGTACTGGCTGGCGCGCGGGCCTTGCTGGCGAAAGGCCTTAAGCGGGCCCTGGTGCTGGCGGTGGACGCGCCGACGGCGACGGTCGAGGACCTGGCGCCGCTGCTGGCGGCGGAGGCGCCGGGGGCGGTCTATGACGGCCTGCCCGTGCCCATGGTGGTGAGCTTGTCGGCCTTGCCGGAGGACGCCGAGGCGGGCTGGCCGCTGCGACGGCTGGTCGAGCGGGCGGGCCTGGTGGCGCTGGCCTGCGACGAAGCGATGCGGGCGAGGCTGCGGGGGGCAAATACGCCGGAAGAGCGGGCGGCGCTCAGCTGACGGGGACATGCCCTTGCGGCGTGTCCCAAGTCTTGGCATCCGTGGATGCTGTTGGGGACACGCCGCAAGGGCATGTCCCCGCCTAATACACGTCCCGCCGGTACCGCCCCTCGTCCGTCAGGCGTTCCATCGTCTCCGCGCCCAGCGTGGACACCAGCACGGCGTGCACGTCACCCGACATCCCCTCCAGCGAACCGCAGACATAGATCGCCGCTCCCTCGGCGATCCAGGCGCGCAGGGTGTCGGCGGCTTCCGCCAGGCGGTGCTGGACATAGACCTTGCGGTCCTGGTCGCGGGAGAACGCCAGGTCCAGGCGGGCCAGGACGCCGTTCGCGCGCCAGGCTTCGATCTCCTCGCGATGGAAAAAGTCGTGGGCCGCCGTGCGTTCGCCGAACACCAGCCAGTTGCGGTGATGTCCGCGCGCCGCCCGCGCCTTCAGATGGGCGCGCAGCCCGGCCAAGCCCGTGCCGTTGCCGATCAGGATCAGCGGCCGGTTATCGGCCGGACCGTGGAAAGCGCGGTTGGTGCGCACCCGGGCGGCGATCTCGGCCCCTTCGCCGGCGTAGGCCGTCAGCCAGCCCGAGCCCAGACCCAGCCGCCCGTCGGCCCGCTTCATCGCCCGGACCAGCAGCTCGACCCCGCCGTCGGCCGGCAGCGAGGCGATCGAGTATTCGCGGTGGGGCAGGGGCGGCAGGGCGTCGACCAGGGCTTGGGCGGTGGTCGCGGGCGGCGTGTCGTCGTGCGGAAGGCGTCGCCAGGACAGGGCCTCGGCCAGGGTCGCACCGTCTTCGGCCGAAACCGGAGCAGCGGGGGCCAAGCCCAACCGCGCCAGCAGGGCGGCGACCTCGGCCGGATCGTTGCGCGGGCCGACCTCCAGGATGTCGCCGGCCTCCCAGGTGGCGGCGTCGAGGGGCTCGAGCCGCAGGTGGAAGGCCGCGTCGGCGGGGCTGTCCGGGTTCAGGCGGCGGCGGTCGGCCAGCCGCCAGCGACCGTAGCGCGGACGGGTCCAGTCGGGCGCGTCGGTGACGCCGGCCAGCAGGCCGACTTGGCCCTGCCAGTGGCGCAGGGCGGCCGGATCGCCGTCGTCCACCTCGACACGGTCGAACAGCGGCGCCGCGCCGTGGCGGGCCAGCCAGGCGTCCAGAGTCCGGCCGAAGGCGCAGAATTGGGCGTAGCTGCTGTCGCCCAGGGCCAGGACGCCGTAGCTCAAGCCATGCAGCGGGGGCTCGCCGGCCATCACGTCGCGGATAAAACGGCGAGCGGCGTCGGGGGCGTCGCCTTCGCCGGTGGTGCTGACCACGAACAAGGCGCGACCTCCCCGCGCCAGGTCGGCGGCGGTCACGTCCGCCAGGCTCTTCAGCGTAACCCGCGCCCCGGCGTCGCCCAGCAGTCGGCCGGTAGCCAGGGCCAGTTCCTCGGCGAAGCCGGTCTGGCTGGCGTGGACGACCAGCACGCTCGTCCCGGTTCCTGTCGACAGCGCATCGGCCGCGCGGCGAGCGGCGCGGCGGCGCAGGGCCTCGCGCACGGCGATAGCCAGGCAGAACAGGACGTAGCCGCCCAGCACCAGCCCGGCCGCCTGCAGGCGTTCGGGCGACAGGGTTTCGAAAGCGGTCATTCGTCGAGCATCGCCGACAGGGCGGGCGACAGGCGCTCCTCCAGGCCGGTCGGGCCGTGCGTGAGGATCATCGCGGCCAGCTCGTGCTCCGTCGCGAAGGCCAGGGCGGCGTCGGGCGCCATCACGGTCAGGGCCGTGGCGAAGGCGTCGGCGCGCATGCAGCTTTGGTCCAGCACGGTGACGCTGGCCGTGGGCTTGGCGACCGGCGCGGCGGCGGCCGGGTCGAGCGTGTGGGCGTATCGGCGGCCGTCGTGATCGAAGAACCGGCGGTAGTCGCCCGAGGTCGCCACCGACAGGCCGTGCAGGGCGACCAGGGTCCGCAAGCCGTCATTAGCTACGGGCGGCCGCTCCAGCTCGACCCACCAGGGTTGGTCGTCGGGCTTGGCGCCGGTCCCGCGCAGTTCGCCGCCCACCTCGACCAGGTACGAGCGGACGCCCGCGCGATCGAGAGCGGCGGCGACCTGGTCGACCGCGAAGCCCTTGGCGATCCCGTTGAGGTCCAGGCGCAGCCCGCCGGGCTGCAGCAGCCTGTCGCCGTCCAGCGTCACTTTACGCCAGCCGGCGGCTTCGCGCGCTTCGGCGAGGTCGTGGGCCGTCGGCGGCGCGCCGGAGAAGGCGAGGGGGCCAAAGCCCCAGAGGTCGACCAAAGCGCCCAGGGTCGGGTCGAAGGCGCCGTCGCTGACCTCCGCGATCTCCAGCGCGCAGCGCAGCACCTGGGCGAAGGCCGGGGGCAGGTCGGTCCAGCTCCCAGCGGGGGCGCGGTTGTAGAGCGACAGGACCGAGAGCGGCTCCCAGGGACTCATCTCGCGGACCACCTGGTCCAGCTCGCGCTGGACCATGGCCGTGAGGGCGTCGGCTTTCGCCGTGGGTGGGGCGACCAGCCGCACCGACCAGGTCGTGCCCATGGTCTCGCCGGCCAGCGCCAGCACCGCGCCGCCGATCGGGCGGGCGGGCGGTTCGGTCAGCTGGGGGACGAGGACGCGGGTCATAGGAGGATCGTTTAGAGCGTTGTCACCCCGGACAGCCTCTGCAGGCTTCCGGGATGACAACGATTGTGGCTACGGCCGCAGCGCTTCGAGCGTGGCGGTGTAGCCCGCGCTCATGCCGTTGCCGGCCAGGGGCGTGGCGGGGGCTTGAGCGCCGCCGGGGGCGCCGCCACCCGGACCGCCCATGCCGCCGCCAGGGCCGCCCGGGCCTCGTCCGGTCTCGCCGCTGCGCACCGTGGCGTTCATCCAGTACATGCCCGCCTCGGGGAAGGTGACCTTGAACGACCCGTCCGCGCCGGTCTTGACCTTGAAGTCGCCGGGCGTGGCGCGGTAGCGCGAATTGCCGGGGGCGAAGGTCACTTCCAGGTCGGCGGCCGGCTTGCCGTCCAGCAGGAACTTGAAGGTCGCCGCCTCGCCCGCCACCAGGTCGTTGGGGTGGGTCACCGGGACCAGCTCCAGCCCCTTGCCGGTCGGGGCGAACACCGTGGTGGTGGGCGCGTCGCGGGTGACGAACGTCTCGTTGCGGTTGAAGCTCTTGATGGTCTTCAGGTCGGCGGCGCCGGCCGGGACTTGCTTGGCGAAGTCTTCGGGCGAGCCGCGGAAGCGCTTGACCTGGCCGTCCTGCGTCCAGCTGGCCATGACGCTGCTGGTGGACGAGCCGATCTTGTAGGTGCCCGGTTTGCTGAGCTGGACGTCGAAGATCGAACGGTATTTGCCGGTCGCCGGGTTCTGGATCTTCTCGACCGATCCGTCCGGCTGGGTGACGACCACGGCGTCCAGGCGCATGGCGTTGTGGTCGGCGTAGAACAGCTCGTTGGAGATCGCGGCGTCCACCCCGACCCAGGCGCTTTCGCCCGACAGCACGGTGGCCGAAGGCACGAGCCAGGCGCGGTGGGCGTTGGCGGCGGTGGGCAGGACGATCGGCAGGGCCAGGGCGGCCCCGGCGACGACGGCGAGAAGGCGCTTCTTGAAGGTCATGGCGTTTCTCTCTGGTTCTATTTGACGGCGACGGTGACGGCGCCGAGTTCGGCCGTCCCCTTGGCGGTGGCGGGCTTGCCGGGCTTGCCCCAGGTGAACGGCACGCGGACGGCCTCGTGGCCGCCGACCTCGCGGGCGGCCTCGACCACCAGGTTGTACTGGCCCGGCTTGAGGTCCTTCAGCGGGCCCTTGGCGCCGGCGAAGACCACTTTCTGCGGGCCGGGGGCGCGGGTGGCGCCGCTGATCCCGTCAGCCGGGAAACTCATGGTGCGGCCGGCCTTGCGCCACCACTGGCGCATGTCCTTCAGCCACTTGACGCCTTTGTCCTCCTTGGAGTCGGCGTCGTACCAGACCGCCAGGGTGCCGGCGGCGGTGGCGTCGGCCGGGTTCTCGATCCAGATGGCGACGTAAGGCTTGTGATACTCGGCCACCGTCAGGCGCGGGACCTCGACGGTGACGTTGAGGTCGGCGGCCAGGGCCGGCGTGGTGGCGGCGCCGAGGGCCGAGAAGGTCAGCAGGGAAAGGGAGCGCTTCATGGCGGGACGCCTCACAGGTGGACGAAGAGGATGACGAGCAGCAGCGGGATCACCAGACCACCGGCCACCAGGGGCCAGGTCAGGGGGCGGGCCCGCGCGTGGAACTGCAGGAGGATCAGGCCGGTGACCGCGAACACCACGCAGGCTCCGGCGAAGATGTCGATGAACCAGCTCCAGGCCTTGCCGGCGTTGCGGCCCTTGTGCAGGTCGTTGAGCAGGCTGATCGCGCCGCGCGTGGTCTTCTCGTGCTCCACGGCGCCGGTCGCCCGGTCAATGCTGATCCAGGCGTCGCCGCCGGGACGGGCCAGGGCGATGTAGACCTCTTCTTCCGACCACTCGCCCTCGCGGCGGGCGATGTCGGCGTCGACGGCCTTGTCCAGCCAGGTCTCCACCTTGATCGGCAGGGGGCGCTTGCCTTCGGCCGGGCCCGAGGCCAGCTGGGCCAGCAGGTCGGCGGGCAGCGTCGCCTTGAGGCTGACCACCTTGGGCTCGGCCTCGATCTGGCCGGCGTGGTTCAGGGTGAAGCCGGTGACGGCGAACAGCAGCATGCCGACCAGGCTCAGGGCGGCGCTGATCCAGTGCCACTGGTGCAGCTGCTTGAGCCAGAACGAGCGGCTTTGCTGGGCGGGTGCGGTCTTCACGAAATCCAGGTGCGGGAGGTTGGCGGCGGCGAGCCCAGTCGAGCTTTCTTCCCATATTGAGAACGACTTGCAAGTGCAAGCCCCTAGCGGCGTTAAGGAATCCTGGAGGCGCGCAGTGCGACGATAGCGCGCGGGGACGCAGGACGCGGGGGCGGTTAGATTGCGTTTACCAATCGTTAAGCTCGTCGGGGGCGCGCGTTGCAAAAGATCCTAGTGGCCGAGGACGATATCCTTCTGGCCACCATCCACGAAATCACGCTCAGCGAGGCCGGCTTCGACGTGCTGGTCTGCCGCGACGGCGCGCAGGCGCTGGAGGTCATGGACGCCTTCGATCCCGACTTGCTGATCACCGACTTCTCCATGCCGCGCATGAACGGCGGCGAACTCATCAAGGCCACCCGCCGCCGCCGGGGCGCGCGCACCGCCGTGCTGCTGGCCTCGGCTCGCGAAGAGCATCTGCTGAACGACGACGAGCGCGGCGACGCCAGCCTGGAAAAGCCGATCACCCCCGGCCGCCTGCTGGGCGCGGTGCGGGCGCTGGAAGCGCGCTGGGAGCAGGCGGCCTAGGAGCGGCCTTCAGGGCTTCGAGAGTTTGGCGGGGACCGAGGGGCTTGGCGGGAACCAGCCGCCGTCGGCCAACCAGTCGGCCAACCGGTCGGGCCAATACAGGATCGACAGGCTTTCGGAATGGGCGGCGATGTTGAAGCCGTGGTCCATGTCCGCGAACATGTGTCACTCGGCCGACACGCCGACCTTGCGAACCTGCTCATCCAGGGACTTGGCCGGTCCGACCCCTTCGTTGACGCACACAAGCATCCGATGACCGCCGCCGGGCACGACGATGATGGCCGCGCCGCGGGCGTGGCGCGAGGCGGCGGGAACACCGTCCGCGACGGGTTGTGGACGTTGCGTACGAGGTGTTCTCGACGATCTCGGGCTCGCCTTCCCGTCCAACCTCCGCATTTTTATGGCGTTCCAACCGCGACCATCGTCGGACCGTCCGCCGCGCCGCGCCGCGCCGCGCCGCGCCGCGCCGCGTAACGCGGATCGTCCAAGGTCACCGCCTGCCCGTCTGGAAAGCTCGTCCCAAAAACTCAGCCGACTGACCGTCCACCGCGACTAACAACCTCGACAAGCCGGGCTTTAGAGGAGAAGTATGCCGCCTTTCGTCGTGGGAGCATGCCCGCGCGTCGCATTGGGGTCGTTTCTTGAAAACGCTGTTCTTTACCGCCTCCGCCCTCGCCCTTTCGCTGACCTTTGGGACCGCCGTCGCTCAGGAGCGCCTGCCGGTCCAGGCCCCGCCGACCCCGCCGATCGTCGCCGCCCAGGACATCGCCTATCCGGGCGTGCTGAAGCTGAACATCGACGCCACCGACCTGGACCGCCGGATCTTCCAGATCCGCGAGACGATCCCCGTCACCAAGTCCGGCCCGATGACGATCCTGTACCCGCAGTGGGTCCCGGGCGGCCACTCGCCGCGCAACGACCTGGACAAGGTGGCCGGCCTTGTGATCACCGCCGGCGGCAAGACCCTGCCGTGGACCCGCGACCCGGTCGCCGTCCACGCTTTCCACTTCGACGTGCCGGAAGGCGCCACCGAGGTGCAGGTCAGCTTCCAGTTCCTGACCCCGGTGAAGTCCGACGTGGGCCGCATCCTCGTCACCGACGACATGATGAACGTGCAGTTCCTGCAGCTGGGCTTCTACCCGGCCGGCTACTACACCCGCCGCATCCAGATCGAGCCGACCGTCAAGCTGCCGGAAGGCTGGGGCTTCGGAACCGCCCTGGAGAAGGCCTCGACCAGCGGTCAGTCCACGACCTTCAAGACCACCACCTTCGAGACCCTGGTCGACTCGCCGATGTTCGCCGGCCGCTATTTCAAGCAGGTCGACCTCGACCCGGGCGCGACCACGCCGGTTCGCCTGAACATCGTCGCCGACAAGCCCGATCTCCTGGAAATCAAGCCTGAGGCCCTTCAGGCCCACCGCAACTTGGTGCAGCAGGCCTACAAGCTCTACGGCTCGCACCATTACGACCATTACGATTTCCTGCTGGCCCTGACCGACAAGATGGGCGGCATCGGCCTGGAGCATCACCGCTCCAGCGAGAACGGCGTGGTTCCGAAGTACTTCACCGACTGGGAAAAGACCTATGTGGGCCGCGACCTGCTGGCCCACGAGTACACCCACTCGTGGAACGGCAAGTTCCGCCGCGGCGCCGACCTCTATACCCCCACGCTGAACGAGCCGATGCGCGACAGCCTGATGTGGGTCTATGAGGGCCAGACCCAGTACTGGGGCAACGTACTGGCCTCGCGTTCGGGCCTGCAGACTAAGCAGCAGGGCCTGGAGTCGCTGGCCATCACCGCCGCCCTCTACGACACCCGCGCCGGCCGCAACTGGCGCAACGTGCTGGACACCACCAACGACCCGATCATCGCCAACCGCAAGCCGGCCTCGTGGACCAGCTGGCAACGCAGCGAGGACTACTACTCGGAAGGCCAGCTGATCTGGCTCGACGCCGACACGCTGATCCGTGAGAAGACCAACGGCAAGAAGTCGCTGGACGACTTCGCCAAGGCCTTCTTCGGCCAAGACAACGGCTCGTACGTCGTCCTGACCTACGACTTCGACGAAGTGGTCCGCACGCTGAACGGCGTGGTTCCCTATGACTGGGCGACGTTCCTGAAGACCCGCGTCGAGGGCCTGTCGGCGCGCGCGCCGCTGGATGGCCTGACCCGCGGCGGCTACAAGCTGGTCTATACCGACACGCCGACCGAGTTCTTCAAGGCGGCCGAAACCAAGGGCAAGATCGTCAACCTCAGCTATTCGGTGGGGATCACGATCGGCGCCGCCGGCCTGCTGTCGGCGGTCAACTGGGACACCCCGGCCTTCAAGGCGGGCCTGACGGCCGGCGAGACCATCGTGGCGGTCAACGGCACGGCCTATAGCGATGACCTGATCAAGGACGCCATCAAGGCGGCGTCCAAGGCCGACGCCCCGCTGATGGAGCTGCTGATCAAGGACGGCGAGCGCTATCGGACGGTCAAGATCGACTACCGCGGCGGCCTGAAGTACCCGCGCCTGGAGCGCATCGAAGGCACGCCCGCGCGCCTCGACGACATCTATTCGCCGAAGAAGTAGGCGCTGGAATTTTCAGAGCTTGAAAGGGCCGTCGGCGGAAACGCCGGCGGCCTTTTCATAGCGCGCGCCTTCCAAAAATTTCGGGACGAGCGGATCATTGGGGAGGAGCTCTACGGCCGCTCGAGGCCCCACAATCGCGAGACCCCCAGCGCCACCGCGCCGATCGCGAACCACCCGCAATACAGGCCGGCCCACGGGTGGCGCTGCCACCAGTGGCGCAGGTCGGCCGACGGACCGGCATATCTGGCCATGGCTCCCTCCTTCGCCGCCGCTCGTCTCGGACCGTGCTTGGGGACGGGCGGTCTTGATGCCGCCACGGGTCCATGAAAGACAGTCCAGCTTCGAGCGGCTTCCGCTCTCGATCGTACTGTGAGTCTCTCATGAACCGCATCGCCGGCCTGGTCCTGGGCCTTTGTCTGCTCTCGACCCCCGCCCTGGCGCAGGAAGCCTCGGCGCCGCCCCAGCTGTCGGCCGCCATCGACACGTCGAAGACCCTGGCCGAGGGCAAGGCGTTCCTGGCCAAGAACGCCAAGGCGCCGGGCGTGGTCACCACGGCCTCCGGCCTGCAGTACAAGGTCACGACCTCGGGGCCCAAGACCGGCAAGTCCCCGAAGGTCGGCGACATCGTCAAGGTGCACTACGAAGGCAAGCTGCTGGACGGCACAGTGTTCGACAGCTCGTTCCAGCGCGGCCAGGCGGCGATCATGCCGGCCGAGGGGCTGATCCCCGGTTGGCTGGAGGCCCTGCCGCTGATGCATGTCGGCGACGAATGGACCCTCTGGATCCCCGCCGACCTGGCCTATGGCGAACGCGCCACCGGCCCGATCCCGGCCAACAGCACGCTGGTGTTCCGGCTGAAGCTGATCGACATGCTGGCGGTGGACTGATCTGAAAGTCTGGAGGGGGTGAACATTTGCCCCCTACGGACCGCTTCGCGGTCGTCTTCCCCCAGAGAGGGAAGAGGGTATCGCGCGACCTCCGCCCCCTATGGGGGCGGACAGGCGGCGTAGCCGCCAGGTGGGGGCAAGTGGGTGAGCCTCAGACTCCCTTCCGCGACTTCATCAGCGGCTGCACCCGAGTCCCGAAGTCCTCGACGCCCTTCACGAAGTCGTCGAACACCAGCAGCACCCCGGCCGTGCCCTCGACGGCGGCGACCTCGTCGAGCATCCGCGCGACGCTCTCGTACGATCCCACCAGCGTGCCCATGTTCAGGTTCACCGCCGATTCCGGCGCGGCCAGCTGGGTGGTGTTGGTGGTCGAGCCCGCCGCCGCGTTGGGTGCCGCCTGGTTGGTCAGCCAGGCCAGGGCCTCCTGGTCGGCGCCGGCGCGATAGGCCTGCCACTTGGCCATGGCCGCCTCGTCGGTCTCGTCGGCGATGATCATGAAC
>Ga0102591_1002571_pt1 | contig 19070 bp, 20 predicted proteins | sample AraplaCol_mCL_r2_2_FD_76860 | JGI IMG/M metagenome (GOLD analysis project Ga0102591, IMG submission 76860) | Arabidopsis root microbial communities from North Carolina, USA - plate scrape MF_Col_mCL_r2 (SPADES assembly) (version 2) | ecosystem: Host-associated > Plants > Roots > Endosphere... | reverse complement strand
GGGATCGAACCGCTGACCTCTTGCATGCCATGCAAGCGCTCTCCCAGCTGAGCTATACCCCCGTTTTCGAAGGAGACAGAAGTATAGCAGCCCTTCTTTAAATTGCAAATGCTAATTTGCAAGATTGCCCAAAATATTTAGGCGAACTTCGCAAGGCGGGCTGCCACGGTGTCGCGTCCGAACAATTGCAGCACTGCATCGATGGCAGGAGTCTGCAGTTGGCCGGCCACCATCAGGCGCAGCGGCATTGCCAGTTGAGGCATCTTCAGGCCATGCGCAGCCAGCACTTCCTTGATCATGGCGGCGATGGCTTCCTTGGTCCACTCAACGGTAGCGATGCGGGCAGCGAAGTCAGCCACGGCTGGCTTCACGGCATCGGTGTAATGCTGGGCCATCAGCGCTGCATCAGGATTCGGCGCGCGGTAGAACAGCATGGCGGCGTCCGCCAGTTCGTTGATGGTGTTGGTGCGGTCTTTCAGCAGCGCCAGCACCAGCGGCAGCTCAGGTGCGCCTTCCAGCTTGCCGCCGTCGGCCAGCAGCTTCGGCGTGACCAGCTCGGCCAGGCGGGTGTTGTCGGACTGCTTGATCCAGTGGTTGTTGACCCAGGCCAGCTTGTCGTAGTTGAACTGGGCAGGCGATGCAGTCAGGCTCTCCAGGTTGAACCACTCGCAGAACTGTTCCATCGAGAACAGTTCATCGTCGCCGTGCGACCAACCCAGGCGCGCCAGGTAGTTCAGCATCGCCTCCGGCAGGTAACCCTGGGCTGGGTATTCCATCACGCTCACGGCGCCGTGGCGCTTGGACAGCTTGGCGCCGTCCGAGCCCAGGATCATCGGCAGGTGGCCGTATTGTGGCAGCTCAGCCCCGATCGCGCGCAGGATGTTGATCTGGCGCGGGGTGTTGTTGACGTGGTCATCGCCGCGCAGCACGTGGGTGATCTTCATGTCCCAGTCATCGACTGCCACGCAGAAATTGTAAGTCGGGGTGCCGTCAGGACGCGCGATGACCAGGTCATCCAGTTCCTTGTTGGCGATGGTGATGGTGCCCTTGACCACGTCGTTCCAGGTCACGTCGCCATCCAGCGGGTTCTTGAAGCGCACCACAGGCTTGCGGTCGGCTGGGATTGGCGGCAGGGTCTTGCCCTCTTCCGGGCGCCAGGTTCCGTCGTAGCGCGGCTTTTCGCCGGCTGCGGTCGCCTTATCGCGCATGGCCTGCACTTCTTCCGGCGACGAGTAGCAATGATAGGCAGTGCCGGCAGCCAGCATCTGCGCCACGACTTCGCGATAGCGGTCCATGCGCTGCATCTGGTAGAACGGACCTTCATCGTGGTCCAGGCCGAGCCACTTCATGCCGTCCAGGATCGCTTGCACGGCTTCCGGAGTCGAACGCTCCAGGTCGGTATCCTCGATACGCAGCACGAAGGTGCCGCCGAAATGGCGGGCGAAGGCCCAGGAATACAGCGCAGTGCGCGCGCCGCCGACGTGCAGGAAACCGGTCGGGCTAGGTGCGAAACGGGTACGGACTTGAGTCATTTCGGGTGGAATGCAGAAAATATAAAGGCGTTATTTTACCTGCAAACCTCCCGCTTGAGTCCGTGTCACACCTTGGGGTCTGACCCCAAGGTGTGACACGAGCTGGGCCGTTACTTGACGGTGACGGTGATGGTCTTGGACAGGCCGGGGCCGTAGCTTTGGTGGGCGCCGTTGGCGAACTGCATGGTCAGCTTGTAGGTGCCGGGTGGCAGGGTGACTTCGGTTTCGGTCTGACCTTTGCCAAAGTGCAGGTGGGTTTCGTCGAACGGGATCGATTCGCCGACCTTCATGCTGTCGCCGTTGATCAGCAGGTGGTGGTGACCGGTGTTGCTGTCCATGGTACCGGCTGGCTTCACTTCCATGCCGGTGACGGCGAATTTGACCTTGAATGGGCTGCTGACAACTGCGCCGTTCTTCGGCTCGGTAAAGTCCACCGATTGCGCTGCCGCAGTGCCCGCAACCAGGGCCATTGCGAGTGCCACCAGGATCTTGTGCATGTGTCTCTCCTTATCTTAGAGGGGGTCCAACGTACTTGACGATCAAGCCCTTCGGCCCGACTGCCCATCCGGCGCCGGAAGCCGAAAAGCCAACGGCATTCAGTTTCGTTTCCTTTTCGATAATTGTCCAGCTTTTGCCGCCATCGCGGGTATAGCCGGAGCCGGCCAGGCCTACGGCGACGAAGGTGCCGTTTACCCCAGGCACGGGAACCACGGCCGACATGAAGCCCGACGGAAGGATTTGCGCCGGCCGCCAGCCTGCGCCGCCGTCGGCGCTGGCCGCGCCGTTCAGGGTGTCCAGGCCTGGTTCCTTGTAGTCGCCGCCAGCTACGAGGCCGCGGCCCGCGCTGTCGAAGCCCACGGAAAATGCGCCTTTGCTTGCCGCAGCGGCAGGGATAGCCAATGGCGCGGCTTGCCAGGTGTGCCCCCGGTCCACGGAGCGGAACACGCGCGGTTGCGCGGCGCCGCCAGTGACGAACCAGGCGTCACCCTTCCCTCCCACGCTCAGGCAAGTGCCGCTGGCGGCAAACGCGCCCTCCTGCGGCAGCGCGGCCAGGCCATTAGGGTCGCTGACCGGTTGCCAGCTTTCGCCGCCATCAGCCGTCACCAGGACCTGGAAGGCTCCCCGTACCGGATCGCCGAAAACGATGCCGTTGCGGGCATCCCAAAACGCCATCGCGTCCCAGAAGCCTTCAGGCTCCTTGTTCACCATCAGTAACTGCCACGTGACGCCACCATCGCGCGTGCGGTACATGCGTGATGCTGCACCCGGCCCGGCACCCATCACGATGGCCGTATTGGCGTCAAAGGCTTCGATATCGCGGAAGTCGAATGCCTCCGCATCAGGAACTGGCAGCACAGTCCAGCGCTCGCCGTCGACGGTGCGCAGCACTGTCCCCTTGGCGCCACTTGCCCACGCAACCTTGTCGCTCAGGACGGACAGGCCACGCAATTCAGCGGTGGCGGCGTGATGCTGCGGCACCCAGGCCGCCGCACGGACCGGAGCGGCCGATTCGGCAGGCGGCGGCAATGCCGAGCAGCCCGCCAATGCGGCCAGGCCGGCCAGTACGGCAATTGCCGTCCATGGGTGCGCGCGCCGCATCAGTCGTGCTTGATGACGATGCTAGGGAATTTGCTGCTCATATCCTTGGCTTTTTCAGCCACCTTCACCGCGACCTTGCGTGCAATCGCCTTGTAAATGGCGGCTTCAGCGCCATCCGGCTCGGCCACCACAGTTGGCTTGCCGGAATCGGCCTGTTCGCGGATCGCCAGTTTCAACGGCAGCGCACCCAGGAAGTCCACGCCGAAGTCAGCGCACATTTTCTCGCCGCCGCCATGGCCGAAGATCTCTTCAACGTGGCCGCAGTTGGAGCAGATATGGGTGCTCATGTTCTCCACCACACCCAGGATCGGGATGCCGACTTTCTCGAACATCTTCAGGCCCTTGCGCGCGTCCAGCAGCGCGATGTCCTGCGGCGTGGTGACGATTACGGCGCCGGTCACCGGCACTTTCTGCGACAGGGTCAGCTGGATGTCGCCGGTGCCCGGTGGCATGTCGACAATCAGGTAATCCAGGTCGCGCCAGTTGGTCTGCTCCAGCAGCTGCTGCAGGGCCTGGGTGACCATCGGCCCACGCCAAACCATCGGCTCGTCCGGATCGATCAGGAAACCGATCGAGGAAACCTGGATACCGTGGCCTTCCATCGGATCCATGGTCTTGCCGTCGGAGGTGGTCGGACGGCCGGAAACGCCCAGCATCATCGGCTGCGACGGGCCGTAAATATCGGCATCCAGCACGCCGACGGAAGCGCCTTCTGCAGCCAGCGCCAGCGCCAGGTTGACCGCGGTGGTCGACTTGCCAACCCCGCCCTTGCCCGAAGCAACGGCGATGATATTCTTCACGTTCGGCATCAGCTTCAGGCCGCGCTGCACGGTGTGCGAAATGATCTTGCTGGCGATGTTCAGGTGGACCTTCGCGCCCAGCGGCTGCAGCGCAGCCAGCACATTGGCGCGGATCGCTTCAATCTGCGACTTGGCCGGGTATCCCAGCTCGATATCCAGGCTGATTTCGCCGCCTTCGACCTTCAGGTTGCGAACGGATTTGGAGGAGACAAAGTCCTTATTTGTATTAGGGTCAATTACTTTGGACAGTGCTGATTTGACGTCATCTACGGTGATACTCATGCAATTCTCCATTGGTGATGGCGCAGTCTAGCGCATCCGCTGGTAAAATGCTCTTTTTATCCACCTTACAAGCGCATCAATTATGACTCGCAAGCTGTTCGTCACCACTGCCCTGCCATACGCAAACGCTGCCTTCCACATCGGCCACATGATGGAGTACATCCAGGCCGACATCTGGGTCCGTTTCCAGCGAATGCAGGCCGAAGGCGACGGTTTGCGCGAAGTGCACTTCGTGGGCGCCGATGACACCCACGGCACCCCGATCATGATCGCCGCCGAAAAGGAAGGCATCACCCCGCAGGAATTCGTGGCCAAGATCGCCGCCGGCCGCCCGCAGTACCTGGACGGCTTCCATATTGCGTTTGATAACTGGTACTCCACCGATTCGCCGGAAAACGTGGAACTGTCCCAGGGCATCTACCGCAAGCTGCGCGAAGCTGGCCTGATCCAGACCAAAACCGTCGACCGCTTCTTCGACCCGGTCAAAGGCATGTTCCTGGCCGACCGCAACATCAAGGGTGAGTGCCCCAAGTGCCACGCCAAGGACCAATACGGCGATAACTGCGAGGTGTGCGGCGCGGCTTACCAGCCGACCGACCTGATTAACCCGTACTCGGTATTCACCAACGCCACGCCGATCCTGAAGCCTTCGGAACAGTACTTCTTCAAGCTCTCCGACCCGCGCTGCTTCGAGTTCCTGCGCGACTGGCTGAATACCCCGGGCCGTTTGCAGCCTGAGATGGTGAACAAGGTTTCCGAGTGGCTGGGCGAAGCCGGCGAAAAGCTGGCGGACTGGGATATCTCGCGTGATGCGCCCTACTTCGGCATCCCGATTCCCGACGCCCCTAACAAATACTTCTACGTCTGGCTGGACGCGCCGGTCGGCTACCTGGCTTCGCTGAAGAACTACTGCGGCAAGAAGGGCATCGACTACGACGCGCTGCTGGCCGATCCGGGCACGGAACAGATCCACTTCATCGGCAAGGACATCGTCTCCTTCCACCTGCTGTTCTGGCCTGCGATGCTGCAATTCGCCAAGCATCCGACCATCGACCGCATGAAGGTGGCGGTGCACGGCCACCTGACCGTGAACAATGAGAAGATGTCCAAATCGCGCGGCACCGGCATCTCGCCGCTGCGCTACCTGAACCTGGGCATGAATCCGGAATGGCTGCGCTACTACCTGGCCTACAAGCTGAACTCCCGCGTCGAAGACCTGGACTTCACCGGCGAAGACTTCGTGGCGCGCGTGAACTCGGACCTGATCGGCAAGTTCGTCAACATCGCTTCCCGTTGCGCAGGCTTCATTGCCAAGAAGTTCGATGGCAAGCTGGCTTCCGAACTGTCCGCCTCCTCGCAGGAATGGATCAAGAAGGCCTTGGTTGCGGAAGACGGCAGCGAACGCCAGGCATCCATCGCCGCCAACTTCGAATCGCGCGAATTCGGCAAAGCCCTGCGCGAAATCATGGAAATCGCCGACGTGGCCAACCGCTTCGTTGACGAGAACAAGCCATGGGTGCTGGCCAAGGACGAGACCAAAGTCGCCGAACTGCACGATGTCTGCACCACCGCGCTGATCCTGTTCCGCCAGCTGACCATCCTGCTGTCGCCAGTGCTGCCGGGCGTTGCCGCCAACGTGCGCACCTTCCTGAACGACGCGGCCTACACCTGGGCTGATACGTCGGTTGCAAGCGGCGCCGCCTGGCAGCCAATGCTGGGCCGCGCCATCGGCGCTTACAGCCACCTGATGACCCGCGTGGACGCCAAGATGATCGAAGACCTGTTCGATGCGCCTGCGCAGCAAGCCGCCGCCGCTCCGGCGCCGGCCGCCGCTTCCGCCGAAGCAGCTCCGGCACTTGAAGCCCCTGCCGCGGGCGACATCGAAGAACTGGCGCCTGAAATCTCGATCGATGACTTCTCCAAGATCGACCTGCGCATCGCCAAAATCGTCAACTGCGAACACGTGGAAGGCGCCGGCAAGCTGCTGCGCCTGACCCTGGACGTGGGCGAAGGCCGCTACCGCAACGTCTTTTCCGGCATCAAATCGATGTACAAGCCGGAAGACCTGGTCGGCAAGCTGACCGTGATGGTTGCCAACCTCGCCCCGCGCAAAATGAAGTTCGGCGTATCGGAAGGCATGGTGCTGGCGGCATCCGCCAAGGATGAGAAAGCCAACCCGGGCATCTACGTGCTGAACCCATGGCCAGGCGCCGAGCCAGGCATGCGCGTCCGTTAAACAGCCGAGCATGGACATAATTGTTCGCGAAGCCACCGCTGAAGATGCGTCACTGATCGCCGAGCTCACGCGCAAAGCGTGGGCCGGCAAGGTCAATGTCACCTCCAGCGGACACCGTGAAACCGCCGTCTACGTCGCCGAACACCTGCGCGACGGCGGCGGTTTTATTTTGCTGGACGGGGAAACGCCAATCGGCTCCGTGCGCTGGCTGCCACTCGACTCCGAACCCGATGTGTGGGAGATCCTGCGCATGGGCGTTGTGGCCGACTACCGCGGCACCAACCTCTCGCAGCACCTGCTGGAAGCTGTCATCCACCACGCCCTCGCCGCCGGCATCGAAGAACTGCGCCTCGCAGTACGCAGCGACCAGCCCAAGCTGATCGATTTCTACACCGCCTATGAATTCACGTTGGCCGAAGAACTCGAATATTCCCATGCCAATCCGCTGGAACCAGCCCCGCTGGTCATGCGCAGAATGTTGAGGCATTAAGACATGGACGATGAGTGGGCGAAGGAAATTGCTGAGGAAGAAGCTGAGCGCGCACGCCTCGCCATTCCAGCGCCATCGATCAGCCGAGAGGAATTCCTGGCCTGGCGTTCGCCGCGTAACGCAGACATAAATCCGGCCCGGCTGGATAACCCGCTCTGGGTATGGATGGTACAGACCCGGCGTGACGCCTATAACGCCAACAATATGTTCGATGGGCCATCCTCGTTCGATTCCGGTCCAATGTGGTGTTTCCAGCGGTTCGGCATGAGCGAGACTACACTTCCCGACGGACGACTTGTATATATTGCCGGCGAGCATGAGGACGCCTACGATCCGGATTTTCATATTTACAACGACGTAATCGTCGTTTCGCCAAGCGGTGAGATTGCCATTTATGGCTATCCCGCCAAGGACTTTGCTCCAACCGACTTTCACAGCGCCACGCTGGTCGGCGACGCAATTTATGTTATCGGCTCTCTCGGCTATCCCGAGCAGCGAAACGCTGGAATAACTCCAGTATATCGGCTTGAGCTGGCGTCCATGAAAATCTCGGCGGTGGCAACGATGGGCGATGCACCGGGATGGATAAGCAGGCATTCCGGAAAACTGTCGGACGACAACAGTTCCATTATCGTTTCAGGTGGAGAAATCTGGACGAGCGCCGAGCAGCCCACCAAGGAAAATATTGATTCCTGGGCCCTGAATATCGCGAGTGGCGAATGGCAGCGTCTCACCGAAAACAATTGGCAGCATTGGTTTGTCAGGCGCGAGGACCGGCAACGGATGCGCTTTTGGGATACACGACAGGAACAATGGCTCGCAGACCACCAGGAAATGGGTATCGAAAGTTACTGGCGCCATGCTGAACCTCCGAATCTCGCGGCGCTTAAAATGCTCTATCGTTTCGACCACGGCGGAGCCGCTCCCGTGGAAGGCGCAAAATATAATGAATTTTCCGTGACGATCGATGGTTTGCTTACGCGTTTCAGGGAAGGTTCTTATTGGCTCGAAATAATCGTGGAAGGCCAATTGACCCAGCAACGTCTCTCAGCCCTTCAGTCCCATTTGCTTGAATTCTGTTCGCAGTTGGAATCGTCCCCCTGCGTTACAGTTTCCTGACCAGCCCCTGGCATGATCACGCCAGCATTTGGCTTGAAAATGCGATGGGCTTAGGCGGTTTGGGCGGCGGCTTCTGGCAGGCAGTCAGGGAGATGGTAGCCGCGAGCGCGGCAAGGATGAGGATACGCATGGCAACCTCCAGCTGAAAGCTTGAAGTTACCAGTTTTAACGCCGGACCGTCGCACGGCCGGAGGAAATGATTATTCCGCCCACGATCAGGATAAATGCGATGGCGTGATAGATTTTCGGTGCCTCGCCGAGAATCAACGAAGAAAGCAGCGCCGTAAATAAAGGCGTCAAGTTAACAAAGAAGGACGCCACAGCCGGACCCGCTTGCTGAACGCCAGCGCCCCAGCAGCGAAAGGCAATAATCGCCGGGCCAATAGCGACATAACCCAGCGCAGCAATCAACGGCCAACTCCAGATAATCGAGGCCGAAGATATTGCGGCTTCCCCTGCTGCAAATATTCCCGACCAGACCGCGCCAAAAGCCACTTGCGCCAATAGGAAACGCGCCCAATGCCCGCGAATATCTGCCGGGCCGGTGGTACGGGTTAATAGCCAGCTATATAAAGACCAGGCAATCGTGGCCAGGATCATGAATATATCGCCTGCCACCAGCCTTAATTCCATCAGGTGCGACCATTCGCCGCGCGCCAGTACCAGTAAAACTCCGGCAATCGATAAAACAGCGCCAGCGACCTGCCGCCGCGACACGCCGGCGCCAAAAAACAGCCAGCCAGTCAGCATCATCCAGACCGGCATGCCAGACGCAACAAGGGTCACATTAATCGGGGTCGAGCTTTGCAAGGCCAGGTATTGCAAGGCGTTGTAGAGCCCGATGCCAAGCAAGCCCAGCACGGTAAAGCGCTGCCAGTTCGCCCACAGCCCGCTGCCGTGGCGGAAAATCGGTCCGGCGAAGGGCAACAGCAAGACAAATGCAATCGCCCAGCGCAGGAAGTTCAGCATGATGGGCGGCACATCGTGCGCCACCATGCGCCCGACAATAGCGTTCCCTGCCCAAAGCAATGGCGGAATGGTCAGGAGGGTTGCTGTGCGGGCTTTCATTGTGCCCGCAAGGATACGCTATTTCTGAACTAACCGCGCTTGGCCTTCTGTTTTGCCCCGCCGCCGGCGCCCTCGTCGCTCCCTGCCTTGGTACGCGACGCTTCATTCTTGGTATTGCGTTTGGCCGTGTTCTTGTTGCCCGCCTGGTCGGATTCGACGTTCTGCACCGATTGGCGGTTCTGTTTGCTGAGTTGTTTGCTCTGAGCCATGGCTGCCTCCTTTTGCTGAATCGAGCCGTCACTGTGGCTCGCGCGCCGCCCGGGGTCTGTGCGCTGGCCAACCGGCGTGGCTGCATGCCCACGGCAAGGGAAGTTTTCCTTGTCGTCGAACTGGGCAGCAGTGACAATGGGGGCGCAGCACGAAGCCTAAACAACAATATTAAGAAGGTATTCATGAAACGACTGCTCCCAGCCATCCCCCTCCTCCTTCCCGTCGCCGCTTCGGCGCAAACCCAGGTCAATATTTATGGCGTGGTCGACGCCTTCGCCGGCCGCACCGCAACCGCCAGCGCGCCGGCCGTCAACGCCGTGAATAGCGGCGGCATGATCACTTCCTACTACGGCTTTTCCGGCACAGAAGCACTAGGCGGCGGCATGAAGGCCCAGTTCCAGGTCGAAGGCTTCTTCCGTGGCGATACCGGCGAAGCGGGCCGCTTCCCAGGCGAGGCAATGTTCGCCCGCAATGCCAACGTCGGCCTGGCCGGCGAATTCGGCATGGTGCGCATGGGGCGTATCGCCAACCCCTTGTTCGTGGCCGTCGGCCAGATCAACCCTTTCGGCCCGTCGACCCGCCTTTCGCCGCTGATCAACCAGATTTACACCGCCGTCGGCGGCAATGCGACGCTGGGCGATACCGGCTGGAGCAATTCGATCCAGTACGCCTCGAACCCGGTGTACGACACCACCTTCGTCGCCCAATATTCGCTGGGCGAGCAACCCGGTGCGCACAATAACAACTGGGCTGCCGTCGCAAAATATGTCGGCAAAGAGTTGGCCGTGACGGTGGGCGCCGTCAATGTACGCTTCGGCCCCGGCTTGAGCGCAGCCGTGCCGGAGCAGCGCACCTACCTTGCCGCAGCCTCCTACGATTTCAAGGCGGTCAAGCTGTACGCCTCCTACTCCGACCACCAGGCAGAAGTCAGCGAACGCGATGCCCATTCGGTGCAGGCCGGCTTCACGATTCCCACCCATGGCGGTGCGGGACGCTGGATGGTGGCCTGGTCGCGCCTGACCGAAAAAGCAAAAGTGGTGCCGGAATTCCACCGCGACACGGCGGCCGCCGGCTACGATTACAACGTTTCGCCGCGCACCGACCTGTATGCGGTGCTGATGTACGACAAGATTAGCAACGCTGGCAAGGGAAATACCTACGTAGCTGGCATCCGGCATCGTTTCTAGCGAGAAAAGACGGTAGAATGTCCGTTGCTGAACCCAGTTATTTTCACAATATGAAATTCCTTAAGCAGAATCACAAATACGAGTCCGACCACACCTTGTTCATCAAGGAACTGAAGGCCAAGAACCCGCAAATGGAAGCAGGCCAGCAAGCCGGCCGCGCCATCCTGTGGGACAAGCCGGTAACTCCGCTGGACGAGCAGGCCCGCAACAAGGCTTCGACCGTCAAGCAACAGGCTTACGTGTACCAGAACAAGGTATAAGAGCCGGGACGGCACACAGCATGTCGCCAAAAGACGCGGTGGACGAACAGGCCGAACAGGCTGAACTGGCCGTCGCCGCGGATTTGCCGCCTGACGCAGGCGGCCCCAGCAGCGGCGCGGCAGACGCGCCACCCGATGCGAGCGCCCCGGCGGAAGCCGAAGGCGCCGCTTTTGCACGCCTGTATGGCGAGCCGGTGCTCAAGCTGCCGAACGACCTCTACATCCCGCCCGACGCGCTGGAAGTCATCCTCGAAGCGTTTGAGGGCCCGCTGGACTTGCTGCTGTACCTGATTCGCAAGCAGAACTTCAACATCCTCGACATACCGATGGCCCAGGTCACGCTGCAATACCTGAGCTACGTGGAAGAGATCCGCAAATCCAACCTGGAGCTGGCGGCAGAATACCTGCTGATGGCAGCCATGCTGATCGAGATCAAGTCGCGCATGCTGCTGCCGCAGCGCCAGCACGACCTCGATGTGGAAGCGGAAGACCCGCGTGCGGAACTGGTGCGCCGCCTGCTCGAATATGAGCAGATCAAGCTGGCCGCCTACGACCTGAATACCCTGCCCCAGGTCGGCCGCGACTTCGTGCGCACCCAGATCTTCATCGAACAAAGCCTGGTGCCGACCTGGCCGGAAGTTGCCGTGGTCGACCTGCAGGATGCCTGGCGCACGCTGATGAAGCGCGCCACGCTGAAGCAGCACCACAAAATCACCCGCGAGGAGCTGTCGGTGCGCGAGCACATGACCTCCATCCTGCGCAAGCTGCAATCGAGCCGCTTCATCGAATTCACCGAGTTGTTCAACCCGGAATCGCCGCCGCCGGTGGTGGTCGTGAACTTCGTGGCGATGCTGGAGCTGGCCAAGGAAACCCTGATTGAAATTACCCAGGCGGAGCCGTTCGCACCGATTTACGTGCGTCTTGCGTATTCGCCTGCCTGACTAAAAACTATGAAAATCATCTCCAATATCGAAGAACTGCGCGACCAACTCAGTGGCCAGTTACGTACAGCATTCGTCCCGACCATGGGCAACCTGCACGAAGGCCACTTGTCCCTGATGCGCCTGGCGCGCAAGCACGGCGACCCGGTGGTGGCCTCGATTTTCGTGAACCGCCTGCAGTTTGGCCCGAACGAGGACTTCGACAAATACCCGCGCACCTTCCAGGCTGACGTGGAAAAACTGGAGAAGGAAGGCGTCTACGTGCTGTTCGCGCCGACGGAAAAAGATATGTATCCGGAGCCGCAGGAATACCGCGTGCAGCCGCCGGACGGCCTGGGCAATACACTGGAGGGCGAATTCCGTCCTGGCTTCTTCGGTGGCGTATGCACCGTGGTGACCAAGCTGTTCTCCTGCGTACAGCCAAAAGTGGCGGTGTTCGGCAAGAAGGATTACCAGCAGCTCATGATCGTGCGGAATATGGCACGCCAGCTTGGCATGCCGACCGAGATCGTCGCCGCAGAGACCTACCGCGCGGATGACGGCCTGGCCCTATCGTCGCGCAATATGTACCTGTCGGCCGAAGAGCGCGCCGAAGCGCCAGCCCTGTACCGCGCGCTGAACCAGGTGGCTGACGAAGTACGCGGCGGCCACCTCGACGTATTCCAGCTCGAGCACAAGGCAATGGATGAACTGGCTGCCCGCGGCTGGAAGCCTGACTACATCTCGATCCGCAAGCGCAACGACCTGCAGCCGCCGAACGCCGGCGACCTGGCGCAAGGCGAAAAGCTGGTGGTACTCGCCGCCGCTAAACTCGGCACCACCCGCCTGATCGACAACCTCGAAATCTGATTAGCGCAACGCTTCGGCGACCTGGTCGCCGAATTCCATGCCATGCAGCTGCGATGCCAACTGGATGGTGCGCATCGCGCATATTTCGACAGCCGGTGAGCCCGGCTGTTGCATGCAGCGCTGTTGATGCAGCGCTGCAAACTCCTCCGCCTGCGCACTGCTGCCATGCGCCGAAGCCAGCGCGGCAACCAGGGCGATGCCGATTGCCAGTTGCACCTTGATCGGCAAGGTCCAGCAGTAACGGATATAGAACATGGCGCCTCCTCAAAGCTAGCCTGTTCCCGATGCTACGCAGGTGATATTTCCGCTTAATGACTCAATATGTTGATTTTGCGCAACTAGTGTTTTACTAGCTTCGTCCTGCTTATCGGAAAATTCCCACAATTCCTTTCTTTATTGTAGGATGCTCCACTTGTGAATTTTCACTTGCAGACTGAATCTCAGTAAATAGGAATAACAGGATGGAATTCCGGTTGGGCGCTAGCGCCGTTACCAGGGCCGTTAGTACCCACGACCGAAGCAGCAACGCATCCCTTTTTGCCAAGGTGTTATGCGTAGCCGTCCTCGTCCTCGCTGCCGGCGCAGAATCGAAGCGTTGGCTCAACACGCGTGAGACCAAATCGGCCATGCTGGTCGCCCCGGCCCAGCCGGGCAAGATCAGCTTCATCCCCCGTTCCGCCACCCTGTTACCCCGCCCGCCCAATGCCCCTTCCGCACATTCCAGCGCCATGACGCCCCTGCCGGGTGGCCGCATGGCTGCCTTCTGGTGGGCCGGCAGCCGGGAAAGCGGGCCGGACGTGAAGGTCTATTCTTCGCACTGGGAAGATGGCAAATGGACCAAGCCATGGGAAGTGGCCAGCCGCGAATCGCTGTCGGCAGCCCTGGGCTACGGGGTCCGGCGCGTCGGCAACCCGGTTGCCTGGGCATCCCCCGAAGGACGCATCAACCTGTATGTGGTGGCGACCGGCCTTGGCGGCTGGGCCGCATCGCGCATCGTCCAGATGGTCTCGGATGACCTGGGCAAGAGCTTCTCGGTCAAGCGCGTGCTGCCGATGTCGCCCTTATTTAATACCAGTATGCTGGTGCGCACCACCCCGGTCGGCCTTGCCGACGGCGGCTGGCTGCTGCCTGCCTATTTCGAGATGGGGATCAAATACCCATTGATGCTGGCCTTCGACCAGGACGGCGATCCGCGCTGGATTTCCCGCATTGGCAGCCGCATTTCGACGCTGCAGCCAACCATCGTTCCCTTCTCCTCGTCCGAAGTACACGCCTGGATGCGCGATTCGAGCGGCGAGCAGCGCGTGCAGCATGCGCGCAGCAGCGACGGCGGCGTCAATTGGGACGACTTGCCTGCCCTTTCGCTGCCGAACCAGAGTACCTCGCTAAGCGCCCTGCGCCTCAGCAACGGGAATATTGCCCTGCTGCATAACCACGTGCTGCCCGGCGGCACCGACCGCAATGTGCTGCGCCTGTCAACCACTAGCGACGGCCGCAACTGGACGCGCGTGACCGATATTGCCCACGGCAGCGCGGGCGAAGAATTTTCGTATCCCGACCTGCACCAGGTCGGCGATGAACTGCACATCACCTATACTTCGCGCCGCGAAGCGATCGCCCACCATGTGATCGAGCTGGATTTTGAAGGTGGTTCGGAATGACCCTTCCTGACCTGCTGCTGCAAAACACGTATGGCAAGGTGGCATGGGGCATCGTGCTCACCACCGTGCTTGTCACCATGCTGCCGGCTTCGCGCCAGCTTTCGCGGCGTGCAATCGCCCAGCTCCTGGGCTTCATGATCGTGCTGGCGCTGTTGCCGGGAAAATTCTCGCCCGCGTACTGGATCGCCCTTGCGCTCCAGTGGCCAAGCGGCCTGCTGGCCGGCCTTTGCCTGGCGCATTTGGCGCGGCCCTCGATGCCGTCCTCCGCCCACAACGGCATGCCACTCGCCTTGGCTGGCGCGATCGCGCTGTTTGGCACCGTTCTTTATCTTGATGCGCTGGGACTGGTCTCGCTCAGCCTGTATTTCTGGGGCTTCGGCCCACGCGGGGCGCCGCTCTTTGCGCTGGCTGCGATGGCGCTGTGTGTGGCCCTGGTGATCCAGGACCGGTCGCGCCCGCAGTCCTTTGCGGCCCTGGGCGCCCTTACCCTTTTCACCTTATTGCGCCTGCCCACCGGGAACCTGTGGGATGCGCTGCTCGATCCTATGCTTTGGATCTGGGCCGTGCTGACGCTTTCCATCCATGCGTGGCGCAAATGGGAACGCAAATCTGCAACAAACAAATTGAATGAAGGAGTAGGTCAGTGTTAAATCGTAAATGGTATTCGCATCCGGTCCTGTTGACCGGTATTGCCATCAATATTTTCGCGCTAGTTCTGGCCGTGTCGGCCAAGGGATCGCCTGAGCAGCTGACGCGCGTGCTGACCGAAGACGGCATCATCGAATGGATGCAGTTCCTGAGCTTCGCCATGACTGCTGGCCTGCTGGTATTCGCTGGCTTCGAACGCTGGAAACGCAGCGGCATCGACCTGGCCACCCTTGGCATGCTGGGCCTGGGCCTGGTAGTCGCCGCCGCCGCAATGGAAGAAATCAGCTGGTTCCAGCGCATCCTGCACGTGCAGTCTTCCGAGTTCTTCATGCAGAACAACCGCCAGGGTGAAACCAACCTGCACAACCTGGCGATCGGCAAGGGCGGCAGCATCCACAAGACCATCATGCTGAAGGTGATCCTGCTGGCCGGCCTGACCCACAACGTGATCCTGCCGCTGCTGGCGCGCACCCGCCCTGCCGTGCGCAACTTCGTCGAAAAGTTCGGCGTGTACCTGCCGCCGCTGCCAGTTTCCATCATCTACCTGGTGCTGGTGGCCTTGTCGCACGTGCTGATCGACCATCCGCGCAAGGGCGAACTGGGCGAACTGTTCGGCGCCGTGCACTATATGTCCACCATCTTCGCCGCTTACTTCCTCGGTTTCGGCTACGGCCAGCCGGCAGTGTTCCAGCAGGGCGCCGAATCGCGCCTGGTAGACAAGCTGTTCAGCTGCCTGATGGTATTCCTGCTGCTGACCGCCTGGCTGCTGAGCGCCGGCGCCGGCGCCATGATGGACTAAGAATATGAAGCAGACTGCAGCCCGCCTAGCCCGCCTGACCCAATGGGCAGGCCCTTACGCCACCCTGGTGCAGATGGTGATCGCCGGCCTGGTGATCCTGTCGGTCTCCCGCCTTGGTCTGGTGGCCTGGCAATGGGAGCGCGTCAGCGCCACCGGCATCCTGGGCGAGATCATGGTCCAGGGCGTACGCGCCGACCTGATCCTGCTCGGCTACCTGTTGGCGCTGCCGCTGGTGCTGGCGCCCTTCCTGGCGCAACGCTATTCGGCGCGCGCCTGGCAACTGTTGACCGTGACCTGGGCCAGCCTGGGGCTGCTGTTCATCATCTTCATGGAACTGTCCACGCCGCAGTTCATCATGCAATACGATTTCAGGCCGAACCGCCTGTTCATCGAATACCTGTCGTATCCAAAAGAAGTTGCCGCCACGCTGTGGAATGGCTTCCGCCTGGCCGTGATCCTTGGTATCGGCGGTACCGTTTTGCTGACTGTGCTGGTATTCCGCCTGCTGAAGTCGGCCTCGGCCGGCACCGGCATGTGGTCGCCCAAGCTGGTGCTGCTGACCTGGCCGCTGCTGGTGCTGCTGGTGGGCTTCCAGATCCGCTCCACTACCGAGCACCGTCCTGCCAATCCGGCGACGTTCGCGCTGACCGGCGATGCCATGGTGAACTCGCTGATCATCAACTCGCCATGGTCGGTGATCGATGCGATCACGTCGATGCGCAAGGAAGCCAACTCCTCCGAAATTTACGGCAAGTTCCCGCGCGAGAAAGTCTTCCCGACCGTGACGGCTGCACCGTGGCTGCGCAATTACCAGTTCACGCAGCCGGAGCTGCCAACCCTGCATGCACAGCAAGCCGCCATCCAGCGCGACAAGCCGCTCAACCTGGTGATCGTGCTGGAAGAAAGCCTGGGCGCCACCTTCGTGCAATCGCTGGGCGGCCTGCCTGTCACGCCGGAACTGGAAAAGCTGAAAAACGAAGGCTGGTGGTTCGAGCAGCTGTATGCCACCGGCACCCGTTCGGTGCGCGGCATCGAGGCTGTGGTGGCAGGTTATGCGCCGACCCCGGCGCGCAGCGTCGTCAAGCTCTCGCTGGCGCAGCAGAACTTCTACACGCTGGCACTGGGCCTGGGCAAGCAGGGCTACCACACTGAATTCGTGTATGGCGGCGAAGCGCACTTCGACAATATGCGCAGCTTCTTTACCGGTAACGGCTTCCAGAACGTGGTGGACCGCGGCGACATGCAGCCGAAGTTCGTCGGCAGCTGGGGCGCCTCGGATGAAGACCTGTTCGACAAATCGCTGGAGCGCCTGAAAACCCTGCATGCGCAGAAGAAGCCGTTCTTCAGCCTGATCTTCAGCTCGTCCAACCACGAACCGTTTGAATTCCCGGATGGGAAAATCGCGCTGCACGACCCGGCCAAGCAGACCGTCAACAATGCGGTCAAATACGCCGATTACGCGCTCGGCAAATTCATCGCCGCCGCAAAGAAAGAGGACTACTGGAAGGATACGGTATTCCTGATCGTGGCCGACCATGACAATCGCGTGTATGGCAACAGCCTGATGCCGATCAAGAAGTTCCACATTCCCGGCCTGATCCTGGGTGCGGACGTGGCGCCGAAGCGCATCACCACCCTGGCCAGCCAGATCGACCTGGGCCCTACCCTGCTGTCGATGATCGGCATTTCGAGCACGCACCCGATGATCGGGCGCGACTTCGTCAAGGACAGCACTACTCCGGGCCGTGCGATCATGCAGTTCGATAATTACTTCACCTGGCTCGAAGGCGATACCGCCACCATCCTGCGCCCAAGCCAGGATCCGCTGATCGGCCGTTACGACTTTGCCAAGGGCGAGTTGCAGCTGACCGACACCAAGCCGACGCAAGCGCAGGTCGAACAGGCAATGGCGCATGTGATCGCGCCGTCGCTGCTGTACCGCGAACAGCGCTACCGCTTGAGCAAATGAATCTTTGGAGTGGAATGGGAGCGCCCGGCAGCGGGCGCTCCTGCTGCATCACGTCGTGACGCTCTGGGTCCAGGCCAGCGCCGACAGGTGGGCCTTGTTGACGTCCTCAGGGGACAGCGAGAGCGAATCGGCCAGCGAGCTGACCAGGTTCGAATTCAATTCGCAGGCCTCGGCCAGTGCCAGGAACGGGCCATATTTGCCGCCGCGCGTCAGCAGCGCCTTCACCACTTCGTCGTTCAACTGGATCTCTTGCAGCACATCCTTCATCGGGATGCCCAGCAGGCGGTCCAGCAGCGAGAACATGCCCGCCACGAAGATATTCTCCGCGTCGGCCTTGCCCAAGGCCTTCTGGCCCAGCAATTCGGCCAGGCGGCCGCGCACCACGGCCGTTTCCAGCAGCACCGGCGAGAAGCCGGAGGTGGACGCGGTGGCCAGCAACAGGGTCAGCCAGCGGTACATCGGCTGGTAGCCCAACAGCTGGATCGCCTGTTTCAGCGACTGCACTTCGCGCCCGGCGCCGAAACCAGCCGAGTTGATGTACTTCAACAGCTTGTACGACAAGGCCGCATCGCGCTTCAGTACGCTTTCGAGCTGGGCCACGTCGGCATTGGCATTCACCATCTGCATCAGTTGCAGGATGATGGTTTGCGAGGGATTCAGGCCCTGCCCTTCACTGCCCGGACGCGGTGTCAGGTGCAGCTTGCCGACAAAGGCGTCCAGCCCAAGTGCGGCGCAGGCGTCGAAATCGGCCCAGGTGGTGACCGGACGGCCCACCATGCGGATATTGGAAGTCTTCAGCAGCGAATAGGCGCGCGCCTGCGCGGCCACATCGGCGCCGGTAAAGCGTACTTCGACATACGAACAGATAGTGCCCAAACGGCTGCCCACGCGCGCCAGGTCGGCTTCGCGCAGCAGGATGCCGACGCCGCCGGCACGCAAGCCCTGCACCGCGGCCAGCGTGGTCGGGTTGGCCAGCTCGGAGGTCTTCAGCGACAGCACGGTATGCTCGGGCGGCAGGTCGAACATCGAATCGGTCGACAGCATGCCGGGCACAGCTTGCAGGAACAGGGTCTTCTGCTTCAGCAGCCAGCCATGTTCGGGATGGTTCACCTGGCTGGCGACGAAGCCGACCAGGCCTTCGAGCTCTTCCAGGGTGGGCACATGGGAAGCAGCTTCCTGCTGCCATGTAAGTTCGTAGCCGACCACGCGCTGCTCGGGATCGAGCAGGGGTTCACGAACCAGGAAATGTGTCTGATGCATACGTGGTCTTATGCTTGACTCAGGAGGGAACGGCGGCAGCCAGGGCGCCGCCGCCGCGAATTACTGGTACAACCGGGATCAGGCGCCCAGCTTTTCGAAAATCTTGTTCAGCTTTTCATCCAGGGTGGCTGCGGTGAACGGCTTCACCACGTAGCCGTTG
>Ga0102591_1002570_pt1 | contig 19073 bp, 17 predicted proteins | sample AraplaCol_mCL_r2_2_FD_76860 | JGI IMG/M metagenome (GOLD analysis project Ga0102591, IMG submission 76860) | Arabidopsis root microbial communities from North Carolina, USA - plate scrape MF_Col_mCL_r2 (SPADES assembly) (version 2) | ecosystem: Host-associated > Plants > Roots > Endosphere... | reverse complement strand
CAACCGTTATACTTGCCGCCCGCTCGCAAGGGCGGCACACGCAACACGTCGGGGCGTAGCGCAGCCTGGTAGCGCATCTGCCTGGGGGGCAGAGGGTCGTCGGTTCGAATCCGGCCGTCCCGACCATCTATTCAATGACTTAGGTGACGGTGGGTTGTCCCGTCACCCTAAAGTCACCCTAATATCACCCTATCGCGTGGTTCTAAAGGGTACGTGGAATGACACTTCAGGAATTCATGGCCGTCAATCGGATTGAGCCGGCGGTCTGGGAAGCGTCGTGCTGCGATTGGTCCATGCTAGAAGAAATTCTGAGCGACTATCGCCAGCAGCAGCGTGTCCTCACGGAGTGCGCCACATCCTCGGCGCGTCTAATCCAAGAGATGCCCCGCGTCCATTCCGTGCGGTGGAGAATTAAAGACGAGCAGCATCTTCTCGAGAAGATCGTGCGTAAGCGCGCCGACGGAGAGCCTAAGTACCAGAATCTCAACGCTGCGAACTACTTCGAGATTGTCACTGATCTGGTCGGCATACGTGCGATTCACTTGTTCAAGGAGAACTACGCAGAAATCCATGATGCACTCAGAAACACATGGATTCCCACCGAAAGTCCAGTGGCGTACATCCGTGACGGCGACCCCGAGCAACTACAGGACGACTACAAGCGTAACGATCTCACGGTGAAGGTCCACCCCGCCGGCTATCGCTCAGTGCACTACGTCTTTCAATCAACGCCTACTATCCGCCCAATCAAGTTTGAGGTTCAAGTTCGGACGATATTTGAAGAGGGATGGAGTGAGATCGACCACAAAGTCCGATACCCAAACTTCTCGAATAACGAGCTAATTGCCTATTTTCTGGCGATCTTTAATCGTCTTGCCGGAAGCTCGGATGAGATGGGTAGTTTCGTCCAAAACCTGGCGCAATCAATTGACTCATACGAAGCTCGTCTTTTAGCCGCGAGTGAAGCGAAGCGCGAAAGCTTGGAGAAGATGGACGACTTGATTGAGCAGCTCGGTCGGCTGAAGGAGAGAGATGCGAAATCAACGGCGACGATTACCCAGCTGAAGGCCCAAGTCTCAAAAATGCGGAATGAGCAACTCGCAAGCGCGCTGCTTCCCATGCCGAAAATGACATTTGACATGAGTTCGAAGGATCTGAAGGAAGTATACGTAAGCAAGTTGAGCGAACTTGCGCAGTTGGGCATTGTTAAAACGCGAAAGCCCGGCAAAGACGATTGATTCGGCATCTAGCGTCTAGCTAGTTGTCAGCGTGTCTAGTCCGCTAACGCTCCGCGATACTCTCGAAGCGCAATCCCCGTTGTGACACATTGCCACGGCGCATCGTGTCCCTCGAGATAGGCCTTCGTCATCGTCTCACTGCTGTGCCCCATCAACGCCTGCACCTGCTGCAGCGTCCACCCCGATTCCTGCAAGAGCGCACCGCCCAAGCTCCGGATCTCGTGGAAGGTCGGCGGGTTGTCGCCGGCGATCTCCGCCTCGTCGCGGGCATCTGCGAACGCGCGCGATAGCTGCTCGGGTAGAACCTGCGTGTGGTGCGTGCGCGCCTTCGCGCGCTTTTCCTGCGGTCGCGCCTTCTCCGGCAGCCGGTGCACCACGAACGGCGACACGACGGCATCCCTTGCACGCGCCAGCACAGCCTCCAGTTCGGGACCGATGGTGATCTGCAGGCGCACGCCGCTGCTGTCCTCGGTCTTCGACGGCACGACCCACAGCGAGCCAGCCCGCGCGTCGGAGAAGCGGAGGCTCACCACATCCTCGCGCCGCAGCAGCGTCAGCAGCGACAGGTCCATCGCGACCCACGCCGGCGCCTTGCCCCAGATCTTCTGGTAGTCCTCGATTGTGAGGTGGGCGCGCTTGCGCTCATGCGTGAACTTGCGCGTGGCGAGCGCCGGATTGCTTTCCATCCAGCCTTCCTCGACCGCGCAGGCGAGGATCCAGCCCGAGCACCAGGCGGAACTGCTGCCGCGCGCGTGGAGATGCGCGCAGTGCTAACCGTGAGCATTGCCAGTTCGCGCACTCCGAGACCTGCCTCAATCCGGCAAATCACGCTTTCGTACACCTCCGCCGTCTTCACAGCCCACTTCCGGCCCGGGATGTCGTCTGCTCGGAACACGTTGATCGCATCGGTAACGCCTTCTCGGTGCCCAACACCTTCGCGACGAGATCGGCCGTGGGAATCAGGATCGCGTTGAGCTTCTTCGCCGCGCCGGCAGGTGATCACCGGCAGCGGCTCGGTGATGACTAGGGCACATTGCCGCGTAGAGACATGCCCTCGCTTCCGGATGCACACCAGCAAGGGCTATGGAGACTCCAGCTGCCGCAGCGGCAGAAAGCAGCGGATAGGTGTCTCCGCTGGGTTGGTCGGCTGGACTCGGATGATTTGACAGCGCCCTCCCCCCGGTGACTCGTACCAGAAGTTGCGCCACGAAACAGTCGCATGGAATAGGCGCTAGGAACTTCCGAAGCTGGATGCCCCTTGCATGAATGGAATGAGCATGGCGTACAGGTCGGAAGTTGGGTTCAGATTCGACGTCGGCAATCGTTCGCTCGATGTAGTCCGCTTCGAACTGACAGAAGGCGTATCGCAGGCGTTCCGGTTGGAGCTGGAACTTTCCAGTGACGATGACGGGGTCGACGGACTGGAGCTGCTGGACCGCGATGCCGTGTTCACGATCGAGCGCGACGGCGTGGCCGACCGCGCCGTGGCTGGCATCGTCACCGCCTTCGAGCAAGGCGATAGTGGCTTCAGGTTTACGCGTTACCGGGCCGTGATCGAATCGCCGCTGGCGCGCCTGGGACTGCGCTACAACAGCCGCATCTTCCAACAGGTCAACGCGCCGGAAATCCTGTCGACGATCCTGAAGGAGCATCGTCTGCAGGGCGCGAAAACGACGTACCTCGGTAATCACGAACCGCGCGAGTTCGCCGTCCAATATCGCGAGTACGACGACCGATTCCTGTACCGGCTGGCGACTGAAGAGGGCATCGTCTACTGGCACCAGACCGAAGGCAGCCAATCGCGGCTGGTGCTGACTGATCGCATCGATACCGCGCCCCTGCTCGGCGGCGAGGTGCTGTACCAACCCGCACCGTCCGGCGACGCACCGGTGCCGCACCTATGGCACTTCGCCCATCGCCGCCAGCTCGCGCCCACGCGCGCGACGCAGCGCGAATACAGCTTCCACAACCCGCAGTATGACCAGGAGCACGGCAGCCGTGCCTGGGCCGCCGAGCGTGCGGTCGGTGACTTTGAGTTTTATGACTACGCTGCGGGGTACAAAAGGGATGAAGTTGGGAAACCCTTTACCCGCACCAAGCTGTCAGGCCTGCGGAATCTGGCCGAGCACGCGCTGATCGAAGGCGACGATGCGCGCCTGTGGCCCGGCTTGGCGTTCGACCTGACCGGACATTCCAACGAAGCGCTCAATGCGCGCTGGCGCGTGATCGCGATGCGCCACCGTGGCGAACAGGCGGCCTCGCAGGAAGCCGATGCGGCCGGCGCGGAACACGGTAGCCGCTACGAGTTTGCAGCGACCGTGGTGCCGGCCCACTACGACTGGAAGCCGGAGCCTGCCCCGCATCCCGTGATCGACGGGCCGCAAGTAGCGGAAGTGGTGGGCCCAGAGAACGAAGAGATCTACACCGATATTCACGGAAGAGTGAAAGTGTACTTTCCGTGGGATCGCGAAGGTGATCGCAAGGAATCGAGCTCGTGCTGGATCCGTGTCTCGCAGGGGTGGGCCGGTGCGATGTACGGCTTCGTGGCGATCCCGCGGGTCGGGCACGAAGTCATCGTCAGCTTCCTGGACGGTCGAATCGATCAACCGATCGTGACGGGGCGCGCGTACAACGCTGCGAACCGACCGCCGTATGAGTTGCCGCTGCATAAGACGCGCACGACGTTCAAGACCCAAACCCACAAAGGCAAGGGCTACAACGAGCTTCGCTTTGAAGACGAGGCCGGGCAGGAAGAGATCTTCGTCCACGCGCAGAAGGACCGAAACATCGTCGTGGAGAACGACGAGACGACGAAGGTCAAGCACGATCGTACGGAGGACGTCGGCAACGACGAGACGATCCAGGTCGGCCATGACCGCAAGGAGATGGTGGGCAACGACGAGACCCTGAGCGTCGGCCAGGACCGGCACGAGACGCTCGGTCGAGACCACTTCGTCGACATCGGCCGTTCGCGGCATGTCACTGTCGGGAAGGACTTGGTCGAGGACATACGTAATGTTCGCATTGAGAAGACCGCAGCCGATCGCACCGCCGAAACTGGCGGGCATTACGAACACAAGGTGGCAGGAAGGCACGACATTGAAGCGGGCGAACGCGTCACATATCGCACGCGTGTCATTGAACTGCAGGCGAGCGAGAGCCTGACATTTCGCGGCCCCGGTGGTGCCATCACCCTCAACGACTACGGCATCACCATTGAAGCCGTCCAGATCGATCTCAAGGGCCCTGTGAAGCACGATCCCGATGGCGCCGGCAATGTGATGTCCATGTTCGGACAGCCCATCGCAGGTGAGGCTCCGGGCTTCAACTGGATCTGGCGCTCCACTGGTGACTGACAGGGAAATCTTGCATGAGTGCGCCTAATCCCCCCAAGCCGATCACGGCGATCCGCTTCGGCTATCCCTTCAAGACCAAGCAAGACAAAGAAATCACCGATCCTCAGGCCTTCTATGAGGGGCTGGCGAACGTACAGGGTGGCCATTACCTGTTGAGTCCGCACGGCTTCTTCCACGGTGGCATACATGTCGCATGGGCCAGTAGCAATGCGTTTCAAGTAGAGCAGGGCGCCCGCTGCCTGGCCGATGGTGAAGTCGTCGCCTATCGCATCAACCGACGGTACAACGACGCTACACCTGGCACGGCCGGTGACGGCCCGGTACTGCGGCCGTATTCCACCGGTTTCGTACTTGTGCGTCATCGCTTGCAGGCTCCTACGCCGCCGCAAGCGCCCAAGCCGGCGCCAATGGGGAACCCTGGCGCTGACATTCGCAACTGGGGTACATGGCTTTGCGAAGACCCGCAAGGACGCAAGCATCTCGCGTGGCTGCGTCACGGCACTTCGTTGACAGTAGAAGTCGGAGCGATCAATCCAGGCGACAGTGGGTATGTCCCCGTCCTGGCCACGAGTGGCTTCGGTATACCGGACCAAGGTTGGATCAAGCGTAATTGCCTGGCGATTGATCCCCTGGCCGGAACCAGTATTCGCAGCAAGATGGGCTTCAAGGATGTAGTCGCAACTCAGGTCTATCGCGGTGATTCGGTAGACCCGGAGGCCACTGCTGCGCACGCGCAGAACAAGGCCGAACGGGAACATCCAGCAACACCGCCTGCGCCGACGTTGACGCTATACAGCCTATACATGCACTTGGCGGATTTCGAAAGCTATGGCGAGCATCCGGCGTGGAAGCGTCCGGGATACTGGCCGGCTAAACGGTATCGAGTGGGCAAGAAGGCGAATGACACCATCGGAAAAGAAAAGAGTGGACGTCAGTGGGTAAAGCGATTCCCTTCAAGTAGTTCGATTGCTGACCTTGTTTCCCCTTTTCGTGAATACGTGAGCAACTTCACCTCTGCCCTTGAGAGCGCAGGTATTACGGTAAGAATCAATACAACGTTTCGGCCGCCACAACGGTCATATCTCATGTATTACGCGCGCCAGGTCGCTACGGGCACCATGGCTCCAGACAAAGTGCCAGACTTTGCGCCTCAAGGCGAGGATGAGCCTGTGAGTATTGATTGGGCGCACCTAGATGAAGCCGGAAAGTCGGACCATAAAGCTGCCGTTGCTGCCGCGAAGGCGATGGACCTGGCGTATGGAGCTGCTGGCGCGATCGGGCGGCCGTACGCGTCCAACCACAATCATGGCAAGGCCATTGATATGGCGTTTGTGCCCGAATGGGGGGGTGGGAAGAAAGTGAAAAGTGCGAATGGGACATTCGTCGACATTTCAGGCAAGAGAGATCTGATGGATGTCGGGGCTACATACAGTGTCTTTCATTGGAACTACGCTGGACCTAAGAAAAAGCATGATGAGCCACATTGGTCTGTCGATGGAAGCTAAGTAATGCGCGCTCATATATTCCTCGTAATCCTGATGAGCTATACAACGGCCTTTGCTGGAGACGGTCGGCTTGAGTTCGGTGGATGGCGCAACGTGCGTGCTGATTCGGATGATGCGTCACTCCAAGATCTGACATTCGCAATGCTCCCGTCTGAAGTGCGGGTGGGAACACGTCTCCTAGCATACGATCACAGTAAGCGACGACTGGTGTGCTGCTTCCAGGTGATGTCATCCGTGCTGCACGAGGATGTGTTGAGGAAGAAGTACCAGCTTCCTGAAGTTCGCATTACTGATTTGACTAATGGCTGGAGCGAAACGAAGCCATACGCGCCGCTTATCCAACAGCTTCGCCGCGTCGGAGACCTTGTTAACTATAAGTTTGGCTCCGATTCGGGAAGTCTTGGTGGGCTACTGACTTCATATGGGGCCACTCTTGTGAACGGAAAACTACGATATGAGAAGTCGTCCTTCACCGTGACACGAAAGATCGATGCGCTGGGAGGTGATGACGGCGCTATCGAGACTTTCGTTGTGACGCAGGCAGATCCGAAAGGAGTCAGCGGTAAGCGAATTGAAGTGCCATACGGAACATGGTGAAAAATGAATAAGACTTCGGCTATTGGCCTGAACATCCGTCAGCAAGCGACAGCACAAAGTCCTATCCTCGGTCTGCTCGTGCGCAAGAGCATCATCGAAGTTGGCGAGCATTCGCCGGACGGAAAATGGGCGCGCATCAGTCGCATTATCGAAGGCGGCATCGAATCAGCTTCATTGGATGGGGCAGTGCCGCCTGGGGCTGTCAGTGGATGGGTGTACTTGGCGGAGCTCGATCCCGAGCCGTCCCCAGAGGCCTTCGACAAGGTCGTGAATCTCACGTCACCGTACTTGGTTAAGCAGGGCGACGTCGTAGGCTATCTCGGCGAAGATGTGCCGGCTCGTGCGAAGCCAATCGCAGGGCAGCCTGTCTCGCGCAAGCTGCTACATATGGAGGTGTTCAGTGCCGACGACGTACCGGCGTACTTGTCTGCGAGCCGCCAATGGGCTAAGCAGCATCTGCCGGACAAGGATCAGACGCTATTACTGCTGCGGCCGGGCGACGCATTGCTGGACGTACCGAATGGCAAGGTCGCCTACACCATCAATCTGGCACAGGTCGCGCCGCTGGCGGGTACAGAAACGAAGGAAGTGGATGGCGCCCGCTGGTGCAAGGTGACTAATCCCGAGTTCACCGGCTGGATAAAAGAGGCGGCTCACCTGGCTTCCCCGTGGGAGTGGCCGGGATTCGAAGTGGTGGACGAACCCAACAGTCCTTCCGGTGCGTTCTGGAACGATGTAGCTGAGAAGGTTGGCTTCATCAAACGAGAAGGTCCGCGCCCCGAAAAGACCCCTCTCTACGAAGCGCTGGTTAAGCGCCTGGATGCCAACCGCGATGGCAAGGTGAGCGAGCAGGAGCTAGATGCGGCGCTGCGCAATCGAACCCAAGCGGCGAACATAGGAAGACTGATAGTCCGACACGACAGCGAATGGGCGAAGGTGCCTGCGACACTACAGCAGGAGATGGCCCGCGCCATCGCTCGCTACTTGGGAGTGGACGCACTCAAGCAGGTGGAAGAGGAGATGGCACGCGCAGAGCTATTGCCGTGGTGGGATGACGTTGCGGATGGCGTGGAGGGATTTCCAGTTGATCCGCGGGTCTATCACTTCCATCCAGCAGGATTGGCAGGGAACTACTCCAAGAACAAGGAATGCGACTGCATACGCTACGAAGTCATGTACGCGTCGCGCGGACCAGCTTACCGGGACAGTCAGATTGAGTCGTGGAGTCACTATTCGAAGCCTATTGACCAATCGTCGGGTCGACTCGCAGGGATTAGCCGCCGGCATGGAGACGCATCCCATGAAGTGCAACGGCAGGTCATCGATGTGATCGTCGAAGTCTCAAAAGCACGGGGCCTTGAGAAGGATGATCTAGCCCTCGTCCTTGCAATTGCTCGGGTGGAGTCGGGCTTTAATCCAGATGCTGCCGCAGGAACGACATCCGCGGCTGGCCTGGGCCAGTTTGTAGATGGCACTGCCAAACATTACGGAATCACGACGGATGACCAGCGCTTTAGTGCCAGAGCTGGCGCGGATGCTTTGGTCCGACACTATCTCGACAATAAATCGCTGGCCGCGAAGAAATACAGCGGTAGAGAACTGCTCGTGATGATATATGCGTATCACCACGACGGTCCGTCACTTGCATACGGAGGGCGACAGATCTCTGAGGGTGAGGTGATGCCAAAGTTCGATCTTTTCCGAGCAAACATTTGTGAAGATGTTCTTAGTTAACTCAGGATCCAAGCTGGCTAGCCGCGTGGTGCTTGCCGCTGCGCTCCTTTCGCCGTTCGCGGGCTGCAAAGCCCAGGCAACATATACGATTGAGGACGAGAGGATGCGGGCCCTGCCCGTGTCGATATCGGCAGCGATACAGGCGGACACGACATTCGCTGTCTTCGCCGATCAGGAATGTGGCCTAGTAGGGCGCACATTAAGTCTATCAAGCGGCAGTAAGAGCTACTTTGTGACAACGGCCGATGCTTGCGGCTGGGGAACGTCGCTTGGCCCTATCTGGCTCGTCACAACTAACCAGAAGGGAATTGCGGGAGTGATTCTCTACGCCGGTGGCTACTCACTTGATGTGATTCCTTCGCGTTACTCAACGAAGGACGTTGTGATTAAGTACGAAGCGGGAGGGCGCATCAGGTCAAGTCGCTACCACTTCGAGGGGAAGAAGTATGTCCCTCGGGGCGTGCTGAACAAGCCGTAGTCCGTGCTCTAGGAATGAGCCATTGACGTGTTCGAATGCTTACATCTGATCGCCTCGAACCTTCAGGATGCGGCAGGCCTGTTTGGCGGGCCAGGCCCGTCAATAGACTCTGCCCTGCCAGGCCTACCGGCCCCGCTACGCGTCACCTCCGGTGGATGGTTCAGTGACCCGTTTGACGAAGAGAAAGATCGCCAGCGCGCGACTGGAATAATCATGCCTCCGGAATCAACCTTGCCCGCTGCCTGACGCCAAAAGTGAAGTGGCGCGAAGCGATGGATGGCGAATCACGGGCCGGACCATGAAGCCATCCGAGAGCGCACAGCATGGGCCGCGCGCTCGCCGGGAACGGTGTCACTCAGTCGTGATCACCAACCTTCGCTTCGAGATGCGAATGCTGATGCGCCCTCGCATCTCGAATCCAGCCTGACGCAACCATAGGCCCTGCAGACGAATGGCAGGAATCGGACGGTCGCCTCGGTGCTCCAGATCTTTCAAGTACGGGTAATACGCGGTGGCAATGGTCGCGGTGCGGTTCTTTTTGCAAACGCGTGCCTTAAGATGGCGCTTAGCCATGCTCAGCTCCTAACTAGCTGGTTGTGGTTAGCGGATCGTTCGGGGCCCAACCCGGACGGTCCGCGTCTTCTTCTACTGCGTGGATTTGCGGCGGGGTGGAGTACTGATGCGCCCCGCATCGAATTTACGAATGCCGCTCGGCGCGGTCAAAGGCGCTTTCCGAAAGTCGGCTCGGAGTTTGCGACTGCGCAGAGAAGGGCTTTGGCGAGTTGCCTGTAGGAACTGACCGATAGCCTGCTGTCCGTGCGCGTTCGCGCGGCCTCTCGCAGGCGAGCCTACTTGCTACGTTTCGAACCCGGTTCCGGAACGCGCCTGGTGACGAATCGCTCGCCATTGAACAGGCTCTGATACTCGAATTCGTGCGCGCTCAACTTGAGGATGCGATACGTGTCGTACAACGACGGATCATTGGTCTGAGCCGGGACGATGCGACCGCCGGGGCGTACGAATCCACGCGTGGCCGTGAACAGGATGCCGCCCGACACACCCCAGATGCCTGTTTCCGAGTATGTCGGTGGAAGGTTGGGTACGTTGGTAAGGGTGAAGTCCACCCGATATGTGCCGTCTGGATTGCGGTGAGTCGTCCAGGCGCGAGTGCCACCTCCGGTCACGGTCGCTTCCCCGTGCCATGTGCCGATCAACATGGCCCGCTGCGCGGCAGTGTCTGCTGTCTCCGCCCCTTTGTAGGGTTTCACGGATTGAGCGAAAGCCCAAGGCGTCAGCGACAGAAGGAACACGGTGATGAAAAGGCGGAACATGCGCGTATCGATTACGGTCAGGGTAGGGCTGCCGAACTCTATCGCCATCGCCCTACGGGTGTGCTGAGACAAACTCCCTGAGCGGATATGAGTCGCCCGCACTGCGAAAGGTTGCCGCCGTTGCGGGCTAGCCTTCGGCGCGCCCGCAACGTGCACTTGCTAACGCAACTTGTCCACTTGCTTGCGCAAAGCGTCGTGCGTCAAGGCGCGGATGCCGCTGGCGAGCTTGTCGTCCCGGATCGTCGCGGCCAGCTGGTGGATGCAGAGCGTGACGTAAAGATTGTCGTACTCGTCCCACGGTTCGGGGAGCGGCCCCCACTTCTTCTTCGGGGGACGAAACCGCTTGAGGATGTCGGGGCACAACGGGTCGCCCTCGGTCCACATGGCCCAGCCAGGCATTGGTTCGGACATCTTCCTTCTCCTTGATTTCCAGGAAACGCAGGCCCTGTTCACCGTTGGCCTGCACGCACTCAAACGGTGCGCGCGCATCGGGCGGCCGGCCGTTCGTCGCACGCGTTCACAGACGATCGCACGACCGGTTGAGCTCGCTTCAAGCGCTGCCATCCACGGCCATCGGCTCGCGCGACCGCCTCGGTGCCAGATCAAGTTGTGTATCTCGATCAACGTGCGATCACGCGAAATCCCCAGTCAGAAACATCAGGAATTCACCGGCCTGAATCGTTAACCCCACGATTTCTTGCGCTAAACCACAAATACGCAAAGTCCCCCTCGCTTGTTCAGCACCGTCACGACGGTGTGAGCTAAGGTGCGTTCCAGTCACGAACATGATCGTGACGTGATGACCAGGCGAAGGCGGTGTGAATGCACGCGTTTCTTCGCTTCGTCTCCGCGCTGTTCAGCAAAACGCTGCCTATTTGGGGAACGTAAGTGAAAGACCTCCGTGCCATCGGCGCGGCCGCGATGCCGCGCCGCGAATTCATCCAGAAGACCCTCATCCTTTCGGTGCCGCCGATCCTCGGCATCACCGGCATCGGCAAGGCGTTCGCCGCTGGCGCCGTGTCGGGCACGACGTGGACGCCGCCGGTGCGCGCGCGCGGAGCGGCCGTGGTCAGCGTGAAGAACTACGGCGCCGCCGGGGACGGCGTGCGCGACGACACCGCTTCGTTCCAGGCCGCGATCAACGCGCTGCCGTCCACCGGCGGCACGGTGCAGGTTCCGGCCGGCACGTACCTGATCGATCCGACCGTCAACGTGCGCCTGCGCAGCAGCATGCACCTGCAGCTGGATCCGAACGCGATCCTGCAGGCCAAGAGCAACGCCGCCGAACGCGCGTACGTGCTGATGGTGATGGAGATGAACGACGTCGAGATCTCCGGCGGCCGCATCATCGGCGATCGCGACACGCACCTGGGCACGACGGGCGAGTGGGGCCACGGCATCATGATCCGCGGCTCGAACCGCGTGACGGTACGCGACATCCACATCTCCAACGGCTGGGGCGACGGCATCTCGATCGGTGGCGCCGCGAAGACGGGCCTGCCGACGGTTCCGTCCACCGAGGTGGCGATTGCGAATGTCGTGTGCACCAACAACCGTCGCCAGGGCCTGACCATCGGCTGCTCGCGCAACGTGAAGGTGTACGACAGCGAGTTCAGCAACTCCAACGGCATCGCGCCGCAGTGCGGCATCGACATCGAGCCGGATGCCAACGACCTGCGCACGACCGACACCGTACTCATCCAGAACTGCCTGATCCGCGGCAACAAGGGCAACGGCATCCTGGCGTACAAGCGCGTCACCGGCGTCACCGTGAAGTACTGCACGATGGAATACAACGGCGGCTACGGCATGCTCACCGTCGGCGCGCTCTCCGGCTTCGTCACGCAGAACCGCTTCCTGCACAACGCGTTGTGCGGCCTGATGTTCAGCTCGACCACCGACAACTACCAGGCCAGCAGCAACGTGTTCCGCAACAACTACACCAAGACCATCGGCGTGAACACCGTCGACAAGCCGCTGGTGACGATGACGGGCATCCTTCCGGGCACCATGCCGAAGGGCAACGATCCGCACATCCAGAAATCCACGACGGCGACGAACATCCGCGTTACGACGAACCAGTACGCGATGTGATTGCGACCACGATGTCCGTCGTTATCGGGGGATGACGGCGGACACCGATGTGGCGCATCCGGTACGAACGTACCGGCTTGGAACGCGCGAGGCCGAGACGCCTCGCGCGTTTTTTGTTTGGAACGTTCTTACTTCGACGAAGACGATGCCGTCTTCTTGCGCGCCTTCTTCGTCGTGTTCAACGCCACCGCGGCGCGGATCAGCGCCTTGAGTGCAGCCTCGTCGATCTCGTCGCCTTCGTGCAGGTCGATCGCGCGGCGCGTGTTGCCGTCCAGGCTCGAGTTGAACAGCCCCTTCGGATCGTCCAGCGATGCGCCCTTGGCGAAGGTCATCTTGACGTGGCTCTTGTACGTTTCGCCCGTGCAGACGATCCCGTCGTGCGACCACACCGGGACGCCGCGCCACTTCACTTCCTCCACCACGTCCGGATCGGCCTGGTGGATGAGCTTGCGCACGCGCGCCAGCGTCTTTCCGCGCCAGTCGCCGAGTTCGGCGATGCGTGCATCGATGCGTTGCGAAGCGTCTTGCGTGCCCACGTCCGTGTTGTCGTTGCTCTTCTTCATGTGTGATCGCCTGGTTGCGGGACTCGCCGCGACGGTTACATCTTCTCGCCGGGCAGTTTGTTGGCCTGCTTGAGCCACTTCACGAACTGCGCTTCATCGACCGCGTCGTCTTCGTGGATGTCGAGGTAGCGCACATGCGCCATCTTCGATTCGCCCGGCGGCATCGGCTTGAGCGACGTGCCGCGGAAGAACGACAGCTTGATGTAGCGCGTGAAGCAATGCACGCCGAGGAACCAGCCTTCGTCGTCGGCTGCGCCGTAGAGCGGGGAGTTCCACTTCACGGCCTTGCGCACGTCGGGGAGCGTCTTCTCGATCAGCGCGTCGAAGCGGCGCCAGACGTCGCGCTTCCAGCCGGGCATCGCGGCGATGTACGCCTGCACGGGCGCATCGCCGTAGCCTTTGGGGATCTGGGGATTGCCGCCAGAGAGCAACCTGGGCTCATCCGTTTTCGCGGCAGCGGCTTTGCGCGGCGCGGTCTTCGCAGCGCTCTTGCGAACGGTCTTCTTCGCGGCGGTGGCGTTTCTGGAAACGCGTGTCGTCCTGCTGGAAGTCGTCGTGCTGGGCATCGGGCGCATCCTGTCGAGCGTGTCCGCGCCGCAGGATAGCACTGCCCCTGAGGTCAGGAAGCGGCGTCACGCCTCTCGCGGAGCACGCCGCTCCCGAAACAACGCCGCTCAGGAAAGCGCCAGCGCCTCTCTCCCTGCGAGGGCGCTTTCCCGAGCCGGCTCGTCGGCGAAAGCTCCAATGACGAACGGCGCGTCGCAGGCGTAGCCCTGCAGGATGCCGTCGCGGCTGACGATGTCGAAGCCGACCGCCACGTGCTCCTGCCACAACGCATTACGTTCTGCCGACTTCTCCATCTCCTGCCCCTCGCGCGGTTGAGGTGCGGAATCTGTGGGAAGCGTGGTGAGGAGGCAGTGAAGTCGGCAGGGCCTTCATCGCGATCGCGCCGGAGCCTCAGACAGGAACAGGCGCGGCCAGCGTGCGATGCGCGATCTGCGCATCGACGAAACGGCATCAGCCCGAAGCGTCCTCGTCGTGCATCGACGCCAGGTCGATCGGCAATACCAGCTCGAACGTCGAACCTTCGCCCGCGCCGTCGCTGAACGCGCTGAGCGTGCCGCCGTGCAGCCGCGTGAGGCTGCGGGCGAGGGCGAGCCCGACGCCCAGGCCGCCTTCGTGCCGGTCCGGCGTGGTTTCGGCCTGCGCGAACAGGTCGAACACGCGGGCCAGCAGCTCGGAGTCGATGCCGATGCCGTTGTCGCGCACGCGCAGCAGCACGTCGCTGCCCAGCGGCTCGATCTCCAGTACGACCGTGCCGTTGGGCGGCGTGTACTTCGCGGCGTTGTTCAGCAGGTTCGAGAGGATCTGCGTCAGGCGCGAGGGGTCGGCCCACAGTTCGACGTCGGCCGTGCGGTCGGCGAGCGTGAAGCGGTGTCCGCGTCGCGTCATCAGTGGCATCGTCTGTTCGATCGCCGCCTCGACGATGTCCGACAACCGCACGCGCCTGCGCTTGAGCGCGGTCAGCCCGCGCGTCACGCGCGAGACGTCCATCAGGTCTTCGACCAGGTTGCCCATGTGGATCGCCTGGCGGTCGATGATCTCGCTCGCCTGCAACACGGTCTGCACGCGATCGGGCGCCATCTTCAGCAGCTGCGCGGCGGTGGCGATGGGCGCGAGCGGGTTGCGCAGCTCGTGCGCGAGCATCGCCAGGAAATGATCCTTCTGGCGGTCCGCGGTGCGCAGCGCCTCCTGGCTGCGTTCGAGCATTTCCTGCACGCGCTTCTGGTCCTGGATGTCGGTGCAGGTGCCCATCCATCGCACGATCTGGCCCATCGCGTCGCGCATCGGCAGTGCACGTCCGAGGACCCAGCGGTATTCGCCGGTGTTGAAGCGCAGGCGGTATTCGATGTCGTACGGCTCGCCGGTGGCGAGGCTGCGGCGCCACAGCGCCCACGCGCGGTCGCGATCGTCCGGATGCAGCGCGCCGTCCCACTCGTGCCCGCGCGTGGCGCCATCGGGCAAACCGGTGAAGTCGTACCAGCGCTGGTTGCAGTAGTCGATCTCGCCATTGGCGCGCGTCGACCACACCATCTGCGGCACGAGGTTGGCGATGGTGCGGAAACGTCCCTCGCTTTCGCGCAGCGCCGACAGCGCGGCTTCACGGCCGGTGACGTCGGCGCCCTGCACGAAGATGCCTTCGATGTGCCCGTGCGAATCGCGGATCGGCTGGTAGATGAAGTCGACGAAGATCGTGTGCTGGTCGCCTTCGTCCGGTCGCAACGTCACCGGCATGCCGCGGCCGACGAAGGGATTGCCGGTTTCGCGCACCTGGTCGAGCAGTTCGAAGAACCCCTGGTCGCTCAACTCCGGCAACACGTCGCGCAGTGGCACGCCGATGAAATCGGTGCGATTGATCAGCCGTTCGTAAGCCTGGTTCGCCAGTTCGAACACGTTGTCCGGCCCGCGCAGCACGGCCATGAAACCCGGCGCCTGTTCGAACAGGTCGACGAGGAACGCCTGCCGCGCGGACAGCCGGAGGTTGTCGCGCTGCACCGCGGCGGCGCGCGAGAGCACGCCCTCGGACATCTGTTCGGCGGTGAGGCCGGTGGCTTCGCGCGCGCGGCGGACTTCCTCGCGCAGGCGGTGCACTTCGGTGACGTCGGTGGTGTGCTGCATGACCGCGATCACGTCGCCGGCATCGTCGCGCAGCGGCGTGTGCGTGGCGCTCCAGTAGCGCAGGTCGACGACGCGGCCTTCGGGCGTGTCGGATTCGATCGCGTAGGGAATCAGCGCGAGCACGTCGCGCTCGCCGGTGGCGAACGCGCGTTCCAGCGACAGGCGCACCACATCGGCGTGCGCGCTGCCGTCGTCGTTGGTGGCGCCCGGGAACACCTCGAAGAGCGCGCGACCCAGCACCTGCGCCCGCGGCATGCCGGTGAGCAGTTCGTAGGCGTGGTTCACCTCGACGAAACGCCACTGCCGGTCCACCACCATGTAGGCGTTCGGCGAATGCTGGAAGAGGCGATCGAACTGGATGGACACGCGCGGGCTCCCTGGGGTGCTTCCAGTATCCACTAGTCCCACGCAGGGCAGCGGCTAGGATGGCCCGATGGACCCGACCGCCCGACGCCTGATCGAAGACCTCCAGCTGGCGCCGCATCCCGAAGGCGGGCATTACCGCCGCATCTACGAATCGGCGCTGTCGGTCGAACACGGCGGCCATCGGCGGCCGGCGCTGACGGCGATCGAGTTCCTGCTGGCGCAGGGCGAGGCGAGCGCGTGGCACCGGGTCGATGCCGACGAGACCTGGCACTGGCAGGACGGCGGGCCGCTGGAGTTGCATGAATTCGATGCCGACACGGGCACGCTGGCCGTCGTGCGCCTGGACAGCGCGGCGCGCGGCGGTCCGGCGATGCACGTCGTGCGGGCAGGGCGCTGGCAGGCCGCGCGGCCGCTGGCGGCGTATACGCTGGTCGCGTGCACGGTGGCGCCGGGCTTCGTATGGGAAGGCTTCGCGTTGCTCGATCCCTCCAGCGAGGTGAGGCTTGCCTTGCGCGATGCCGGGGCGTGGTTGCCGGACTGAACGGGAACCCGCGCCCGGTCCGGTGGTCCCAAGTCCGTCGTGCCGTTCGGTTGCCTGGTTCAGTCAAGGGAATGCAGATGCGTCTTCGCAGGTCCATTGGGTTGCTCGCGCTGTTCGTCATCGCCACGCAGGCGTCGGCGCAGTCCGCGTCGCCCCCGGCGAATGCGCCGCTTCCGCCGATCCGCGACCTCGAAACGCTGGTGGTCAGCGGCGTCCAGCCGGGCCCGGGCCTGTGGAAGGTGCGCAAGGGCGATCACACGATGTGGGTGCTGGGCACCGTGTCGCCGTTGCCGCGCCGGATGGAATGGGAATCGCGCGAGGTCGAACAGGTCATCGCGCAATCGCAGGAACTCATCGAACCGCCCGGCGTGCGGCTGGACACGCATCTGGGCTTCTTCGGGCAGTTGGCGCTGGCGCCCAAGGCCTTCGGCGCGCGCAAGAATCCCGATGGCCAGACGTTGCAGCAGGTCGTGCCGCCGGACATGTACGCGCGCTGGCTCGTGCTCAAGCGAAAGTACATGGGCAGCAATTCCGGCGTGGAGAACTACCGGCCGATCCTCGCGGCGATGGAGCTGTACAAGGACGCCATCGAGGACGTCGGCCTGCGCCAGGGCGGCGTGGTGTGGCCGGTCGTGAAGGGGATCGCCAAGCGCCACGACGTGCCGCGCACGAAAACGATGGTGACGGTGATGATCGAAGACCCGAAGGTGGCGCTGAAGGAATTCCGCAGTTCGCGACTGGACGATCTGGATTGTTTCGCCAAGACGCTGGAGCGCCTGGAATCGGACCTGGGCACGATGCGCGAGCGCGCCAATGCGTGGGCGGTGGGCGATCTGGAATCGCTCAAGGCGCTGCCATACACCGACCAGAACGAAGCCTGCATCCGTGCCGCCGCGGAGGCGGACGTGCTGCGCAAGCGCACGGGCGATATCGAGACGCAGGTGGCCGTGCGCTGGCTCGGTGCGGCGGAAGCGGCGCTGGCGAAGAACCAGACGACGTTCGCCGTGTTGCCGATGCGCGAACTCACGCGGCCCGACGGATTTCTCGCGCGCTTGAAGGCGAAGGGGTATGTCGTGGAGGAGCCGGTGCGGGTCGAATAGCGGGGTTCGTAGGATGGGCGTGCTCACACCCGGCGCCGCCCATCTTGACCGTCATCCCGGCGAAGGCCGGGACCCAGGCCCGTAACGCCGGGGCACGCCGATCGCGGCAAACCAAGTCACCGTCATTCCAGCGAACGCTGGAACCCATCCTGATCTTCGGCGTTCGTAGCCCGGGTAAGCGAAGCGCACCCGGGTTGAGCGTGACAGGCCCGGGTGCGCTTCGCTTACCCGGCCTACGGTGAGAGAGGCAAACGTCGGATGGATTTCGCCACGCGAAACCCATCCTGCGAATGCTCAGCCCGCCGCGCTCACCGGCACGTTCGGTCGACCCAGCTCCGGCCAGCGATGCAGCACCGCCGCGCGGATGCCCGTCGCATCCAGCCCCGATTCGGCCAGCAGCTGTTCGCGGCTCGCGTGGTGCTGGAACTCGTCCGGCAGGCCCAGATGCAGCGTCGGCAGCGCGATGCCTTCGGCATTCAACAGCTCGGCGACACCCGAACCCGCGCCTCCCGCGACGACGTTGTCCTCGATCGTCACGAAGCCCGCATGCGTGCGCGCCAGTTCAAGCAGCAGCTCACGATCCAGCGGCTTCACGAAACGCATGTTGACGACGGTGAGGCCCAGCTCCGCGCCCACCGCTTCGGCGGCCGCGGTGACCGAACCGAACGCCAGCAGCGCGATCTTCGAACCGTTGCGGCGCACGTCGGCCTTGCCGATCGGCAACGTGTCCAGCGACGGCAGCACCGCCACGCCGGGGCCGGTACCGCGCGGATAACGCACCGCCGCCGGACCCTCGTAGTGATAACCGGTGCTCAACATCTGCCGGCATTCGTTCTCGTCGGCCGGCGCCATCACCACCATGTTCGGCACGCAGCGCAGGTAGCTCAGGTCGAGGTTGCCCGCGTGCGTCGCACCGTCCGGTCCGACCACGCCGCCGCGATCGATCGCGAACGTCACGTCCAGGTTCTGGATCGCCACGTCGTGCACGAGCTGGTCGTAGCCGCGTTGCAGGAACGTCGAATAGATCGCGACCACCGGCTTCGCGCCTTCGCACGCCATGCCCGCCGCCAGCGTCACCGCATGCTGCTCGGCGATGGCGACGTCGAAATAGCGCTGCGGATATTCCTTGCTGAAACGCACCAGGCCGGAACCTTCGCGCATCGCCGGCGTGATGCCCAGCAGCTTCGGTTCGGCCGCGGCCATGTCGCACAGCCAGTCGCCGAAGACGTCGGTGTAGGTTGGCTTCTTCGCACCGGGCTTGCTGATCAGGCCCTTCTCGGGATCGAACGGACCCACGGCGTGGTAACCGATCTGGTCGCCTTCGGCCAGCTCGTAGCCCTTGCCCTTGGTCGTGATGATGTGCAGCAGCTGCGGACCCTTGAGTCCCTTGAGCGTCTTCAGCGCGGAGAGCAGGGCGGGCAGGTCGTGGCCGTCGATCGGGCCGGTGTAGTGGAAGCCCATTTCCTCGAACAGCGTGGACGGCACGAACAT
>Ga0102591_1002568_pt1 | contig 19086 bp, 17 predicted proteins | sample AraplaCol_mCL_r2_2_FD_76860 | JGI IMG/M metagenome (GOLD analysis project Ga0102591, IMG submission 76860) | Arabidopsis root microbial communities from North Carolina, USA - plate scrape MF_Col_mCL_r2 (SPADES assembly) (version 2) | ecosystem: Host-associated > Plants > Roots > Endosphere... | reverse complement strand
ATGCGCACGACTTACGTTATCTCGCGACGCTCGTGCAGTATCGCCTCATGCACTGGCAGGGCGGCGGGCGGACGGCGGGCGGTCTGCGCCAGCTGCCGGTCGCCTACCGCATCGCGCGCGTCGCCGCGGCCTATCGCGACACTCAAGGCTATGCCGCCGCCCCGCCCTGCCTGCGGGACGCGTCGCCATCGCCCGCCGCGGGCACCGGCACCGAGGGAGACGCGCGGCCGCTCTGCTTCGCCGCGGCCACCGACCGCGCGGTGCATCGGTGGTATCTCGACGAATCGCGGCGGGAAGCGGCGTGGCTGCCGCCTCGACCGCCATCGAACGGGCTGCTCAGGCTCGCGGCGGTCGTCGGCATGGTGTTTCCCTTGCTCGAGATGGTGAGCCTGATCGAAATCGTCGACGCGGTGATCGCCGACGACCTCGTCGGTGCCGACGCCATCGCGTCGGCGGACGCGGAGGCCTTCGCCGAGCGGGCCGACCTGCTCACCTGCCACCTGCCGGAGTGATCATGCGCCATCTGATGTTTTCCCTGGTCGTCTGCAGCGCGCTCACGGCAGGCGCCACGGCTCGTGCGGGTACCGTCACCGTCGAGACGGTCATCGAGGACGACGGCAACGTCTCGGCGTTGATCGAAGCGACGAGCCAGCGTTTCGTCGACGCCATGCGTGTGCTCATCGACGAGCGCTACAAGGACGAATACCGCGCCATTCGCTGGGAGGACCTCGACACCGCGATGCGTCGGTCGAGGATCGCCCGTGTGGCGTACCGCTACACCGTGGGCACCGAGGTACGGACGCGGGTGTACCACGCCATGAGTGGCGAACCCCTCGGTGCCATGGCGTCGGCCGCCTTCGAAGGACCCACCCGGCCGAACACGCCGACCACGCCCGATAGTGGCGACGACCACTCTCCGCCGCAGAGCCCGGCCCCGCCCTCGGAGGAAGCGATCGCCCGGCGGGTGTCGATCGACGCGGGCGACGAGCGCCTCTTTTCGGGTCTCGACGAGGTGGACGTCCGCGCCCGCGCGCTGCCCTTCGACGACTCGCGACTCACGCCTTACATGCTCGACGGACGCGACGCGTCCCTGGATGCGGAGTACAAGGCCCTTCGCCAGCTCGAGACGGATATCCGCGCCGGGGTGGTGCCGGCCGGCGGGCAGGTCAGCGGCATCGTCGATGGCCCGGTCTGCGGATCCTGCCGCGGCGCGTTCCAGCAGTTTTCGGAAGCCTATGGCGCGGACGTGCGCATGACGCAGATGTTCGCCTCGGTCACGCGTGGCGACGAGGCCCGCCTGTTGCAGTCCGGACGCGCGCGCATGAAGGGCCGGCTGCTGGTCGATGTCGACACTGGCCGACCACTGCTCGCTTACGACGCCATCAACGCGAGCCGCGAGGCGCAGGTTCGGCGGGCGTTGAGTCCGCGCTCGATGAACCGATCCTTCAAGGGCGCGTCGTGGCGACAGCGATCGTTCCGCCTTTCCGCGCCGCTCCCGCGGATCTCCGAGCGGTCGCCCGACGGACGGCCGCTTCCGTCCAACCCGGATGTCGCACAGCCCACTCCCCCGGGCTGCTGACCGACGGTGCGCCGGGCGCCATGGCGTCCGGCGTGCGATCATGGGCGCATGAACGACTTCAGCCAGCTCGGCCTCGCGCCCTCTCTCCTTTCCGCCGTCGAATCGCTGGGTTACGCGACGCAGACGCCGATCCAGCGCGAAAGCCTGCCGGCGATTCTCGATGGGCGCGACGTGATCGCGCAGGCGAAGACCGGCAGCGGCAAGACGGCCGCGTTCGGCCTCGGCCTCCTGCACCGCATCGACGTCGCGCAGATCCGCCTGCAGGCGCTCGTGCTCTGCCCGACGCGCGAACTCGCCGACCAGGTCAGCAAGGCGATCCGCCGCCTCGCGGTCAACATCCCCAACGTGAAGCTGCTCACTCTCTGCGGCGGCATGCCGCTCGGGCCGCAGCTGGCGTCGCTGGAACACGATCCACACATCGTCGTCGGCACGCCGGGACGCGTGCAGGAGCACCTCAAGCGCGGCAGCCTGCACGGCGGCGGCATCAAGGTACTGGTGCTCGACGAAGCCGACCGCATGCTCGACATGGGGTTCGAGGAAGCGATCGACGACATCGTCAAGCGCATCTCGAAACACCACCAGACGCTGCTCTTCTCGGCGACGTATCCCGATGCCATCCGTGCCGTGAGCGGACGCGTGCAGACCGATCCGGTGACCGTGACCGTCGAGACGTCCCACGACGATTCCACGATCGAACAGCGCGTCGTCGAGGTCGAACCTCCGGTCAAGATGGACGTTCTCGCGCGTCTTCTCACGCAGGAGAAACCGGAAGCGACGCTGGTCTTCTGCAACATGCGCAAGGACACCGAAGCCGTCGCCGCGGAACTCGACCGCCGCGGCTTCTCGGCGCTCGCACTGCACGGCGATCTCGAACAACGCGACCGCGACGAGGTGCTGGTGCGCTTCGCGAATCGCAGCTGCTCCGTGCTCGTGGCGACCGACGTCGCCGCGCGCGGCCTCGACATCGCCGGCCTGCCGCTCGTGGTCAGCTACGACGTCGCGCACGATCCGGACACGCACACGCATCGCGTCGGCCGCACCGGGCGTGCCGGTGCGAGCGGCCTGGCGATCGTTCTCGTGAGCGCGCGCGAGCTCAACAAGCTCCGCGCCATCGAGGAACGCCTCGGCGCTCCCCTGCCTCGTCATCCGGCGAAGCCCGCCAACGAGGCGCGCAAGGTGCTGAACCTCGCACCGATGAAGACACTCGTGATCGATGGCGGACGCAAGGACAAGATGCGTCCCGGCGACATTCTCGGCGCCCTCACGGGCGATGCCGGTCTCGACGGCAAGGACATCGGCAAGATCGATGTCTACGCGACCCGCGCGTATGTCGCGATCCGTCGCGACCTCGCGAACAAGGCACTCGAACGCCTGCGCGCCGGCAAGATCAAGGGCCGCAGCTTTCGCGTGCGGCCCCTGGGCTGAGCGTCTTCCTCGTCTAAAGTCTCGGGCACATCGACGTGGACGCCTCGTCGGTGCCTTCGACTTCGGCACTCGCCCTGACGACGTGGGTCGGTGGCGCAAAGGTCGTGGTCAACTCGTCGACCAGAACGTGGCGCATGCTGCGGATGACCGCGAGCGCGGGGGTCATGGTCCGCGACGAGTTGGGGCTTCCTTCCACGTAGTTGATGTGCACGTTGGCATCGGCTTCCGTGGCGAACTGCCGGAACGCCGCCGAGCAGGACGCGCACGGCACCTGGCTGACGAAACCGAGAAGCCGCCCACCGGCACGCACCTGCCCGCTGGCGATGTCGGCATGATGGCCTGGAGCACCTTGATCTCCGCGTCGTTCGTGCGGTGCGGGGTGTTCGCCGTCGGCGGCTCGGGCGTGACGTGGGAGCCGTCGACGGGTCCCACGGACCCGAAGCTCACGATGTCGTCCGTGTTGAAGTAGTTCTGGACGTTCGCCGGCACGACGAGATTCCGCGGGCCACGGTAGCTGGCGTTGACCAGATCGGGGAAGGGTCGTCCCGACACGCCGAGGTAGATGCGCGTGTACTCCGTACCGTCGAGGGTATAGCTGTACTGGAAGTGGGAGAACGTCGCGCGCCGCAGTTGCTGCTGGAAGCGCAACAGTTCCGCCGCGTCGGCGGCACGACCGCCGTGCGCGGCGAGGCCGTCCTCCAGCCAGCGACGCATGCCGAACGCGTAGCGTCGCATCGGCACGCCGAGCCACGTCTGCATGATGTGGTCGTCGTCTTCGACGATCGGCAGGAGAGTGACCCGACCGGCGGGATCGCTTCCGGCGAGAGCCGGCGTCGCAACGAGCCACCCGGTGGCGAGCAACGCGATTCCCACCATTCTCGCGAGCCTGCGCATGCCCTTCGGTGCGTGCGTCATGGCGTCCTCCCGCACCGTTGCGAGAACAGATTGCGAACCAGCACGTCGCCTTGTCGCGCCGGCAGTTGATTCGCCGACAGCAACTGCAGGGCAGCCTTGGCATGCACCGTCTCCAGCGTGATCGCCTGGCCCATCCGATCGATGAGGGGAATGCCCAGATGCCCCTGGCTGCTCGACACCAGCGGTCCGGCAAGTTGCTGCAGCGTCGTGATGTTCGCCCCCGCCGGAATCGGGCCGATGGCCATGAGCTCGTCGATGATCGACCGGGCGTACCACCGGTAGATCGCGCGATCGGTCGCATCGGTGAAGCACAGGGGGCGACCATCGCCGTCGCCGGCCCCCGCAACCGCCGGGTCGTGCTCGCCATTCGCACGACAGGCATTCGTCCCCCGCGGCATGGCCTCCTGGTAGGCCGCGGCGATGCGTCCGAGCCGCAGTGTGGCGGGCAACTGGCGGAAGCCGTAGAGGTTGGTGCCGGCAGGTCGCCAGCCCGACAACTCACCGTCCAGGAGTTCGATCAGGTAATGGAAATCGAACTTGCCTGGCTGGCCGTGGCGTGCCGGGTCGAGGAAGCGACCCATGACGTCGACGCGCAGTCCGCGGATGTACCAGAACGTCCGGGGTGTCGCGATGAGGCGTTCGCGAAGCAACTGCAGAGCGAGCGCATAATTGGCCTGAATCGCCGGGTGACCGATGTCGAGCACGCCGTGCATGCATGCCTTGTAGATATCGGGATCGATGCCGGCCTTCATGATGTGCGGAACACCCCAGGCGGCGCTGCGCAGCTCGTCCGGCACCGGCGCCCCGCGCATCGGGCCCACTTTCGTGAATCCAAGATCCCAGACTTTCCATTCGTGTAGCTGCCGCTGGGTGACGGGCCCATGGCTGCCGGACAGTACCTGCAACGCCCGCCTCTCCGACGCGTCGGGGAGCGACAGCTCGACCGACACCAGATCGGCATACGGCGTCTCCTCGCCTCCCAGCACCCATCGTGCGTACGACGCATCCGTCGATTCATTGAGGTAGGCGAGCAGGCGTCCGTCGCGAGCGTGCTCGCGGAGCAGCGTCATCAGCGCGTCCTGGCCGACCGCATGCGTCGCTTCTTGCCCCGCATCGATCGCGTACATCGTCGACTCGTCGAACGACGCGCCGGCAACGGTCGTGGCGCCGAACAGCGTTGCGAGCGCGAGGGTCCGCGAGCGTCGACGCGCCCGCCGGTATCCCGTGGAAGAGGACGCACGTTGCGCGTCCCGGGGTAACGAAGTCATGATTTTCCCTATCGAACACCGCGACGATCGCGGCGCCGCCATTCTTCGATGCTCACGGGGCGACGCGTAGCGTCGGCCGCGGGCGCGCAGAGTCAGTGCGGCCCGAACGTCCGGTGGGTTTCGAACCACGAGCCCATCAGGGCAACGTCCTGTCAGGTACCGCGCGGCTTCGCACGATGGGTCGCCGTCGCGGTCCACGGATCGTCGGGCCAGGGATGCTTCGGGTAGCGTCCCTTGAGCTCCTTCTTGACTTCCGGGTACGTACGGTTCCAGAACCCCGCGAGGTCCTGCGTGACCTGAATGGGCCGCCCCGCCGGCGACAGCAGGTGCAGCATGACCGGCACACGACCGTCGCCGACGCGCGGCGTGTCGGCGAGGCCGAAGAGTTCCTGCAGCTTCACGGCGAGCACGGGCGGCGCCGCCGGATCGTCGTCGCGCGTGCCGTAGCTGAGACGCCGCGTCATGCCGCTGGGCACGGTGAGCGCTTCCGGCGCATGCGCGTCGAGCGCGCGACGCTGGTCGTAGTCGAGCATCGCCGACAACGCCTCCGAAAGCTCGGCCGCCTGCAAGGCTTCCAGACGCCGCTTGCCAGCGAGATACGGCGATATCCAGGCCTCGAGCGTACCGAGCAGCGCGTCGTCCCCGACGTCGGGCAGGCCCAGTTCGGGACGCCACGCGCGCAACGCGCCGATCCGCGCGCGGAGCAGCTGCGCATGGTCGCTCCACGGCAGCGCCGTCATCCCACGACCGCGGATCGCGGCGAGCAGAAGCGGCTGCGCATCGCTCGCGTCGACGGCCACTGGCTTGCGCGAGACCACCAGCGCATCGAAACGGCGCTCTTCGAATGCCTCGGCGATCTGACGCTGTTCGTCCCAACGCAGCACGCGTTCGGTCACGAAGCGGTCGGCATGCTCGCGTTCGAGCACGCCAGCATCGAAGGGCGCGCCGGCGAAAACGAGGCTGTCGCGCGCTTCGAGGCGGAGATCGAGCACGACGAGCCACGGCTCGCCATGCAGTGCGCTCGCGTCGTGCAGGCGGGCGCCCCTGCCGTTCGCCAGCGCGTAACGCGTGGGCTGCGCATCATCGCGCCTGGCGACTCGATCCGGGAACGCATGAACGAGAAGATCGCCCACGGTGTGCGCATCCGGCACGCCACTCGCCGCCGTGCGCACGCCGAGCCGGCGTCGCCATCCGGCCGAGGCCTTTTCAATGGCCGCGAGCGCACCGACGTCCGCGCTGCCTGAACGCGCGGCGCGGGCGCCTCCGTCGCGCCAGAGGTGCAGCGCCGCGAGTCGCTGGCGAAAATCGTCCGTGCGCCCTTGCTCACCGCGCAGCGGCGAGCGCGCTTCGACGAGCGCGAGCAGGTCGGCGGCGAGCGCCCGTCGCTCCGGTGGGGCGCGCAAGGCCGCGGCGGCAAGGCGAGGCGCCGCGCCGAGCGCCAGCATCTCGCGGCCGAGCGCGGTGATCGCCGACGCGTCGTCCATCGCGCCCAGCCGGCGCAACAGGTCGCGAGCCTGGGCCATCGCGCCCGCGGGCGGCGCGTCGAGCCACGGGAGGTCGTCGGTGCCCCAGCCGGCCAGTTCGAGCGCCAGCCCCGAAAGTTCGGTGTGCTCGATTTCCGCGCGACGCGAGGCGTCGAGCCGGCGGCTCTGCGGCCAGAGGCGATAGGCCACGCCTTCCGCGACGCGACCGGCACGGCCAGCGCGCTGGTCCGCCGACGCCTGCGATATCGTCACGGTTTCCAGCCGCGCGAAGCCGGACTGCGGATCGAAGCGCGGTTCGCGCGCCAGCCCCGCGTCGACGACGGCCCGTATGCCGGGAAGCGTGACACTGGATTCGGCCACGTTCGTCGCGAGCACGACGCGGCGCGTGCCGGGATCGGCGGGGGTCAGCGCCAGCTGCTGCTCGGCCAGCGACAGTTCGCCGTGCAACATCACGACATCGATGATCTCCGACTGTCGTTCGAGCATGCTGCGGGCGCGCTCGATCTCCCGGCGCCCCGGAAGAAACGCGAGCACGTCGCCATCCGTTTCGCGCAGCGCCTGACCGACCGTGCGCACCAGATGCTGCTCGACCGTTTCCTGCGTCCTCGCAGGCGGATACTCGACCCGCACCGGAAAGCTTCGTCCCGGACTGCTGATCCTCGGCGCGCGCAGCCACTGCGCGACGCGCTCGCCGTCGAGCGTCGCGGACATGACCACGATGCGCAGATCGGGACGCAGGCTGGCCTGAACGTCGAGCGCCAGCGCGGCGCCGAGGTCGCCCGGCAGGTGGCGCTCGTGGAATTCGTCGAACAGGATCACGGCGACGCCATCGAGCGTGGGATCGTCCTGGATCATGCGCCCGAGGATGCCCTCCGTCACCACTTCGATACGTGTGCGCGGACCGACGCGCGACTCGAAGCGGATACGGTAGCCCACCGTCTCGCCGGGCTCCTCGCCCAGCTGACGCGCCATGAACGACGCGGCGGCGCGCGCCGCGATGCGGCGCGGCTCGAGCATCAGGATCCGGCCGCCGCCGAGCCACGCCGCATCGAGCAGCGCCAACGGCACCTGTGTGGTCTTGCCCGCACCGGGAGGCGCTTCGAGCACGAGTCGCGGACACGCGGCCAGCGAGTCGACGATGTCCGGCAGGAGCGGGGAAATGGGAAAGGCGGTGTGCATGCGCCCGCTATGGTACGCAAGCACGCGCTCCACCGCCTTCGTTCAGGTCTCGCCCGCCGCTTTCTCGTCCGGTGCCTCGCTGCCCACGGCGGTCACCTCGAACGGGCGGAGCGTGCGGAAGGCACGGCGATACTCGTCCGAGACCCGCTTCGCGTCGTGTCCGTTGGCGATGACGGTCGGCGTGATGAGCACGATGAGCTCACTGCGGACGTTCTGCTCGTCGCGCTCGGAGAACAGGTTGCCGAGCAAGGGAATGCGCGACAGGAAGGGCACGCCGTTCCGCAAGCGGCGCTCGTCTTCGCCGATGAGGCCGCCGAGCAGTACCGTCTGTCCGCTCTGGACAGCGACCTGGGTCGTCAGTTTCTTCTTCGAGATGGGGAGGTTCTGTCCCACGCCGTCGGGATCCACGCTGCTCACTTCCTGTGCGACATCGAGATAGACGAGGCCACCCGGATTCACGCGCGGCCGGACATCGAGAATCACGCCGGTGTCCTTGTATTCGACCTGCGTCACCGGCGTGCCGCCGCCGGCCGTGGGGCTGAAATACGTGGAGTTGACGGGGATCTGGTTGCCGACCTGGATGCGTGCCTTGCGGTTGTTCGCAACGACGAGCGAGGGCGCCGACAGCGTCTTGGTATTGCCGTTCATTTCCATCGCGCGCAGCACGACCTGGAAATCCTTGTTCACGAACGAATACTGGAAGGTCTGCGGCCGGGCGTTGATGCTGCCGGCACCGCCAAGGGCCCAGCGTTGCTTGTTGCCCGGCTGTGTCACGGCGCCATTGCCGCCCGCCAGGCCTTCGAGGTACCACTGCACGCCGAACCGGAACGCGTCGCGCAGGCGGACCTCGAGAATGCGCGTTTCGATCTGCACCTGAAGAGGCACCGCGTCGAGGCGCTCGATGGCCTGGCGGATCTCGTTCCACTGCGACGGCCGGGCGCGGACCATCAGCTGGTTGTTGGCATCGATCGCCGTGATGCGAAGGTCCTGTCCGGCGGATCCGCCACCGCCCGACGGAGCCGGAGGCTGGAAGAACGTCGTGTCGTCGTCGCCAGCCACAGCGGAACCCGCGCCGGCAGCGATCTTTCCGCCGTCGGTCTCGCCGTCGAAGCCGCTGGCGGTTCCGATCTCGCCCGCAGTCAGGCCGGGGCCGACCTTGCCGCCCTGCCCGCCCTGATCGCCACCGATCGATCCACCGAACACGTTGGCGACATAGCGCGCCACGTCGGAAGCGAGCAGGTTGCGCACGTCGTAGACGAACAGTCGCGGCTCGTTGCCGCCACCGCGATCGATGCGGTCGATCCAGTCGCCAACCTGATCCAGATGCCGGGCCTGCGTCGAAATCACCACGACGGCGTTCGTCCGCTCGATGGGAATGAAGCGGAGCATGCCCGCCACGGGAGTACCGCTACCGTCGCCGAAGACCGCCTCGAGCGCGGGGAGCACCTCGCCGACCGTCGCGTTGCGCAGGCTGAACACACCGACCGACATGCCCGATACCCAGTCGACGTCGAACGTGTCGATCGTTTCGCCGTAATTGGCGAGTTCGTCGCGTGTGCCCGCGATGACGAGCAGGTTGCGCGACGGATCCGTAAGCAGGATGGCGTCGGCCGCGGCGAAAGGCGCCAGCAGCTTCGCCATGGCCGGCGCCGCCACGTGGCGAAGCGGGAACAGGCGGGCGCCCATGCCCACGGCCGGTTTCGCCGCCTTCATGGACGGCACGAGACGTCCGGCCACCGCCTGCGTCGACGGCACGATGCTGTAGCGCCCGTGCTCCTTCACCAGTGCGTTACCGGTCCAGGAGAGCAGCGTTTCGAGAATGGGCAGCGCTTCGTCCCTCGCCACGGGCTTCGCGGTCGAGAACGACACCGAACCCTGCACGCCGGGCGCGATGGAGTAATTCGCATCGAGAAGGTCGCCCAACACCGCTTTCACGACGGCTTCGACGGGCTGATCTTCGAAGTTGAGCGTGACCGCGTCGCTGCCGCGCGCTTCGGGGCGCGGTGCCTTCACGGCATGGGGGCGTATGAAGGTTCCCGTGCCGCGGCTCACTTCGCGCGCGATGCCCGTCGACTGCCGGTCTTCCGTGGCCTCGGGCGCCTCTGCCGCCCCGGTCGGCCGCACCAGGGGGAGGGTCTCCGGAACGGCACGGTCCACACCGACGAGTGCCTCGCGCTGAAGCCGCCCGTCGTCCCTGCGCACATTTTGCGGGCCGCAAGCCACCGTCAGCAGGGCCGTGACGACGGCCGTGCCGATCATGCTGGTTTTCATGGTGTTGCTCCTCCTTCCCTGAGGGCGCGTCGTGCGCCCGCTACTGCGAATCCATGGCCTGCTGCCGCTGCTGCTGTTGCTCCATGCGGCGTCGCTGCACGGCTTGCTTCAAAGCTTCGACGCGTGCCCGCTGAAGGGCATCGTCGTCCTGGCGAGGTGGTGCGGTACGTGCGGCGTCGGTCGGCGGACGTGGCAACGCCGGGCCCGTCATGCCTTGCCCCCCCGCCTGCTGCACTTGCATGCCGTTACCTCCCGACGTCGCGGGGCGCGTCGGAACCTGACCGGGCGCACCCGGCACACCCGGCCGCGGCGGTGTCTTCGCCGTCGCCTCGGGCGCGGCGACTTTCAGCGTGAGCTCGCGATGCTCCCCACCGTTGTCGAACACGGCACTGCGTGCGGTGAGCGAGGTCAGCGTCCAGTGACCATCCGTGAGCGCGGTGCCTTCCTTCACGCGCACGGTCGTGTCCTTGCCGCGGTCCCTGAGCAGCGCCATGCGCAGACCGGGCGTCATGATGATGCCGGTGAGTTCGAGATCGCCGATGTTGCTCGACGCATCCTCGCCGTCGGTCGCGGCGACCGGCTTGCGATCGGCCATGAAGAGCGGACGCTGCCAGACTTCCGAAAAACGGGCGAGCGGCGACGGTGGCGGCATGGTGAGCGCGCGCACCGGCGGCAGCGGCTCGGGCGTTCCCGCGTCGTCCCAATGCACGCCTCTGCCGACACCCAGTACGAACGATGCGCAGACGACACCGAGTGCTGCCGCCACGATAACGAGCAAGGGCGTGAGACGGCGCTGACCGGCGGCGTTCATGAGGCCTCCTTGGCCGGGCGCGCGGCGTGGATGTAGCCGGACACCGTGAATTGCACTTCCATCGGCGCGTTGCCGCCGGCGCGCGCGGCGACCGGATTGCGATAGATGCTGAAGTCTTCGATGAACAGGTAGGGCGTTTCTTCTTCGATGTCGTGCAGCACGGCGGTCATTGGCTGCATCTGGCAACGCAGGCTGATGTTCACCGTGACCTTGCGATACGGTTCGCCCGCTTTTTCCTGGCTGGGCACCGGCATCTTCTGCACGACGTCGCAGGCACCGTCTTCGCGATGCGCCGCGGCCACATCGACGATCCGCTGCATCAGTCCCGCGGCCGCGGCGTTGGCATCGTCGCCCGGAAGGAACGCGTCGCTGTGCGTCTGGCCCTGCTCGAGCGCCGCGATGCGCTTTTCGAGCTGAGGACGTTCGGCAATGGCCGAGGCGAAACGACGCTGCGTGTCGCGAAGGTCGTCCATCTCGTCGCCCATGGCCAGCTGCGGTGCCACGAACCACCAGTGCACGAGACCGACGTAGGCGATCGCCAGGGCCACCACGAGAAGCAGGATCGCCGCGACACGCGATTCAGCGGGCTTCATTCGCACGGGACGCCTCCTTCTGTCCGACGGCGGCGGCCGGGGCCGTGGAGGCGGTCGCCACGGGCGTCGCCCGCGCGCTCGCGGCGCTCGCGGGCGTGGCAGCCGGCTTCGCGGCGACCGGCTCCGGCTTCGGCATCAACGCCTTTGCCTGCATGTAGAAACGTTCCTTGCCCGACGTGGGATCGCTCTGGATCGTGCCCTGGAAACTGGGCTCGCCGATGGTGGCCGCGCCTTTCAGGGCGTCGATGAGTCGAGCCGCCTGCGGGCTCTGCCCCTGGAAGCCGATCTGACCCGTGCCGTTGAGCGTGAAGCGCTCGAGCCAGGTGTCGTCGGGGAGACGTCGCGTGAGATCTTCGAGGACGGGCAGGACGGACGGTGCGTCGGTTTTCTTGCGTGCGAGGAAGCCGGACGCGCCGGCACTGTCGGTAAGGCGCTGGCGAAGATCCTTGACGCGCGCGGCATCGCCACGCATTGCCTCGACTTCATCGCGCATGGCCTGTAGCGCGACGGCGCGGTTGTGCAGCCATGCGGACATGCAGGCGACGACGAGCAGGACGATGACCGCGAGCAACAGCGCGTTGAGCCGGCGGCGCCGGTCGGCACGACGCGGGATTCGCGCGGGCGGAAGCAGATTGACACCGGCGAGCGCCGGACCCTCGGCCACGTCGACGCGGTCGGGATGGATGCCGAGCCCGGCGAGTTCGTCGAGCAGTGGGTCGAGGCCCGCACGCGGGGTGGCGGCAAGCTCGGCGACGAAGCGCCCTTCCGGGCCGCCTTCGCCCAGCTCGCGCACGCCAAAATGAATGTCGTCGGCGCGGAACGGCGTCTGCCGGTCGAGATCGTAGCCGACGACCTGCCGCAGGTTGTCGCGCGCGGCCAGCGGGAGCACGAGCCGGCGGCGAAGCACGGCCGCCGGCGGCAGAACGAGGGCGATCCGGCGGTCGGCCGGGTCGGCCTCGTCGAGCGCCCGGGCGAGCACCGCGGATCGGTGCTCCGCGGTATCGGCATCGCCCGCTTCGCCGACGGCGAAGGTTTCGCCGGCGCGACGGAGACGCCATCCATCGGCGTGTCGCTCGATGGCGTACCAGCGCTCGCCGCCCGCGAAGGCCGCGCGCCACCGCACCGGCACGAACGCCGAAAGCTCGCCACCCCACCAGCGCAGGAAGCCAGGCAGCGCGCTACCGCGCCAGGCACGGCGCAGGCGATCGAGCTGTAGCTGCGATGCGTCCTGCCAAGTGGTCATTCAGTATCTCCTTCGCGCCAACGCAACACTGCGTAGGGCTGATTTCCGGATCTTATCCCACGGAGTCGGATCGTCGATGTAAGGGAACTCCTGGTCCCGTCGTCAAGGATCGCCTCCGCTCGTATCGTGTGCGTGACACCGTTACCACCGGCCGTCGCGCCGACGTTGCCTTGCGAGCGGGTCGCGAGGATGGCCGCCGCGCCCGCGCCGCCGAGGCCGGGAATGGCCGCGAGCGCCAACGGCTGCGCGTGCTCGGTGTTGGGACGCTCGCGTCCCGACCAGATGGTCAGCGCGGGAGCGACCGCGGCCCAGGTCGTCGCATCCATGCCCAGCACCATGCGCGCCTCTTCCACCGTCGCGAAGGGACCGTTGCGCGGCCCGTATGCCAGGCCGGCGGCCTCGTACTGCGGCTTCTTCGCGCCGTTGGGCGACGCCGCGTCGCCCGGCCGGCGCCAGTCCTGCACGGCCGCGGCGAGATCGCGCGCCTTGTCGTCGTTCGCGCCCGCCGCCTTGAAGAGACCGCTCAGGACATCGCCCGACGCGGCGTTGAGGTCGACCTTGCCGTCTTCGTCGACGATCGTGATGTTCACCGTCGCGTCGTCGAAGGCGAAGACGTACGGCCGGCCGTCCGCTATCCAGCGCGATGCCGCGTCGGGTGTCTGCAGCCCTTCGATCGCGCGCATCACGCCTGCCTCCGCCGCGTAGTGCGCGCGGGTCTGCGCGAACTGGTAGCGCGCCTGCAGACCTTCCGTGCGCGCGAGCGCGGCGAAGCCGCCCAGCATGATCGCCAGCAGCGTGCAGCCCCACAGTACGATCAGCAGGGCGACGCCCCGTTGGTGGCGGCCACTCATCGTTGCACCGCCTTTCGCGTGCTGCGGTAGAGGGTGAAGCCGTTGCGCGACGCCGACGCGTCGATACGCAGAGGCGCCACGAGTGCGGGAAAGGCGACGTTGCCCTCCGTTTCCAGTTGCACGCGCACCAGCGAGGGCGTGCGGCGATTGTCCGTCCATTGCTCCTGCCAGTCGCCCGGCTTGCCCTGATCGTCGAGGCCCCGGTAAGCGAACGCGCCCTTGCGGATGCCGCGCAGGAGGACTTCCGGCTCGCCGACCGGCTGGGGCTCGCCGCCGTCCGGTGGCAACATCGCCAGCACGACCTCCAGCCGCAGACCCGCCTGCCCGTCGTCGACGAGCGAAACGGTATGCAGCTGCGGCCCGAGCCTCGACAGGTAGCCCGGCATCGGCGCGACGAAACGGAACGACCGGTCGTCCCCGGCGAACACCAGCGGGTCGCCGTCGTCGTTCTGTCCGAACGGTATGACGAGCGCCTGCGCCAGCTCGCCGCGCAGATAGGTCTGCGCCGAGCGTATCTCGTCCATGCGCTCGATCGCGGTGCTGCGGCTGCGCACGATGCGTGTCGCGGTCGAGATGCCGGAATACACGCCGAGCAGCACGATCGTCAGCAGCGCGAGCGCCGCCAGGACCTCCATGAGGCTGAAGCCGCGTACGTGCCTCATGGCGGGTTCGCTCCGCCCGAGCCCGCGATCCGCAGCGTGGAGAAGCGTGCGTGACGCTCGCTGCCGCCCGGCCCCCAGATCACGTCGAGGTCCAGGCGGTACATGCCGCCGCGCCCGTCACCCGCGTCGTCGGGCGTCGTGTCGTCCGGCGCGCGGTAGCGCGCCACGTTCATGCGCCAGCGATAGGTGTCGTCGAAGCGACCCTCGCTCACGCCCTCCTGGATCGGCTCCATCACGAACGCGCCGTCGAGCAGCGTGCGCGCACGCAAGGCGGCCTGCGTGCGTTCGTTCGCACGCGCGGTGAGGCTCATCGAGCTGCCGGCGACCTGCATCAGCGCGGCGAACGCGATCGCCAGGATCGCGATGGCGGCGATCACTTCCAGCAGACTGAAACCGCGCTGCGCCCGCCCTGCCCGCATGGTGCGGTTGAACGCGGCCCTCATCGCGTATCCACCACGCTGACCGCGCCCGTGAGCCAGCCGACGTTGACGTGCCACTCCCGCGTGCCGCGTTTGAGCGTGATGCGCCCGCCGGTCGAGCTGCCATCGGGAAAGAAACGGATGCGCCCCGTCGTCGCGTTGACCTGGTCTTCGCGCGCGCTGGTGATCGAGACGCGCATGTCCTTTGGCAGGCGAACGTTCGCCTTGCCGGGCGGCGTGTACGTGGCGGCGGCGGTGTCGACTTCGAGGGCGAGGTTCTCGCCTTTGACGATCGCCTGCGCGCGCGTCCAGCGAAGGGCCGCCGCGAGCTCACCGCTCGCGGCGTTGACCCGCGCGCTCGCGAGCCCCTGCGTCACCGGGATCGAGACCGCCGCGGCCGCGATCCCGATCAACAGGATGACGGCCAGCATCTCGAACAGCGTGAATCCGCGCGCGCGCATGGCCGGTCATTCCGTCCCGAAGGTCCGTTACTGCCAGTTGCCGACGTCGGCGGAGTAGCCTTCGCCGCCCGCCTTGCCGTCCTGCCCGTAGAACACGACGTCGAAGCTGCCGTGCTCGCCCGGATAGCGGTAGCCGAACGCGTGACCCCACGGGTCCTTGAGGTCCGATTCCTTCGCGTACGGACCCTGCCAGTTGCTGGCGTCGGCCGGCCTGGTGGTCAGGTCGTCGAGCGAGTGCGGCGGCGTGCCGTTGTCCAGCGCGTAGTTCTCGATCTTCTGGCCGAGCGTCGTCAGCTGCGCCTTGCCTGCGCCGTACTTGCCCTTGTCGACGTTCTTGCCGACCTGGGTCACGACGATCGCGCCGATGATGCCGATCAGCACGATCACGGCCAGCATCTCGAGCAGGGTGAAGCCGCGTGCGTGACGGGAGCGGAGGTTGGGATTCGCGCGCATGGGGAAAACTCCTTGAAACGATATCGTCAGTTGATGTTGCTGGTGAGGCTGAGCAGGGGAAGGAGGATCGCCGCCATGATGAAGGCCACCATGACGGTCATGACGATGGTGAGGGCGGGCACCAGCGCCGCGAGCAGACGGTCGATCGCACGCTTGGCTTCGACGTCGAAGGTGTCGGCGACCTTCAGCAGCATCGTGTCGAGCGCGCCCGCTTCCTCGCCCACCTGGATCATCTGCAGGGCGAGACGCGGGAACCGTTCGGTATGGGCGAGCGACGATCCGAGACCCGCACCGCCCTTCACCCGCTCGGCCGCCTGTTCCAGCGCGAGGTCGAGCGCGCGGTTACCGGTGACCTGCCGGGCGATCGCCAGGGACGAGAGCAGCGGCACGCCGTTCTTCAGCAAGGTACCGAGCGTGCGCGCGATACGCGCGGTTTCGACCTTGAGCAGCAGGGGACCCGCGACCCGCATCGTCAACAGGCGGCCATGGAAGGCGAGCCGCGTGTCCGGGTCGCGCAGCCGCAACCGCACGAGTACCACCGCTACCGCGAGCAAGGCAAGCATCGCCCACCACCAGTCACCGATGGCCGTGCCCATCGCCAGCACGACCTGCGTGATCACGGGAATCGGCACCTGCATGTCGGCGAAGATCGGCACGAACTGCGGCACCACGTACGCCAGCAGCAACACGAGCGAACCGAGCACGCCGACCATGAGGAAGGCCGGATAGATCAGCGCGTTGACGATGCTGCCCCGCAACGCCTGCGCGCGTTCGAGGTAATCGGCGAGACGGCGCAGCGTTTCGTCCAGCGAACCGCCGGCTTCGCCCGCGCGCACCAGGCTGATGTAGAGCCGCGGGAAGACGCCGTTCTCTTCGTCGAGCGCTGTCGACAGCGTCGTGCCGCCCCGCACGCGATCGCGGATGCGTTCGACCATGTTCTTCGCACGCTCGCCCTCGGGAAGGTCGAGCAGGATGCCCAGCGCGCGATCCAGGGGCTGCCCCGCGCCGAGCAGCGTGGCGAGCTGGTGCGTGAACTGCGCGAGCTGGTCGCCGGTGAAGGGCCCCTTGCGGAACAGCGCGGCGAAGCTGCCGCCGGTGCCCTCGCCATCCGCGGGCACCGCCTCGATCGGCGTGTGCCCCTGGTCCTGCAGGCGGGCGACCACATCCTCCACGGACGTGGCTTCCATGCGGCCCGTGAGAGCTTCGCCGGCGGCACTGATGGCGCGGTATCGGAACTGGCTCATGAGCGGCGTTCCTTACGATTCCTGCGTGACGCGCAGGACCTCTTCGATCGTGGTGATGCCCGAGACGGCCTTGGCGAGGCCGTCCTCGTACATCGTGCGCATGCCTTCGGCGCGCGCCTGACGCTCGATCTCGCCGGCGTCGGCGCGCTGCATCACGAGGCGACGCAGCGGGTCGCTCATCACGAGGAACTCCATGATCGCGCGACGACCGCGATAGCCGGTGGGGTTGGCGGCGCTGCTGCCGGGCTTCCACAGGCGGATCGGGCGCTCGTCGGTGTACTTATGCAGCTCGAACTGCTCGATCACCTCGGGCAGCGCTTCGTAGGGCACCGCGGTTTCCGGATCGAGGCGGCGCACGAGGCGCTGCGCGAGGATGCCGTTGACGGTGGAGCCCAGCAGATAATCTTCCACGCCCATGTCGAGCAGGCGTGTGATGCCGCCCGACGCGCTGTTCGTATGCAGCGTCGACAGCACCAGGTGGCCGGTGAGCGCGGACTGGATCGCGATGCGGCAGGTCTCGAGATCGCGCATTTCGCCGATCATGATGACGTCGGGATCCTGGCGGACGATGGAGCGCAGGGCACCGGCGAAGTCCAGTCCGATCTGTGGCTTCACCTGGATCTGGTTGATGCCTTCGATCTGGTATTCGACCGGATCCTCGACGGTGATGATCTTCACGTCCGGCGTGTTGATCTGCGACAGCGCGGTGTAGAGCGTCGTCGTCTTGCCCGAACCCGTGGGGCCGGTGACGAGCAGGATGCCGTGCGGCCGGTCGAGGACGTCGACGAAGCGGTCGCGGAAGTGATCGGTGAAACCCAGCGACGCGAAATCGAACACGATCGACTCGCGATCGAGGATACGCATCACCACCGACTCGCCGAAGCTGGTCGGCACCGTCGACACGCGCAGGTCGAGCTCCTTGCCCTGCACGCGCAACTGGATGCGGCCGTCCTGCGGCAGGCGGCGCTCCGCGATGTTGAGCCGGGCCATGATCTTCACGCGCGAGATGACCGCGGCGGTGGAGCTCGACGGCGGGGCCTCCACCTCGTGCAGCACGCCGTCGATGCGATAACGCACCTTGAGGCGATTCTCGAACGGCTCGATATGCACGTCGGACGCGCGCTGTTCCACCGCGCGCTGGAGAATCAGGTTGACGAGCCGGATGACGGGCGCCTCGGACGCGAGGTCGCGCAGGTGCTCGACATCGTCTTCTTCGGCGGCGCTGCCGTCGAGACTCTCGACGATGCTGCCCATGGCCGAACGGCCCTGCCCGTAATAACGCTCGATGAGGTCGTCGATTTCGGAGCGAAGACCCACGCGCAGGTGGACATCGCGACCCGTCGCGAGGCGCACGGCCTGCAGCGGGTAGGGATCGGCCGGGTCGGCGACCAGCAGCGCGAGCCCGTCGTCGCCCTCGCGCACGGGTACCACATGGTATTGCTTGAGGAATCGCACGGACAGTTCGGTGTCCGCGGGCGGCAGCTCGGGGGCGTCCTTGGCCGCGAGCAGCGTCAGTCCGAGCAGGTCGGCCCACGCGTCGGCAAGGTCGCGCTCGGACACCAGGCCCAGCCGGGCCATCAGCGCCGTGAGGGTGCCTTCCGGTGTTTCGTCGTGCAGGCGGCGCGCCCGCGCGAGGTCGGTGTCCTTCAGCCGTCCGTGCGCCACGAGGTGCGCACAGACCTGGGCTTCTCCCGGTTCTCCGGTAAGCATGTCCCTTTGCTCGGTCATCGCAGACATGCCATCTCCACACGGTCCGTTGATTGCGTCGTTTCGTCCGGTCGTTCCTGACCGGGCGGGGGCGCTATTGGTAGCACATACGGTGCGTCGACGGCGACCGTGGCAGCGACATTCCGCGACCTGGCGCAACAAGAAAAGCCGGCGTCGCCGCCGGCTTTCCAAGGGCTTGGCGGCAACCCGTAGGCCGCCGCCGGGTGCACTTACCAGCCCACGCCTACACCCACACCGCCGGAAGACTCACCGCCGCTGACCGCGGCGCCGAAGGTCAGGCTGGCGTTGGACGAGATGCTGCGCGAGTAGCCGACCGACAGCGCTCCCTGCCCCTTGTACCCGCCGACACCCACGCCGAGCCGGTTGTCGCCATTGACGCCCTGCGTGCTGAACGCCATCTGCGACATCGCCGCGCCCATCGCACCGACCTTGTTCAGGCGGTCGTTGAGGTTGCTGAACCGGCGATCGACCGTCCGCTTGTATTCGTCGAACGCCCCGCC
>Ga0102591_1002566_pt1 | contig 19090 bp, 21 predicted proteins | sample AraplaCol_mCL_r2_2_FD_76860 | JGI IMG/M metagenome (GOLD analysis project Ga0102591, IMG submission 76860) | Arabidopsis root microbial communities from North Carolina, USA - plate scrape MF_Col_mCL_r2 (SPADES assembly) (version 2) | ecosystem: Host-associated > Plants > Roots > Endosphere... | reverse complement strand
CCCGCATCATGTCCGCCGTGTTCCGCAAGGGCGGCGACGTCACCTTCCTGGTGGACGAAATGAAGGCCGTGTTCGACCCGCGCGGCGGCTACTGGAAGCCCGGCGGCGTCTACATGCCCTCGCTGGTCGCCGAACTCGGCGCGATTGTCGAGGACCACCTCAAGTCGATCGGCCTGATCATCGACCCGGAACTGAGCGATGCGCAGCGCGCGCTGATCGCCGAGAAGCGCGCGGCCTACGCGCAGCTGTCAAAAAAAAACAGTGAAGTAAGCGGAAGCGCCGCCGGCGACCTGTTCCCGGACCCGCGCGTCACCGACGAGCCGCGTTCGGAAGATGTGGAAGTCACCGGTGAGGGCGCCGCGTTCCCGCCGTCCGCCACGATGTGCCACAAGTGCTCGACGAAGGCGGTGGTCATCATGGATGGCTGCGCTACTTGCTTGAATTGTGGGTATAGCAAGTGCGGGTGACGTAAGTCTTTCGAATTTCGTTAGAAGAGGGTTGGACTCGTTTGAGTCCAGCCCTTTTTTCTTGAGTCTAGATTGCTGAGGACAGTCCAAGCATGAGTGTAGTGATCACGGAAGTCGAAATTGAGAACTTCCGCTCCATTCGTCGAGCGATCGTGCCGTTGAACTATCTGTCCGTTCTTGTTGGCACGAACATTCCGGTAAATCAAATGTTCTCCGTGCCCTCAACCTCTTCTTCAATGGCGAGACGGGAAAGGGAAAGCCATTCAATTTTGCGATTGATCACAACTTGCAAAATCGACCGAATAGACGGGCGAGAGAAATAGTTGTGCGTGTTCGCATGAAGTTGCCGGATGGCTATGTGGCGAACAACGGTGACGAAGTGATATGGGAGAAGCGTTGGCGGGAAACGGGTCTTGAGTTCAGTGAGTACAAAGGCTATCGGACTGGCAGGAATCGGCGTGGCCGCGACGTAAGGACCGAGATGGAGATATCTTCTCGTTCCAACGTGCACTCATTGCTAAGAAAGATCGAGTTCATGTACGTCCCAGCTGTTCGTGACGCCGGATACTTCGATTTTCTGCGCGGGCAGATTCATAGCGTCATTGCAGAAGTTGCGGACGAATCGTTCAGGACGTCAAGCGCTAGTTTTGAGCGTTCAATCGCAGAGCATCTGTCCGGCCTAACCGCCGACATTCGCGCGGAGCTTGGAATCGAATCAAGGCTTGCGCTTCCTAGGGACTTGAGTCATGTCTTTGAGCGACTGGATTTCCTGACCGACACAACTGATCTTTCTCTGGACTCGAGAGGAGATGGAATCAAGGCGCGCCATATCCCCCTCATTCTTAAGTTCATGGCGGACCAGAAGCGGTCGCTGCAGACGCGCGGCGCAGCCCCGATATCGACTTTTTGGGCGTACGAGGAGCCGGAGAACAATCTCGAGTTCCGACACGCGATAGGGCTCGCCGATGAGTTATGGAAGTTCATGGACGACGACGTGGCTCAAGTCCTAGTCACATCGCATTCTCCAGTCTTCTACAACCTCATGGCGAAGAACACTCCCGACGAGGACTATGTGTCCTGCGTGCACGTCTACAAGGAAGACGAGGAGGGAGGCACGCAGGTTTCAGAAGAATTGGCTGATCTCGACGAGCGGATGGGAACGACGGCGCTGCTGGCACCGCGCCTCTTGGTGCTCGAGGCTTCAATTCGGAGTCAGGAGGAGGCGCGTGTACGTGCAGAAAGGCTGGCTGCTGCTGGGCGCGCAAAGATATTTGTCGAGGGAACAAGTGACTGCGTCTTTCTTACGAAGCTGTTCAATGAGTTCGCTCCGAACTTTGTGGGTGTAGTGGCAGACATCGAGACATTGGACGCGGGGGGCGGTCACTCGTATGTGGGTGACATGTTGAGCGCCTGGTACTGCACGCAGAAGCACAATGGGGGCAGGCCGCGTGCGGTCGGGCTGCTTGACTCTGATCAGCCCGGGAATGCTCTTCGAGTAGCATGGAACGCGGTCCCTGCCCAAGCCGACGTGTGCAAGTGTTTTGTTCTCACTAAGCCGAGACACATAGTCGACGCTCTCAGGCGGCAAGTTAAGGTGGCTGTAACACTGGAGGAACTTTATCCTCGTCATGTCTGGGAAGATGCTGATGCGAACGGCCTGCTTGAGGATAGGTCTCTGGCCGGAGTTCTCCCGGACGAGCTGATCAATCGGATGGTTCGCGGCGAAGAGACGCTCCATTCCGTCTTTGGCGAAGGGTTCGAGATCTACGGATTGAAGAGGTTTCGACAGGAAGGAAAGGCGGCGGCTGCCAGTCGAATTTCGCGTTGGCATTCGAATTTGTTCGAGGAGCACTTCGCGTTCCTGCGACCGCTAGTCCAAGAGATTGAGGCGTACCTCCGGCATAGGTGAGCAAACTAGTAGTCCGGGTAAGCGAAGCGCACCCGGGACCTTGCCTGACGCGGCACCACCCTGCCTCCATGAGTGTGTGAAAACGTGATCGTCGCTCATGAGCCAGCGTAGCCTGGGTACGCGAAGCGAACCCGGGGCTTTCATCGACATGACGACACGGCATCCCCGGGTGCAGCCTTCGGCCTTACCCGGGCTACGGTGTCACGCGGACCGATCTTGTTGACCCCACCCCCAGCACCGTAACCTCAAAGCAGGGCAGCGGTGGATGTCCATCCCGTGGGGACGGGATGCGACGTGCAGGCAACCGCATCGCACTGCAAACAATATCCGGGGGGATGGCATGAGCCAGCGTAGCCTGGGTACGCGAAGCGAACCCGGGGCTTTCATCGACATGACGACACGGCATCCCCGGGTGCGGCCTTCGGCCTTACCCGGGCTACGGTGCTGCATGTAATCTTCCGGACGATCGTTGCCTGGTGGGGGAGTCATGAGTTTGGTTTTGGCGCTGACGTTAGCCATGGTGGTGCTGGGGCTCTGCGTACAGATGGCAATACTGTCGTTGCAGGTGGGCGCGTTGCGACGCCATCGCGAGGACAGCTTCCGGGTACTGGCCTTCGGCAGCGTGTGCGGCGTGGTCTACACCTGCCTGGAGAGCCTGCCGTACGTGGTGACGTTCTCCACGAAAACTTGGACCATGATCCATGTGGCGGCTCTGACTTTCCTCCTGCCGGCCTACATCCTTGGGATTGCGGGCACCGTCCTGCTGTTCCGTTCCTATAGGCGACTGTCGGAACAGGTCGACGAGCAAACTGGGAAAGGCTAGCCAGCGTAGCCCGGGTAAGCGAAGCGCACCCGGGGCATTCCCTTACGTGACATCACGGCATTCCCGGGTGCGGCCTTTGGCCTTACCCGGGCTACGGTTATCCCGTCATGCGACGCGGGGTAACTCTGGAATGGTGCGGTATCGACGAAACCGCATTGCCGGCGGAACCTACTTCTTCACCGTGACACTTCGCGATCGACGAGACGACGCGCTGGTTCGGCATATCGATCTGCTGCGTACCTCCTGGCGACACGCGCTCCTGCGGATTCCGCACGAAGTCGTGGCGGTCGTCGTGCTCCCCGAACACCTTCATGCGGTCATCCGCATGGCCGATCCCGACGCGGACTACTCGCGGCTCTGGCAAGAGATCAAGAAAGGCTTTAGCCGGCGACTTCCCGTCGCGGGGCCATCGTTGTGGCAGCCGCGATTCTGGGAGCACACGATTCGCGACGATGACGACCTTCGCGCGCATGTGGACTATGTGCACTTCAATCCGGTGAAGCATGGCCTGGTCCGGCGCGTGGTGGACTGGCCGCACTCCTCGTTCCATCGCTACGTGCGCACTGGCGAGCTGGACGCGGAATGGGGTGGAACCCGAGCGGCATCGAGCAGCCCTTTCGGCGAGCGCCGGTAGCGTTGTAGCCCGGGTAAGCGAAGCGCACCCGGGGCTTTCCGCGACGTAGCGACACCGCGTCCCCGGGTGCGGCCTTTGGTCTTACCCGGGCTACAACGACGGAAGAACTCGCCGAGCAGAATGCTCCGAACACGGACTCTTTGGCTCGACACTCCGAGCTCGATCTACTGAAGGCCGAGTCAAAGCAGCTCCGCGTGTCGATCCTGGTGCTCGGCGTTCCGCTGTCGAAGCTCGGACGGTGGGGCGCGACGGCTTCGCGAACCGGGGTTTGAACCCGGCGCTCCGGGCGGCCGAGCCCGGATGGACGAGCAAAAAGCTCCGCGCGTCGAGATCCGGGCTCGGCGTTCGGCGCCTTTTGCTCCGAATCTGCGATCAGACACTTTCAAAATTCGAGCGTAGAGGTGGGCGATTCGAGTCCCGGGTGCCAGCCACCGGCCAGAAACCCCTGCGCATCGGGTTCGAAGCGCGGCGTTGCGAGCTCGAAGGTCCGATGACGGAGTTCAAAAGCCGCGTGGGCCGAGCTCGAAGCTCGGCGCTGTCGTTGTGGGCTCCCCGGGTTGGCTTCGCCAACCCAGGCTACGAAAGCGGCGTGCGCCGGCGAGACGCACGGAATCTGCGACGCACCTACCGTTCGCGACTTCTTCGCATTGAAGCGGTTGAAGCAGCGGCGAACACTCGCCGCCGGAGCTCAAAAACTCCTCACACACATAGCGGTTCCCACCTCCGTATCTGGTGGGTTTTTTGTGCCCGGATTTCACCAGAGCACAACCTCGACGTAGTCGTTTCGCGTCGGGAGGGGGCAGCCATAGAAGACCCGCGAGGGGAAAGCTGCCCGCCGTCTATGTGCGGTTTTTGACCTCCCGACATCCTTGCGGCCAACCGCAAGGCTTCCCCTGTCAAAGGAGCGACTCATGCGAAAGCACCGCCGACCGGCGCCGTCCCGATCCACCTGTTACGTCATCCCCGACCCCGCACGCGACACCATCGCGCGCACCCGCGACCAGTTGCGGCTGCTCGCGCAACTGAGCGCCGCGCGCATCCACCACGACGCCGAAGAACTGGAACTCTCCGCCGATGCGCTGGTGACCATCTTCCAGCGCCTGTGCAACGACCTGGATCACGCGATGCGCGAGATGACGATCCGAAGTTTTCCGGCGCCTCATCGGGCTTGAGGCTTGCGGGAATCGCGCAAGGTCAGGTGGGTTCCAGCTTTCGCTGGAATGACGGTGGGGTGTTCGCCGGCAGGGGAGTGCCCAATCGTTACGGGCCTGGGTTCCAGCTTTCGCCGGAATGACGGTGGGGTGTTCGTCGGCAGGGAAGTGCCCAATCGTTACGGGCCTGGGTCCCGGCCTTCGCCGGGATGACGGCGAAAGCGAGCGTAGAGCCGGGTAAGCGAAGAGCACCCGGGCTTTCCGCGACGTAACGACACAGCTCCCCCGGGTACGGCCTTCGGCCTTGCCCGGGCTGCGGCGCTGCACATTTCCCTCATCCGCATGAACAAACGCAACGCCGCTTTCACAGCTGCCGCACGGATCGTTGAGTACGTTCCTTCCATCTTTTCGGGAGGCAGGACGATGGACGAGCGCAAGTTCGAAGGAAAGCTCTGGGATCATCTCGAATCGGACCGCACGGTGATGCTCGGCTTGGTCGGCGATGCGCAGGGCCATTCGCGGCCGATGACAGCCATGCTCGACAAGCAGACGCGGGGCACGGTCTGGTTCGTCACGTCCACCGACAACGTGCTGGCGCAGCAGGCGGCGGCGCCAGTGTCGGCGTTCTGTGCGTTCTCATCCAAGGGACACGATCTGTTCGCGACGATCAGCGGTTCGTTGCAGACGGTGCTCGATCGCGAGGTGCTCGACCGCCTGTGGAATCCATTCATCGCCGCGTGGTTCGAAGGCGGAAAAGACGATCCGAAGCTGATGATGCTGCGGTTCGAGCCGTCCGAGGCCGAGATCTGGCTCAACGAGCACAGCCTGGTCGCCGGGCTGAAGGTGCTGATGGGCCGCGATCCGAAGAAGGAATACGTGGACAAGGTGGCGAAGGTCGATCTGTAACCACGCTCCATCACGCGGGCATCCCGGGAGATCTCGATGAAAAGCAGGCTCTTGTTTGCCGTCGCCACGTTCGCGCTGATGCTCGGCGCCGTCGCGCAGGCGCAGATCCGCACCGAACGCGTGCAGTTCGCCAAGGGTGCGTCGTCGAAGACGATCACCGGCAGCCTCAAGGGCGATGCGAGCGTGGATTACATCGTCGGCGCGCGCGCCGGCCAGACGTTGAACGTGACGCTGAAGCCGGGCAATCCGTCGAACTACTTCAACGTGCTGCCGCCGGGTTCCGAAACGGCGCTGTTCGTCGGCTCGTCATCGGGCAATACGTACAGCGGGCGCTTGCCGACCTCGGGCGATTACCGCGTTCGCGTGTACCTGATGCGCAATGCCGCGCGCCGCGATGAAGCGGCCAACTACTCGCTGACGATCGGCGTGACGGGGGCCGCGGCCGCCAAGCCCGCGACATCGGCCACGCCCGCCGCACCGGCCGCGCCTGCAGGCAGTACCGCGGTGACGCCCGGCAACATGCCGGCGTTCTGTCGCGGCGAGGTGGCCGGCAACTACGGCACGAAGCCGACGTACGTGAAGACCGAGGCGCCGACGCGCGGCAAGGACGGCAGCACGTCCATCGCCGGCACGGTCGATAAAGGCAACGAAGGCATGAAGCGCTTCCAGTGCCGTTTCGATGCCAAGGGCCGCTTCATCGACGTCATGGCGCTGACCAGCGACGGCGAGTAAGTACCGTGCCGGCGCAGTTCCCCGGGTGCGGCCTTCGGCCTTACCCGGGCTACGAAGAAGCCGGAGTTCGCGGTGGCGGTCGGTGCGGTTGTAGCCCGGGTAAGCGAAGCGCACCCGGGGTCTGCGTCACTCGCAAGGCGCAACTGAGGCCGGTCTCGGCACCACCACCGTCGTCAGGCCGCTGCACTGCGGCGCGACGTCGAGTCGAACCTTCGCCAGCGACGCGGCCGTGGGTCCGCCAGCACCGACGGTTCGCGACGCCAGCACGACCGGGCTGATCGCGATGCCTTCCCACGCGCGCGGCGTATCGAGCAGGTCGATGCGCTGCACCGCCCGATCGCCCGGCACGTTGATGACCCACGTGCGGAAACTGGCGCCGTTGACGGGATCGGACGTGGTGGCTTCGGGCGTGCCCGTCGGCTGGAACCACGGGCGGAAGCCGCGCTGCAGGATCGCGTGGTGCGTGCTGCCATCGGCGTACGTCACGCGCACGGTGTAGTCGCAGCCGCCGTTGTGGCAGTACCACGGGTGCGGCCCGGTGTTGGGGATGATGGCCGAGCGTTCGCCGGAGTTAGTGGGGTCTACCGTGCGCACCAGGTTGCCGACGTAGCTCATCGGCGGATAGATCTGCGTCGCGCCCGCCGTGCCTGCTCGGCTGTAGGTGATGACGATGGAATGCACCGGCACGTTGGGCCGGTACGGCAGGCCGGAATCCATGCCGTAGAGGCCGTTGTCGAGCGTCACCGGCGCAACGTTGTCCCACGCGCGACGCTGGCTGTTCCAGCGCTTGTAACCGTTGGCGAATGTGGCGTCGGCGATGATGCTGCCGCCGTCGTAACGCAGATTGCCGTTGGCTTCGTTGGTGGCGACGCCTTCGAGATGGCGCTGCATCACTGCGGCGTTGAAATCGGAGAACGTCGCGAAGCGATAGCCGCGTGCTTCATCGCCGGCGCCGCTCTGCATCGGGTCCTGCTTGATGCAGCGGCCGGCGCTGTCGATCTGCCGCGGCGTGCCGTCGAAGGTGTTCGTCTTGCACGCGGCGTAGCGCGACGCCGTGGAAGGCACGAACGGCGCCAGGAACTCGCGACGGATCGCGTCGTATCCCCACGCCGAACCAGAGAGGCTGCCACCAACATACGGATAGCGCGCCTGCGCGTAGGCCTCGCCCGCGTGCGGCAGGCCGAACGCATGGCCCTGTTCGTGCACGAAGATGCCGGCGTAGTCGTGGTCGCCCACGCCGGTGTCGCCGCCCACCGTGCCGAGCCCGCCGCCGGGACCGCGGAACTTGCCTGCGGCATCCAGCATGATCAGCGGCGCGTAGTACTGATACGGCCCGGGCGCTTCGCCGTTCGCCTGCAACAGGCCGCTCAGGACATCGAGCGTGGCGCCCATGATCTCGAAGCCGTTGTGTTCGTCGTTCGTGCTGCGCGCGACGTACGCGGCCTGGCCGTTGCGCGGGCCGATCACCAGCGTCGGCCACGAGACGTAACGCGCCGGATGGTTCTGCGCGACCAGCGTGGCGACGGGCCATTTCGCGAACAGTTCTTCTGCGGTGCCGGTGTCGACGGTGGCGATTTCCGCCGGCGGAACCGAGTTGGTGCCGTTCGCGCCGAACAGATAGAACGGGAGCACGCGCAGGGTGAGCGGGCTGTCCGCGCCCACGATCGGGTCGTGATACAGCCCGACGTTGTAGTTGTCGGCGCGCACGCGAAGGCGCACGCCCGGCACCATCCATGCGCGCGGGATGACGGCGCTGTAGCGGTTCTCCGCATACGTCGGGCCGCCGGCCTCGGTGGGCGGAAGCCCCGCGGTGACCGCGACGGTGCCCAGCGTCACGCCGGCCGACTGGCCTTCGAGCACGATGTTGCGCGCGTCGCTCGCGGACAACGAGAGGATCGCCAGCGCATCGCGTCCGCCGATGGCGTGCAGCGATTCCTTCGCGTTGGTCAGCGTCCACTGCAGGCCGACTTCCGGCATCACGTGCGTCTGTGCGAGCTCCAGGCGCGTGATTTCCAGCGCCGTGGTGATCGGCGGTGTCGTCGGCGGAGGCGTGGTGGGCGGCGTCGGGTTGGACGGCTGCGCGGGAGGTGCGTCATCACCGCCACCGCCGCCGCCGCAGGCGGTCAAGGTCATGGCTGCGACCAGCGCGAGGGTCAAGGCGCGAACGTGCATGGACGGTCCTTCTGTCGTGTGGGCCGCATCGTGCGGCGCAGATGGAGGGCTCCCCAGCCCGACCTTGGCATCTTAAAAGGTGCGTGCGCCGCGGGCGGTGACTGGGTGCGCAGAACGGTGCGCCCTGGCCCGGACTACCACGCTGCCCCTCCGCCCGCCGTCGCCCCATACCCCGTTTCATCGGCCCATTCCCCGATTCGTCGCAAGCCGGTTGCCGGCCGTGGGCGCGTGGTCGCACCTTGAGGCTCGCCGGATGTCCGGCATCGTCTGCGAGCCGGTCATGAACACCCTGATCCTCCTGCTGGCCTGGTTGGTGCTGCTGGTGCTGTGCTGGCCGCTCGCGCTGCTGGCGCTGGTGCTGTGGCCGCTGGTCTGGCTGGTGTCGCTGCCGTTCCGGCTCATCGGCATCACGTTCTCCGCGATGTTCGCCTTCCTGTCTGCGCTGCTGACCTTGCCGGCCCGGTTGCTTGGCTGGCGTCCGCACGCGGCGTAAGCGAACCGCACGACCGGGCGCGGATCGCCCGCGAAAGCATCAATCAACCTCACCGACTTCAGGGAAGCAGCACATGAAGCAGTTCATGTCAGTGGTGGCCATCGCGATGTCGATGGCAATGGCCGGCACGGCCGTGGCCAGCGGGCACGGCGATGAATCTGCCGATCAGGCCGCCTTGTCGCGCACCATCGCGAAACTCGATGCCGAGGTGTTCGATGCGTTCAACACCTGCAGCAAACCCGTGCAGCTGGAGAAACACGCGAGCTTCTTCGCACCGGATGTCGAGTTCTACCACGACATCGGCGGCGTCACGTGGTCGCGCAGGGAGATGATCGAAAGCACGCAGAAGTACGTGTGCGGAAACTTCCGCCGCGAACTCGTGCCGGGATCGTTGAAGGTATTCCCGATCAAGGGTTTCGGCGCCATCGAGCAGGGCACGCATCGCTTCTGCCAGTTCGACAGCGGCAAATGCGACGGCATCGCCGACTTCACCATCGTGTGGGAGAACCGCGATGGCGTGTGGCGGATCACGCGCGTGCTCAGTTATGGGCATCGGCCGAACGGGCCGTCGTCGTGATGACCCGCCATCGATGTGATGGGTTTCCCGGGTGCGGCCTTCGGCCTTACCCGGGCTACAAGGGCATGCGCCCCTTACTGCGGTCGGGTGAACACCGGATACGGATTGAGCGCGGTGCCTTTCCACCACTGGCGTTCCGGGCCGAGTTCGAAGATGGCGAAGTGCAGGTGTGGGGCGCTCGGGTCGGCATTGCCGGTGCTGCCGACATAGCCGATTACGTCGCCGCGTCGGATTGACTGCTTTTCGCTCAGGCCATCGGCGTAGCGATCCAGGTGCGCGTAGTAGTACGCGTAACGCCCGCTGGGTTCGAACTGGTAGATCGTCAGGCCGCCGGGCACGCTGGTGAACAGCTTCTCGACAGTGCCGTCGGCCACCGCGAGCACCGGTGTGCCGCGCGGCGCCATGATGTCGAGCGCTTCGTGCACGCGTCCCTGCGAGCGTGCTTCGCTGAAGGTGTCGCGCAACTGCGCGGGAGTTACGCCCTGCACGGGGATCGTCAATTCGCCGTCGTTCGACGCGATTGATGCGGCCGCCGGCGCTACGTTCATCGTCGGCGAAGCAGGAACGCTTGCCGGCGCACGTGTCGGCGCGGGACTGCCGGACGTCGAGTCGCGCGATGGCGATGCCGCCGACTGCACGACAGGCGCTGGCGTCGCGGCCGCCGCTACCACCGGCGACACAGCGCTTTCGTCGCGCCCGTAATGCAGGATGGCGAGGTTCGCCATCGCGAGCACGATCACGAGGAACAGCAATACGCCCTTGCTCATCCGAGCCTCCGCTGCATCACTGCTGCAACATCGCCGGCGTGCCGGGGCCGACCGCAGCGGCCAGCGCGCTGGCGTCCCAGTTCGTCAGCCGGATGCAGCCATGCGATTCGGTCTTGCCGACTTTTCCCGGCTCCGGCGTGCCGTGGATGCCGTAGTGATCCTTGCTCAGGTCGACCCACACCACGCCGACGGGATTGTTCGGCCCGGGCGCGATCTTCGCCTTCGCGTGGCCGGCGTGCGCATCCCAGAACAGTTTCGGGTTGTACTGGAAGTGCGGATCGCGGGCGACGCCCTTGATGGTCCATTGGCCGATCGGCAGCGGATCGTGCTCGCTGCCGGTCGACGCCGGGAAACGTGCGTAAACGCGCTGCTGTTCGTCGCGCAGCATGACCGAGGAATCCGACTTGTCGACCACGACCGACGCGGCCTTCGCCGGCGCGGCGAGCTGCACGTTCGGGACCCACAGCGTGGTGCCTTCGCGCGCGAGGTCCGCGCCCGGATTGAGCGCCGCCAGCAGTGCGGGACTCGCATGGAAGCGCTCGCCCAGGCTCTCGGCGAGTGAGGCAAAACCCAATTGCGACAGGCCGGCCTTCGCCATCATGTCGCCCGGAATTGCCGTATACGGACCGGCGACGTCCTGCGCGGTGAGGCGGTACTCGATCAAGGCGGGCGACGCATCGGCGATGAGCGCGCGCCATGTCGCATCGTCCATCGCGCCGGTGGCATCGAGGTCGCGGCTGCGCTGGAACGCGGCGATGGCGCGTTCGGTGTTGCTGCCCCAGCGGCCGTCGATTTCGCCCGTGCCGAAGTACGCGCGATCGAGCAGCACCTGCGCTCGCAATCGCGCCGCGGCGTTGGCATCGTCTTTCAGGTCGCCGACGGGTTGTGCCTCGTTGGCGCGTTGAAGCGACGGCACGTCTGGCAGCGGATCCTGCGCGAAGGCGGGAGCCGTGACGCAGAGCGCGAGGAACAACGTGGCATGCAGGACGGGCTTGATTGAATCGGGCTTCATCGAATCACGGTGGATGCGAACATGCCTGCATGCTGCGTGGACGCATTACGGCGTGGCGTGAATGCCGGGCGCGTTGGCTGTCGGCCAGCTGAAGCAAACGCTGGAAAACTCAGGTCGCTTTCGGGAACTCGCGTCGCGCACGCTCCACATCGCCGACCGTGACGATCCGGTCCAGGCGGATGACGGTGCCGTCATCCAGATGCATGGTCTCCACGCCGTCCTTCGCATGGAGATCGACGATCCTCGCATCGACCGAACGCGGCGCGCCGCTTTCATCGAGGAATCCAATGGTGACGACCTGCCTGCGAATCGCGGTTGCTTCGAGGACATCGTGGAACTCGCAGTTGATGGGAACGTAGGCGGAAGACATCAGCACACCTTCGATGGAAACGAATGGATTGGAGCTGTGCTGGCCGGATGAACTCCCGGCCAGCAGCGAACACAGCTTCAGCGCAGCTTGACGCCGGGGAAATCCACCGGCACTTCGAAAGCGACGTCGACGTAGTTCGTGAACAGGTTGAGTGCCACGTGCGCGAGGATCTCCACGATCTCCTCGTCATTGAAGCCAGCCGCACGCAGTTGTTCGATATCGGACGTCTCGATCTGGCCGCGACCTTCGACCACGCGCAGCGCGAAACGCAATGCGGCTGCCGTCTTCGGGTCCTGCGACTGGCCGTCCTGCGCCGCGGTCATTTCCTGACCGCTGGCACCGGCCTTGCGACCCAGTGCCGTGTGCGCGGCAAGGCAGTACTCGCAGGCGTTGCGGTTGGCGATGGCGACGGCGATCTGCTCGCCGATCTTCGCCGGAATGACGCCGCCGCCGAGGGCGCCGAACGCGCCCCACATGCTCTTCAGTGCGGCGGTGGAATTGGCGACGGCGCGGAACATGTTCGGGGTGGCGCCGAACGCGGAATGGATCTGGCCGAGCAGCGCCTGGCGTTCGCCGGTGGTGTCTTGCGGGTTGACGAGGGGTACGCGGGACATGGCTTGGATTCCTGTTGGAGGACCGTCCGGGGTGGGCGGTTGACGGTCATACTAGGAACCCGTTCGAGACGATTGGTGGCTATATGTCGCTGAATGATGTCGATTCGTCCAATGGGTCTGCGCCGCGGGCAGACGCGGCCAGCGCACCGATCGACCGGCTGACGCCGGTCCTCGAACGGTTCCGCGTGCAGGCGTCCCTGTTTCATTCCGGCCCGCTGTGCGGGCATCAGGTCTTCGACGCGAAACCGGGGCGCGGTTTCCTGCATGTGCTGCGGCGGGGCGAGATGGATCTGTTGCATGGACAGGGACCGCGCATGGCGCGAACGCATCTGGCCGAGCCGACGCTGTTGTTCTTTCCGAGAGCGGTGCACCACGAGTTCGTCAACGCGCCGGTCGATGGCTCGGACTTCACGTGCGCGACGCTCGACTTCGACGGCGGCGCGAGGAATCCCATCGTGCAGTCGCTGCCCGACCTGATCGCACTGCCGCTCGAACGGATCGATGGATTGGGCGATGCGCTCAACCTGCTGTTCGCCGAGTCCGACCAGGTGCGCTGCGGTTCGCGACTGCTTGTCAATCGCCTGTTCGAAGTGGTGCTGATCCAGGTGCTGCGATGGATCATCGATCACCCGGAAGAGGCGCACGTATCGCAGGGAATGATGATGGGCCTGTCCGATCCCCGGCTCGCCAAGGCGCTCATCGCCGTGCACGAGGCGCCCGATGCGGACTGGACGCTCGAACGCATGGCGGCACGTGCCGGCATGTCGCGAAGCGCATTCGCCGCCGCCTTCAAGGCGGCTACCGGCACGACGCCGGCCGCCTATTCGCTGGACTGGAAACTCAATGTCGCCACGTCGCTCCTGCGTGCGGGCCGTTCGGTGAAACAGGTTGCGCTGGACCTGGGCTTCGCCGATGCGCCGTCGCTGTCGCGCGCATTCCGCCGAAGGACGGGATCGTCGCCGCGCGAATGGCTGACGCTGCATCAGGCCGCGACGGGTTAGCCGAGTCGGCTGGACGCTTGAAGCGCACGGCGCCGCTCGCTACGGTGTCCGCTCAAGCCTTGGGGGAGGGATCCAGATGCATCAGGCCGACCGGAAGTCCAACTTCGTAACCGTCGTGGCATGGATCTTCATCGTCCTGTCCGGTTTCGGCACGCTCATCGGCATCCTGCAGAGCGTCATGATCGCGACCGTCTTCAACACGCCCGAAGTTGCGCAGGCGATGCAGTCGCCCCCACCGCCGGGCGCGCCGCCGTTCGCGATGTTCATGATGAAGCACATGCTCACGTTCTTCGTGTGCATGCTGGCATTGAACGTGCTGACGCTGATCGCATCGGTCGGACTGCTGCTGCGACGCAACTGGGCGAGGCTGCTCTTCATCGGGCTGATGGCGTTCGGCATCGTCTGGAACTTCGCCGGGCTGGTGCTTCAGTTCTCGATGTTCTCGTCGATGCGCGAGCAGTTCGCCGCCGTGCCGGACGCGCCGGACATGGGCGCGTTCTTCGTCGGCATCGCGGTGGTGTCCGTGGTTTTCGTGCTCGCCTTCAGCGCGTTGTTCGGCTGGATCATCAAGCGCCTGGTCTCGCCGCCGGTGGTGGCGGAGTTCGGGCGCTGACGAGGACGCACGTGAACACGGCCATCGCAGCCACGATCGTCGGCGTGTGCCTCGCCGTCGGCGGTGCGACGTTGGTGGGGTTGGCTGCGGATCCGGACGCCAGATTCCCGACGCAGTCGCTGGTGAGCGAAGACCCCGACAGCGACGCGTTCCACAATCGCTGGTACTCGCAGCATCTGATTGCAATGGGCGAACCCGCGCTGAAGCCTTCAGCCAACGCACGGACGTACCGCTTCCTCTGGTTGCGTACCTTCCACCATCCCGTAGCGGTGCGCGTGGTGCGCGACGCGTCGGGCGATCGCCTGATCGCGGTGGAACTGGATGGAGCGGGCGGTTACAAGCCCGGCAAGGTCCTGCGCCGTCGCGAGGTTACATTGCCAGCCGCGCAGGCCGATGCGTTCGAGCGCGCGATCGAAGGCGAAGGATTCTGGTCGCTTGCCGTGCCGGACAAGGACGTTGGGCTGGACGGCTCGGAGTGGATCGTCGAAGGCGCGACGACGCAGTATCGCGTGCTTCGCCAATGGACACCGAACGATGGCGCCATCCGCGCGATGGGCGAACGCTTCCTCGCGCTGACAGGCTGGACGTTCGACGACGTGTACTGACGTCGCGCCTTATTCGGCCGTCACCAGATCCACCCACGACAGCCAGTCGTCTGTGCGCGAGTGGAACGGTTCGACAAGCGTGCGCGCGCTGTCCACCGGCAGGCCGTTTTCGAAGCCGGCATCGGCGAGGCGCTGCTCGAGTTCGGCGGCGATGCGCTGGAACGCTTCCTTCAGCGCGGCGCGATTGGGGTGCGTGACGATCATCGCGCGCAGCAGGCATTCCATCGCCAGGATCTGGGCCGAATGCAGCACGACGGCGCTCTCGAGTGCTGAGATCTGCTTCTTCACGAAGGCTCCTCGTTCGGTAGGCCGAACGTAGCCTTCTCTGTGTGAATGGTGCGCGAGAGGTTCGCCTTCGCTCCGATGCCGCGTCGCACTGGCGCGGCGCATTGATGAATGCGTCGCCAGGTCGCCGCCGCAAGTGGCGTTGGCGACCTGGTCAGAGGCGCCGCGGTGTCGAAGGTGTGCTTGTCACGGTTCGTCTTCCCATGCCGTCGCCGAATCGAAGATCGTCGGCTTGAGCGGAACCTCGTCGGCGAACTTCAGGTCCAGTCGTTTCGAGCCTCGCATGTCGTCGAAATCCGACGCATCGGCTACCGGCTTCTTCGGCGCCGGCACCAGTAGCGGCTTGCCCTTCTCGACAACGTAGGTCGCCAGTTCCGCGCTGCGCCCCGTGCCGACGTTGACGACTTCGTGGTTCACGCCGTACGGAATGAACAACACATCGCCCTGCTTGAGGGTGACGGGCGCGCGGCCTTCCAGCCGGTATTCGAGCGCACCTTCCGTGACGTAGACGATCTCCTCGCCGTTGTGGTGGTGGTTGCCGGCCACGATGCCGGGCTCGAATGCGACCAGCACCTGCACGACTTCGCGGCCGGGCACGGACAGGTCTTCGCGTTGCAGGTCGGTGCGGTGGATGCCCGCTGCCTGCGCGTGGGAGAGGGAGGGCAGGGCGAGCACGCCGACGGAGGCGAGCAGGGCCGTGGCGAGGGTGCGGGACGTGGTCATGGGGAGGTCCTTCGAGTGGGTGTGGCCATTCGAGCGCCGGGGCGTATCGGCACTGTGTCCATTCGTCGGGCGATTTGTATCGGTGTGTACGCGTACGAAGCAGCCCGATGCACCGGGTCGCGATGCCATCTGCAACGCGAAATTTGCGCGTACTCCAACCGAAGCCTGCGGGATAACCTCGCCGCCCCGCTCATGGGCGCCGCGATGGACGACGGCGTGGGCGTTCACCCGGGCAGGTCGTCGTGCGTCGTTCAACAATCCTGGTCGTGTCGCTGCTTCTGACCGCCTGCACGCCGGCTACCGTGAAGGTGTGGCCATCGAGCGGTACGCCTGTGGCCAGCGACGGCGGCATCGTCGTGCAGGCAGGCGATTCGCTGTACGGCATCGCGTCGCGCAACGGCCTCAGCGTGGTGGATCTGGCGCAGGCGAACGGCATCGCCGAGCCTTTCATCATCCATCCGGGCGATCGTTTGCGGTTACCTGTAGCGGCATCGCCGCGGCTGCCGGTTGCGCCCGCGCCCACCGTGTCGAGCGTACGCACGGAGGCGTTGCCCGAAGCTGCGGCCGTGTCGAAGCCGCCGGTCGCTCCGAAGTCCGTCGCAGCCAAGCCCGTCGCATCCAGTGTCGTTGCGAAGGGCAAGAACGCATCGGTCGCGGCAGTGAAAGCGACCCCATCGAAGGTGCCGACGACATCGACGGCCAGCACCGTCCCGACGAAACCCACCGACGCCAACCGCTCTGCGTGGCGATGGCCCGCAGAAGGCGCACTGGTGAATGCACCTGCGCGTAGCGATGCGACGGCCTACGCGCTCGACATCGCAGGCAACGCAGGCAGTCCCGTGCGCGCGACCGCGGCGGGGAAGGTGCTGTATTCCGGCGAGGGCTCGCCGGGGTATGAGCAACTGGTGGTGATCGAGCACTCCGGCGGCTGGGTCTCCAGCTATTCGCACAATCGCAAGCGGCTGGTCGGCGAAGGGCAGAGCGTCGCAGCTGGCGCGGTGATCGCCGAAATGGGCCGAACGGGTGCCAGCCGCGACATGGTGCATTTCGAGTTGCGCCGCGCCGGGCAGCTCGTGGATCCGCGCACCGTCCTTCCTCCGCGCTGATCCGGCGCCTCTTCCAGGTATGCACCGATGGGCCTGACGCCTCCGAGTTATCCGATGTTCTTCATCGCCACGCTGGCCGGCGGCGCCGGTATCGCGGCGTGGCTGGGCTTCCTTTCGCTGCCGGCGACGTTCGCGTTCGTGCTCGTGGCGATCGCGTTCGCGCTGCTCTGGGTCGCCTGCGTATTTCGGGGGCTGTAAGGCCCTCCATTGGTAGCGCTACCGGTGTCATGCCAGGCCGCGGAACGCGCGACGCGCGTCGCGGCGGCACCGGGATAGCGGGGCCGGGCACCGGCCATTCAGCCTGAACAGGGCGTCCCCTCCGCCCGGACGCGGCGCTGCAACAAGGGCAAGTCCTTGTCGGGCAAGGCATTGCGCACTGCAGCAAGGCTTTTTTCTCATCGCTGGTAGAGTGCGTACCACCTTCGGGATCCCTTGCTTCCACCCATGCCACAGCTGGTCGTCGTTTCCAGTGCGGACTTGTCCTGCCGCAAAATTGTTAGCGCTAACTTTTCTGGAGCCGGACGCGCATGAGCGCAGAAGCACCGCTGTTCATTGGCCTGGACGTGGGCACCCAGAGCGTCAAGCTGGTCGCCTACGACGCCGCCTCGCGCCGCATCGTCGCCACGCACGGCCAAGCGCTGGAACTCATCGCCGGTAACGACGGCAGCCGCGAGCAGCACGCGCAGTGGTGGATCGACGCCATCCGCACCTGCTTCGCCAAGCTCGAACCCGCGCAGCGCGCCGCGATCGCCGCCATCGGCGTGTCGGGCCAGCAGCACGGTTTCGTCCCGCTGGACGCGCAGGGCAACGTGCTCGCGCCGGCCAAGCTGTGGTGCGACACCAGCACCAGCGGCGAGTGCGACGAGATCATGTCGGCCGCCGGCGGCGACGCCGCGTGCGTGACGCTGGCAGGCAATCCGATCCTCGCCGGCTACACCGCCTCCAAGCTGCCGTGGACGCGCAAGCATCGCCCCGAGGTCTACGCGAAGCTCGCCACGATCCTGCTGCCGCACGACTACGTGAACTTCTGGCTCACCGGCCAGCGCTGGATGGAATACGGCGACGCGTCCGGTACCGGCTGGCTCGACGTGCGCACGCGCACCTGGTCGCGCGAGATGCTGGCCGCCACCGACGCCGACACCAACCTCGCCGATTTCCTTCCGCCGCTGGTCGAAGCCGACGCGAGCTTCGCGATCGCCGCGACCATTGCCGACGAACTCGGCCTGCCGCACGGCGTGATCGTCGCGGCCGGCGGTGGCGACAACATGATGGCCGCCATCGGCACCGGCAATGTCGCGCCGGGCGTGCTGACGATGAGCCTGGGCACGTCGGGCACGCTGTTCGCGTGCGCGGACCGTCCAGTGGTGGATGAGAACGCCGGCTGGGCCGCGTTCTGCTCGTCGACCGGCGGCTGGCTGCCGCTGATCTGCACGATGAACTGCACCGTCGCGACCGAGAACGTCGCCAAGCTGTTCGGCTTCTCCAGCCGCGATGGCGAATCCGTGCTGGAAGGCACGAAGCCCGGCGCTGACGGCCTGGTGATGCTGCCGTTCTTCAACGGCGAGCGCACGCCGAACCTGCCCGACGCACGCGCCAGCCTGCACGGCATGGACATGGCCAACCTCACGCGCGGCAACGTGTACCGCGCGGCGATGGAAGGCGCGACCTATGCGCTGCGCAACGGTTTCGATGCGCTGCGTGCCGCCGGCATGAGCTTCGATTCGATCCGCCTCACCGGCGGTGGCAGCCACAGCGCGTCGTGGCGGCAGATGGTCGCCGACGTGTTCGACCTGCCCGTGCAGGTACCCGAACAGGCCGAAGGCGCGGCGTTCGGCGGCGCGTTGCAGGCGCTGTGGGCGTTCGAGCGCGCCAACAGTCGCGACACCGCGATCGCCGACATCGCACGCGACCACGTGAGCGTGGACGCGTCCACCGCCGCGCGCCCGAACGCCGAAGCAGTGGCCGCGTATGCCGCGCATTACAAGAGCTTCCTCAAATACCTCGACACGGCGCAGACGCTGTACGCGCCGCATCCGAACACCGCGCGCTGACGTTCACCCACGCCGCGCACCCATCCACCGACCAAAGCGACTCCCACGAACATGAGCAACCATTTCATCGGCGCCAAGG
>Ga0102591_1002564_pt1 | contig 19118 bp, 18 predicted proteins | sample AraplaCol_mCL_r2_2_FD_76860 | JGI IMG/M metagenome (GOLD analysis project Ga0102591, IMG submission 76860) | Arabidopsis root microbial communities from North Carolina, USA - plate scrape MF_Col_mCL_r2 (SPADES assembly) (version 2) | ecosystem: Host-associated > Plants > Roots > Endosphere... | reverse complement strand
GGCCTCCAGCGCGCGGCGGCACTTGATCGCCAGGGTGTCGACGATGGCCTCCTCGAAACCGCGGGCGATATCGGCACGGGTCTGGTCGGTCTTGTCCGATGCCTGCCAGGCCAGCAGGACCTGCGTCTTCAGGCCCGAAAAGCTGAAATCCAGACCGGGGCGATCGACCATCGGTCGGGAGAAGCGGAAGCGCCCGGGCGTGCCCTGCTCCGCCAGCTTCGCCAGTGCCGGGCCACCGGGATAGGGCAATCCCATGAGCTTGGCCGTCTTGTCGAAGGCCTCGCCCGCCGCGTCGTCGAGCGTGTCGCCGAGGATGCGGTATTGCCCGATGGCCTTGACCTCCACGAGCATCGAATGGCCGCCGGACACGAGCAGCGCCACGAACGGGGGCTCCGGCGGATCGTCCTCCAGCAGGGGCGCCAGCAGATGCCCTTCCATGTGGTGCACGCCGATGGCCGGCACGCCGAGCGCCCAGGCCATGGCCCGGGCGGCCGAGGCCCCGACCAGCAGCGCGCCGACCAGACCCGGACCCGCCGTATAGGCCACGCCGCCCAGGTCGGCGGGTGTCATGCCGGCATCCTTCAGGGCTTCCCGGACGAGCGGCAGCAGCTTTCGGACGTGATCGCGGCTGGCCAGCTCGGGCACCACGCCGCCGTACTCCGCGTGCAGGGCGATCTGGCTGAACAAGGCATGGGAAAGCAGCCCGCGACCCGGCTTCTCGGGGTCCCAGCGGAGCAGGGCCACGCCCGTTTCGTCACAGGACGTTTCCACGCCTAACACGGGCTTTGAATTTTTCATTTCGATCACGTTATAATCCACGGCTCACCCGGTTTCACGGGTCAGTTTAAACAAGTGGAGTTTCCATGCCGAGCGTTAAAGTCCGCGAGAACGAGCCGTTTGAGCTTGCCCTTCGCCGCTTCAAGCGTACGTGCGAGAAGGCTGGCGTGCTGGCCGAAACGCGCAAGCGCGAATTTTACGAAAAGCCGACCCAGGAGCGTAAGCGCAAGCGCGCTGCTGCTGTGAAGCGCCACCTGCGCCGTCTGTCCCGCGACACGACGCGCCGGACCCGCATGTACTGATGCACCCGCCGGCCTTCGGGTCGGCATGGTGTCGCGGCTGGCGTGCCAACGCCGCTGCCGCGTTCAGGCGGAAATCCCGAGCCGGCTTTGCCGAAAGGCGAAGCCGGCTTTTCGTCGTCCCGGAGAAAATAGCATGAGCCTCAAGGCAAAGATCACCGAAGACATGAAGGCCGCCATGAAGGGCGGCGAAAAGGACCGCCTGGCCGTCATCCGCCTGGTCCAGGCCCAGATCAAGCAGCGCGAGGTCGACGAACGCATCGAGCTGGACGACGCCCAGGTGCTGGCCGTCATGGAGAAGATGCAGAAGCAGCGCCGCGACTCCATCGAGCAGTACGACAAGGCCGGTCGCGACGACCTGGCCGCCATCGAGCGTTACGAGATGGGGATCATCGATGGCTACCTGCCGGCCAAGCTGTCCGAGGCCGAACTGGATGCCGTGATCGCCGACGCCATCGCCGAGACCGGCGCCACCTCGGCCCGCGACATGGGCAAGGTCGTGGCGCTAATCAAAGAAAAGGCCGCCGGCCGCGCCGACATGGCGGCGGTGGCGGGCAAGGTGAAGGCGAAGCTGGGTTAACCACGGCCTCTCCGAAGCGTTCCGGTGGGAGCCAGCCTGCTGGCGATGGGTGCTCGCGGCAAGCACCCATCGCCAGCAGGCTGGCTCCCACCCGCGCATTCACGACTTTCCCACGTTCGCGTCAGCATCCTCCACCACGCGACTGGCGGGCGTTCCACCGGCGCCGACGGAGGAATCCCATGCTCAAGTACGCCATCATCTTCGGCCTGATCGCTCTGGTCACCGGCGCCCTCGGCTTCAGCCGCGTCTCGGGCATCGCCGCGACGATCGCCAAGGTCTGCTTCGCCATCTTCCTGATCCTCTTCGTGATCGCGATCCTCGCCGTCATCGGCGTCTTCCACATGGCGTTCTGACGGACTCCATACGGAAGCGGATGCGTGGCATCCTAGGGGGCTCATGCGTGGCCGTATCCCCGACAATTTCATCGATGAGCTGCTGACCCGCGTCGACATCGTCGACGTGATCGAGCGACGCGTCCCGCTGAAAAAGGCGGGACGCGAATGGACGGCCTGCTGCCCGTTCCACAACGAGCGGTCGCCCTCGTTCTACGTCAGCCCGCAAAAGCAGTTCTTCCACTGTTTCGGCTGCGGCGCGCACGGCAGCGCGATCAAGTTCATCATGGACTACGATCGCCTCGAATTTCCCGACGCCATCGAGGAACTGGCCCAGTCGGCCGGGCTAAAGGTGCCGTACGAGGGCGGGCGCGACGACAAGCCGCGCGAAGACCGCAGCGATCTCTACACCCTGCTCGACGAGGCCGCCAGCTTCTATCAGCGCGAGCTCGGCAATAGCCCCGAGGCCACCGCGTACGTCGACCGCCGGGGGCTGGACGACGAGATCGTCAAGCGCTTCCGTATCGGCTGGGCGCCCGCGGGTTTCGACGGCGTCCTGAAGGCGCTCGGTACCACCGATCGCCGGCGGCAGCTGCTCAACGACGCCGGCATGGTCGCCAGCAACGAGCGCGGCAACCGCTACGACCGGTTTCGCGAGCGCGTCATGTTCCCGATCCTCGACCGGCGAGGCCGGGTGATCGCCTTCGGCGGTCGCGTCCTGTCGTCGGAGCAGAGTCCGAAATACCTCAACTCGCCGGAGACCCCCCTGTTCCACAAGGGCCGGGAGCTCTTCGCCCTGTGGCAGGTGAAGCAGGCGCATCAGACCCTGACCCGGATCATGGTGGTCGAGGGCTACATGGACGTCATCGCCCTTCATCAGGCCGGCCTGCCGATCGCCGTGGCCACGCTCGGCACGGCGACGACACCGGAGCACGCCGAGGTCCTCTTCCGCGCGGCCCCCGACGTCTATTTCTGCTTCGATGGCGACCGCGCGGGCCGACAGGCCGCGTGGCGGGCGCTGGAGTCGATCCTGCCGCGCATGCGCGACGGTCGCCAGGCCCATTTCCTCTTCCTGCCCGACGGCGAGGACCCGGATACGCTGGTACGCAAGGAAGGCAAGGAGGGCTTCGAGAAGCGCATGAAGGAATCGATGCCGATGTCCGAGTACTTCTTCGAAGAACTCGCGCGCGACGTCGACATCACCCGCATCGATGGCCGTGCGCGCCTCGCCGAGCGGGCCCGGCCGCTGATCGCGCGCCTTCCCGACGGCGCATTCCGCGATCTGATGGGCCAGGAGCTGCAGCGCCGCACCGGCGCCCGCGCGCTGGACGCCGAACCGGACGTCCCGGCCCAGCGACAGGCGCAGGGGCGGCCGGCCAACGTGCAGCGCAGCCTGGTGCGCAGCGCCATCACGCTGCTGCTCGCGCAGCCCGCGCTGGCGGACGAGGTCGAGCCGCCGTATGCCTTCCTTCGTCTCGACCGCCCCGGTGTCGGCCTGCTGGCGGAGCTCGTGGACGTGGCGCGCGCCCGGCCGGGCATCAATCCCGCCGTGCTCGTCGAGCACTTCCTCGACCGGCCGGAATACGCCTCGCTGCAGAAGCTGATGGCGGCGGAGGTGATCGGCGAGGCCGACATGCAGCGGGTGGAGTTTCTCGACGCCCTGGCCCAGATGCAGCGGCAAGCCATCACGCAGCGGCGCGAATACCTCATCGCCCGCAGCCGCGAAGGCGTGCTCGACGATACCGAGAAGGCCGAGCTGCGCGTCCTGCTGGCCGCACGCGCGGCACCGGCCCCGGCGGACGGCGAATGATGCGCCGCACCGCTCGCGTAACGCGATCCATGGGATCATCCCGCCTTCGTACCTCCAAGGGACCGGCCCCAGCCGGCTTCGCGCGCCACTGATGGATCTGCTCAACGACCTCGTCGATTTTTTCGGAAGAAACGGCTACCTCGCCGTCTTCTTCGCGCTGATGCTCTGCGGCGCGGGCATTCCCCTGCCCGAAGACATCACGCTCGTGGCCGGCGGCATCATCACGGGCCTTGGCTACGGCGACGTCCACACGATGGTCGGCGTCGGCATGGCGGGCGTCCTGGTGGGCGATTCGACCATGTTCCTCCTCGGGCGGCACTTCGGCGGACGCATCATGAGCTGGCGCTTCGTCGCCCGCCTGCTGACGCCCGAACGCTACGCGAAGGTGCAGGAGAAATTCGAGCGGTACGGCAACCGCATGATGTTCGTGGCGCGCTTCCTCCCCGGCATGCGTACCGCCGTCTTCATCACCGCGGGCGCCACGCACCGCGTCGGTTTCTTCCGTTTCCTGCTGCTCGATGGCCTCGCCGCCGCGATCAGCGTGCCGCTATGGGTGTACCTGGGCTATTTCGGCGCCCACAACCACGAGTGGCTGGCCATGTGGATCCACCGCGGCCAGACGGGCATGTGGCTCGCCATCGGCGGCGCGGTGCTCGGCATCGCGGTGTTGTGGTGGCGACGCAAGCGCGCGGCGCGGGATTGCGGCTGAACAGCTTTGGCTCCCACCCGAGCTATTTGGGCGCTGCCAGCTCCGACATCAGCCAGTCGCGGAAGATCGACGTCTCGTCGCGGTCCGCCGCGTCGCGCGAGATCGCCAGGTAATAGGTGTGCTGAAGCGACGTCGGCAGGCTGAACGGCTCGACCAGCCGCCCTGCCGCGAGGTCGTAGGCCACCAGCAGGTCCTGCGCCAGCGCCACGCCCTGCCCTTCGATGGCCGCCTGCAACATCATCGTGCCGTCGCCGAACCCCATTTCGCGCGAGACCGCGCCCGGCTCGACGCCCGCGCGTTCGAACCATTGGTCCCAGCTCACGGCGGCGGCGGCCCGCCGGCCCGGGCGTTCGTGCAGCAGCATCTGGGCGGCGAGGTCGGAAGGCCCGTGCAGCTGGCCCGACAGCGCGGGTGCGCACACCGGGCTATAGCCGCTGATCGCGAGGATCGACTGCTCCACCCCCTCGACGACCCGATCGTCGATCGACAGGTCCCAGCCCGCGTCGTCGTTGCCGTCGGTCACCACCTCGACGGCGATGGACGGGTGGCGCGCGAAGAAGCGGAAGAGTCGGGGGACCAGCCACTTCGTGCCGAACGTCGGCGGCACCGAGACCCGCAGCGACGCGTCGCGCTGCCCCATCACCTGGTCGGTCGCTTGCTGCAGTGCACGAAAAGCGTCGCGAATGCGGGGAAAATAATTCTCGCCGGCGGCCGTCAGCGACAGGCGATTGTTGCTACGCACAAACAGCGGCGTGCCGAGATACGCCTCCAGCGATTTGACCTGAGCACTGACCGCGGCGGCCGTCAGCGAGAGTTCTTCGCCGGCCTTGGTGAAGCTCCTGTGCTGCGCTGCAAGCTCGAACACGCGCACGGCGTTGAGGGGTAACGAGCGCTTCATTGCGGACTCATTCAAAAAAACTTGGGGAAACCCCGAAGAATTTCTAGTTTGCCTGCCTTGTCGGGTCACGCCAAGAATCCGGAGCGCTTTCGAACGGACCATCGATGAACATCCTCACCATCGACACCGGCACCACCAATTCGCGCGTCACCGTCTGGAAGGACGGCGACGTCGTCGGGCAGGCCGCGCGTCAGGTCGGCGTGCGGGACACCGCGATCACTGGCAGCAAGGCGAAGCTGGAGGAAGGAGTCCGCGAGACGATCGCCGACGCGCTGGCCGACGCCGGGCTCGAGAAGGGCGACATCGGCCGCGTCCTCGCTTCCGGCATGATCACGTCGAACGTCGGGCTCTGTGAAATTCCGCACGTGCCCGCCGCCGCCGGACTTGCCGACCTCGCCGGCGCGATGCGCGAAAGCCTCACCAACGTCTGGCACGAGCCCATCTGGTTCGTGCCCGGCGTGCGCAACGCCGTCGACCACATCGGCCTGCACAACTGCGAGGCGATGGACATGATGCGCGGCGAAGAGGTCGAGTCGTTCGCCCTCGTCGAGCGCCTCGGCATCGCCGAGCCCACGGTCATCGTGCTGCCGGGCTCGCATTCCAAATTCGTCAGCATCGACGGGAAACAGCGCATCGAAGGCTGCGTGACGACGCTCGCCGGCGAACTGCTGCACGTGATTTCGCACGACACGATCCTCGCGGGCTCCCTGAAAGAGGGCTTCGCGAAGGAGATCGATACCGACATGCTCCTGGCAGGCGCGAACTCGTCGAAGCGGATAGGCCTCGGCCGAGCGTGCTTCAGCGTGCGCATCCTCGACCAGTTCGCGGTGTACGACGCGAACGCACGTGCCAATTTCCTGCTCGGCGCCGTGCTCGGCTCCGACCTGCTGACGCTGAAGAACTCCAGCGCCATCCGCATGAGTCCCGGCACCCGCTTCGTCATCAGCGGCAAGCGCATCCTTCGCGAAGCCATCGCGCGACTGGTGCAGGGCGACGACTTTTTCTCCGGCACCGTCACGGTGCTGGACGACGACGACCAGCGCGACCTCGCGGGTTACGGCGCCATCGCCGTCGCCCGCCAGCGCGGCCTGATCGACTGACCCGACCTCTCGAGGAGTGACCGCATGAAGAACAAGATCGCCCTTGGCCTGAAAGTGCTCGCACTGGCCCTGACGCTCTCCGCCTGCTCGTCGGGTGGCAACGATCAGGTGAAGATCGGCTTCGTCGTGAAGCAGCCCGAGGAACCCTGGTTCCAGGACGAATGGAAGTACGCCGAACAGGCGGCGAAGGAGAAGGGCTTCACGCTGGTGAAGATCGGTGCGCCCGACGGCGGCCAGGTCCTCACCGCCATCGACAACCTGAAGTCGCAGCATGCGCAGGGTTTCGTGATCTGCACGCCCGACGTGAAGCTCGGCCCGTCCATCGTCGCCAAGGCGAAGGCCGACGGCCTGAAGCTGATGACGGTCGACGACCGTCTCGTCGACGGTTCCGGCAACCCCATCGAATCCGTACCGCACATGGGCATCTCGGCGACGAAGATCGGCGAGCAGGTCGGCCAGGCGATCGCCGACGAAATGAAGAAGCGCGGCTGGAACCCGGAAGAGACCGGCGCGCTGCGCATCTCCTACGACCAGCTGCCGACGGCGAAGGACCGCACGGACGGCGCCATCGCGGCGCTGACCGCCGCGGGCTTCCCCACCGCGAACATCATCAACGCGCCGGAAGCCAAGACGGATACCGAGAACGCGTTCAACGCCGCGAACATCGCGATCACCCAGAATCCAAAGTACAAGCACTGGGTCGCCTTCGGCCTCAACGACGAAGCGGTGCTCGGCGCGGTGCGCGCCGCCGAAGGTCGTGGCTTCCGCGCGGCCGACATGATCGGCGTCGGTATCGGCGGCAGCAAGTCGGCGCTCAACGAATTCGCCAAGGGCGAAGCGACGGGCTTCTTCGGCAGCGTGCTGATCAGCCCGAAGCGTCACGGCTACGAGACGTCGGTCAACATGTACGAGTGGATCAAGAACGGCAAGGCACCGCCGCCGCTCACCCTGACCACGGGTCAGCTGATCACGAAGGAAAACTCGGCCGACGTGCGTAAGGAAATGGGGCTCTGACGATGATCGACGTTCCGCGCCTCGAGTTCCGCCACATCGGGAAGACCTTTCCCGGTGTGCGCGCGCTCGCCGACGTCGGCTTCCGGGTGCGGGCCGGCAGCGTGCACGGCCTGCTCGGCGAGAACGGTGCGGGCAAGTCGACGATGATGAAGATCCTCGGCGGGGAGTACATCCCCGACGAAGGCGAGGTCGCCATCGACGGCCAGCCGATGAACTTCCGCAAGGCCGCCGACGCGATCGACGCCGGCGTGGCGGTGATCCACCAGGAGCTCCAGTACGTCCCCGAACTCTCGGTGATGGAAAACCTCCTGCTCGGTCGTCTGCCCACCCGTTTCGGCCTCGTCGACCGCCGCAAGGCCCTCGCCTGGACGCGCCAGCGCCTCGACGCGCTCGGTGTCGACCTCGATCCGCGCGCGAAGCTGAAGCAGCTCTCGATCGGCCAGCGTCAGATGGTCGAGATCGTCAAGGCCATCCTGCGCGACGCGACGATCCTCGCACTGGACGAACCCACGAGTTCGTTGTCGCATCGCGAGACCGACGTGCTGTTCCGGCTGGTGCGCGACCTGCGTGCGCAGGGCAAGGCGATGATCTACATCTCGCATCGCCTCGACGAGATCTTCGAACTGTGCGATGCCGCGACCATCTTCCGCGACGGCCGCAAGGTGGCGGATTTCGACACGCTGGAAGGCGTGACGCGCGACACGCTCGTGGAGCGCATGGTCGGCCGCGACATCGGCGACATCTGGGGCTACAAGCCGCGCGAGCACGGCGACATCCGGCTCTCGGTGAAGGGTGTCTCGGGCCGGGCCGTGCCGCAGCCCGTCAGCTTCGACGTGAAGGCCGGCGAAATCGTCGGTTTCTTCGGCCTCGTGGGCGCGGGACGCTCGGAGATCATGCGCGTGATCTACGGCGCCGACCGTCGCCTCACCGGCGACGTCGCCGTCGACGGCAAGCCGGTGAAGGCCTCGCACATCCGCGACGCGATCCGCCATGGCCTGGTGCTTTGCCCGGAGGACCGCAAGGAAGACGGCATCATCGGCGTGCGCTCGGTCGCCGAGAACATCAACATCAGCGCGCGCCGGAATCACCTCACCGCGGGGCTGTTCGTCAACGACGCCGTCGAGGCGAAGACCGCCGACGGCTTCATCGAGCGCCTGCGCATCCGCACGCCGCACCGGCGCCAGGAGATCCGTCTGCTCTCGGGCGGCAACCAGCAGAAGGCCGTGCTCTCGCGCTGGCTCGCGGAGAAAGACCTCCGCGTGCTGATCGTCGACGAGCCCACGCGCGGCATCGACGTCGGCGCCAAGAACGAGATCTACAACGTGCTTTACGAGCTTGCCGGCCGCGGCGTCGCCGTGGTGATGATCTCGAGCGAACTGCCGGAAGTCCTCGGCGTGTCCGATCGCGTCATCGCCATGTGCCGCGGCCGCATCGTCGCCCAGTTCGCCCGTGGCGAAGCGAACGAGACCAACGTGCTCGCCGCCGCCCTTCCCGAAGGCGCCAGCGCCACCCCCACGCCTGCCGAGTAAGACATCCCATGACCGAGTCCAACGCCGCCGCCATCGGCGCCACCCGCGACACCCCGGCCACGCGACGCCGCGCCCTGCTGTGGCATGTCGTCGACGACTACAGCCTGATCCTCATCTTCGTGGCGCTGTTCGCCGTGCTGAGCGCATCGGTGCAGTACTTCTTCTCGTGGGACAACATGGTCGGCCTGCTGCTGTCCGTGTCGCAGATCGGCATGGTCTCGTGCACCATGATGTTCTGCCTCGCCTCGCGCGATTTCGATCTCTCGGTCGGGTCCATCGTCGCGTTCGCCGGCGTTTTCTGCGCGATCGTGGCCAATGCCACCGGCAGCGTGACGATCGGCATCGCCGCCAGCCTGGCGGCCGGTGCCTTCGTCGGCTTCGTCAACGGCGCGGTCATCGCCAAGCTCAAGATCAACGCGCTGATCACCACGCTGGCCACGATGGAGATCGTGCGCGGCCTCGCGTTCATCAGCTCGCACGGCCAGGCGGTCGGCGTCACCAACGAGGCCTTCTTCGCGCTTGGCAGCGCATCGGTGCTCGGTCTGCCCGTGCCGGTCTGGGTCACGCTCGCCTGTTTCGCCGTGTTCGGCGTGCTGCTGAACAAGACGATCTACGGGCGCAATACCCTCGCCATCGGCGGAAACCCGGACGCCTCGCGCCTGGCCGGCGTCGCCGTGGACCGCGTGCGCATCGCCATCTTCCTCATCCAGGGCGTGGTCGCCGCGCTGGCGGGCATCATCCTCGCCTCGCGCATGACCAGCGGCCAGCCGAACGCCGGCGAAGGTTTCGAGCTCAACGTGATCTCGGCGTGCGTGCTGGGCGGCGTGTCGCTGATGGGCGGCCGCGCGAGCATCAGCGGCGTGATCGTCGGCGTCCTCATCATGGGCACCGTGCAGAACGCGATGAGCCTGATGAACATCGACGCCTTCTACCAGTACCTCGTCCGTGGCACGATCCTGCTGATCGCCGTGCTGGTCGACCAGCTCAAGAACCGCAGGCAGGCCCGCTGATGACCGAATCGTTCAAACCCCTCTCCGACCAGCGCCAGGCCCACGCCGAGGGCGTGATCTGGGACGATCTGAAAGGCGTGGTCCGCTGGACCGACATCGCCACGTCGATGCTCTACGCCTACGACCCGAACACGGGCCACGTGACGGGGCAGAAGCTGGGTGCGCGCGTCTGCTGTTTCGCGCTCACGCACGAAGCCGGCGTGCTGTTGCTGGCGATGGAGAAACAGGTCGCCCGGTTCGACACGGCGACGGAGGAACTGAAGGTGCTCGCGGATATCGAGCCCGACCTTCCCGGCACCCGCGCCAACGACGGCCGATGCGACCGCCACGGCAACCTCGTGTTCGGCACGCTGAACGAGCGGGGCCCCGAGAAGATCGCGTCGTTCTGGCGTTACACGCACGACGGCCGCCTCGAGCGCCTCGCCTTGCCCAAGGCCGCCATCACGAACAGCATCTGCTTCAGCCCCGATGGCGGCACGATGTATTTCACCGATTCGCCGACGGCGCAGATCATGGCCTGCGATTACGACGGCGTGACCGGCGCGATCGACAGGATCCGGCTCTTCGCGCAGCTCGAGGCGGGTAACGAGCCGGACGGCTCGACCATCGACGCCGAGGGCTTCCTGTGGAACGCCGAATGGGGCGCGTCGCGCGTCGTGCGCTACGCGCCCGACGGCAGCGTCGACGCCATCGTCAACCTGCCCGCGCGGCAACCCAGCTGCGTGAGCTTCGCCGGACCGGAACTCGATCGGATGGTCATCACCTCTGCCAACAAGTACATCGACGAAGCGGCGATGACGCCGGACGACGGTGCCATCTTCATCGGTACGCCGCCGCGCGGACGCGGACTTCCGGAAGCCCGTTACGGCCACGGGGCACGCCGATGAGCGCCGCGACGAAGGGCGACCCGCGCACCACGCCCCTGCCCCGCCTCGCGGGCAAGGTGGCCGTCGTCACCGGCGCGACGCAGGGCATCGGCGCGGCGTGCGCGAAGCTGTTCGCGGCCCACGGCGCGTCCGTGGTGCTCAACGTCCTCGAAGACAACGCGCAGGCGCGCCAGACGCTGGCCGATCTGAACACCGACAAGGCGATGCTCTTCCAGGCGGACGTCACCGACCCGCAGGCGATCCAGCGCATGGTCGACGCCGCGACCGAGCGGTTCGGCGCGCCCGACGTCCTGGTGAACAACGCGGGCATTAACGTGTTCAACGATCCGCTGTCGCTGAGCGACGACGAGTGGACCCGCTGTTTCGAGGTCGACCTCAAGGGCGCGTGGAACTGCGCCAAAGCCGTGCTGCCGGGCATGCTCGGCCTCGGTCGCGGCAGCATCGTCAACATCGCGTCCGTGCACGGGCACAAGATCATCCCGCACTGCTTTCCGTACCCGGTGGCCAAGCACGGACTGATCGGCCTGACGAAGGCCCTGGGCATCGAATACGCCGCCCGCGGCGTGCGCGTGAATTCGATCTCGCCGGGGCTGGTGCTCACCGCGATCGCGGAGGCCGGCTTCGCGTCGGCGCCGGATCCCGAAGCCGAGCGCCGCAAGCAGACCGAGATCCTGCCGAACAAGCGCATCGGCGAGCCGGAGGAGGTCGCGTACACCGCGCTCTTCCTCGCCTCCGACGAAGCCCGCTACATCAACGCCGCCGACATCCGCATCGACGGCGGCCGTTCCCAGCTCTACCACGAGTGACGCCCATGGCCTGGCCGACCGCCCTTCCCCTCGTCGCGATCCTGCGCGGCATCACGCCCGACGATGCCGTCGCCCATGTCGAGGCGCTGATCGCCGAGGGCTTCGACGCGATCGAGATCCCGCTGAACTCGCCGGACTGGCGCAAGAGCATTCCGCTCGCCGTGCAGGCGGCGGGCGATCGCGCGCTGGTCGGCGCGGGCACGGTGCTCACGCCCGAGCTCGTCGACGAGGTGGCCGACCTGGGCGGGCACCTGCTGGTGACGCCGAACACCGACCCGGCCGTCGTCCGTCAGGGCATCAAGCGCGGCATGTACGCGTCCATCGGCTTCGCCACGCCCAGCGAGGCCTTCGTGGCGCTCGCGGCCGGGGCGCAGTCGCTGAAGCTTTTTCCGGCGGCCAACCTCGGCCCCGGCTACATCCGGTCGATCCGCGCGGTGTTGCCCCCCGACGTGCCCCTGCTGGCGGTCGGCGGCGTGACCCCCGACAATCTGGGTCAGTACCTCGACGCCGGCTGCATCGGCGCGGGACTCGGCAGCGATCTCTACAAACCCGGTCAATCGGTCGCGCGCACGCGCGAGCGCGCCGCCGCCTTCGTCAAAGCCTATCGCTCGGTCTGAACATGAAAGTCACCCGGATCACCACGTACCGTGTCCCTCCCCGCTGGATGCTCCTCAAGATGGAGACCGACGAAGGCATCGTCGGCTGGGGCGAACCGGTCGTCGAAGGCCGCGCGCGCACCGTCGAGGCCGCCGTGCACGAGCTCTCGGAGTTCGTGATCGGCAAGGATCCGGCGCGCATCAACGACATCTGGCAGACGATGTACCGCGGCGGCTTCTACCGCGGCGGCGCGGTGTTCATGAGCGCGATGGCCGGCATCGACCAGGCGCTCTGGGACATCAAGGGCAAGGCGCTCGGCGTGCCGGTCTACGAACTGCTCGGTGGCCGCGTCCGCGACCGCATGAAGACCTACTGCTGGGTGGGTGGCGATCGTCCCGCCGACGTCATCGCGCAGATCCGCGACCGCCTCGCGCACGGCTTCGACACGTTCAAGATGAACGGGTGCGAGGAGATGGGCATCATCGGTTCGAGCAAGGCCGTCGATGCCGCGGTGGCACGTGTCGCGGAGATCCGCGAAGCGTTCGGCAACACCATCGAATTCGGCCTCGACTTCCACGGCCGCGTGTCCGCGCCGATGGCCAAGGTGCTGGTGAAGGAGCTCGAGCCGTACCGCCCGCTGTTCATCGAGGAACCCGTGCTCGCCGAACAGGCGGAGTACTACCCGCGCATCGCCGCGCAGACGTCGATTCCGATCGCGGCGGGCGAGCGCATGTATTCCCGTTACGAGTTCAAGCACGTGCTCGAACGCGGCGGCATCTCGATCATCCAGCCCGACCTCTCGCACGCCGGCGGTATCACGGAGTGCGTGAAGCTCGCCGCGATGGCGGAAGCGTACGACGTCGCCTTCGCGCCGCATTGCCCGCTGGGCCCCATCGCGCTGGCGTCGTGCCTGCACGTCGACTTCGTCGCGTGGAACGCGACGCTGCAGGAACAGAGCATGGGCATCCACTACAACCGTGGCGGCGAAGTGCTGGATTACGTCGTGAACAAGGAAGCGCTGAAGCTCGACGACGGCGGCTACGCGCATCCATTCACCGGTCCGGGCCTCGGTATCGAGGTGAACGAGGAGCTCGTGATCGAACGCAGCCGCGAGGTCGCCGACTGGCGCAACCCGCTATGGCGGCACCCGGACGGGTCGGTCGCGGAGTGGTAAGCGTCACCCGCCGCCGATGACTCGCACGTCGCCGGGTGCGAGCCCGGCGATCGTGTAAGGGCCTATCGATTCGCGGATCAACCGCAACGTCGGCAGCCCTACCGCGGCGGTCATGCGGCGCACCTGCCGGTTGCGGCCTTCCCTGAGCACGATACGCAGCCACGCGTCCGGCACCGTCTTGCGGAAGCGCACCGGCGGATCGCGGGGCCACAGCCAGCCCGGTTCGGCGATCGCTTCGACCTGCGCGGGCAACGTGGGTCCGTCCTTCAGCACGACGCCACGACGGAGCCGGTGGAGGGCCTCCTTCGTGGGCGTGCCCTCGACCTGCACCACATAGGTCTTCGGCTGCTTGTGCTTCGGATCCGCCAGCCGGTGCTGCAACCGGCCGTCGTCGGTGAGCAGCAGCAGGCCCTCGCTGTCGTGATCCAGCCGCCCTGCCGCGTAGACGCCTTTCTGCGCGACGAAGTCGGCCAGCGTGGGCCGGCCGGCTTCGTCGGTGAACTGGCAGAGCACCCCGAAGGGTTTGTTCAACGCGAGGAGCACTTACTTGGTTGCAGCGGGCTTCACGAAACGCAGCGTCATGCGGTCGGATTCGCCGATCGCCATGTACTTCGCCTTGTCCTGATCCTTGAGTTCGAGCACCGGCGGCAGCGTCCACACGCCCTTCGGGTGGTCGTGGTTGTCCTTCGGATTGGCATTGACCTCGCTCTGGCCGTCGAGTCTGAAGCCCGCGTCGGTAGCCAGCTTGATCACGTAGTCGGTCGGCAGGTAGCCCGTGTTCACCACGTCGTCCACCTTCTTGCCCTTGTCGGCACGATGGTCTTCGACGCCCAGCACGCCGCCCGGCTTGAGCACCTTGAAGAACGCCTTGAACATCGCATCGGCGGTGCCGTCGGCGGCCCAGTTGTGCACGTTGCGGAACGTCAGCACCATGTCCGCCGAATTGGCGGGACCGAGGTTCGGCACCTTGTGATCGAACTCGCGGATCTCGGCGAGCTTGTACTGGGCCGGCTTGTCCGCGAACTTGTTGCGCATCGCCGTCACGCCCTTCGAGCCCTTCTCGATGGCCGCGACGTAGTGACCGTTCGGGTTGAGGTACGGCGCGAGAATCTCGGTGTACCAGCCGCCCGAGGGATAGATCTCGATCACGGTCATGTCGGGACGGATGCCGAAGAACTTCAGCGTCTCCGCCGGGTGACGGTACGTGTCGCGCGCGGTGAACGCGGGCGTGCGCCACGGGCCGGCCACGGCCTTGTCGATCAGGGCGGCGCTGGCGGTGCTCGCGCTGGCCGGCGCGGGCGGAGCGGCAGGCTGGTCGGCCTGGAAGGCCTCCGCGCCACACGACACGGCGAGACCGATCACACTGGCGATGATGAATTTCTTCATGGCGCTACCGAAGGGTTAGGGTGGTGGGCCGGAAGGCTAGCACGACCCGTTACGACGGACCCATCCACGGCAACCTTCTTCGGGCATCATCGACGCGTCCCCCGAAAGGCATCCCCATGCATTCGTTTCCCCTCCGCCCCGTGGCCGCGGTCGTCCTCGCGTTGCTCTCCACAGCGGTCGCCGCCCAGCAGACGCCACTCGCCCCCGTCGTGGTCACCGCGACCCGCCGCGCGCAGTCGCCGTACGACATCCCCGCCGCCATCGATGTCGCGACCGTGCCGGCGGATGGCTCGCTCGACGTGAACCTGTCGGAACGCGTGCAGGCGATCCCCGGCATCGTCGTGCGGGACAGGCAGAACTACGCGCAGGACGCGCAGGTGTCGATCCGCGGTTTCGGGGCGCGATCGACGTTCGGCATCCGCGGCATCCGTCTGTACAACGACGGGATCCCCGCCACCATGCCCGACGGACAGGGCCAGGTGTCGCACTTCAACCTCGATGCCGCGGATCGCGTGGAGGTGCTGCGTGGGCCGTTCTCCGCGCTCTACGGCAACGCATCCGGCGGCGTGGTGCAGATCTTCACCGCCGACGGCACCGAACCGCCCGAAGTGCGCTTCGGCGTGGCGGGCGGCAGCAACGGCAACCTGCGTGCTTCGGTCAACGCCCGCGGTGTCGACGGTCCGGTCGACTACAACCTCGACGCGACGCATTTCCGCACCAGCGGTTACCGCGACCACAGCGCGGCGCGGCGCGAGTCGGGCAACGCGAAGCTTGGCTGGAAGATCGACGACGACGCGAAGCTCACGCTCGTGCTCAACGCGCTCGACGTCCCCGACGCCCAGGACCCGCTCGGTCTCACGCGCGCGCAGTACAGGGCCGATCCACGCCAGGTCGCCGCCGTGGCGGATACGTTCGATACGCGCAAGTCCGTCGACCAGCGCCAGGCCGGCCTCGTCTACGACCAGCGCGTCGACGAGGCGAACAGCCTGCGCGTCATGGGCTACTACGGCAGGCGCGACGTGCTGCAGTACCTGTCGATCCCCGTGGCGACGCAGGCGTCGCAGCCCGGCAATTCGGGCGGCGTGGTCGACCTGGGCAGTGAATACGGCGGTGGCGACGCGCGCTGGACGTGGCGCGACACCGTGGCCGGTCGTCCTTTCGAGGTCGCCGTCGGCATCGCGTACGACAACCAGTCGCAGCACCGCCAGGGGTTCAACAACTTCGCCGGAGCGACCCTCGGCGTGCGCGGCGACAAGCGGCGCGACGAGATCGATCGTGTGTTCGACGTCGATCAGTACGCGCAGGCCACGTGGCGCGTCGCCGACGACTGGACCCTGATGGGCGGCGCGCGACATAGCGACGTCCGCTTCCGCTCGTCGGACCGCTATGTCCGCGCAGGCAATCCCGACGACAGCGGCTCCGTCGCGTATGCCGCCACCACGCCCGTCTTCGGCGTGCTGTGGCGGGCGGCGCCGTGGCTGCATGCCTATGCGAACTGGGGACGCGGCTTCGAGACACCCACGTTCTCCGAGCTCGGTTACCGTGCCGACCGCGGCGCCGGACTCGCGTTCGACCTGAAGCCATCGCACTCGCGCAACGCGGAGATCGGCCTCAAGCTGCATCCCTCCGGGCGCATGCAAGCCGGTATCGCGCTCTACCGCGCGGACAGCGACGACGAACTCGCCGTGGCTACCAACCTGGGCGGCCGCACGACGTACCAGAACATCGCGAGCTCGCGGCGCCAGGGTGTCGAGCTATCGTTCGAGGGCGAGGTCGCGCCAAACCTGCGTCTCGTCGCGGCGTACACGCGCATGCAGGCGAGCTTCCGCTCGCCGTTCCTGACCTGCGTGTCCGCAGGGTGCGCGGCACCGGATACGCCCGTCGCCGCCGGAACGCGCATCCCAGGCGTGCCCCGATCGACCGGGTACGCGGCACTGAAGTACGGCGGCGATCGCGCATGGCAGGCCGGCGTCGACGTGAGTGCGTCGGGCTCGACCTCCGTCAACGACCTCGGCACGGCATCCGCGCCGGGCTATGCGCTGTTCGGTGTGTCCGGCGGCTACGTGTTCGACGAAGGCCCGTGGCGCGTGAACACCTTCGCCCGTGTCGACAATCTCGCCGACCGGCACGTGATCGGGTCGGTGATCGTCAACGACGGGAATGCGCGGTACTACGAGCCGGCACCGGGGCGGACCTATCTGGTGGGCATGGATATCCGCTGGAAGTAGACCGCTTTTTCCTGTGGGAGCGCGCTGGCGCGCGATGGGTGCTCGTGGCAAGCACCCCATCGCGCGCGAGCGCGCTCCCACAACCGGGTGGCGTCATCATTCGCCCGCGGGTTGCGGACCCGCTATCCGGAAATGGCCAGGCGCTCCGAGCGGTACATCAGCGCCGTGCCCCACACCGCGAGGACCGCGGCGACCAGGCCGCCGCCAAGGCAGAGTGCGATCTGCCAGCCGGCCATGCCGTCGCCGCGCAGAAGCTGCACGATGCCGAGGTTCTGGCCCAGCAGCGGTACCGCGTACATCCATGGCTCGGCGCGAATAGCGACGACCGAAAGCAGCGCGCTCGGCAGCACGGGCACGATCATCAGGATCGACAGGTAGGTCTGCGCTTCGCGGTAACTCTTGGCGAATGCCGACACGAGCGACTGCAGCGCGGCCAGCAACACGATGAGCGGCAGCATCAGCAACACCACCTGCGATGCGAAGCGCCAGCCCAGATCGAGTGCGATGCCGATCTTCTCCGTGGGGATGAACCACGGTGCCGTGGCGAACGCCGCCATGCTCAGCAGCAGGCTGACCAGCGAGAACGTGCAGATGGCGCCGAGCTTTCCGGCGAGGATCTGCCAGCGGGGCACGGGGTTGACGAACAAGGGCTCCAGCGACTGGCGCTCACGCTCGCCGGCGGTCAGGTCGATGGCGAGGTACATGCCGCCGAGGAACACCGTCAGCACGAAGAAGTACGGCAGGAACGAGAACATCAGCGCGGAGCGCGACTGCGACGTCGCCTGATCGCGGTAAGCCACCTGCACCGGCCATGCCGTGGTCGGCGAAAGGCCGCGCGCGATGAGCCGCATCGCGCCCTCGCGCCGGCCGTAGCCTTCCACGAGACTGCGAACGCGGGCGACTGGAGCGGCCGCGTCGCGCCGCGACGAATCGAAGATCAGCTCGACCTGCACCGCCTGCCCTTTCTCCCAGGCTTTCGCATAGTCCGGCGAGATGCGCACGACGACGTCGGTTCGCTGTTCGCGCACCGCGATCTCGGGGTCGTCGATCGCCGGCGCGGCGTCGATGCTCGCGCTCTTCATCGCAGCCACGAGGTTGGGCGCCAGCGCCGCGCCGATCACCGGCACCGACAACGGCTGGTCGGTCTTCGCGAGCTCCCTGTTCACGATGACGTTCATCAGCGTGATGAACATCACGGGCCCCAGCAGCGGCCCCGTGATCAGCGCGTTGATCAACGTGCGGCGGTCGCGGAGGTTCTCGCGCACTTCCTTCCAGTAGACGGCGGAAAAGGCGTTCATGCGGCCAGTCCCTCGTCCGTCCCGATGATCTTCACGAAGGCGTCCTCGAGCGTGGTCTCTCCGGTCTGCGCGAGCAGGGCGGCGGGTGGCGCGTCAGCCACCACGCGACCGTGCGCGATCACGACGATGCGATCGCAGAGCGCGGCGACCTCCTGCATGATGTGGCTGGAAAAGAGCACGCACCGGCCCTCGTCGCGCAGCTGACGCATGAATCGGCGCATGGCGCGCGTGGCCATGACGTCGAGGCCATTCGTCGGCTCGTCGAGCAACACGTTGCGCGGATCGTGGACCAGCGCCCGCGCGATCGCCGTCTTCACGCGCTGGCCCTGCGAGAATCCTTCCGTGCGTCGCGTGGCGATGTCGCGCATGTCCAACGCGTCGATCAGCGCTTCACGGCGTTCGCGCAGCAGCGCTTCCGGCATGCCGTGCAGGCGGCCGAAGTAATCGATGTTCTCGCTGGCGGTGAGCCGCTTGTAGAGGCCGCGCGCGTCGGGCAGCACGCCGAGCCGGCGTCGCACCGCGGACGGGTCCGCGCTCGCATCGAGGCCGTCGACCAGCACCTGGCCGGTGTCCGGCGTCATCAGCGTGTAGAGCATGCGCAGCGTCGTGGTCTTGCCGGCGCCGTTCGGTCCGAGCAGGCCGGTGATCTCGCCGTCGCGCGCGGTGAAGCTCACACCGTTGACG
>Ga0102591_1002560_pt1 | contig 19149 bp, 15 predicted proteins | sample AraplaCol_mCL_r2_2_FD_76860 | JGI IMG/M metagenome (GOLD analysis project Ga0102591, IMG submission 76860) | Arabidopsis root microbial communities from North Carolina, USA - plate scrape MF_Col_mCL_r2 (SPADES assembly) (version 2) | ecosystem: Host-associated > Plants > Roots > Endosphere... | reverse complement strand
CGCATTCGCTCAAGCGTCGCCGGCCAGATGCGCCTTCAATTTGGGCAACTCATCCGCCCGGCTGGAGGCGCTCTCTGCCGATTTGGTTTGACATCATAAGAGCGGGATCGACCGCGGAATGGTTACGAAGTGCGCTACAAACATGGCAAACGACAGTGCTACAAGGTACTCGTGACTGATCGGGGGCGTTAAGAGCGCTTAGGAACTGTTACATCAGGCGCGATCGGCCGACCGAAGAACATGAGGCTACGAATGAGCAGTTGGAGGCGAGATCTCTCGCGAAACGCCGCGCGCGAGGGTTGGCTGGGGGCCGGGATCGCTCTCGTCACATCGCCAGGTTTTTGTGTCGTCACGCGCGCACGGCTCGCGAGCCGGCTGAATCGCGGCGGCAAGATGGCCAGAGTTTTGTCGCGGCTTGTTTGGCGAGGCACGATCACGACGTATGGGTGTTACATTTCAGTCACGGCCCGGCTGGGTTCCGGACTATGTCTGCCGCATCCGATCGGTGTCGTCATAGGTGAGGGGAGCGTGATCGGGAACGACGTCACGATCTATCAGGGCGTTACGCTTGGCCGCACTTCGCAAGACGTCGCGGCATACCCTTCGATCGAGGACGGAGCAGTGATCTACACCGGTGCAACGGTGCTGGGTGGGATCAGGATTGGACGTAACGCCGTCATCGCGGCACATTCAGTCGTTCTGGCCGATGTTCCCGATCATGCCTGCGTGGCGGGAGCTCCCGCTCGGATCGTGGGAGCAGACAAATCAAAAGCCAAGGCTGGTTGAGTCGCTCGTCACGCGTCACGCAATCCTAAGCGACCTCGGATCCTGCGTCCCGCAATTCGTCCTTGGCGCTGATCGGAGCGTCGGCGCGCCGCAGTATTTTGGCCGGAGCGCCGATCGCCACGGAATCGGGCGGGACGTCCTTCAGCACGACCGAATTGGCGCCGATGATCGCGCCGCTACCGATCGTGATGTCTCCGACCACGACGCAGCCTGCCATCAAAGAGGCTCCATCGCCGATCCGAGGGCGTCCTCGATCCGTGTGGTCCTTTCGGCCGATCGTGATGTGTTGCAGCAATGTGACGCGCTTTCCGATGTCGCTGGCCCCCACGACGATTCCGTATGGATGGGGGACATAGAGTCCTCCATCCACGTCGGCAGCCAACGCAATCTCTGATCCGAAGAAGAGGCACGAGGCCCACCAGGCTATGCGGCGCAGGAGCCTGCCGATAAGCGGTATCCGAAACAGAGCCTCCTGGATGCGCAAAGCCAGCACGAACTGAAATCCCGGGGTCAACAGGAACATGCGTGCAACAAAGGCGGGGCTGACGCTGGTGTGTTCCCGCAGGGCGTAATGCGCAAGATCCTCCCTGATCTTGTCGGCAATTTTCGTCGTTCGAGTCATAGAGAGTTGCTCCGCGATGCGGCACTGGCTGCCGGCAAGCTTAAGGTCTTTCTTTTGCGGCGCAAGGCCGTTTGATCGGCTCAGGCATCGCCTCCGGGGCGGGGCGATGCAGCGGGCCGAAGGAGACCCGCGAGCAGCCAGACCCGCATCAGAAAGAGGATGATCGCGGTGACAAAAATCGCCACGCCTGCGCCGGAGAGGCCGTAGAATGCGACGCCAAGACAGGTCATGCCGGTCGAAAGAAAGACCCCGATGATGTTGATGGCGGCATATGACCTATCCTTTTGCGTGCTCAACAATGCGACATTTCCCAGATCCGAACACGCACGCAGAACGGACGCGGCAAGCAGCAGCAGGAAGAGCCCGCGATGCTCACTCAGGCCCTGCATCGACATGTAGCGCAGCGCGACTTCGCTCGCCGCGAAAATCACGAGCGCCATTCCGATGGAGATCGAGATCACCTTGTAGAACTCGACCGTGATGGCATTTTTCCAGGCGGAGCGATCTCCACTCGAGAAGGCTTTCACCAGAGTCGGCAGGGCTGTTTGGACGACGGCGGTCGAGACCAGCGTCTGCAATGAATTGCTGAGCGACCAGAAGAAGGTGTAGATGCCGGTTGCCGACAACCCGAGAAAGATTCCAACGATATATCGATCAAGATACATCAACCCCACGAGGCTGACGTCGCTGATATAGATGTGCCAGGATCGTCGAAGCCGGTTGATGATCCAATCGAAATCGATCTGCGAGCTGAATATCCTGCCCACATCCCATCGCCGCGCCATGACGCCGAGCAGGACGAGCGCCAGCACGTTGGCGACGATCCAGGCCGCCAACAGCGCTTCCATCGAGCGGAGTTGCGGGAAGGCCAGGCCGAGACCAACGATGAAGGGGACCCAGGCTGCGGAACGTATGAAGACGAGAATGTTCGCCTCCAGGGCTTTGCCCAGACCGATCAGCGGCAGGTGCAAGTCGAGCGCAATCGTTTCGAGCCAGGCAAGGATGGCGATCAACACGAAGAGGGGGGCACTCGTTCGTTGGACGAAATAGGACAACAGGATCATCACCACTGTTGCCAATGACAGCGAGACGATCGTGATGAACAGGCGATTTCGAACCCGCAAGGCCGCCTCCGACGGAGACATGCCGACGACCTCGCGGGCGACGAAATAGTTCAGCCCCCAGCCTATCAACGCCGGCGTAATGCCCGTCACGCCAACAGTGAGCCCGTAGACGCCGGCCGCGTCGTAACCGAGAAATTTGATGATGTAGAAGGAAAGGAGGAAACGGAGTCCCAACGTCGCGGATCGAATGAGGACATTCGTGAGGGCAGTCAATTTCCGAGGTATGCGCATTGTCAGAACCGTCCTCATCCGCGACCGCGAAGGCCAAGCATATCGTGCAAACGCTGTCAAAGGTGAGGGGTGTCGACGGCCGTTGGCTGGGAGATGCAATGTTGTGCAACTCGAAGCATCCGATAACCACTTGGGCGGGCTAGCGCGCTGACAGCTGTGTTCCGGCAATGCGCTGCCCGCCCATCGGTCGGGCGGCTAGTCATTCCGCGCTTCGGCGAGGGACCTTGGTTTGGAATCTCCAAGGAATGCCGCGATGGCATGTCTCATTCGAACTTCGATCAGCTCGTACGTAATGGTCGACGCCACGAACGAGAGGGGCAGGCCGATCGCCACGAACATCGGCCAGACGGCCCATGGTGAATATCCATGCGCAACCAGTTTGCTCCCGATGACCTGGAGCGGATAGAGCGCAAAGGGATGAACAAGGTAGAGGCTGTAGCTGATCTTGCCGACAAATTGCGGCGCAGCCTTCGACAGCAGCTGCGCGATAGCCGAGCCCGGGTTCAACACGGTCGAAAACAGAAGGAACGCAGGGATCAGTCCTGCGAACGGATGTACGTACTCCAGCATCGCGTACATCAATGCCAGGCAGGCGACGCTGAATATCAGCCCAAGCAGGCCCTGTGCCCTGATGCGCAGCTCGATCGCCCCGAGTACGAGGCCAATCAGGAAATAGGCGGCGATGGGAAAATAGAACATGGCGACGCAGCCTACGACGACCACGAGCGCCGTGACGGGGCGCGAGCGCGGAGCGAAATAGAACGCAACTGCAAACCAGATATAGAAGGCCCACTCATAGGTGAGGGTCCAGGCGTTCTGCTGGCCAATTGGAAGATTAAGAATGTCCGGAAGGAAAAGCAGGTTGGCGAAGAAAATCTTCAGATAGTTCAGCGCGTCGATGTCCTTGAAGAATTTGTATCCGACCAGGGGACCAATGGCGAAAAGGATGAGGTGGAAGGTAACGAACACCGGAAGAATGCGCAGGCATCGGTCGTAGAAGAATTTCGAAATCAGCTTGTGCCGAACCAGGCTCGCCGGAATGAGGAAGCCGCTGATCATGAAGAACACCTCGACCCCGCGGCCGAAGGTTCCCACGGTCACGTCCAGCCATGACGGCACGGCGGGAAGGAAGCCGGCCAGCATCGGCATGTCATAGAGGTGGACGATCAATACGCTCAAAGCCGCGAGGCCGCGCAAGCCTTGAATTGAGGGTTCGAATTGCTTCGTGTGGGAGCGATTGGTCCCCTCGGCAAATGTCGTCCTGACGGGATCTACCCGCTTGTCGCGCAATCTGGGGAGTATCATCAGCCGCTCGCTACCCTCAGAAGCGGCGGCCGTCCGATCGCATTGGATTCGGCACTAAACGTGCGTGACTTCAATTTCCGGCCGAATACCTCGCTGAATCCCATGGTGATGACCAGGAGGCCGCTGGCGGGTCCGTAGCCCAGAACCGTAATGGTGTAGAAGTTCATGACGAAGATCACGGTGAGCTTGTAGATGTCCCGTGTCCTCGCCACAGCGAGTATGACGAATACCATGAAGAGCACGAAGATCGGACCGAACATCAGGTATGTACCGATGTAGAAATTGTCCACGGGTACGTAGTAGCTGACCTTGTTTGAAAACAGCTGCTGCGGGTAGTTGAAGCACTCCAATCCGCAGCCCGTGAAATAGCCGAGTGGCATGAGGTCGTTCATGTATACGAAGGGCAGTTGCCAGCTGTTATTGATGCGGTCCTGCAAGCTGTAGAGGCCCTTTGCGACCCTCGCGAGGTTCGTGCCGCTGAACATCAGCATCAGCGCGCCGGGGATCAGAATGCAAGCGAACGACCAAAGCGCGATCGAGCGAAGTGCGGCAAACCGATATCTTTCGTTGAATGCACGGACGAATAGCAGGCCCGCGATATAGATCGCCAGGACGCCCATCGCTGTTTTGTTCGTCGAAAGATGGATCGCATAAAAGGCAGGTCCGGCCCACAGGAGGCACCACAGAACGCTTTTTCGAACTGAGGTGAAGACGTAGGTAATCAAGACGAAATAGGCTGCCATGGTGCTGTCGGCCGCGAACCCGGAGACACGGCTTTCGCCGTCGGTCCACCAAAGCCGCGCGGCAGTACGTGTCGCGCCGAAAGACTCGTACGAGAAGGCGACCCACGGCAAGCGTGTGTGAGCAGACCACAGGATGCCGAGCATGGAGGCGAAAAAGAGAAAGTAGATGAGCTTCAGGAGGAATTTTTGATCTTTGAACTCGCGGCCGCAAAAGCAGAAGCCAACAAAGGCCGGCGCAATCATCTTGATGGACGAAGCCAGTCCCTTGACTTCGCCGAGGAAGACGTAACCCAGGAACAGGGCAAACACCACATACAAGAGGAAGAGAATTGCGAGAACGTTCGTTCCCTTGAAGGCGTACCTGTAGAAGAAAGCGCCAATACAGGCGAATGCGAAGATGTCCGGAATAAACCAAAGCGGGTCGAGATGCATGCGGCTTGCATAATATCGAACCACGCCAGCGAAGGCGTCGCGGCCAAAATAAAGGATCACTGCGAGACCTTCCAGAGTTGGAAGCGTCCAGGTCGCAGGCGTCGTTTTTTGGTCTTCGAGATGCGTCGTCGATTGATCCATCGTGAAGGCTCTCGTTAAATACTTCGTGTCTTCAACGACGGAAGTGTCTTGGCCACGAGAAGTGTCCTGGCCACAAGGTGGCACCTGGTGTCGATTTTGTTCATTCTGCGCGACAAGCCCAACCGACTGATGGCCGATTGCCTGGCCTCAAAATAGAAACTGTTGCTGTGCACCGGATATCTCAGTTTATCGCACTTTTCGTTTTCTTGGTGGCGCCGCTGCCATTCGGCTCCGTCGATCTGATCTGGGTCTGGATCTGGACCGCGCTCCTGGTTGTCAGCCTGATGACAGCCGACCTGTCGCGCCTGTGTCGCGCAGATCTCTGGATTTTGGGCTCGACGGTCGTCATCCTGCTATTCACCTGCGCATTGGCGGTATTTCAAGTCTGGCCCGGAATCGGTGTCGAATTCGCCAATCCGGCATGGGAATTGGCCCGGAATTTGGCCGGGCTGACGCTGCCGGATCGCGTTTCTGTAACAGCTTCAGTTCCGTGGGTGGCCTTTGGCCCTTGTCTGCTCTTTGCCCTGGTGCTTGTGCGGGCCTATCTGATCGCAACGGACGAAGAGGCTGCGAGATCGCTGCTGAAGGCGACTGCATATGCCGGTTTTGCCTATGCTGTCTACGGCATCGCTGCACAGCTTTTTGCTCCTGCGAAGCTCTTGTGGCGGACCAAGGAGCACTATCTCTCGTTCGCTACTGGAACATTCGTTAATCGCAATACGGCCGCGGCTTTTTGGGGCTGCTGTGCGATCTTGTTCCTCGGTAAATTGTTGGCATTGTCATCCGACACATGGTTTGCCGAGCGAGGCGCCCGGAAGATTCCGCGTTCGTTTGTCGATCATCCAATCGCTCTTGGCTCGGGTCTCCTTGCATGTCTCACGGCAGTCGGCATGACGGGGTCTCGCGCCGGCGTTCTTCTAACTCTCCTCGGTCTCGCTTTCTTGGCCAATTTGCACTTGATGCAATATCGAGACCAGTTGAAGCGCTACTGGCTGGTCGCCGGGGCGGTGACTGTCGCTGCCATCACCGGTTTTTTTGTGATCGGTGGAATGGCAAGCAGCCGTGTGGGCATGTTCGGGATGGGGGACCCGCGGCGGCTCGAGGTCTATCGAACATCATTGGAGATGCTGAAGGGCCACGAGCTATTCGGCTGGGGGTTGGGGAATTTCGAGGCAGCGTTTCCTGCGTTCCGGGCGGCAGAACTTGGAAGCGAGGGAATCTGGGACAAGGCCCACAGTACCCCACTCGAGATGTTGGTCTCCGCGGGCCTTCCATTGACGATCATGGTGGGCGGTCTCGCTACCCTGTTCTTCGGAAGAATGGTCCTGGGCAATTTTGCAAGACGGCGTGACAATTATATGCCAGCCACGGGTGCCGCGGTGTTTCTGCTCGGAGCGCTGCATTCATGCGTCGATTTTTCAGTGCAAGTAACGGGCTTTGCAGTATTATTCGCCGCGATCGTGGGCTGTGGCCTGGCGCAGTCAATCTCCACTCAGGAACGTCCGCAGCGGCGCTAGCCGATTCACCATTTCTTAAATGTGTTCACCCCGTTGGGAAAATCGCTTATATAAGTAAGCCTTATAGACGCAAAAATTTCGAAAAGAGGTTGGCAAAATGAAGGTTAGAGTGGGGCTGCTTTTGGTTCCCTTTTTACTTGAGCCGTCATTGTCTCGCGCCGCGACTGCGGTCGATGTTTCATGCGCGCCTCTCGCCGGTGGGATGACTGCCGAGCGTGCGACACAATTTCTCGACAACCCGACCGCTTTGCTAGGCGGCTTCCCCGAGGGGGACGAGGGCAAGCTTTCGGCAGCCGTTAGAGACTTCGCGACAATGCGCCCCGAAACGTTGGAGGGTATTCGGTCGCTATCGGGGGCCAGCTCGCCGAGTCAGAATCGCGCAATCGGCGCCGGGCTCGGGACGGCTGCATCGACCTGCGTCATATCGCATCCGGCGACCGCAGCGTTGATCCAGGAAGCGGTCCTCAAAACCGAGAATAGCGACCTCATTCAGTCCTTCGAAAGCATCACTGGAGATGTTCCGACCAACGTTGTTCCGGGGTCTGACCCCAACGGCGAATCGGTCGTGGGAGGCGGTCGCGGTTCCGACGCCACTCAGTCGGCGGGGGGCATAAGTGCTTCCAATACCACCACTTTTTCGAGGGGATCAACGCCGACGGCGGCGACTTTCTTCACCGCCGCATCGAGCACTTCCACCAATGTCCTTGCTCCAATCAGCCCCACGAACTGAAGGTAGATCCTTCGTTTAGGTGCAATTTTACGAAATTGCGCAATCAGGCTGAGAAGTTTCGACGCTACGCTCAATCCATCGAATATTTCGTTGGAGGTGGTGATGAAACGGCATCTGATTGCGGCTTGGCTCGTCGTTGGGCTTTCAATGCCGTGCTACGCGGCTGAGCAGGCGACGGCGCCTTCGGGGTCATTCCTGAAGGAGGCGCAGAACGTTCTGGCTCCGCTCCAGTTCGTGAAGTTCTGTATGAACAACCCTGTAGAGTGCGAGCCGAGCTCCTCGGAGGCCCGGTTGCCGGCGCGGGATGCGGCCTTCTCGATGTTGGCCGAGGTCAATTCGACGGTGAACCAGAGCATTCATCCGCTCGCCAAATCGACGGATCCGCTGCGGTCCGGCTGGGCGATTTCGCCGACGTCGGGAGATTGCAACGACTACGCGGTGACCAAGCGGCATATGCTCATCGCCAGGGGCTGGCCTGCGAGCGCTCTGCGTTTGGCGGTCGTCTATGCGCCGGCCGGAGGCCATCTGGTGCTCGTCGCACGCCTGCAAGATGGTGACTACATCTTGGACAATCTTGCCTCGGACGTTCAGAGGTGGGGCGGAGTGGGCTATCAGTGGGTGTCGATGGAGTCGGGTGAAAACCCCCGCTTCTGGGTGTCCATTGCCAAGCAGGATCACCGCGATTTTGCTGAACTTGGGACCGCCAAGGACGGCTCAAACTAGACAAGACACAAATCTTTTTGCAACGCACAAAGACTTGCCGTATTTGTCTGTTAAGCGTGCGTTTCCGGACAGATATTAACGGTGAGATCAGTTGACTTCTTCGAGGTGTGGATCCTGGTTCACCGTTGGTGAGCCCACATAATGGCACGCTTCGTGCTTGCTCTCTTGTTCGCCGTGGTCGGTCTCTCGCCGGCCACGGCGGCTAGTTGTTTGCCGCTTCTCCTGCGAACTCCGTCCTTGGAGCTTCGGTTGTTTTCCGACGATCCGGAACATTTGCTGAAGTACGCGAAGAATGATCGGTCCAAGATCGAGCAGAAGGTGACCGAGTATCTGGCGAGCAACCCGGATCTTCTGCCCGCGGTCAAGAAGTTGGTGCAGCTCGCCCCTGCAACGAATCGCAGCGCGATCGGTCGTGGGCTTGCTCGCGCCGCGCAACACTGCGGTCCTGTCGATCCCAAGGTCGTGCAAAGCATCATCGACTTTACGCGGAGCTTGCAAGACTCGTCCGTGAGCGCGGGCTATGGTTCGGTCGATTCTGAGTCGACGCCGCAGATTCCCGTACAAAGCACTCCGGCAAGTCGGCCCAATTCGTTGTTCAACGGCGAATGGAATCTCGACGTCGCCGATCCATTCGCTCCCATTCCGGTTCCGCTTGAGACCCCCCCGCAATAAAAGTGCAACATGTATCAGCCTCGCAGCAACTTTGAGTCTGGCCAGCCGGTGACGTTCCCGTTCAACACGGCCGTGCTGACGTTCGAGCGAGCGGTGGATATCGTTCGTCGGCAGTGGCCCTTGATTGCCACCGTCGTCGGCTGCTGTCTCGCCCTGGTTATGGCGTACGCGCTGACGGCCACCCCTTACTACACAGCCTCCGTCAGCATCCTCGTTGACACACGCCAGGCGCAACTTCTGAGCAAGTCCACGGACGCCAATAGCACCCTGATCGATCCCGGATTCGTCGAGAGCCAGGTTGAAATTCTCTCGTCCGACGACCTCGTGCGGTCGGTCGTCGATTCGATGAAGCTGACGAGCGACCCGGAGTATGTTGAAGGCGACCTGGTCTCCCACATCATCGGTGCCGTCATAAGTGCGCTTGGACTTGCCGAGCCCCCGTCCCAAGACTTCGTGAAGCGGACGGTCGTCGCCGCCATGAAGAAGAATCTGAAGGTGGAGCGGGTTGGCGTTACCTACGTTCTCACCCTGTCATTCAAGTCGACGGACCCGGGCAAAGCGGCGCGTATCGCCAATGCTCTGTCCGACACCTATATGGTCAGCGTTCTGGAGGCCAAGTACCAGTCGACGAAACGGGCAAGCGAGTGGTTGCAGCGGCGAAGCGCGGAGCTGCAACAGCAGGCCATGGACGCCGATCGCGCGGTCCAGACCTTCAAGGCCGAAAACAATATCGTCGGAACGAGCAAGGGGCTCATGAGTGAGCAGCAATTGTCCGACGTCAACACTCAGCTCATTCAGGCCCGGGCCGCAACGGCCGAGGCCAAGGCGCGCCTCGACCGGATCAATGCGATCACGGACCAGGATCTCGCTCAGCCCACCGTCACCGATGCGCTGAACAATACGGTCATCACGCGTCTGCGGGCACAATATCTTGATCTCGCAGCCCAATATGCCGACTGGTCCAACAAGTACGGGAAGGAACATCAGGCATCGGTCAACCTGGCTTCGCGAATGCAGGAGCTGCGGCGGGCGATCAAGGATGAAGTCAGGCGGATCGCCGATGCCTACAAGAGCGATTACGAGATTGCGCGGAGCCGAGAGAGCTCTCTCGAAAGCGATCTGAACAAGCTCGTCGGCGCATCCAGCAGCGCGAGCCAGGCGCAGGTGAAGCTGCGCAATCTCGAAAGCGCCGCCGATACCTATCGAACTCTGTACAACAATTTCCTCCAGCAACTCCAGGAAGCCACGCAGAACCAGAGTTTCCCGATCAGCGAGGCGCGAATCATCAGCACGGCGCAAAAGCCGGACAAGAAAAGCTGGCCGAGGGTCGGCCTGCTCCTGCTTGGCGGCCTGGTCGGTGGACTATGTTTCGGCGTCGGCGGGGCCGTAGCCAAGGAGCTGCTGACCGAGGTGCTGCGAACGCCCTTGGAAGTGGAAGGCGAAACCGCGCTCCAGTGCCTCGGAACGCTGCCCGAAATTCATTCGGACGGGCTGGATGGTTCCTCTTCGGATGCGGGCGGTGGAGCTCTCGTCCGATATGCTCTGGAGCACCCGTTCTCGCGCTACGCAGAGACGCTGCGAAATGTAAAGACGGCGGTCGACCTGGCACGCTTATCGAGAGAGACGAACGTCATTGCTATCGTATCGTCGCTTCCGAAGGAAGGTAAGACGACGGTCGCGGCAAACCTCGCTCATCTGGCGTCGCTCACGGGACACCGAACGCTGCTGATTGACGGCGACCTGCACACGCAGGCTTTGACGCGCAAGCTTGCTCCCGGTGCCAAGACCGGATTGATCGAGGCCCTTTCGGAGCCAAACCAGTTCGAGCGGCATGTCCAGGTCGATCGCCACTCAAAGCTCAATTTCCTGCCCTCGGTGGTGCAGACAAGATTGGTCAATTCTGCCGATCTGCTCGCTTCTCCCGCGATGGCGGATTTTCTCAGATCCGCCCGCAAGCAGTATGACTATATCTTCGTGGATCTGGCTCCCGTGCTGCCGGTGACGGACGCCAAGGCGGCTGGGCATTTGATCGACGCCATCGTTTACGTCGTCGAATGGGGCAAGACGCGCCGGGCGGCGGTACAGGAATCCCTCACGGATCTGGAAGTCTTCAAGAATAAGATCGTCGGAATCGTCCTCAATAGAGCCAATCCGAAAACGCTGAAGCGGATTGAGTCATATAAGGGACGACATTACTCCGACTACTACATTGAGCAGAGCTGACCCGCCGCGTGTTGCGCGGCGGTCGGTGGCGATCTCGGTCGCCATTCTGAATGCCGCCCTCGCGGTGATGGCGCTCGCCTGGCTGACATCGGTCGCAAGCTATACGTTCCGGCCGACCTTGCAGGATCTTGCGTCGCACTTGATGCGCGGCGAGCGCTACGACAACGCGGCGCTCGAGCAGATTGTGACCCGCGTCAAGAGCGACGCGGGCGGGCTCTGCGATCCGAGGCTGAGACGCAACGTGCTCTTGATCCAGCTGCGGCTGTTGAGCAATGCCGTCGAAGCCGGCGACGCGGCGACCATGGATGTGAGGCTGCCGAACGTCACGGACGCGGCCAAGCAGTTGATCGCCTGTTCGCCTTCGGAATCGATAGGCTGGCTGGCGCTCTACTGGGCGGAAATTCGCACGCGCGGCTTCAGTCCAAGCGCCATTTCCTATTTGACCCAGTCCTATGCCTTTGCGCCACACGAGATGTGGGTGCAGCTATTCCGTGCGCCACTTGCGTTGCGGGCGTACGGCTTCCTGCCTGAAAGGCTCAAGCAGCAGACGCTCGATGACTTCGTCGATATTGTTGGCACCCGCCAGCTTCCGACAGCCGTTGTCATATATCAGGCTGCGCCGGCGGCGACGCAGGCGGTGTTGCTGGGCCAGATGTGCAGCCAACCGGATGAAGTGCGGCTGGTGTTTCGCAGGTTCGCTCAGGATCGCGGGCTCGCCATTTCGCATCCCTGCTTTCCTGCCTCCGCAAGCCAGCGCAGCTGACCTCCGGGCGCCGTCGAGCGTGTAGCTTGCCGATGGTGCTGCCTGGCGCCGTGACGCGCCGACGTGTCGTTTGCTCCATAAACCTGTCATGCAGCCGCAGTCGCGATTGCGAATTCCGGGCCGGATGATTCCGGCAGCGAAATCCGTGCAGGTCCGAGCCTTGCCTCCGCCGATCCAGTCTGGCATTGCAGTGCAGAAGAACGAAACAGCGGAGTTTAGCCTTGGCCCCTGTTGTGGTTACTGGCGCTGCCGGCTTTATCGGAATGCACGTTTGCAAGCGGCTGTTGGCGCGCGGCGAACAGGTCGTCGGTGTCGATGCGGTTACGCCGTATTACGATCCGGCGCTGAAGCGCGCGCGTCTCGAAACGCTCAAGCACCATCCGGGCTTCAGCTTTCACGAGATCGACTTGGCCGATTTCGCCGCGGTGATGCGCGTTTTTGATGAAGTCGCGCCCGATCGGGTCGTCCACCTCGCGGCGCAGCCTGGCGTGCGCGCCTCGATCGACGATCCCATCACCAGCATCCGCGCCAATTGCGACGGCTTTGTCACCGTGCTCGAGGCTGGCCGGCGCCATGGCCTTGCCCATCTCGTTTACGCCTCGTCGAGTTCCGTCTATGGCGCCAATCGCACCCTGCCGTATTCGACCGAGCAATCGGTGAACCATCCGGTCAGCCTTTATGCCGCGAGCAAGAAGGCCAACGAGTTGATGGCGCACACTTTCGCGCATGTTCACAAGCTGCCGGTGACCGGTCTTCGCTTCTTCACCGTCTACGGTCCGTGGGGCCGGCCCGATATGGCCGCCTGGCTGTTCACGCGCGCGATCTTCGCGAATGAGCCGATCAAGATCTTCAATAACGGCGATATGTGGCGTGACTTCACCTATGTCGACGACATCGTCGAAGGCGTGATCCGCACCCTCGACCGGCCCGCGGCGCCGAATCCCGCGTGGAACGCGGAAGCGCCGGAAAATTCGTCGAGCTATGCGCCGTATCGCGTCTACAACATCGGGAACAACAAGTCGGTGAAGCTGCTCGAGTTCGTCGAGACGCTCGAGAAGATCATCGGCAAGCCTGCGATCCGCAAGCTCCTGCCGATGCAGGCCGGCGACGTGCTGGAGACGCGCGCCGACATTTCCGCGCTCCAGCGCGACGTCGGTTTCGCACCGTCGACGCCCATCGCGGAAGGCCTCGCTCGTTTCGTCGAATGGTACCGAAGCTATCACGGCGTGTGATCGCCGAATCAGACGACAGGCACCGAAGGACTCGGCTGGACGTCTAAGCAGACGTCTGCGGAACCGGTCGCGGAAATGATGGCGAGTGATCTCGCTCAGATTTCGCAGACACGCCGCCGCGTTCGATTGTCACATGTGGCGGCTAAGATTTGTTCGGTTCGCGAAAACAACCTGCCTCAATGTTAAGCGTGCGGCCGGATGAAGAGATGGTCTTGCGTGTTCACTGGAACATCCGTCGTCAACGGAAATGATTCTTTCACGCTAATGGCGGTGATCTGCACGGGTTATGTGCAACTGGTGTCGGAACCTGCTTTGCGGATTTCGTTCGACGTCATCTTCGTCGACAAGCACGAGAAGATCGTGCGCTTGACTTGATGACTCCTAAGAAGCATCTAAATCTTGGCGGGTTTTCCTGCGATAGCAGGATGGTCAATGCGTCGGGGGTCTGGGGAGATTGTCGATAGTCGACAATTTTAGCTTTCTCGCAAGGCGTTCTCTTAGGAGTGGCTGTCAGTCTGCGCTCCATCGCCAATGGGGCTCAACATGTCTAATGCCACTGTGACCACTGCATCGAGTTTCCTGGATTCTCTCGGTATCAACACCAAGGCAGGCGCTTATACCGACGCCTACACAAATTCCAGCTTGATCATCCGCAGCCTGGACTACCTGGGCATCAGTCACGTTCGCGACTCCTACAGCGCAACTGGGCATGCAAACGCGGTCGTCGATGCGCTTGCGAATGCGGGTATCTCTTTCGATTTTCGCGTGAGCTACACGCTGCCTGGGTCGGGCAGCAGCGGGTTGGCCAGCTATGTCGCAGCTCTTGCAGAGTTTAAAGCGGAGCACCCGGGTGCCCTGTTGTCCATCGAAGGCATAAATGAAGCCAATCTGAATTCCTTTTCCTATAATGGGCTGACCTCGCTTGAGGGAGCCGCGGCGTTTCAGCAGGCTCTTTATGCCGCCGTGAAGGCCAACGGCGTTCTCAGCGATGTCACCGTTGTCAACTTCAGCATCGGGAACCAGACCGATGCGATGAACGCGACAGTTGGCGACATGAGCGCCTATTCGGACGCGGCGAATGCACACGTCTATGTGCACACAGGCGCACTTGCCGACGGTCAGATCGAGCAAGACCTTGCCCTGGCGGAAGATATTTCGACGAACGATCCGGTCATCGTGACGGAGACCGGTTATACGACATTGTCAAGCACCGCCGGAATCGGCGTCAATGAAGACGCACAGGCGAAGCTTATCCTCTCCAATCTGCTCCTGGCATATGAAGACGGATCCTCCGCCACCTATCTCTACGAACTGTTCGACACGCCGTCCTCGGCGCCTCGTGGCGCCAAGGAAACCTCTTTCGGTCTTTTCAATGCTGACGGAACACCGAAGGAGGCCGCCGTCGCAGTCCACAATCTGACGACCATTTTGAGCCACGGTGACGACGGCAGCGCTCATACCGGCGCGGATCTGAGCTATACGCTGTCCAATGCGCCCAGCAACACTCATACGATGTTGATGAACAAGTCTGGCGCCGTCAGCGATCTCGTCGTGTGGGCCGATACGGTCGTATGGGACAGCGCGGCCCAGGCTGAAATCACGACGCCGGTAACCTCCGTTACAGTTAATTTCGGGCAGGTGCAAAGTGTCATCTACGTTTATGACCCGCTGAAGGGGACGACCCCGATTGCGGTGTATTACAACACCAGCACGATCCAGATCGGGCTCAGCGATCACCCGTTGGTCATTGAAGTCGGCGCGGCTTCGGCGGCGGCCGAGCCTCCGACGACGGTGGATCCCGATCTCACCATGACATCGGCCGCCTTCGTCGCTCAGATGGACACTCTGGCGAGCGCCACCACCGGGCTGGAAAAGGTGACTTTGAGCGACTCGCATGTTCTGGCCGTCTCGTCGTCCGAAACCATGCAATACGTCATTGCCCACTATGGCGATCTTCTGTCGAAGATCGACGGCGGCTACTCCTTCTCTATCACCTGGAGCGGCGACGGCTGGACCCAGGAACAGGATTTCGACGCCAACGGTTCCCTTACCGAGACCATCGTGTGGGGTGTCAGCAGCAGCGGCGCCATTATTTCGAAAAGCATTACGCTGGCTGACGGACGGGTCGACTATTATCACTACGGCATTACGGGCCAATCTTACACGTCAGACCACACCGCGTACGACGCGAGCGGCAAGGTGACGCTCATCGAGCGTTTCAACGCCGATGGCAGCTATCAATACAAGGCTGCGTACAATAGTGACGGTTCCAAGGTTTATGACTACTACAGCAGCACCGGCGCGCTGAGCACGGAAGTCGGCGTGACGTCCATCAGTACGGTCACGACGACCTATGACACCTCGACGGGCTACAAGCTCCGGGTTTACACCAGCAATTCGGACGGCAGCGCCGACAACAAAGTCTATACAAATGGCGTGCTGATGAAGGACAACGTCCTTCACAAGGACGGCTCGTCCGAGGTTTACGTCTACAACATCACCGGCCAGTCCTATACGACAACCCATCAGGTGAGCGACGCGAGCGGCAAGGTGACGCTGATCGAGCGCTTCCACGCCGACGGCAGCTACCAGTACAAGGTGGTTTATAACTCGGATGGATCCAAGGTCTACGACTACTACACGAGCACCGGGGTTCACAGCTCCGACGTGGTCGTTACCTCGACCAGCACCACGACAACGACCTATGACACAACGACGGGCTACAAGCTCAGCGTTTATACCGCCAATGTGGATGGCAGCGCCGACAACAAGACCTATACCAACGGCGTGTTGATGAAGGACAACGTCCTTAACAAGGACGGCTCGTCCGAGGTTTACGTCTACAACGTCGCCGGCCAGTCCTACACGACGATCCATCAGTACGCAGATGCGAGCGGCAAGGTGGCGCTGATCGAGCGTTTCCATGCCGACGGCAGCTATCAGTACAAGGTCGCTTATAATTCGGACGGCTCGAAGGTCTACGACTACTATACGAGCACGGGAGTTCACAGCTCCGAAATTACCGTTACGTCGACCGGCACCACGACCACGACCTACGACACCTCGACCGGCTACAAGATCTCGGACTACATTGCGAATGTGGACGGCAGCGCGGAGAACAAGACTTACACCAGCGGCGTGCTGACGAAGGACAACGTCCTGCACAAGGACGGATCGTCGGACGTCTATGTCTATAAGATCACCGGTCAGTCCTACACCTCGACGCATCAAGCCGCCGACGCCAGCGGCAACGTAACGCTTGTCGAACGCTTCCATTCCGACGGCACCTACGACTACAAGGCGGCCTATCACACCGATGGTTCGAAGCTTTACGACTATTATACCAGCGCCGGCAAATTGAGTACGGAGGTCTCGGTGACCTCGACCGGCACGACCACCACCACCTACGACACCTTGGCCGGCTACAAGCTGACCGAGTATACGGCCAACGTGGACGGCAGCGCGGATAACAAGACTTACACCAGCGGTGTGCTGACAAAGGACAGCGTCCTTCAGAAGGACGGCTCGTCGGATGTCTATGCCTATCAAATCACGGGCCAGTCCTACACCTCGACGCATCAAGCCGCCGACGCCAGTGGTAGCGTAACGCTCGTCGAACGGTTCCACTCCGACGGCAGCTACGATTATCTGGAAAAACACAATTCAGATGGCAGCAAGGAAATTTCCAACTACTCTAGCGCTGGTGCGATCCTCAATCACACGCTCATCGAGACCGACGGCTCCCGCGTAGTCGACTATTATAGCCAGGACGGCACCGGCGATATCCGCACCGATACGGCGGATGCCAGCGGCAATCTGACAATGCGCGAGTATACCCACACGACCGGAGCCCACGAAGTCTATGCTTATGCCGACAATCTGAAGCTTGCCGGCGGCACGGGCAACGATACGTTCTATTTCCGCTCTACCAATGGCGGGACGGTCACCTATCAGGGCGGTAATGACACGGTCTACAGCTTCAACACCGACGCTACCTCTGCCGGTACGGACAAGATCGCGATCAGCTCTTCGCTCGCTGCAAATTTCAGCGGTCTTCACATTACTCAACAGGGATCGGATGCTCTGATCACGTTGGACAGTCACGATACAATCTTGCTCAAGGGAACCACGGTCGCTAACCTTCACAGCGAGTACTTCGTGTTCACCTGATGGCGGCTCCGGTGTGCACGGCCAGTCTCTTCCTCCGACGGAAGTGATGCGCCTTGCACGTGATGCGAGGGTATTGACCTCTGCGTATTTCTTCCTGGGACCTCGCGGCTGTCCGGGCGAGGGGCTCGCCGCTGGTGGGCCTGATCGGTTGACCGTAGCGACCCTTCCGCGGGGCAAATGGGCCTAAGTTCGCGGCATGTCGGGGTTGACCTCGACCGCATCACCCGCGGCGTCTCGCGCATCGAGGTCGGCCTGGAAGACACGCTCTATCTCGGCAATCTCGAGGCGAAGCGTGACTGGGGCCATGGTCGATCTCCTGATCGGCGATGCCAGCAAGGCGCGCGAGGTGCTCGGCTGGACGCCGAAGCGCAGCTTCGCCCAACTCGTCGAGGAGATGATGACGAGCGATCTGGCCGAGGCAAAGCAGGACGCCGGCCATGGCAAACGCAACCTTTGAGCTGAAAGGCAAGAGCGTCTACGTCGCCGGCCATCGCGGCATGGTCGGCAGCGCGATCGCGCGCCGGCTCGCGACGGAGGACGTCAGGCTCGTCACCGTGGAGCGGGGTGAGGTCGATCTGCGCAACCAGGCCGCGGTGTTCGACTGGTTCGCAAGAGAAAGACCGCAGGTAATCTTCCTTGCCGCCGCCAAAGTCGGCGGCATCGTCGCCAACGACACGCTGCGCGCCGAGTTCATCTACGACAACATCGCAATCGCGGCGAACGTGATCCAGGCCGCGCATCAGAACGGCGCCGAGAAGCTGATGTTTTTGGGCTCCTCCTGCATCTATCCGAAGCTGGCGTCGCAGCCGCTGCGCGAGGATTCGGTCTTGACCGGCCCGCTGGAGCCGACCAACGAGCCCTATGCGATCGCCAAGATCGCGGGCATCAAGATGGTCGAGGCCTATCGCAGCCAGTACGGATGCGACTTCATCAGCGTGATGCCGACCAATCTCTACGGCCCCGGCGACAATTATCATCCTGAACTGAGCCACGTCGTCGCCGCGCTGATCCGGCGCTTCCACGAGGCGAAGCTGTCTGGTGCTAAAAACGTCGTCGTGTGGGGCACCGGCACGCCGCGGCGCGAGTTCCTTTATGTCGACGACATGGCGGACGCCTGCGTGCACCTGATGAAGACCTATTCGGGCGCCGAGCTGATCAACATCGGCACCGGCGAGGACATCACCATCGCCGAGTTCGCGCGTGTCGTGGCCGAGATCGTCGGTTACAGCGGCGAGATCTCCTTCGACACCTCGCGGCCCGACGGCACGCCGCGCAAGCTGCTCGATGTCAGCCGCCTCAAGACACTCGGCTGGCGCGCGACGACTTCGCTGCACGATGGATTGACGCGTGCCTACGCGGCGTATCAGGCCGACGTGAAAGGGTGACGCGCCCCATCCGCAGTCGTGCAATCTCGAGATTCCAGTTGACGTATAAGCATCCAGGGGTTGTATTGATCCTCAGGGCATGAATTTGCGGGAGGGGAGGCCCACCTGTCACTCCGCGCGACCGCATGCGTGATGACGGCCCGTCCGGCTGGACCAGTGGCGAGGGAGGTAAGGTCATGGTGATCGCGTCAACCTGGGACACCGAGAGAGCCGATTATCGCGCCATCATCAACGAATGGCACGTGGTCCGCCGGAGCAAGGAAGTCGCGGAAGGCGCCATCGTGTCGGCGTGCCTGCTTGGCGAGGATATCATCCTGTGGCGCCATGACGGCGAGGTTCACGCCTGGAAG
>Ga0102591_1002559_pt1 | contig 19150 bp, 19 predicted proteins | sample AraplaCol_mCL_r2_2_FD_76860 | JGI IMG/M metagenome (GOLD analysis project Ga0102591, IMG submission 76860) | Arabidopsis root microbial communities from North Carolina, USA - plate scrape MF_Col_mCL_r2 (SPADES assembly) (version 2) | ecosystem: Host-associated > Plants > Roots > Endosphere... | reverse complement strand
CAACCGCCTGGCCCTGGACGTGCCGGCCAAGGGCGCGGAGTTCGACATCACCATCGAGACCCGCGACGCCCAGCACACCCAGGACGTCATGGACGCCCTGCGCGAGAAGGGCTATCCGCCGCGCGCGGTTTGACTTTTCCCTTCTCCCCTTGCGGGAGAAGGTGTCGGCGAAGCCGACGGATGAGGGGTCGATAAACTAAAAACGCCGCGACAAGCCGAAAGGCCTGTCGCGGCGTCTGTCGTTTGGGAAACCCCTCACCCGACCCCGCTTCGCGGGGCCACCCTCTCCCGCAAGGGGAGAGGGATCAGGCGCTACAGCAGCCCCTTGATCATTTCCCGCGCCGCGTCGGCCAGGTCCGGACGCTTGAGCGCCAGGGCGACATTGGCGCGCAGCAGGCCGATCTTGTCGCCGCAGTCGTAGGTTTCGCCCTCGTATTCCAGGGCGTGGAAGTCCTGGCTGTTGAGCAGGGTCAGCATCGAGTCCGTCAGCTGGATCTCGCCGCCGGCGCCCTTGCCCTGCTTTTCCAGCAGGTCGAAGATTTCCGGCTGCAGGATGTAGCGGCCCGAGATGAACAGGTTCGAGGGCTCGGTGCCCTTCGGCGGCTTCTCGACCATGCCGGTCATGCGGTTCAGGCGGCCGTCCTGGCCGTCCAGCGCCACGATGCCGTACTGGTGGGCCATGCCCTCGGGGGCCGGCTCGACCACGACGATGTTGCCGCCCTTCTGGTCATAGGCCTCGATGGCCTGGGCCAGGGCCGGCTTGGCCGCCGACATCACCATGTCGGGCAGCATCACCGCGAAGGGCTCGTCGCCGATGATGTCGCGGGCGCACCACACCGCGTGCCCCAGGCCGAGCGGGGCCATCTGGCGCACGAAGCTCATCTCGCCAGGGCGGGGCAGTTCGTCGCGCAGTTCCTTGAGCAGGGCGGTCTTGCCCTTGGCTTCCAGGGCGGCCTCCAGCTCGACCTGGTGGTCGAAATAGTCCTCGATCGCGCCCTTGTTGCGACCCGTCACGAAGACGAAGTGCTCGATGCCCGCGGCCCGCCCTTCCTCGATGATGTACGACAGGATCGGCCTGTCGACGACATTGAGCAGCTCCTTCGGGGTCGTCTTGGTGCCGGGCAGAACCCGGGTGCCGAAGCCCGCGACGGGAAGGACGGCTTTGCGGACAGGTTTCATGGGGAGGCCTCGTGAGCGGTCACTGGGTGGGGACGGTTTCTAGGGCGCGCCGCGACGGCGCGCCACCACTGTTCTGTGACTGTCCGTGTCAAAACGAGGGCCGCCTAAAATCGACGCGCGAAGGAACGCAAAATGGTCTAGCACGGACGAATGTTCCCCGGAGCCCGTCACGCCATGGTCCGTCCCTTCGCTCTCGCCGCCCTTGCCCTCGGCGCCGTCCTTGCCCTGTCGGCCTGCGGCCCCAGCAAGAAGCAGCAGGAGAGCCTGGCCGCCTCCCAGGTCTTCATGGCCCAGAACGCCAAGCAGCCGGGCGTCGTCACCCTGCCCGACGGCCTGCAGTACAAGATCGTCCGCTCGGGCCCGGCCGACGGCGTCAAGCCGAACCCGACCGACGAGGTCAAGGTCAACTACGAGGGCAAGCTGGTCGACGGCACGGTGTTCGACAGCTCGTACGAACGCGGCGTGCCCGCCTCGTTCCCGCTTCAGGGCCTGGTGCCGGCGTGGCGGACGGCCCTGGTCATGATGCGGCCGGGCGACGAATGGACCCTCTACGTCCCGCCGGAACTGGGCTACGGCGCCCAGGACAAGGGCCCGATCCCCGGCAACAGCGTGATGATCTTCCGCATCGAGCTCATCGACGTCCTGCCGTCGAAGATCCAGGCGCCGAAGGAGCGCGCGCCGGCTTAGTCCGGGCGAAAACCTCGTCCTTCGACAGGCTCAGGATGAGGTTTGGTCGTCGCCGAACCGGCCTTGGTCCTCATCCTGAGCTTGTCTAAGGACGAGGACCACGCATGGCTTAGACCTTCGGCACGGCCATGCCGCGCCGCACCGCCGCCCGCTCGCCCACCAGTTCCAACCACGACCGGACCGCCGGCAGGGGCGGCCGGTCGGGCTGGATCTTCTCCAGCGTCTCCAGGGCTGCCCTGGTCCAGGGATAGCAGGCGATGTCGGCGATGGAATATTCGAAGCCCGCCAGGTACGGGACCATTTCCAGCCGCCCCTCCATCACCCCCAGCAGCCGCCGCACCTCGTCGGCGAAGCGGTCGATGGCCAGTTCGATCGGCTCGGGCGCGCGCAGGGCGAAATAGCCCAGCTGGCCGGCCATCGGCCCAAGGCCGCCCACCTGCCAGAAGGTCCATTCCAGCGCCGCCACCCGCTCGGGCCCGGACGGCGCCAGCAGCTTGCCGGTCTTCTCGGCCAGGTAGACCAGGATCGCCCCGCTCTCGAACACAGACTGCGGACCTTCCGGCGCGCCGTGGTCGACGATGGCCGGGATCTTGTTGTTGGGCGAGATGGCCAGGAAGTCGGGCGCGAACTGCTGGTTCTGGCCGATGTCGACCGGGTGCACCGTGTAGTCCAGCCCCAGCTCCTCCAGGGCGATCGGGATCTTGCGGCCGTTCGGCGTGGTCCAGGTGTAGAGGTCGATCATCGGTCGTCTCCGCTTGCCGCCTGGGCATAGAACGCAAAGCGGACCGTTCCAGTCCAGGGCCGGTAGGCGGCTCGCGCGGCGCGCGCTAGGGTCGCGCCATGTCCGCTCCCGCCGAAATCGCCTCCTCCGAAGCCCTGGCCGCCCGCGCGGTCGACATCCTGTCCACCCTGGTGGCCTTCGACACCACCTCGCGGCTGTCGAACCTGGCCTTGGTCGAATGGGTGGAGGCCTATCTGGCGAACCTTGGCGTCGCCTCTCGGCGGGTGCCCAACCAAGACGGGACCAAGAGCAACCTGCTGGCCAGCATCGGCCCGGCGGTGGAGGGCGGCGTCGTGTTGTCGGGCCACACCGACGTGGTGCCGGTCGACGGCCAGCCCTGGAGCAGCGACCCGTTCGTGCTGACGCAGCGCGACGGCCGCCTCTACGGCCGGGGAACCTGCGACATGAAGGGCTTTCTCGCCCTGGCCCTGGCCGCCGCGCCGGACCTGGCCAAGGCGAAGCTCGACCGCCCTGTCCATCTGGCCTTCTCCTACGACGAAGAGGTCGGGTGCCTGGGCGCGCCGGACATGATCGCGGTGATCGCCGACGAGCTGCCCCGTCCGGCCCTGGTGGTGGTGGGCGAGCCCACCGACATGGTCGCCGTGCGCGGCCACAAGGGCATCGCCAGCTTCCGCGTCACGGTCACCGGCCGCGAGGCCCATTCCAGTCTGACCCACCTGGGCGTCTCGGCCAACATGGTGGCCGTCAAGCTGATGAACCACCTGGTCGAGCTGTCCGAGCGGCTGGAGCGCGAGGCCGACCCCGCCTCGCCGTTCACGCCCAAGGGCGCGACCCTGACCATCGGCCAGGTCAACGGCGGCACGGCGGTCAACATCCTGGCGCGCGAATGCGTATTCATCTTCGACCTGCGGGTCCCGGCCGGTCTCGAGCCCAAGGCGATCCTGGCCGACTTCTTCGCCCTGGCCGCCAAGCTGGACGCCGAGGTCAAGGCCAAGGCCCCCGAAGGCGGCGTGCTGGTGGAAACGCGCTCGATGACCCCCGCCTTCGCCCCCGAGGTCGACGGCGCGGCCGAGGCCTTCGCCCGCCGCATCGCCGGCGACAACGGCCCGCCGCGCGTGGTGCCCTACGCCGCCGAGGCCGGCCAGTTCCAGGGCGCGGGCTTTTCGACCGTGATCTGCGGCCCAGGCTCGATCGACCAGGCCCACCAGCCCGACGAATATGTCGAGATCAGCCAGATGGAGCGCGGCGCGGCTTTCATGCGCCGGCTGGTCGAGGACCTGTCCCGGGTCTGAAGGCCGCTATCGCGCTGTCGGTCGGTACTGGCGGATAACCAGCCGCCGGCCGAAGAAGGCCACCGGATCCAGGGCCATGACCCGCAGGATGTCGAGCGAACGGGCCTTGCGCGACGCCTGCAGCTCGCGCCGCGAGGCCAGGATCGGCTGCAGAGCCTCGCGCTGGAAGGCCGCCTTGATCCCCCGCACCACCGGACCGGCGTCGCCGCGCCGCCAGTGCAGCAGCAGCAGGCCGGCGGTCACCAGCACGTGCAGCGGCGTGGTCAGCCACAGCAGCACCGGCGGGGTGTTCTTCAGGAAGGTCCAGATGCGGTTGCGCGAGCCGTGGAAGATCGAGAACTCCGACCGCACCCCGGTGCTGGCCGAGCCCACGTGCTCGACCACCGCGCCGGGCAGCAGCAGGGTCGTCTCGCCGGCCAGCCGTAGGCGGTAGCCCAGGTCGACGTCCTCGCAGTAGCAGAAGAACCGCTCGTCGAAGCCGCCCAGGCCCAGGAACAGCTCGCGGTCGATCAGGGTCGCCGCGCCGCAGGCCGAGAACACCTCGCCCTCGCGCAGGGTCGCGGGCCGGCGCCGGTGATAGCCGCCCCGGAACGGGATGCCGGCCGAGGTCATCACGTCACCCGCCCCGTCCATCAGGTCCGGCTCGTCCGCCACCATCTGCAGCGAGGTGAAGCAGCGCACCTCGGGGTGGCGCTGGGTCCCGGCCATCAGAGCCTCCAGCCAGCCGGGATGCGGATAGGCGTCGGGATTGAGCAGCACCAGCCAGCGGCCGCGCGCTTCCCGCGCCGCCAGGTTGTTGCCACCGGCGAAACCCAGATTGGCGCCTGGCTCGAGCAGGCGGATCGACGGATCGGCCGCGACCGCCCGCTGCGGCTCGCCGTCGGTCGAGGCGTTGTCGACCATCAGGACCTCGAAATCGCGGAACGTCTGGGCCCGCAGCCCGTCCAGGCTGCGCGCCAGGGTCGGCCCGCTCTGGTAGGCGACGATGAGAACGCTGACGAGAGGCGGCGTCGAAGCCATGAAAAAAGACTGTCTATTGAATGGGAGCGGGAAGACTGGCTAACACAGCCTGACCGCTTCGGGGTACCTTGATCGTGTTTAGAAAATTCAGAGCTCTGGCTTGGCGATACGCGCCGGATCTCTGTGAGGCGATTTCCATCCGTCTGCCAGCCTTGCGCGCGTACCGCCACTATGGCTGGCGACGACGCGCGGTGCAGGTAAGGAGAGACGGTCCGATCGTGGTCGCCGGCTTCCACGGCGCGGTTCTAGGCCTGGGCGAGGCCGCCCGGGGCACGGTCTCGGCCCTGGCCTCCGTTGGCGTGGCGACCCGGGCGTGGGACGTTTCCGAACAGCTGGGCCACGCGCGCCGCCTGGATCACGGCGACACCGCCGCGCCCGCCGCCGGTCCGGGCGTGATGATCGCCCACATGAACCCGCCGGAACTGATCCAGCTGATCGCGACCGACCCGACCCCGTTCGAGGGCAAGCGCGTCATCGGCTACTGGGCCTGGGAGCTGCCGGCCGTTCCCGCCCTCTGGAAGCCGGCCTTCCGCTATGTCGACGAGATCTGGACGCCGTCCCGGTTTACCGCCGACGCGGTCCGACGCGCCGCGCCGCGCCGGATGACCGTCCGTGTCGCGCCCCACCCCGTGCCAGTCAGCGACGGCTCGCCCGACCGGACCCGCTTCGGCCTGGATCCGGACCGGGTCGTCGTGCTCTGCGCCTTCGACCTGCGCTCGACCCTGGCCCGCAAGAACCCCCTGGCCGCCCTGGAAGCGTTCCGACTCGCCACCGCGCGGACACGGCGCGGCGCGATCCTGGTATTCAAGACCGTCGGCGGCGCGGAGAACCCCGCCGCCCTGGCCGGGCTGCGGACGGCCGTTGGCGGCGCCGCCGACGTCGTGCTGATCGACGAAGCCCTGAGCGCCGCCGACCGCGACCGCCTGCTAGCCAGCTGCGACATTCTGCTGTCCCTGCACCGTTCCGAGGGATTCGGCCTGCTGCTGGCCGAGGCCATGGCGGCGGGCAAGGCCGTGGTCGCCACGGCTTGGTCGGGCAATCTGGACTTTATGGACGACCAGACCGGTGTCCTGGTCCCCTATACGCTGATCCCCGTGGACGATCCCCAGGGGCTCTATCGCGGCGGTCTCTGGGCCCAGGCCAACGTCGCGGTCGCCGGCCGGGCCCTAGCGGAATTGATAGACGACGACGAACGGCGCAAGGCCATGGGCCTGCGCGCCCAGGCCCTGGTCCAGGAAAGGCTCGCCTTGCCAGTCGTCGGCGAAACCATGCGCCAAGCCCTGCAGGGCCGGACGCTTTCACCCTCATCGGGGCCGAATGACGCGCAAGGACCGACTCATGACGTTTGAACGGCTCTCCATCCCGGAGATCCTGCTGATCACGCCCCGACGGCATGGCGACGAGCGCGGCTGGTTTTCCGAGACCTTCCGCCAGTCACTTCTGGACGAGGCCGGATTCACGGGGGGCGTCTTCGTGCAGGACAACCACGCCCGCTCGACCCAGCGCGGCGTCCTGCGCGGGCTGCACTTCCAAAGGCCGCCTCGCGCCCAGGACAAGCTGCTGCGCTGCATCCGCGGCGCGATCCTTGACGTGGCCGTCGACATCCGCCGGGGCTCGCCAACCTTCGGCCGTTGGGTCGGGGCCGAGCTGTCGGCCGACAACGGCCGGCAGATGCTGGTTCCCAAGGGCTTCGCCCACGCCTATTGCACGCTGACCGACGAATGCGAGGTGCTTTACAAGGTCACCGACTACTACGCGCCCGAAGCCGAAGGCGTTCTGCGGTGGAACGACCCGGCCCTGGCCATTGATTGGGGCGTACCGGCCGACCAGATCATTACCAACGCCCGCGACCGCGCCGCGCCTCTGCTAGCTCAACTCGACAGCCCGTTCACCTACGAAAAGGCCGCATGAGTCACGCGGATTCGCGCGCCTGCGGCCCAACAACGATGGTCGACCTTCGGGTACCTATCGAAGCCTCGCCGCAGATGATATTCCGCACGCATGTGCACGTTGAGGAATAGGGCGTGAAGATACTGGTCACCGGCGGCGCGGGCTTCATCGGCTCGGCGGTCTGCCGTCTTCTGCTCGGCGAGACAGGCGACCAGGTCGTCAATATCGACAAGCTGACCTATGCCGGTACTCTCACCTCCGTGGCCGAGGTGTCGGACTCGCCGGACTATGTCTTCGTCCAGGCCGACGTCGCCGACCGGGCCGCGATCTCGGCGGTCTTCGCCACGCACCGGCCGGACGCGGTGCTGCATCTGGCGGCGGAATCCCACGTCGATCGCTCGATCTCCGGCGCCGGTCCGTTCATCGAGACCAACATCGTCGGCACGTACGTGATGCTGGACTGCGCCCTGGACTACTGGCGTAGCCTGGACGGAGACGCCAAGGACGCCTTCCGCTTCCTCCACGTCTCCACCGACGAGGTCTATGGCAGCCTCGGGGCCGACGGCCTGTTCGAGGAGACCACCGCCTACGCGCCGACTTCGCCCTATTCGGCCTCCAAGGCCGCGGCCGACCACCTGGCCCTGGTGTGGTTCCACACCTACGGCCTGCCGGTTCTGGTCTCCAACTGCTCCAACAACTACGGGCCGTATCACTTCCCCGAGAAGCTGATCCCGCTGATGATCCTGAACGGTCTGGAAGGCCGGCCGCTGCCCGTCTACGGCGACGGGGCCAATATCCGCGACTGGCTGTATGTCGAGGACCACGCCCGCGCCCTGCGCACGATCCTGGAAAAGGGCCGGCCGGGTGAAAAATACAATGTCGGCGGCCGCAACGAGCGCAGCAACCTGGCCGTGGTCCAGACCATCTGCGACCTGCTGGACGAGCTGGCGCCCAGCAATCAGGGCCCGCGCCGCGGCCTGATCACCTTCGTCGCCGACCGCCCGGGGCACGACCGGCGCTACGCCATCGACGCGACCAAGGCCGAGACCGAACTGGGCTGGCGCGCGCGCGAGACCTTCGAAACCGGTATCCGCAAGACCGTTGAGTGGTACCTGGCCCGCGCCGACTGGTGGGAGCCGCTCCGGCAGGCCTATGACGGCCGTCGATTGGGCCTTCTGGCCTCCAAGGCCGGCTGAGGTCCATGAGCCACCCTATCCTCGTCTTTGGTCGAAAAGGGCAAGTGGCGCGCGAACTGGCCGGGCTAGCGGAGTCGCGAGGGCTCGCTGTGCTGTTCGCCGGGCGTGAGACCCTTGACCTGACCCGCCTCGACGGAATCGACGCCTTGATCGCCCAAGTCGATCCGCGCGCGGTTATCAACGCCGCCGCCTATACCGCCGTTGACCGGGCCGAGCGCGAGCCGGACGCCGCCTTCGCCCTGAACCGCGACGCGCCCGCCGCCATGGCCGCCGCCTGCGCCGCGCGCGGCCTGCCGCTTGTGCATTTCTCGACCGACTATGTGTTCGACGGGACCTTGGACCGGCCCTATCTTGAAACCGATCCCACAGGGCCCACCGGCGTCTATGGCGACAGCAAACTGGCGGGCGAACAGGCGGTGACGGCGGCGGGCGGGCCGGCGACGATCCTGCGCACGTCTTGGGTCTACGGCGTTTACGGCGTGAACTTCGTCAAGTCCATGCTACGCCTCGCGCGCGATCGCGACGAGATCAGTGTCGTCTCCGACCAGATCGGCCGCCCCACCTGGTCGCGCGATTGCGCCGAGGCGGCTCTACTGGCGCTCGACGCCTTAAGCGGCGCCCCAGGCTTGACCGGCGTCTATCACCTGAGCGGGGCCGGCGACGCCAGCTGGGCCGATCTGGCCGCGGCCGCCTTCGCGGAGTCCGCGCGTCGCGGGTGGGCGACCGCCCAGGTCCGGCCCATCAGCACCGCCGAGTATCCCACCCCCGCTCGACGTCCAGCCAATTCTCGTCTGGACTGCGGCAAGATCGAAGCCGCCCTGCCGTGGCGCTGCCGTCCCTGGCGCGAGAGCCTGGCGATGTGCATGAACAAGATGGAGCTGTAGATCGCCATGAAAGGCATCGTCCTCGCCGGCGGATCCGGCACGCGCCTCCATCCCCTGACCCTGGCGGTCTGCAAGCAGCTGCTGCCGATCTACGACAAGCCGATGGTTTACTACCCTATCAGCACCCTGATGCTGGCGGGTATCCGCGACATCCTGATCATTTCCACGCCCCGCGACGTGCCGCTGTTCAAGGACCTGCTGGGCGACGGCTCGGCCTGGGGCGTGCGGTTCGAATACGCCATCCAGGAAACCCCGCGCGGCCTGGCCGACGCCTTCATCGTGGGCCGCGACTTCATCGGCGACGACAAATGCGCCCTGGTGCTGGGCGACAACCTCTATTTCGGCCACGGCCTGAGCGAGGCCCTCGCCGACGCGGCCGCCTCGGACGCGGGAGCCACGGTCTTCGCGTATCACGTCACCGATCCAGAGCGATACGGCGTGGTCGACTTCGACGCCGAGGGCCGCGCGATCTCGCTCGAGGAGAAGCCCGAGAAGCCTGCCTCGAACTGGGCCGTCACGGGCCTCTATTTTTACGACGGCCAGGTGGTCGAGATGGCCCGTAACCTCCAGCCATCGGCCCGGGGCGAACTGGAGATCACCGACATCAACCGGCTCTACATGGAGAAGGGCCAGCTGTCGGTCTCCAAGCTGGGGCGCGGCTACGCCTGGCTCGACACCGGCACCCACGACAGCCTGGTCGAGGCCACCGAGTTCATCCGCGCCATCGAGAAGCGCCAGGGCCAGAAGGTGGGCTGCCCCGAAGAGGTCGCCTTCACCAAGGGCTGGATTTCGGCCTACCAGGTCGCCGCCCTCGGCGCGGCCATGGGCAAGACCGAGTACGGCCAGTACCTGACGCGGTTGGCGCGGGGCTAGGGGGTCGTCAGCTCCGAGGAACGAAACCCTCGTCCTTCGACAGGCTCAGGATGAGGCTTTCGAATGCCGACGTCCGGAATGGTCCTCATCCTGAGCTTGTCGAAGGACGAGGACCACGCACGGCGCGGGATCACGGAACGAGCGTCCACTCCGCCAACACCATCTCATCATCTTCTTTGACTCCCGCCTTCAGCCGCGCGAACGCTTCGGGCTCCAGCAGCCGGCCCGCCGCCCAAACCGCCGCGCCGCGCACCACGGGCGAGGGATCGGCCAGCAGCGGCTCCACCGCGCTCATCAGCGCCGGATCGCCGCTGTTGCCGATGGCGTAGAGCACATTGCGCACGAAGCGGTCGCGGCCGATGCGCTTGACCGGGTTCTTGCTGAACAGGACCCGGAAAGACGGGTCGTCCAGCGCCGCCAGGTCCGCCAGCGATGGACCTTTGAGCGTTTCGCGGGCGTGGAAGGCCATCTCGCTGGAGAGGCTGGCGAACTTGTTCCAGGGGCAGGCGGCCAGGCAGTCGTCACAGCCATAGATGCGGTTGCCCAGGGCCTCGCGGAACTCCACCGGAATCGGGCCCGACAGCTCGATGGTCAGGTACGAGATGCAGCGCCGGGCATCCAGGCGGTTGGGCGCGGGGAAGGCCTTGGTCGGGCAGATATCCAGGCAGGCGCTGCACGAACCGCAGTGGTCGCGCTCGGGCGGGTCGACCGGCAGGTCCAGGGTGGTCAGCACGCTGCCCAGGAACAGCCACGAGCCGAACTGGCGCGAGACCAGGTTGGTGTGCTTGCCCTGCCAACCCAGGCCGGCCCGCTGGGCCAGGGGCTTTTCCATCAGAGGCGCTGTGTCGACGAACACCTTCACCTCGCCGCCGAACCGGCCGTGCATCCAGCGGGCCAGCTGCTTGAGGCGCTTCTTGATCACCTCGTGATAGTCGTCGCCCTGGGCGTAGACGCTGATCGCCGCGCGGGAGGGGTCCTCTAGCGCCAGCAGCGGATCGTGCTCGGGGCCGTAGTTGACGCCCAGCACCACGGCCGTCAGCGCGTCCTGCCACATGGCCGTGGGGTGAGCGCGCCGCTCCAGCGTCTCCTCCATCCAGCCCATCGCGCCGTGGAAGCCCTCGGCGACGAACGCGCGCAGCCAGCCGCCGTTGGGCCAAGCGTCGCTCGCGCTGGCGAAGCCGCAGGCGTCGAAGCCCAGCCGCAGGGCCTCGACGCGGATCTCGTCTCTCAGCGTCTGGTTCGGGTGATCAGAAATCGAGATCGTCATAGTGCGCGACCGGCGCCAGGCCCGGCCAGCGATCGGCCAGGATGGGTCGGAAGGCGGGCCTGGACTTCAGCTTCATGTACCAGGTCTTGGTCGCCGGGAAGTCCTTCCACGGCACGTCGCCGAAATAGTCGATCACCGACAGGTGGGCGGCGGCGGCGAAGTCGGCCAAGCTCATCCGGCGGCCGGCCAGCCAGTCGCGCTGGTTCAGCAGGCCCTCGACATAGTCCATGTGCGCGCGCAGGGCGTCCCGGCCCCGGCGCAGGGACGACAGGTCCGGCGCGCCCAGCCGCAGCAGGCGCTTCTCCATCTTCTCGTGCAGCAGGAAGCCGTTGACCTCGTTGTCGAACTTGCGGTCGAACCACTGCAGCAGGCGGCGCGCCTCGGCCCGCTCGCCCGGCTCGCGGCCCAGCAGGGCGGGCTCGGGATCCTGCTCCTCGATGTGCTCCAGGATCGCGCGGGTCTCGGCCACCACCGTGGTGCGCTGGTGCTTGGTCTCGACCAGCACCGGGGGCACGCCCGACGGGTTCAGCGAAAGGAACGCCTCCGGACCTTCCCAATAGCGGACCTGCTGCTCGACGAACGGCAGGCGCTTCTCGCCCAGGGCGAGACGCACCTGGCGCGAGGCCGGGTCCAGGGGGAAGTGGTGAAGGGTTCGTTCGACGCTCATGCCCACGCGCATTCAGGCTGCATCGGTCGATGGATGCGCCGTTTTGTTTAACAAGAACTTGCCGAACGCCGGTCATCGGCCAGGTTCACGGCCAAAATCAGGTCGCTTGACCTGAAATCCCGACCTTAACTCTTATGCTCAAGCTTTGGCGTTCATCCGGCCGATCAGGTTGGTGGTGCTCTGGCCGGCCTTCAGCTCGGCCAGGACCACCTTGCCGCCATAGCCCAGCACCACGTCGGAGCCGACCACGGTCTCGACCGTGTAGTCGGCGCCCTTGACCAGCACGTCGGGACGGAAGGCCTTGATCAGGTTGAGCGGCGTCTGCTCGTCGAATAGCACCACCAGGTCCACCGCCGACAGCGAGGCCAGGACGGTGGCGCGGCCGCTTTCCTTCTGCACCGGCCGGGTCGGGCCCTTCAGGCGCTGGACCGAGGCGTCGGTGTTGAGGCCGACGATCAGGCGGTCGCACGCGGCCTTCGCCTGGGCCAGCAGCGAGACGTGGCCGGGGTGAAGCAAGTCAAAACAGCCGTTGGTGAAGCCCACCTTCAGCCCGCGCGCGCGCCAGCCGGCCACCACGGCCAGGGCCCCGTCCAGGTCGGCGATCTTGTCGGCCACCGGGTCGGCGTGCTCGCCGTGGGCCAGGCCCACCAGCTCGTCGGCGGTGACAACGTCGGTGCCCAGCTTGGCCACCACCAGGCCGGCCGCCAGGTTGGCCAGCCGGGCCGCGTCCAGCGGACGCGCACCTTTCGCCAGAGAGAGCGCCAGGGTCGCGGCCACGGTGTCGCCGGCGCCGGAGACGTCGAACACCTCCAGGGCCGTGGCCGGCAGGTGGACGGGCGCCTCGCCGCGCACGGCCAGGGTCATGCCGGCCCCGCCCCGGGTGATCAGAGCGGACGACAGGTTGGGCGCGGCGGCCAGGATGGCGTCGGCGGCCTCGGCGGCGGCCTCGTCGCCGGCCCCGGTGATCCCGGTGGCCTCGGCGGCCTCCCGGCGGTTTGGCTTGATCAGGGTGGCGCCGTCATAGCGCGAGAAGTCGCGGCTCTTGGGATCGACGATCACCGGCTTGCCGGCGGCGTTCGCGGCGGCGATGGCGGCCTTGAGCACGGCCGGGCTCAGCACGCCCTTGGCGTAGTCGGACAGCACCACCACGTCGACCTCGCGCAGGTGGGTCTCGAACGCCTTCAGGAGGGCCCGGCCGTCGGCCTCGCCCTTGTCCTCGCGGTCGGCGCGCAGCATCTGGTGCGAGCCGGAGATGTAGCGGGTCTTCTCGGTGGTGCGGCGCTTGGCGTCGACGATGAGGGCCGCGTCCAGGCTGGGCTCGCGGTCGATCAGCCCCAGCAGGGTCCGGCCGGCGTCGTCGTCGCCGACCACGCCGACCAGCACCGCCCGGCCGCCCAGGGCCGCGACGTTGCGGGCCACGTTTCCGGCCCCGCCCAGCATCGCCGTCTCGCGCTCGATAGCGATAACCGGCACCGGCGCCTCGGGCGAGATGCGGTCCACCGCCCCGTAGACGAAGCGGTCCAGCATCACGTCGCCCAGCACCAGCACGGTGGCGCCCGAGAAGGCCGGCGGCAGCTTGGCCAGGGTGTCGTCCATCAGGTCGGTCGCTCGTTCTCTAACAGGATGCGCCATTTGGCCCCGTCGGGATCGCGCCGCAAGCCCGGTGCGTGGCCCTCGTCCTTCGACAGGCTCAGGATGAGGACCATTTCAAGCGTCGGCATTCGAAAAACCTCATCCTGAGCTTGTCGAAGGACGGGGTTTTTCGCTTCAGAACGGCTCGACCTCGCTGAACGCCCCCGCATGGGGCTCGGCCACGCCGCGCGGATCGGGGTGGAGCAGGATGTCGGCGGTCGGGAACGCTTCCAGCACCCGCGCCTCGGCCTCGACCATCAGGGTGTGGGCCAGGACCAGGGGGATGTCGGCGTCGAAATCCATGTGGGCCTGGACGTGGACGAACGGTCCCGAGGCCCGGGTGCGCAGTTGGTGCACGCCCATGATCCGGGGATCGGCGGTCAGCAGGGCCACGATGCGGGCGCGGTCGTCGTCGTCCAGCTCGCGGTCCATCAGCTGGTGCGACGCCTCGCGGAATACGCCGATCGCGCCCCAGATCAGCCAGGCGGCGACGATCAGGCCGGCGGCGGCGTCCACCCAGGTCAGGCCCAGGAAGCCGGCGGTGGCGATGCCCAAGAGGCTGACGGTGTTGGACGCCAGGTCTGCCGCGTAGTGGGCCTTGTCCCCTGACACCGCCACCGAGCGGGTGCGCTTCATCACCTCGGACTGGGCGCGGATCAGGGCCAGGGTCAGGACGATCGAGACGACCATGACCCCGACGCCCAGGCCTTCGGCGGCGATGGGCTTGGGATTCAGCAGGCCCCGGATCGCCTCCTGGCCGATCAGGGCTCCCGAGGCGAAGACCAGGCCGGCCTGGGTCAGGCTGGAGAAGGCCTCGGCCTTGCCGTGGCCGAAGCGATGCTCGGCGTCCGGCGGCTCGGCCGCGTAGCGCACGGCGTAGAAGGTGATCAGCGAGGCGATCAGGTCCAGGCCGCTGTCGGCCAGCGAGGCCAGCATGGCCACCGAACCGCCCGCGATCCAGGCCGCGCCCTTGATCACGATCAGCACGCTGGCCACCCCCACCGACAGGGCGGTGACCCGACGGGTGAGCTTGGCGGACTCGGCGGCGGTCAGGCCGGGGGCGGGGGCGGCGGACATGTCCGCTGTTTAGCAAGGCTCGCGATGCAGCCCCAGCGAGAACGACTCGCGCTTCTCCTCACCCGCAACGCGGGGGAGGTGGCGCGATGCGGATACGCATCGTGACGGAGGGGGCGTCGGATGACGGCTGAACGCCCCCTCCGTCCGTTTCGCGGACACCCCCCGTTTCACGGGGGAGGAGGCCGATCACGCCGCCGCCTTCGTCCTCGGCCCCACATAGACCGACTGCGGCCTCACCAGCTTTCCCGTCGCCAGCTGTTCCCGCGCGTGGGCGATCCAGCCGGCGGTGCGGCCCATGGCGAAGACGCAGGTGAAGCTCTTGGGCGGCAAACCCAGGGCTTCCAGCAGGACGGCGGTGTAGAACTCGACATTGGTGTCCAGCGGCCGGTCGGGCTTGTGATCGCGCAGGATGTGCAGGGCGGCCTGCTCGACGCTTTCCGCGAAGGCCAGCCGGCCGGGCACCGTACTGGAGGTCTGGGCCAGCTGACGGATCGCGGCCTTCAGGGCGTCGGCGCGCGGGTCGCGCACCCGATAGATGCGGTGGCCAAAGCCCATCAGCCGGTCGCCGCGCGCCAGGGCGCCCAGCAGCCAGGCCTGGGCGTTGTCGGGCGTCCCGATGGCGTCCAGCATCTCGATCACCGGGCCGGGCGCCCCGCCGTGTAGCGGACCCTTCAGGGCCGAGATCCCGGCCAGCACCGCCGAGGTCAGGCCGGCGCGAGTGGAGGCCACCACGCGAGCGGCGAAGGTCGAGGCGTTGAGGCCATGGTCGCAGACCGTGACCAGATAGGCGTCCAGCGCCCTCGCCTCTCCCTCCGTGGCCGGGACGCCGCGCGTCATGCGCAGCATGTCGGCCGCGTGCGACAGGGCCGGGTCGGGAGCGACCGGCGACTGGCCGCCGGCGACGCGCAACACCGCAGGGGTGAAGACGGCCGGGGCGGCCAGCAGCAGCAGGGCCGTGTCCAGGCCGTCGCCGTCGGGCAGGCGGGCGATCAGGGCGCGGACGGCCTCGACCGGATCGCGCTTGGCCAGACCCTCGTCCAGCGCGGCGACCTCGGCGAAGGCGCGGACGCGGGCCGCGCCCAGGGCGGGGGCGAGATCCGACGGCAGATCGTCGAAGAAGCCGTCCAGCAGCAGGTGGGCGACGCCCTCGAAGCCGGCGCGATGGGCCAGGTCCTCGACGGCGTAGCCCCGGATGGTCAGGCGGCCCGCCTGGCCGTCGACGTCGGACAGCACGGTATGGGCGGCGACGACGCCCTCCAGCCCTTCGGCGACGAAACCCGCGCGTTGGGCGACGGTAAGACCCTTGGACATGGAATGAGGTCTCCTTTCGCCGGCTAGTTCGCGCCTCCTGAGCTTGATCGTCAATCTTGATCAATGTAATCAATATAAATGGCCGAATGGATCGACGCGGAACAGGCGATGGCGACGCTGGGGGTGCGGGCCCAGACCCTGTACGCCTATGTCAGCCGAGGCCGGGTGGGCGCGGCCCCTCACCCCGACGATCCGCGCCGCAGCCTGTATCGCGCCTCCGACGTGGCGGCCCTGGCGGCCAGGAAGGCCCGGGGCCGGCGCGCCGCCGACGTGGCGGCCGAGGCCATCGCCTGGGGCGAGCCGGTGCTCCCCTCGGCGATCACCACGGTCGAAGGCGGGCGACTGTTCTATCGCGGCCAGGACGCCGTGGACCTGGCCCGCATGCACAGCCTGGAGCAGACGGCCCGCCTGCTCCGCGGCGGCCACGGCGCGCCGCTGACCGGGCCCGAACCCAAGAAACCCAAAAAGGGTGAGACCCCCCGCGCGCGCCTCTTCTCGACCCTGGCGGCCCGGGCCGGGATCGATCCGCCGGCGAGGGGCCGCGCGCCGCTGGCCCTAGCGATGGAGGCCGCCGGCCTCCTGGAAGCCGCCGCCGACGCCGTGGCCGGTTCGATCGGCGAGGGTCCGATCCACCAGCGGCTGGCCGAGGCCTGGAGCCTGGACGCCCAGGGCGCCGACCTGGTGCGCCGGGCCCTGGTGCTGCTGGCCGACCACGAGCTGAACGCGTCGACCTTCGCTGTGCGGGTGGCGGCCTCGACGGGATCGTCGCTGGCGGCGGCGTCCCTGGCCGGGCTGGCGGCGCTGTCGGGCCCGCTGCACGGCGGCATGGCGGCGCGGGTCGAGATGTTCGTCGACGAGGCCCAGCGGCGCGGACCCGCGCGCGCCGTGGCCGAGCGCCTCGCCCAGGGCTCGGCCATGCCGGGCTTCGGCCATCCGCTCTACCCCGACGGCGACCCGCGCGCGGCCGCCCTGCTGGAGGCGTTCGAGGTTCCGGAGCTGCTGGCGCAGCTGCGCACTGAAACCGAAGCGGCCACGGGGCTGCCGCCCAACATTGATTTCGCCCTGGTGGCCCTGTCCCGGACCCTGGCCCTGCCGGCCGATGCGCCGTTCAGCCTGTTCGCCGTGGGAAGAATGGCGGGTTGGCACGCCCATGCGATCGAGCAGCTGCAGACGGGGAAGCTGATCCGGCCGAGGGCGCGCTATGTGGGCGTGCGGCCGGCGTCGTGATCCCTACGATCCGGGCCCCCTCTGATCGACAAGGCCGTCGCTGCCTTCCAGGATCGCCGCGATGTCGCCGTCACGCACGACGAAGCCTTGGAACGCGGGACCGGCTCCGCAGTGATCGACCGCCGCCTTGATCGTCCGCCGCAGGGCGTTACGGACCAAGCGGATACGCTCCGGACCCGGCTTGTTGAGCGCCTTGACCGAGAGGTTCACCAGCCCCGTATTGGCCGGACAGCCCTTGGCGTCGACGAGGGTGAAGGCCTCTGTCGCCGTCCGGGTGATGAACAGCCGAAAGCCGCCGACATCGGCGTTGGTCCCGCAGCCTTCGACATAATTCCAGCCAGTGAAGTTCCCGTCCCGGCGACAGCTTAGCCGCCAGGACCGATCGTCCACGGTTCATGAGGATCATTCTGCCAGGTCGGCTCGACCTGCACCGCCGCCGTCGCGGCCAGGATCATCAATGTGGACAGCATGGACCCCTCTGGTTGAGAGGTCCATGCTAGCCCATTCCTACAGTAGCGCTAGGCGCGCTCGTGAACCGCCTCTTCCGCCGCCAGCGGCTGCGGCAGACGGCTGACCATCTCCTTCGGGCACACCTGCCAGAACAGGTCGCGCACGCGGTCCCAGTCGCGGATCAGGCTTTCGGCGAAGGCCGAGTCCGTCTCGCGGGCGTGTTCGGCCAACAGCGAGCGCAGCACGCCTTCCCAGTACGGCGACGAGAGGCGCTGGACCAGGATGCTCTCCGGATTGACCTGGCTCTCGAACCGGCCGTGCTGGTCGAGGACGAAGGCCATGCCGCCGGTCATGCCGGCCCCGAAGTTGCCGCCCGTCGGCCCCAGGATCACCACCTGGCCGCCGGTCATGTACTCGCAGCCGTTGGCGCCGCAGCCCTCGACCACCGTGGTGGCGCCCGAGTTGCGGACGGCGAAGCGCTCGCCGGCCTGACCGGCCGCGAACAGCCGGCCCGAGGTGGCCCCGAACAGCACGGTGTTGCCGATCAGGGTGTTGGTCTCGGGCGCCGAGAGGCCTCGCGCCGGCTTGATGACGATCGTCGCGCCCGAGAGGCCCTTGCCGACATAGTCGTTGGCCTCGCCGGTCAGCTCGATGCGCAGGCCCTGGACCGCGAAGGCGCCCAGGCTCTGGCCGGCCGAGCCCTTGAGCTGGACGGTCAGGTGGCCGGCGGGCAGCCCCTTCATGCCGAACTTGCGGACGATGTGGCTCGAGGTGCGGGTGCCGATGGTGCGCGCCGTGCTGCGGACCGTGTAGGTCAGCTGCATCTTCTCGCCGCGCTCCAGCAGGGGAGCGGCGTCGCGGACGATCTGGGCGTCCAGCGTGTCCGGCACCGCGTTGCGGCCGACGACCGTGTTGTACGGCTTGTTGGCGCCAGGATCGGCGCGAACCAGCAGCGGGTTCAAATCAAGGTCGTCGAGATGCTCGCCGCCGCGGCTGACCTGCGCCAGCAGGTCGGTGCGGCCGACGATTTCCTGCAAGGATCGGAAGCCCAGGCCGGCCAGGATCTCGCGCACTTCTTCCGCCACGAAGGTGAAGAGGTTCACGACCTTGTCCGGCGTGCCGGTGAACTTGGCGCGCAGCTTCTCGTCCTGCGTGCACACGCCGACGGGGCAGGTGTTGGAGTGGCACTGGCGCACCATGATGCAGCCCATCGCCACCAGCGAAGCGGTGCCGATGCCGAACTCCTCGGCGCCCATCATGGCGGCGATGACGATGTCGCGGCCCGTGCGCATGCCGCCGTCGGCCCGCAGGACGACGGAGTGGCGCAGGTTGTTCAGCGTCAGCACCTGGTTGGCTTCCGACAGGCCCATCTCCCACGGACCGCCGGCGTACTTCACCGAGGTCTGGGGCGAGGCGCCCGTGCCGCCGACGCCGCCGGCGACCAGGATGACGTCCGCTTTCGCCTTGGCGACACCGGCGGCGATGGCGCCGATGCCGGTGGCCGCGACCAGCTTCACCGTGACCCGGGCGATCGGGTTGATCTGCTTCAGGTCGTAGATGAGCTGAGCCAGGTCCTCGATCGAATAGATGTCGTGGTGCGGCGGCGGGCTGATCAGCATCACGCCGGGGGTGGCGTGGCGCAGACGTGCAATCATCTCCGTGACCTTGAAGCCAGGAAGTTGCCCGCCCTCGCCGGGCTTGGCGCCCTGGGCGACCTTGATCTCGATCTCGCGGCACTGGTTCAGATATTCGGCGG
>Ga0102591_1002558_pt1 | contig 19151 bp, 17 predicted proteins | sample AraplaCol_mCL_r2_2_FD_76860 | JGI IMG/M metagenome (GOLD analysis project Ga0102591, IMG submission 76860) | Arabidopsis root microbial communities from North Carolina, USA - plate scrape MF_Col_mCL_r2 (SPADES assembly) (version 2) | ecosystem: Host-associated > Plants > Roots > Endosphere... | reverse complement strand
CGGCGGAGATGAAGATCTTCTGGCCGGTGATCTTGTAGGTGCCGTCGCCCTGCGGCTCGGCCTTGGAGCGCAGCAGGCCCAGGTCGGTGCCGCAGTGCGGCTCGGTCAGGCACATCGTGCCGGTCCATTCGCCGGAGGTCAGCTTGGGCAGGTAGGTGGCCTTCTGCTCGGGCGTGCCGTGCGCATGCAGCGCCTCATAGGCGCCGTGGCTCAGGCCGGGATACATGGTCCAGGCCTGGTTGGCCGAGTTCATCATCTCGTACATGAACTGGTTGACCAGCACCGGCAGGCCCTGGCCGCCGTACTCCGGATCGCAGGAGAGCGCGGGCCAGCCGCCCTCGACGTACTGCGCGTAGGCTTCCTTGAAGCCCTTGGGCGCCTTCACCTCGTGGGTGGTCTTGTCCAGCGTGCAGCCTTCCAGGTCGCCCGACAGGTTGATCGGGGCCAGCACCTCGGCGGCGAACTTGCCGCCCTCTTCCAGCACCGCGTTGATGGTGTCCTCGTCGACCTCGGCGTGCGCGGGCAGCAGCTTCAGTTCGTCGACCGCGTGCAGCAGCTCGTGCAGCACGAACTGCATGTCGCGCAGGGGCGGGTTGTACTGGGGCATGAGGACTCTCCTGAGAATGGTTCTGGAAGGGATCGGAAGATCGACGGATCGAAAGACCGGAAAGGGCTCGCGCCGCTCAGCCGCGCTTGCGGCCGCTGGCCGCGCTCGCCGGAGCGGTGGGAGGGGTCGTCTGCCGCGCCTGGGCATCGGCCTTGCGGCCGGCCGGCGTGGCGAAGCTGTCGAGGATGCGCTCCAGGCCCGTGCGGGCCCGCGCCAGCGCGCCGGGGCTGCGCAGGAAGCGCGCGTCGTGATGCAGCGAGAGGATCAGGCCGTGCATCTCGAACAGCACCTGGTCGGGATCGGCGTCCGGCGCCAGATGACCGCATTCCTGCGCCAGCAGGATGGCCTTGCGGATCGCGGCGTGCCAGTCGCGCACCATGGCCACCAGCGCGTCGCGCACCGGGCCCGGCCGGTCGTCGAATTCCACCGCGCCGCTGATGTAGATGCAGCCCGAGTCCACTTCGACCGAGGTGCGGTGCACCCAGCGCTCGAACAGCGCGCGCAAGCGCGGCAGGCCGCGCGGCTGGCGGATCGCGGAGAAGAAGACTTCCTCTTCGAACTTGGCGTGATACTCGCGCACCACGGCGATCTGCAGTTCCTCGCGCGAGCCGAAATGCGCGAACACGCCGGACTTGCTCATCTTCGTCACATCGGCCAGCGCGCCGATGGACAGGCCCTCCAGCCCCATGTGCGAGGCCAGTCCCAGCGCCGCGTCCAGGATCGCGGCGCGCGTCTGGGCGCCCTTCTGGAGCGAGCGCGCGCCACGGCGCGCCACGGGCGTGGCGGGGGCGGCAGGCTTGGCGGCAGTGGCGGAGGTGGTGGACACGATGCCCGGAATAATAAAACGAACGATCGTTCTATTTTGATCAGTTCCGGGCGGGAATGGCAATCCTTGACCACCCTTTTTTAGTGGCGATGACCTAAAAAACTCGGCCGCTCACCAGGGCCCATCACCCTGCCGCCGATTCGCTTCAAGGGTTTACCCGAACCCGGCGCGATGAGCTTCTCTGCGACGCTGAGCGACTCGCGGGCGCCCGGCCAGTGACCTTCGGCAACGCCCGCTCGCCTGACGTCGGCATAGACTGACGCAAACAGGGAGCCGGAAGGATGCACAAGCCATCGAGTGGCGTGGTTCGAGTCCTGGTGTGCCGGGTGCAGTCCCGGCTCTGCGGCCTGCCGCTGGATGCGGTCGAGGAAACGCTGCGCCCGCAGCCGCTCAGGCCGCTGGCGGCGCCCGTCGTGCATGTGCCGGGCCTGGCGCGCATCCGCGGCGACTGGATCCCGGTGGTGGATCTGGCCGGCCTGCTCGGCATGAACGGCGCGGCCCCGGCGGCGCGCTACGTGATCGTGCGCACCGGCGGGCGCCGCGTCGCGCTCGCCGTGGCCGAGGTGCTCGGCCTGCATGAGCTTCCCGCTTCCGATCTGCGCGCCCTCCCCCCGCTGCTGCGCGATCGCGAGCATGGCGCGGTCGCCGCGCTGGCCGAACGCGACGACGAACTGGTGGCCGTGCTCGACCAGGGCCGGCTGCTGCCCGCTGAACTGCTCGGCCACGCCGCGGCGCCGCTGGCGCCGGCCCAGGCGGGAGCCGCCTCATGACGCGCGCGGGCCTGCCCGACGCCATGCCGCCGCCGCTTCTCTCGCGCCTGCGCGCGCTGCTCGCGGCGCGGCTGGGCCTGCAGTTCGACGAGCGTCAGGATGACCGCTTGAGCGCGGCGCTCGGACGTGCCGCCGGCGATGCGGGCCCGCAGCGCTTCCTGGATCAGATGGAACTGGCGCCGACGCGGGCCGGCCTGGACGCGCTCGCGGCCGAACTGACGGTGGGCGAGACCTTCTTCTTCCGCCACCCGGAGCAACTGGAGGCGCTGCGCGCCGAGCTGCTGCCGTCGCTGGTGCGCGGCCTGCCGCCCGGTGGCCGGCTGCGCGTGCTGTCCGCCGGCTGCGCCACCGGCGAGGAGGCCTACACGCTGGCGATCACGCTGCACCGCGCCGGGCTGCAGGCGCAGGGCATCGACTGGGAGGTGCTCGCGCTCGACGTGAACCCGCTAGCGCTGGCGCGCGCGGCGGCGGCGCGCTATGGCGAATGGAGCCTGCGCGCGACGCCGCCCGAGCAGCGCGACCTCTGGTTCCGGCGCGTCGGCGATCACGAGTGGACGCCGCTGCCGTCGATCCGCCAGCGGGTGCGGTTCGAGCTGCGCCAACTCGGCCAGCCCGACGCCGCGTTCTGGACGCCGGACCGCTTCGACGTCATCTTCTGCCGCAACGTGCTGATGTATCTGGAGCCGGCCGCGCTGCGGCAGGCGATCCGCCACCTGACCGGCTCGCTGACGGCGGGCGGCGCACTGTTCCTGGGCCATGCCGAGACGCTGCGCGGCCAGAGCCAGGCGCGCGCGGCGGGCCTGGCTCTGCGGCAGTCGCACGGCTGCTTCTTCTACCGGCGCGAGAGCCCGGAGGCGCCGCCCGCCTGGCCCTTTCCCTGGGGTTCGCCCGGTCCCGCCGCGGAACACCCGCCGCCGCTGCCTGCCGCCGCGCCGCCGCCCGGACCGGCCGCTGCGCAGAGCGCGGACCAGGCCCTGCTCGACGAAGCGCTGCTGCTGGTCGAGGCCGGCCAGGTGGAGGACGGCCTGCGCGCCTGCGCGCGGCTGATCGCGCCGCGCACGCCGGCCGCGCTGCAAGCAGACGTGCTCTTCCTGCAGGGACTGGCGATGGAGGAGCGCGGCCAGCTGCCCGCCGCCGAATGGCATCACCAGCGCGCCGCGGCCAAGGACGCGGCGTTCGCGCTGCCGCACCTGCGGCTGGGACTGCTGGCACGGCGCCGCGGCGAGGTCGTCGCCGCGCGGCGTGAGCTGCGGCGCGCGCTCGAGCTGCTGGAGGGCGAGTCCACCGAGCGGCTGCGCCGCTTCGGTGGCGGCTTCGAACGCGATGACCTGCGGCGCCTGTGCCGCGACGAGATCCAGGAGGTCCGTTCATGACGGAAGCGACCCGCGCGCGGCTGCGCGACTGGCGCGAGGCCTTCGACCGCTCCTTTGCCGAGCCCTTGCGCCGGCGCGAGGACGAGGCCGCGCTCGACGTGCTGGGCATACGGATTGCCGGCGACCCGTTCGCCCTGAACTTGGCCGACCTGGCCGGACTGACGCCCGCCATGCCCCCCGCCCCTTATCCGGCCACCGCCCCGGGATTGCTCGGACTCGCCGGCCATCAGGGCCAGGTCTTGCCGCTCTACGACCTGCAGGCGCTGATCGGACGCGGTCCGGCGACGGCGCCGCGCTGGTGGGCGATCACGCGGGCCGCGCCGCTGGCGCTGGCCTTCGAGGGCTTCGACGGGCAGTGGCGCCTGTCGCCCGGCGACCGCCTGCAGCAGAGCGACGCCACCGGCACCGGCTGGGCCGTGCGCTGCGGCGGCGCGCTGCGGCCGCTGATCGAGCTCGAGGGGGTGATCGCCGCGATCGCGGGCGGCCAGCTCGACAGCGCGGCCTTCGCCGACCGTGACACAAGCACAACGACCGCCGGCCGCGCCGGCCGATGACAGGGAGCGAGCCATGTGGACCTTCGGAAGAAAGCTGGCGGTGGGATTCGCGCTGTCCTTCGCGCTGCTGATGCTGATCGGCGTGCTGGCCTATCGCGGCGTCGACGTGCTGGCGCAGAACAGCTACCAGGTCACCCGCACCCATGCGGCGGTGACCCACATCGGCGGGCTGCTCAGCCTGATGAAGGATGCCGAAACCTCGCAACGCGGCTATCTGCTGACCGGCGAGGAGGGCTACCTCGAGCCCTACCGCGGCGCTCTCACGAGTCTGCCCAAGCTGATCTCCGAACTCAAGCCGCTGCTGCGCGACAACCCGGCGCAGCAGGCGCGCTTCGAGCAGGCCAGCGCGATGATCGACGGCCTGATGGCGATGCACAAGGAGCGCATCGAGACCCGGCGCGGCGAAGGGCAGGAAGCCGCGATCCGCAACGTCAAGCTGGGCGAGGGCAAGCGCCGCATGGACGAGTTGCGCGCCGTGATCACCCAGATGGAGGATGAGGAGACCGACCTGCTGCGCGAGCGCGCCAGAGAGGTCGAGTCCACCGCCAACGGCGTGCGCCAGACCATCGTCTGGGGCACGGCGGCCGGTGCGCTGCTGGTGCTGGCGGCGGCGCTGACGCTCAGCCGCGCGCTGACCGGCCAGGTCGGCACGGCGGTCAAGCATGTGCAGCGCTCATCGGCCGAGCTGCAGGCGGCCGCGAATCAGCAGGCCGCCGGCGCGCGCGAGACGGCGACCTCGATGACCGAGATCTCGACCACGATCTCCGAGCTGCTGGCCACCTCGCGCCAGATCGCCGACAGCGCGCAGCGCGTGGTCGGCATCGCCGAGCAGACCGCCAGCTTCGCGCGTGGCGGCGACGGCACGCTGCAGGCCGCGCGCGAGACCATCGCCGCGATGCGGCGCCAGATCGATCTGGTGGTGGACCACATGCTGGACCTGGGCCGCAAGTCGCAGCAGATCGGCGTGGTGCTGGATCTGGTCGGCGAACTGGCCGAGCAGACCAACATCCTGGCGATCAACGCCACCATCGAGGCCACCGTGGCGGGCGACGCGGGGCGGCGCTTCAGCGTCGTGGCGGACGAGATCCGCAAGCTCGCCGACCGCATGACGGCATCGACCAAGGACATCCGCGTGCAGATCGACGACGTGCGCGGCGCGGTCAACACGACGGTGATGGCCACCGAGACCGGTTCCAAGGCCGTCGACGCGGGCGCGCGCCAGTTCGACGAGGTGGCCGCGACCTTTGGCCGCATCGCCGGCCTGGTGGTCACGACGATGGACGCGGCACGCGAGATCGAGCTGTCCACCAAGCAGCAGGCGACCGCGGTCGAGCAGCTCAACGTCGCGCTGTCCAACACCGCGCAGGCGTCGCGCGAGACCGAGGCCAGCTCCGGCCAGACCTCGCAGACCGCCACCGAGCTGGCCGAAATGTCGCGTGATCTGCTGCGACTCGTGCAGGCACAGCCGACCTGAGCGGCCGCCCTTCCCTTCAACCCGACAGCGCGCGCCCGTGGCCAAGGACCCCTACCGCTTCTTCCGCGTCGAAGCCCGCGATCTGCTGCGGCAGATGAGCGAGGCCGTGCTCGCCGCCGAGCAGGGCTCCGTGCCCGACCTCGCGCCGCGGATGCTGCGCCTGGCCCACACGCTCAAGGGCGCGGCGAGCGTCGTGCGCCAGCCCGCGATCGCTGCGCAGGCGCATGCGATCGAGGACCTGCTCACGCCGCTGCGCGACAGCGGCGAAGCTCCCGACCGCGCCGGCATCGACGCGCTGCTGGCGCTGATCGACGCCGCCGGCGACGCGATCTCGGCCCTGGACGCGCCGGCGGCTTTGCCCGCGCTGGCGGCCGCGGGCCTCCCTTCTCCCCCTCTCCCCTCTTCCCCGGTTTCCGCGTCACCCGATGGACAAGCGGCCGCCGAGCCGTCGACACCGGCCGCCGGGCTCCCCGGTGAAGAGCCCGGCGACGATCCCATCGCCGGCCTGCTGACCGTGCCGCAGCTGTTGCCTGAGGAACTCGACGGCCTGCTGGGCGACATCGCCCGCGCGCAGGGCCATCTCGTGCCCATCGAGCGCGCCGCGGCGCTGCTGCGCGAACTGCGCGGCACGCTCTCAGGCCAGCAGGAACTGCTCGCCGGCCCGCTGGCGCGCATCGAGGACCAGATCGAACGCGGCGTGCGCCAGCTTGCGCGCGAGCTCGTGGCGCTGCGCGATGACGCCGAGCAGCTGCGGCTGCTGCCCGCGTCGCAGCTGTTCGCGCCGCTGCAACGCAGCGCACGCGACGCGGCGCGCTCGCAGGACAAGCAGGCGCGGCTGACCGGCTCGGGCGGCGACGTGAAGCTGGAGGCGGCGCTGCTGAACGCGGTCTCCGGCGCGCTGGTCCAGATGGTGCGCAACGCCGTTGCGCACGGCATCGAGACACCGGCCGAACGCGCCGCCGCCGGCAAGCCGCCACAGGGGCGGATCGAGCTGCGCATCGAGCGGCGCGGCCGCGACGTGCTGTTCTGCTGCGCCGATGACGGCGCCGGACTCGATCTGGACGCGCTGCGCCGCACCGCGGTCGACAAGGGCATCCCGGGCGCGGCGCGCCTGGACGACGACGCACTGATCGAGCGCCTGCTGCGCGGCGGCCTGAGCACCGCGCGGCGCGTGGACGCGCTCGCCGGGCGCGGGGTCGGCATGGACCTGGTGCGCGACACGGCGGACCGCCTCGGTGGCCGCCTGACACTGCGCAGCCGCCGCGGCGAAGGCACGACGGTGGAGCTCTGCGTGCCGCTGCAACTGGCGGCGCTGCGCGCGATCCGCGTCTGCGCCGGCGCGATGTCGGCGTGGGTGCCGCTGGATGCCGTCGAGTGCGTGCTGCAGCGGCCCGTGCTGAACGGCTCGCACGTCGCCGTGGACGACGAGCTGCTGCCCCATCTGTCGCTGGCCGATGCGCTGCGTCCCGGCGATCCGCCCTCGCCGCCGCGCTCCGCCCTCGTGCTGCGCGCCGGCGGACAGCGGGCGGCGCTGGGCGTCGACTCGCTCGACGGCGTGACCAGTGTCGTGCTGCGGCCGCCGCCGGCGCTGCTGCCGCCCTCGCCGCTGATCGCCGGGCTCGCGCTGGACGCGGCGCGGCAGCCGGTGCCGGTGCTGGCGCCGGACGGCCTGGTCGCCGCCGCGCGCAACGCCCGGCCCCGCGCGCCGCCGCCGCCGCCGCGCACCGGCACCATCCTGGTCATCGACGACTCGCTGACCACCCGCATGCTCGAGCAGAGCATCCTCGAAGCCGCTGGCTACCGCGTGCACATGGCTGCCTCCGCCGAGGACGGCCTCGAGGCCGCGCGCCGGGAGCGCTACGCGCTCATCCTCGTCGACGTCGAGATGCCGGGCATGAGCGGCTTCGAATTCGTCGAGACCATTCGCGGCGACGCGTCGCTGCGCGACATCCCGGCGGTGCTGGTGACCTCGCGCAACGCGCCGGAGGACCTCGCGCGCGGCAAGTCCGCGGGCGCCGACGGCTACATCGTCAAGGGCGAGTTCGCGCAGAACGAGTTCCTCGCGCAGGTCGCGCGGCTGGTGGCGCGCTCGGCGCAGCCCGCGGCGGAGGGGGCGTCCGCATGAGCGGCATCGGCGGCATCGGTGGCATCGGCGGGCTCGGTGGCGGCGCGCCCGCCGACCTGGCCGGCGCCAGAGCGGGGCGCCCGCTGCGGGTGCTGGTGGTCGAGGACTCGATCACCGTGCTGGCGCACATCCGCGAGGTGCTGGCCTCGCAGCCCGACATCGAGCTCGTTGGCGAGGCGCACGACGGTGCCCAGGCGGTGGCGCTGTGCCAGCGGCTGCGGCCCGACGTCGTGTCGATGGACATGATGCTGCCCGGCATGGACGGCCAGGCCGCGACCGAGGCCATCATGGCCCACTGCCCGACGCCGATCCTGATCGTGTCCTCGTCGACCAACCGGGGCGAGCTGCTGCGCACCTACGAGGCGCTGGCCGCCGGCGCCGTCGAGGTGCTGGAGAAGCCCACCGCCACCATGCCCGACGGCGAATGGGAGCGCCGCTACCTGACGCTGCTGCGGCTGGTGGCGCGCATCCGCGTGATCACGCATGTGCGGGCGCGCATCCCGGGCCGGTCCTCGGCGCGGCTGCCGCATGCGCCGCCGACGCCGCGCCGCGCGCTGCTGGCGCTGGGCGCCTCCACCGGCGGTCCGGGCGCGCTGATGAAGGTCTTGCAGACGCTGCCCGCGCCGGCGCCGCTGCCGGTGTTGATCGTCATGCACATCAACGCGGTGTTCAGCCGCGGCTTCGCGGAATGGCTGGACGCGCAGACGGCGCATCCGGTGCGCTACGCCCATGGGGGCGAGCGGCTGCACGAACTGGCCGGCCAGGTGCTGCTGGCGCCGCCGGACTCGCACCTGGTGCTGCAGTCCGGCCAGCTGCAGCTCAGCCATGCGCCGCCGCGGCACTCGTGCCGGCCGTCGGTGGATGTGCTGTTCGAGTCGCTGGCCACGGAGATCGGCAGCGGCGTCGCGGCGGCGCTGCTGACCGGCATGGGACGCGACGGGGCGCAAGGCCTGCTCGCGATCCGGCGCGCGGGAGGCGCCACGCTGGCGCAGGACGAAGCCAGTTCGATGGTCTATGGCATGCCGCGCGAAGCCGCCCAGCTGGGCGCCGCCGAGCGCGTGCTGCCGTTGGCCGACATCGGCCCCGCCCTGATGGGCTTGAGCGGTATGGCCTGGGGAGGAGCCCATTCATGAACAAGAGAACTTTCATCGTCGAGGACAGCCTGACGGTCCGGATGGACCTGCGCGAGGCGCTGGAGGACGCCGGCTTCGACTGCGTCGAATGCGCCTCGCTGGCGCAGGCCCGGGCCGCGCTGGCCGGCGGCGTGCCGGCCCTGGTGCTGCTGGACAACCTGCTGCCGGACGGCGACGGCGCCGCCTGGCTGCCCGAGCTGCGCGCCGCGCCCCAGGGCGCCGAGTGCGTGGTGCTGATCCTGTCCAACGCATCGCAGGCCAGCGACCGGCTGCGCGGCCTGGCCCACGGCGCCGACGAGTACGTGGGCAAGCCCTACGACCGCGTCTACGTCGTCGACCGCGCGCGCGAGCTGGTGCGCCAGCGCCAGGCGCGGATGGTGCCGGCGCCGCACGCGGCCACGGTGCTGCTGATCGACGACAGCGAGACCTTCCGCGAGGCGCTGCGCGACGCGCTCGAGCCGCAGGGCTACGGCATCCACATGGCCGCGCATGGCGAGGAGGGATTGCGCCAGGCCGCCGCGCTGCGGCCCAACGCGGTGATCGTCGACCAGCACATGCCCGGCATCGATGGCGCGGCGGTGATCCGCCGGCTGCGCCTGGATCCGGCGCTGCGCCACACGCCCTGCCTGCTGCTCACCGCCGACGAAGGGCCCGAGGCGGAGCTGCGCGCGCTGGAGGCCGGCGCCGATGCGTTCGCGCGCAAGCAGGACGACGTCGACCTGATCCTGGCGCGCGTCGCCGCGATGCTGCGCAGCGCCGCGGCCAGTCTGCCCGAGCAGGGCGCGAGCCTGCTCGGCCCCAAGCGCCTGCTGCTGGTGGACGACAGCGCCAATGTGCTGGCCGAGCTCGGCGCGACGCTGCGCGACGACGGCTTCGACGTGATCGCGGCCGGCAATGGCGAGCAGGCGCTGGAGTTGCTCGCGGTGCAGACCGTGGACGCGGTGCTGCTGGACGTGCAGATGCCGGGCATCGGCGGCCTGGAGACCTGCCGCCGGATCAAGTCCGCGCCGGCGCTGCGCGACATCCCGGTGCTGCTGCTCACGGCCTTCGAGGGGCGCGCGTCGATGCTGGCGGGCCTGGAGGCCGGCGCCGACGATTACGTCGTCAAGGCCAATGGCGAGGTCGAGCTGCTCAAGGCGCGGCTGCGCGCGCAGTTGCGCCGCAAGCAGTTCGAGGACGAGGCGCGCCGCGTCCATGCCGAGCTGCACAACAGCGCGATGGAGGCCGCCGAAGCGCGCGCCGCGCGCAACCTCGCCGACAGCCGCGCCGAGTTGCTGGCCGCGCTGCAGCAGCGCAATGACGCGCTGGAGCAGCTCAACGCGGAGCTCAGCCGGGCCAGCAGCGCCAAGACGGCCTTCCTGTCGACGATGTCGCATGAGCTGCGCACGCCGCTGAACGCGGTGATCGGCTTCGCGCAGCTGATGCGCGACGGCGCCGCCGGACCGGTCAGCGAGCGCCAGGCCGAGTTCTGCAACCACATCCACAACGCGGGCCAGCATCTGCTCTCGCTGGTCAACGACCTGCTGGACATGGCCAAGATCGAGGCGGGGCGCGTCGATCTCGACATCGAGCCGGTCGATCTGGACGAGCTGCTGCGCGACGCGCTGACCATCGTGCAGGAACGCGCGCGGCTGAACCGCGTCGAGATGAGCTTCTTCGGCGTCGGCGCCGGCCAGCGGGTGTGCGTGGACCGGCGGCGGCTGCGGCAGATCATCTACAACCTGCTGTCCAACGCCGCGAAGTTCACGCCCAGGGCCGGCCACATCCGGCTTGAGGCGCGGCGCGTGCCGCGGGCCCGCGCGCGCGAGGCGCTGCCGGGGTTCCCGTCGGGACGGCGCACCGACCTGCCCGAGAGCGACTTCAGCGAGTTCGTCCAGATCAGCGTCACCGACGATGGCATCGGCATTCCGCCGGAGGGGCTCGAGAAGCTGTTCCAGCCCTTCAACCAGATCCGCAACGTGATGACGCACAAGGTCGAGGGCACCGGCCTGGGCCTGGCGACGGTGGCGCGGCTGGTGCAGCTGCACGGCGGCGCGGTGGCGGTGAGCAGCCAGCCCGAGAAGGGCAGCTGCTTCACCTGCTGGCTGCCGTGGCGTGAGCCGGTGATCCCCGACGTCATCCTGCCGGACGAGGCCGGCGCGCGGCCGCTGGCGCTGGTCATCGAGCACAACCAGCAGGCGGCGGCGCTGATGGAGACGCAGCTGAACGCGGCGGGCTTTCGCGTGCGGCATGTCGACTCGGCGGAGGCGGCGCTGGAGCTCGCGCACCAGCTGCGGCCGGACCTGATCACGCTGGAGGTCAACCTGCCGGGGCTCGATGGCTGGGAGCTGCTGTCGCGGCTGAAGAACCTGCCGGGCTGGGCGCACATCCCGGTGGTGGTGGTGTCGGTGGACGCGGGCCAGGAGGTGGCGCTGTCGCTGGGCGCGTCGGCGGTGCTGCACAAGCCGGTGTCGCGCAAGGCGCTCAGCAAGGAACTGGAGATGCTCGGCTTCAAGCCGACCGCGACGCGCAAATTCCTGGTGCTGGCGATCAGCGATGCGCCCGGCGACCTGCAGTCGCTCAGCGCGCATCTGTCGCAGCCCGGCTTCTCGGTGCTGCGGGCGACCGGCGGCAAGGAGGGCATCGAGCTGGCGCGGCGCCATGTGCCCGACCTGATCGTGCTGGATCTGCTGATGGCGGAGGTCGATGGCATCGGCGTCGTCGAGGCGCTGCAGCGCGATCCGCTGACGGCGGCGATCCCGGTGATCGTCGTGGCGGCGTCGCAGCTGACGCCGCGCGACCGCGAGCTGCTGAACCGCCACGTGCAGCGCGCGACGCGCGATCCGGCCGCCGCGCCGGTGGCCAATGGCGCGAATGGCACGCCGGTGCCCGCGCCGGGCGTGCGCGCGCCGACGGGCCCGCAGGGGCATTTCATGGACGAGGTCAAGCGCGCGATCAGCCGTACGAGCTGGGGCGAACTCGATCCGCTGGATGACTGACCTCGCGCGGCGAGGAGGACGCGACCGAACGATGCAAGCGAATGCGACACCTTTGACCGTGGTCCTCGTCGAGGACTCCTTCACCATCCGGCGCCAGTTGCTGCAGCGGCTCGACGCGGTGCCGGGACTGCGCGTGGTCGGCGAGGCCGCGGACGAGACGACCGCGCTGGCGCTGGTCGATCACCTGAAACCATCGGCGGTGCTGCTGGACCTGTCGCTGGCGCAGGGCGGCTCCGGCATCGCGGTGCTCAAGACGCTGCGGCGCCAGGGCTATGGCGGACAGGTGCACGTGCTGTCGCATCAGACCGAGGCGTATCGCGCCGCGGTCCTGGCGGCGGGGGCAAACGGGTTTTTCGACAAGGCCGAGGAACTCGACGAGATGCTGCGGCAGTTGACCGGCCAGCCGGAAGTGCCGGTGCCGGCGCCGCTCGACGCGGCGGCACTGCGCGAGCAGCTCGACCAGACGGTGAAGCTGGCGATGCGCGATGGCGGCGAGGTCGTCGTGCATGTGATCGCCGGCCGCGCCGAGGAACTGCCGCCGCTGGCGGCGCAGTTGATCGCCGCTGTCGACAGCGGCGATCTGGTCGGCTGGGTCCATCCGGACGCGGCGGACCGGCTTTGCGTCGTGCAGGTCGACGGCGAGGACACGCCCTCGCTGCGGGAGCGGCTCGACGTGCTGGCGCCGGACGTGCGGATCGGCCGCGCGCGGCTGCCGGAGGACGCGCTCTCCAGTGGCGGGCTGGTGGCGCTGGCGGAACTGCGGGCGCTGGGCAAGCTGCCCTCGTGAGGCGTGACGCGGCCGAGACACCTGGACTGAGCCGAAGGAAGCAGTTCGGAATGGGGATACGCCGGGTTGAACCTTGGCCCATGGGCGCCTATCGTCGGCGAACAGCCTGAATATCGTCTCGGCGGCGCCACCGTGCGCGGCTGGCACTTGAGTTGCCCCCTGCGACTGGATTACCCTTTGTCGCTGGAGGTCATCGACCGTGGACGTTCTGCAGCTGGACATCTCGGGCCGACCGCAGGCCTGGATCTCGACGAAGGAAGCAGCGGTGCTGTATGCCAGCGACGCGGTGGCGTGGACGCTGGGCGAGCCGTGCCACATCTTGCGCGGCGGCTTCCAGCGGCTGACGGGGTTGCAATCGCGGATCGAGCTGCATCCGATCGTCGCGGTGCGCGGCGCGATCCCGAGCCGCGCCTGGCGCCAGGCGCCGGCGCTGTCCAACTTCAAGCTGTTCGCGCGCGACCGGCATGTCTGCGCGTACTGCGGCCACCGCTTCCATCCCGACCAGTTGACGCGCGAGCACATCCAGCCGGTGTCGCGCCGCGGGCAGGACTCGTGGATGAACTGCATCACCGCCTGCCGCGCGTGCAACGGCCGCAAGGGCAACCGCACGCCGGAAGAGGCACGCATGTCGCTGCTCTATCTCCCGTACGTGCCCAGCCTGCACGAGGACATGATCCTGCGCGGCCGGCGCATCCTGGCCGACCAGATGGAGTTCCTGCTGGCGAGCGTGCCGAAATCGTCGAGGTTGTATGCGTCGTAGCAGCCCGCCACGCCATGCCCGTCGCGCCGTAACCGCTTGACCGCGCTGCCATCGCAGTCGTTCGGCGGTCTTAAGGGGCGTCAAAGCGGGCTCCGGTAGAGTCATTCACGTGCGTCCACCTTGCGGCGCGGGCCCTTGTCACGGGCGGGTAAAGACTTGTTGCACGGTCAACGGAAGGTCACAGGCGTCCGTTGGCCGGGCATCGACCTGGAGAGATGAAATGAAGAAGCTGCTGATTGCCACGATGGTGGCCGCCCTGGCCGCGTGCTCGACGACGAGCCCTGATGTGATCCAGCGCGGCGATGCGCAGCGCATGTCGCAGGTGCAGGACGCGACCGTGCTGTCGGTGCGTCCGGTGACGGTGGACGGCTCGCAGAGCGGTGCCGGCGCGGTGACCGGCGCGGTCGTGGGCGGCGTGGCTGGCGGCAGTGTCGGCGGCCATCGTGAAGGCCTGGTCGTTGGCGTGCTGGGCGCCGTGGCTGGCGCGGCACTGGGCAATGCCGTCGAACGCGGCGTGACCAAGGAACAGGCCGTCGAGATCCTGCTGCAGCTGCGCAACGGCGAACGCCGCGCGATCGTTCAGGCGCAAGGCAACGAGAACTGGATCGCCGGCGAGCCGGTGATCGTCGTCACCACCGGCGGCAAGTCGCGCGTGGTACGCGCGCCGGCGACGACGCGTACGAACTGAGCGTCCGTCTGCGTCAATGACAAGGGGCCCTCGCGGCCCCTTTCTCATTGCGAATCAGCGCATCAACCCGCTGCACCAGCCCCACGCGCGTCACACCGGACGCGCCTCTGCAAGCACCTCGCCACGGAACCTCGGAGAAAGGTCTCCCGGGGTGAGCAGATGCACGGGAACGCCAAGCAGGTCTTCAAGCTCCAGATGAAGACCGCTGAGGTCGATCAAGGTGGCGCTCGGCATGGCGTCGACGAGCAGGTCCAGGTCACTGTCCTCGCGATCCTGCCCATGCAGCACGGATCCGAAGACACGCAGGTTCGTCGTGGGATAACGGGCCACGATCGAGCCGATCAGGTCTCGTTTCAAGGCAAGCGCCTGCGAGGGTTTCATCGATCTTCCTTTCGTATCGAGTTGCCACGACACGATCAGGATAAGGCCGCCGCGCATCGCTCGAAACGAGCGGCGGAGCGGCTTCACTTCACCCGCTGCTTCTCCAGCTTCCTCGCCAGCGTGCGCCGGTGCATGCCCAGCCGCCGCGCCGTCTCCGAGATGTTGAACCCCGTCGCCGCCAGCGTCTCGTGGATGTGCTCCCACTCCAGCGTCTTGATCGAGGTGGTCGCCCGGTCCGTGACCTCGACCTCCGCGTCGCCCTGCGCGCGCGCGAACGCCGCCTCGATGTCATCGGTGTTCGCGGGCTTGGCCAGATAGTGCCGCGCGCCCAGCTTGATCGCCTCCACCGCCGTGGCGATGCTCGCGTAGCCGGTCAGCACCACGATCACCATCTCCGCGTCATGCTCGTGCAGCATCTGCACGCACGACAGCCCGGAACCGCCACCCGCCAGCTTCAGGTCGACGACGGCATATTCCGGCGCCTCTTCCCGGCCGCGCTCGGCAAGCAGCTTCTGCACCTGCTCCACGCTGGTCGCGCGCAGCACCTGGTAGCCACGGCGTTCGAACGAGCGCGACAGCGTCCGCGCGAAGGCGTCATCGTCCTCGACGATCAGCAGCAGGCGGTCCGTGTCCGCAGGCGAAAGGTCATCCATGGGCAGCATTCTCCGGCAGGTCCTGGGGGGCCAGGGCGGACAACGGCAGACGGATCTCCACCTCGGCGCCGCCACCCTCTTCCGCCAGGCGGTTGCGCGCCTGCAGCCGTCCGCCCAGCGATCGCACCACGTTCAGCGCCAGGAACAACCCCAGTCCGCCGCCGGCCCGCCCCTTGCTCGATTGATAGGGCTTGCCAAAGCGCTCCAGCATCTCCGGCAGGAAGCCCGCGCCGCGATCCGCGACCCGCAGCACGAGCTGCCCGTCCTCCGTCAGCGCGCGCAGCGTCACCGGCTGCCCAGGCGCCGCCTCCAGCGCGTTGTCCAGCACGTTGTCGATCATCTGCTTGAGCCCCACGTCCGACACGATGCGCAGGCGCGGCAGATGGACATCGGGCAGGTACTCGAGTCCGTGATGCGCGCGCGTCGTCAGCCAATGCTGCACGAGGTCATCAAGAAAGGCCTGCAGCGTCGTCACCACCGGCGATTCACCGCGCAACTCGCCCGCCGACATCAGGATCCCGCTCACGATCGCCTTGCAGCGCCGCAGCTGGACCTGCATCTCCTCGATCTCCTCGCGCAGCTCCGGATCGCCGGCGAAAGGCGCCATGCGCGACCAGTCGCCCAGGATCACCGACAGCGTCGCCAGCGGCGTGCCCAGCTCATGCGCCGCGCCCGAGGCCAGCAGGCCCATGCGCACGATGTGCTCCTCCTCGGCGGCGCGCTGGCGCAGGTCTGCCAGCCGCGCGTCGCGCTGGCGAAGGTTGCGGCCGATGCGCTGGATGAAGATCACCAGCAGCCCGGCGTTGATCGCGAAGCAGATCAGCAGGCCGCCGATGTAGTGCGGTGGCAGCGAGAGGCCCTCCATGTCCGGCACCAGCAGCGGCAGGTGCCACTGCGTCAGCGCCACGAAGCAGCCGCCCGTCACCGCCACCGTGAACCAGATGTAGCGCGACGGCAGCAGCACCGCGCCCACCGCGATCTGCAGCAGGAACAGGAAGATGAAGGGATTGGTGACGCCGCCGCTGTAGTACAGCTGCCCGCTCAGCACCGCGATGTCGACCAGCAACCCGGCGAACAGCTCGGCGTTGCGCACGCTGGGCACCCAGCGCGTGCGCAGCCAGCAGGCCACGTTGAACAGCACCAGCACCGCCAGCAGCGTGAGCATCTCCGGCATCGGCAGCCGGATGTGCAGCGCGAAGTGGACCGACAGCACCGTCGCGAACTGCCCCGCCGCCGCCAGCCAGCGCAGCTGCACCAACTGCTGCAGGTTGTTGCGTCCCGCCTCGAGCGCCCGGCCCGCGCCCGAGGTGTCGCCACGCGCCAGCGCCCCGGCGCCGTCGAGGTAACGGCTGTCGTCGGGGTGGTCGTCGTCCGGATCGGGACGGCTCAGCATGGTCCGCGCCTCAGTCCTTCGAGCCCGGCAAACCCAGCGCCCTGCGGCGCTCGACACGCCACAGCCAGACGCCCACGCCCGCCGTCATCGCGGCCATCGCGAACCAGGTCAGCGCGTATTGCAGGTGGTGGTTGTTGAAGCGCACCACCGTCAGCCCGCCGCGCGGCCAGCGCGTCTGGTCATCGGCCGCGGCCGCGTCGACGAAGTACGGCGCCACCGGTCCTTCGACCACATGGCGCGCCTTGGCGATCGCCTGGACATCGCGCGAGTACCAGCGATCCTGCTCCGGCACGTTGCGGCGCAGCAGGCCGCCGCCAGGCTCCGACAGCCGCAGCAGGCCGACGACGCGGTCCTCGCCCTGCGTCTCCGACGCCGTGCGCGACGCGCGTGTCTTGAATTCCGGCGGCACGAAGCCGCGATTGACCAGCACCCAGTCGCCGCGCACCGTGCGCAGCGGCGTCAGCACCCAGTAGCCGGTGCCCAGCTCGGTGCTCGCCCCCACCAGCGTCTCGCGCGAGTGGTCAAAGGTGCCGGTGAGCACGACCTTGCGGTACTCGTCATCGGCCTTGGTGATCGTCTGCCAGCGGTCCGCGCCGGGCGCGCGCACCGGCTCCGCGGCAAGCCGCCGCTCCACGCGCGCGATCAGGTCCTGCTTCCATCCCAGCCGCTGCAGCTGCCACGCCCCCAGCGCGGCGAAGGCCGCAAACAAAAGGGCCGCGCCCAGCAGCAGCGCCCAGAAGGCAGTGCTGCGGCGCGGCCGCGGCAGTTCCGGATGAACCTCGTCCATCAGGGCATGTTGCGCATGTCGTGGATCGGCATCATGTTGCTGTTCAGGTGGAACATCACCCAGATCGATCCGGCCAGCATGATCACCACGACGGCGATCGTGAAGATCAGCGACAGCATCGACCAGCCGCCCTCCACCTTCGAGTTCATGTGCAGGAAATAGATCATGTGCACCACGATCTGCACCGCCGCGAAGGCCAGCAGCACGATGCCCGTGGTCGCCGGCGAGGCGATGACCTTGCCCATCACCAGCCAGAACGGGATCGCCGTCAGGATCACCGACAGGATGAAACCGATCACGTAGCCCTTGACGGTGGCGTGGTAGCCGACGTCGTCGTGATCGTCGTGACCATGGCCGTGGCCGTGGTCGTCATGCTTGTGGTCATGGTCGCTCACTGCAGCGCTCCCATCAGATAAACGAAGGTGAAGACACCGATCCAGATCACGTCCAGGAAGTGCCAGAACATCGACAGGCAGATCAGGCGGCGCTTGTTCTCCTTGGTCAGGCCCAGCTTGGTCACCTGGACCATCAGCGTCACCAGCCAGATCGTGCCGAAGGTGACGTGCAGGCCGTGCGTGCCTACCAGCGTGAAGAACGAGGACAGGAACGCGCTGCGCTGCGGACCCGCGCCCTCATGGATCAGGTGCGCGAACTCGTAGAGCTCCACGGCCAGGAAGCACAGGCCCAGGATGCCGGTGACCGCCAGCCAGGCCAGCGTGCCCTGCTTCTTGTTGGCCAGCATCTTGATCATGGCGAAGCCATAGGTGATGGAGGACAGCAGCAGGAAGCCGGTGTTGAGCGCCACCAGCGGCAGGTCGAAGAGGTCGGCGCCCGACGGGCCGGCCGCGTAGCTGCGGCCCAGCACCGCATACGTCGCGAACAGCACTGCGAAGATCAGGCAGTCGCTCATCAGGTAGATCCAGAACCCGAGGAGCGTGCCGTGCTGCGGATGGTGATCGCCGTTGTCGTAGAACACCGGCGCGCCGGTGTTGTTCGTCATGGTCGTTGCTTGCATGTTGGATATCGCTCGCTGCGGATTCAGGCCTGGGCGGCCAGCACCTGGGTGCGGGCATCCTCCGTGCGCGTGACTTCATCGGCGGGGATGTAGTAGTCGCGCTTGTAGTTGAAGGTGTGGACGATCGCCGCGATCACCGTCACCGCGAAGGCGACGCCGGCCACCAGCCACATGTGCCAGATCAGCGCGAAGCCGAACAGCGTCGACAGGCCGGCCAGGATCACGCCCGCGCCGGTGTTCTTGGGCATGTGGATCTCCTTGAAGCCGCCGACCGGGCGCTGATGGCCGCGCGTCTTCATGTCGTGCCACGCGTCGTGGTCATGCACCACCGGCGTGAACGCGAAGTTGTACTGCGGCGGCGGCGACGAGGTCGACCACTCCAGCGTGCGGCCGTTCCAGGGGTCGCCGGTCACGTCGCGCAGCTGCTCGCGCTTGAGGAAGGACACCACCAGCTGGATCAGGAAGGAGCCGATGCCGGCGGCGATCAGCAGCGCGCCCAGCGCGGCGATCTGGAACCAGATCTGCAGCGATGGATCGTCGAAGTGGCTCATGCGGCGGGTCACGCCCATCAGGCCCAGCACGTACAGCGGCATGAAGGCGACGAAGAAGCCGATCTGCCAGAACCAGAACGAGCACTTGCCCCAGAACGGATCGAGCTTGTAGCCGAAGGCCTTCGGGAACCAGTACGAGATGCCCGCCAGCAGGCCGAACAGCACGCCGCCGATGATCACGTTGTGGAAGTGCGCGATCAGGAACAGCGAGTTGTGCAGCACGAAGTCGGCCGGCGGCACCGCCAGCAGCACGCCCGTCATGCCGCCGATCACGAAGGTGACCATGAAGCCCACGG